>Ga0209798_10000043_pt1 | contig 69346 bp, 48 predicted proteins | sample DOMMetBare3Fresh_FD_187475 | JGI IMG/M metagenome (GOLD analysis project Ga0209798, IMG submission 187475) | Wetland sediment microbial communities from St. Louis River estuary, USA, under dissolved organic matter induced mercury methylation -... | ecosystem: Environmental > Aquatic >...
ACCCGGCTGGTGCCGATGAAGGCCAACACATCCACCGCACCGGATGCCAGCAGGGGCGGCACCACCACATCACCATCACCATAAACCGTGTTGACCACACCGGCAGGAAATGAATCACGAAAAGCCTGCAGCAACGGTTGAAACAGCAGGATGCCGAAACGGGGCGGCTTCACCACGGTGGTATTACCCATCAGCAACGCCGGGATCAGGGTCGAGAAGGTTTCGTAGAGCGGGAAGTTGTACGGCCCCATGCAGAGTACCACTCCCAGGGGAGCCCGGCGGATCTGGCCGATGATTCCCTGCTGGATCACGAAGCGGGATGAGGCGCGATCAAGCTCTTTCAGGGCATCCACCGATTCGGTGATACAGGCCAGCGCCCGGTCAAACTCCCGTTCCGCTTCCCGCGCCGATTTACCGATTTCCCACATTAACAGCCGGACGATGGCATCCCGATACGCGAGCATCTGCTCGGTAAAACGGCGGATTGAACTGATCCGTTCGCCGACCGACATGGTTGGCCAGACTCCCCGCCCATTGGCATAGGCCTGTTTGGCTGCCTCCAGCGCCTCCAGAGACGCTTCAGCAGTCAGTGCCGGAGCATAACCCACCACCTGCGGTGTCAGCCGCTCACCTTCTTTCAACTGCACCGGCGAGAGCACCTGCTGTACGGCTCCATCCCAGCTCCGCAGCTGACCGTCGACCAGATACTCGCGCTGTTGCAGGGGAAGTTGCCGGTAAAGTTCGGCGTTAATTTCTGTTTGTGAAGGGAAGTTGGGACTCATACCATCTCTTTCCATGGCGTTGCTGCCGGCAAATTTGTATTCTTCTTATCGCATACAATCGCCACGGAGAAAAGTTTTTGTCGCTGCTACACTCCCCTTCCCCGCTTGGCAATCATTCAATTCTCCTTTACCTGATAAATCGCCGCCACCGCATGATTACGGTAGTAATGACTGATTCTCTGTAGCCCGTGGGGATTCAACAGTGAATCCAGCTCGTCATGGGTGAGCGTTTTGGCACACTCGGCACAGGCGAAGTAATCGCTGCAGGCCGCGCCGCACTCCTCGTCAGGTTTGGGGCAGCGCACCTCCATCAGCAGATAGCCGCCCGGCTTGAGATTGGCCACGGCTGTTTGCAGGTAGTGATGACGTTCTTCCCGATCCATGATGATATTGAACACATAGGTCGAAAGCACCAGATCAACCTGCAGATTGCTGTCTACCAGCTGATCTGTGGCAAGCAGCTGCTCGACCTGCATCAGCGCCGGACAGCCACGCAACTTTTCCACCTGTTCCGGCAGATCGGCGGCCACCACCCGGAATCCCTGATCAGCCATGAAAACGGCATTGCGCATGGTACCGGTGCCGTAATCAAGCACCCTGGTGGCATGCTGCTTTTTAAAGAAGGTTGCATAGCGTCGTACACTTTCAGCTGCTCTGCTCATGGAATACCTCGCTGGTACTATTTTAAATTGCCGCTCCATCGCTGACATGCCCATTCTCCAGCGCATATAATCGATCCGCCCACTCGCGGGCCCACTGCCGCAAATCATCGGCTGACATGGCGCGAGGCGCTGATTTGATCGGGAGCTGACGGCCAATATCAAATATCTGGTTTGACAGTCGCCGGTAATAAAAGGACTGATTGGAGAGCGGTTCTGCCTCGATCACCGTTTTGCCGTACAGTTCGCACTGCCGCACCACCAGGGATCGCGGCACATGCCCCAGCACATGACTATTGGTATGCCGGGCAAAATCGGCGATAAACGAATCTTCAAATGAGCTGCTGACGGAATTGGTAATCAATCCGCCAAAAGGGATAGCTGCTTCCGGGCTGTTCTGTTCCAGCAAGTTGAATATTGAATTGACCGCTTTCAGCGACATGAAATCAGAACTGGTAATAACAAAGATGCGATGTGCCCCGAGACGGCTTAAAATCCGGTAGTACGCTTCAAAATTCTTCTCTCCCGCAAGATCATAGAGCACATAATCGGCAGCAATCTGCTCAAAGATCTGCTCCTGTTGCAGGGTCTCAAATATTTTCCCGACTGTTTCCGAGTCGCCGATTTCCATCAGGCCGACTCCGTTGAAGCCATAGCGAATGATTTCCTTCAACTCCAGGCGACCTTTGCTCCGCAGCACGTCGCTGACGGTCGGAATGGTAAAACCACCGTTGAGTGTCGAGCATGTATCGGCGGTGGGATCGGATCCGACCTGCAATATTTTAAAATTTGCTTTTGAGAAGGCTGCGCTGATATTTGCAATCAGGGTCGACGTGCCTACCCCACCCTTGCCATAGAAAAGAATGTGTTCTGTCATGATACCCTCGGGCTGATTACTAAAGGATGCTTGATGATGCCAGCGTGTCAGCTGCTGCTCGCCTTTTCCGGCCAACAAACAGATTGATCTATAGATCATATAGTTATTTCAGCTAAAAAAAATCAGTGGTGGTAATCTACTAAAACTGCACTTTTCTCAGCGCCCATACTCTATCCCCGCGCCATTATCTATTATAACTATAGGTAGTATTATTTGTTAATCATGTCAACTCTTTTTTGCAGTATCTACTCGATCCGCTCATCCGGTCTGTCATGGCAGCTGCTCACCGGATGAGCAACCTTACGATACTTACAGTAAATAGTACCCATTTTGTCTTCTTTATGCTAAAAGTGTAAGTAGACACTGTCATTAATAATAAACATCCGGTGAATCAGAGGGTTACATGAACTTTCTTCTTAACATCTATCTGGGACTGAAAATACGTACACGGATTTTGTTCCTCTCGCTTTGTTACAGTTGCTGCATAATTCTGGCTGTGATCAGCGGCCGGGCATTTTCACCGTCACAGGCGATTATTTCCACCGCCATCTTCGTGCTGCTGGGAATGTTCTGGAGCTGGCTGCTCTACTGGACACTCAATTTTGCGTTTAAACGCTGCATCAGCTACCTTGTCAACATCACCTCCGGTGACCTGACCCAACTTATCTCCGACAAACGGGATGATGAGATCAGTGTCATCATGCGCTCGCTCAGCACGCTGCAAACCACCATGCGTGACATGATTTCCCGTATTTCCCGGACCTCCGAACAGGTTGCCCAGGCCTCCTGCCAGCTGCATGCCAGTGCAGAGCAAATTGCCGCCGGAACGGAAGATGTCGCCTCACAGACCAACTCGGTTGCCATTGCCAGCGAGGAAATGGCTGCCACCTCCGGCAGCATTGCCGGCAATTGCCAGAATGCAGCCGCAAACTCCGGCTGTGCCAGCAAGACCGCACAGGCGGGCGCCGAAGTGGTTCGCCAGACCACCAGCGGCATGGAACGGATTGCCGGACGGGTCAAAGACACTGCCAAGACCGTTGAGGAGTTGGGAGCGCGCTCCGACCAGATCGGCCAGATTATCGGCACCATCGAAGACATCGCTGATCAGACCAACCTGCTGGCGCTCAATGCTGCCATCGAAGCTGCCCGTGCCGGCGAACAGGGGCGCGGCTTTGCCGTGGTAGCCGATGAAGTTCGCGCCCTGGCAGAACGGACAACCCGCGCTACCCGGGAAATCGGGGAAATGATCAAGGCGATCCAGCTTGAAACCAGAGGTGCGGTGCTGGCCATTGAGGAGGGGGTGGCAGAAGTGGAGAAAGGAACCGAATACTCGCTCCGTTCCGGTGAGGCGCTGGAACAGATCCTCAGCCAGATCAATGATGTTACTGCCCAGGTCAACCAGATTGCACTTACCGCCGAACAACAGACCACAACCACCGGTGAGATCTCCAACAACATCCTGCACATCACCAGCATCGTTCAGCAGACCGCCCGGGGAGCAACGGAAACAGCGGCCGCGGCGGCAACCCTCTCCACCCAGTCGGGTGAGCTTCAACGCCTGGTCGGGCAGTTTAAACTGTAACCGGCGCTGCAATCGGTATCAGTGAGAATTAAAAATGGCGGGCACACCATCGTGCCCGCCATTACTGTATCTACATATCCCGGATCCGCACCAGCTGATCCGGTCTCCCTTGCTTACCCTTCCGAAACGGTTTCCACCTTCTTTTTTCTCCCGCGACTCTTCGGCTTTGCTTCTACCGCTGTTTCCCCTTCCACAACAGCTGCTGTCGGGACAACATCGCTAACAGCAACTTGTGCCGGTTGCTCATCTTGTACTTTTGCGGTACGCCGCCGGGGAGCAGCTTTTTTAACCGGTTTGGCAGCCGGGAGTTCCAGTGGGAGAGCTTCCGTAGTTACCGTCATGGCCACCGGCTCGGCCACGGCCTCAACAGGTAGATCTTCTGTCTGTTTGGCAGTTTTCTTTTTGGGCGCCGGCTTTGGCTTGGCAGGTTTGGCGAGCTCATCCACCTGCACCACCTTGGCAGGTTTACGCCCCTTACGCACCGGGACAACAACCGCCGGCACAAACTCTTCGGCAGTCAGCTCAACAACCGCTGGCACGACCTCAGCGGTAACCGCAGCTACGCTGATTTCAGGCTCAAGCGGCGCCTCATCGGCGGCGCCCGCTTCAGAGCGTTTCCGTTTACGGGGCGGACGCTTGCGCTTTTTATGAGCAGCGGCGGCTGTCGAATCCGGCTCACCTTCCGTCGTTGCTTCGGCGACAACCCCGGTCACTGTTTCAGCTGCCGCTTGCGCAGATTGCGGCTGAACAGCTGCAATTTCAACAGAATCGACGGTTTCAACCACCTCAACAGTCGTCCCTTCCGTGGTTTCATCGCTACGCCGGGCCGGCTTTTTGCGGCGGCGTTTCCGTTTCTTCTTGGCCGCGCCTTCGGTGCCAGCGGCATCGTCAGCCGTTAGCGGTTGATCGGTCTGATCAGCCACCGATGATTCGTCTTCGCTCTCTTCTGCGGCATCTGGCGACTGGTTTTCATCGCTGAGCGTGTCCGTTTCTGCCAGCTCACCCTCACCGGTCAGCGGATGTTTTTTCTTCTTGCGACGGCGTTTTTTCTTCTTGCCACCCTCGGCGTCACTGGTAATCGCCTCGGCAACCACAGGAATCCCGCCTTCCGTAACCTCTGCATCGACCGGAGCGGTGGCCATGATCATCTTCTGCTCGGCTGCCACCAGCACCTCATCCTCTGCCCTCGGTTTCTCACGCTTGACGATTTCCAGCTCCAGCTGATTCAACAGGAAAGAGGTCTTCCCCTTGACCGTCACTTCGATCTCGTAATCATTTTCAATCTGCGTCAGCTCCCGCTTTTTACGGTTCAGCAGGTAATAGGCCACCTCCAGCGGCAATCCGCCATGCACCTCGCCAACTGTTCCCTTGGCCGCGGCCGCATGCACCTTGCGCAGGAAGGAGACTGCCATCGCTTCCACTGACTTGACTTTCCCTCGTCCTTCGCAGTGGGGGCATTCCAGATGAATCGCATCGTTAAGGGTCTTGGCAATCCGCTGACGCGACATCTCCAGCATACCGAATTCGGAAATCCGTCCCACGTTGACCCGCGCCTTATCCATCTTGAGCGCTTGTTTCAGCGTTTTCTCTACCTCGATGTTGTGCCGGTTCTCCCGCATATCGATGCAGTCGATCACGATCAGGCCACCCAGGTCGCGCAGGCGCAGTTGCCGCGCCGCTTCCTCCACCGCTTCCAGGTTGGTTTTAAAGGCTGTTTCTTCGATGCCACGTTCACCGCTTGACTTGCCCGAGTTGACATCGATACTGACCAGAGCCTCGGTCGGCTCGATAATCAGATAGCCACCCGAAGGGAGCGTCACCCGTTTTTCGTAGATCTGGTCGATCTGCTCTTCCAACTGGAAACGGGAAAAAATCGGGCGCTTCTCCTTGTGCAACTTGACCAGCTTCTCGCAGTCCGGCATCACCTCGCGGAAATACTCCTTGGCATCGCGGTAGGCTTCCTTGCTGTCAACCAGTACCTCATCGATAGCATCGGAGAAATAATCGCGGATAAAGCGGCAGATCAGTCCCTTGTCCTGATAGACCTCGCCGGCACCATTGATTTCAGTGGTACGACGCTTGATCTCCTGGTACAGCTCCAGCAGATTTTCAAAGTCCTTGGTAATCTCTTCCGCAGTCCTGCCAACTGCCTCGGTGCGGATAATGTAGCCGATCCCTTCGGGGATATTCATTCCGGCCACGATTTCCTTCAGCTTCTTGCGCTCCCCTTCCTGCTCCACCTTGCGGGAAATTCCCTTGGAATCACTCCCTGGCATCAACACCATGTAGCGTCCCGGCAGAGAGACATAGCTGGTCAGCGCCGAACCTTTGTGATCGCGCTCATCCTTTTCCACCTGTACCATCAGTTCCTGGCCACGCCGCAACACCTCCTGAATACGGGGGCGCCGCTTGCGCTGGTCTTCGGGAACATCGTCACGCCATTGCCAGAAATCGGGATGCAGTTCCCCCATCTGTAAAAAACCGGGTTTTGCCCGGCCAATATCAACAAACGCCGCCTGCAGACTCGGCTCAACCCTTACCACAACGCCCTTGTAGATATTTCCCTTGAGTTGCTCTTTTCCGGTGATCTCGATGTTCAGTTCCATCAAGCGCCCGTCATGGACGATGGCGACACGTGCTTCTTCCGGATGCACTACATTGATCAACATTTTTTTGCTTACGGTCTTACTCATTACTGGTACAGCCTTTCAGTCGGGATTACCCGTAGTATGGTTTTGTAAATTGGGTCGTATTATTATATGGTTTGTCGTTGAATGCAAAGGAAAACGGGGCGTACGGCATGAGATTTATTGCGCTTGCAGTCATATCAGGGCTTTAAAAAACTCACAGATTCCATCACCATGACCTCGATCTAGGTTTTTGGGAAGTAAATCAAGCTTTTTTCAAGCCGTATCAGTTGTATTTATTGCTTTTTGAACCGTTTTACCTGCCATACTTACCAAAATTCTTCCCAGAAAAAAAGCCCCCGGAAAAAATTTCCGGGGGCTTTCTGATGTTAGCAATTCCGCCTGTTCAGCTGGTTACATCTTGTGGCACTTGCCACAGTCATCCTGAACCGAGAAGGCATCTTTACCTTTGTTATGGCAGGCGCCGCATGATTTGCCCGCTTCCATGTCAGCCATGGTTGCTTTGTTGGCTCCTGCTTTATACTTGAAGAGTCTGGTGTGGCAGTCTTTGCAGGCAAACATCTGCAGGTGAACATCGTGGCTGAAGGTCGCTTCGCCACCCGAAGTTTTGAAGGTGATCTTGCCCGGCTTGAATCCTTTATGGCATTTGGCACAATCGGTAACGTTGAAAGCGGCTTTGCCGTTATGACAGGCGCCGCAGAATTTACCCTGGTACATACCGTTCATGTTGATGCCGTTGGATCCTTTTTTCATACCGAACAGCTTGGTATGGCAATCGGTGCAGACCCGTTTTTTGGCATGCCCTTCGTGGTTGAAGGAGACCGGAACCATCCCTTTGCGGCTGTAGTTGAGAACGGTCGGCATCGGTGATTTACCGTGACAACGGGCACACTGGTCGTTGGCAAAGGCGATCTTGCCGTTGTGGCAGCTGTAGCAGTATTTACCGGAAGTATGGTCGGCAAAGGTGATTTTAGTGGAACCTTTCTTGGCCTGGAACAGCTTGGTGTGGCAGTCGGTGCACTGGAAATTTTTCAGGTGAACCATGTGCTGGAACTTGACGGCATATTCGCCGCTGCCAAACACGATTGCGCCACTCGGCATAACCCGGTCCGATTTGCGATGGCAAGCGGAGCAGTTCTCGTTAGCCGGCATTTTGCCAGGACGTTTTGAGTCGTGACACTTGAAGCAGGTCTTCATCTTGGTTTTGGTCTTGAAATCTCCCGAGTGGGCAACCCCAAGATGACAATCGAGGCAGTTGATACCAGCTTCGATATGGGTTTTATGTTTGGGATCAACATCGGTATCGGCTTTCACAGGATCCACCAGAATGTCATTCAAACCTTTCGATTTTCTGAATTCCGGGTTTTCCACATGATCGAGCATTCTGAAATGAACACCGACACTCATCAAAGTTTCAGCTCTGGTTTTCTTGTTAACCGCATCGGAGTGGCAGAACAGGCAGGTTTCATTCGGAACCAGCTTGGCGGCATACTTGGCATCCTCGTGCGCTTCCTTGAGGATTTCCAGCTTATGTTCTTTGGACTTGAATAGCTCGCCATAGGTATCGACCAGACCACCCATTTTGGCAATCAGGTAACCGACTGCGCCCGGCTTGCCATGACAATCCAGACAGGATACGCCTGCTTTGGCATGGATATTCTGTTCCCAGGTGTGTACTTCACTCAAGGGACCGGTGGTGGTTCCGGGGTGGCACATGCGGCAGAATCCGGGGGAGCTGGAATAATGAATTATTTCGTAGTTGGCATAGGCAAATGCCACCACAGCTACCACCAACACCACCAGCGACAACAGCGGTCGCGTAACTGCAATGTGCAGCAGAGCGAAAACCTTTACTATCAAATTTTTGACGAACCCTTGCTGTTCAGCCATGTACTACCTCCTAGAAATATGCGTAACCTGTCCATAAACATACGCACTTTAGTATAAGCGACTATTCAATGCAATCGAAAAGAACACACCTTTTTTATGCGGAAAGTCGAATTTTTCACATTTTTTTGACTATGGTCAAGTAAAGACAAAAAGGAGTGATATACTCTTCAAACACTGTTAGCACACAAATCAACTATCGGCTTAATTAACCACACCAGAAAAAGGAGTAGCTCATGTTTTGTAATCAATGTGAACAGGCAGCAAACGGCACCGGATGCAATATTTCAGGCGTCTGCGGTAAAAAACCGGAAGTAGCGGCATTGCAGGATCACTTATTGTACGGTCTCAAGAGCCTGGCACTGTATGCCGACCAATTGGGACGCAACCCCGAGATCGACCGCTTTACCATTGAGGGTCTGTTTACCACCGTCACCAATGTCGATTTTGATCCGGCCCGGATCGTGGAGTTGATCAACCGCTGCTATCAGCTCAAGGAACAGGCCAAGGCAACCCTGGGAACAGCCATCAACAATCCGGTGGCTGACTGGAAACCGGCAGCCGATCAGGCCGGCATGATCGCCCAGGCCGATCAGTACAGTATCAACAACCAACACGTGAATGAAGATATCCGTTCCGTGATCGAGATCGTCATGTACGGCTTGAAAGGGATGGCAGCCTACATGGATCACGCCATGATTCTTGGCAAAAGTGATGATGAGGTTCTGGCATACTTCCAGCGCGCCCTGGCAACCACCACCGACCCCAAGCTCGGCCTGATGGACTTTGTCGGCCTGGCCATGGAGTGCGGTAAACATAACCTGACGGTCATGGGGCTGCTGGATGCCGGCAACACCGAAACATTCGGCCACCCGACCCCGACTCCCGTCAATCTGGGAACCAAGGCCGGTAAAGCAATCCTGGTAACCGGGCATGACCTGAAAATGCTGGAAGAAATCCTCAAACAGACCGAAGGGACTGGCGTCAACGTCTATACCCATGGCGAAATGCTCCCGGCTCACGGTTACCCCGGCCTCAAGAAGTACACTCACCTAGCGGGTAACTTCGGGGGCGCCTGGCAGGACCAAGCCAAGGAATTCCCCCATTTCCCCGGCGCGATCATTTTCAACACCAACTGTATCCAGCGTCCGTCCGACAGCTATACCGACCGTCTCTACACCTGGGGACTGGTAGCTTGGCCCGGTGTCAAACACATCGAAGGGTGGGATTTCAGCGAAGTCATCGCCAAGGCACAGGAACAGGCCGGCTTCCCCGAGAATCCGGGACAGGAAATCCTGACCGGTTTCGGCCACAACGCCGTGCTGGGTGTGGCTGACAAAGTAATTGCAGCGGTAAAAGCCGGTCAGATCAAGCACTTCTTCCTGGTCGGCGGCTGTGATGGAGCCAAGTCGGGACGTAACTACTACACAGAATTTGCCGAGAAAGCTCCCCTTGACACGGTTATCATGACCCTGGCCTGCGGCAAGTATCGTTTCAACAAACTGGAGTTCGGCGACATCGGCGGCATCCCGCGCCTGCTGGATATCGGCCAGTGCAACGACGCCTACTCCGCCATTCAGATTGCCGTAGCACTGGCAGGCGCCTTTGAATGTGGCGTCAACGACCTGCCGCTCTCCATGGTGCTCTCCTGGTACGAGCAGAAGGCGGTCGTAATCCTCCTGACCCTGCTGCACCTCGGTATCAAGAACATCAAGCTCGGACCTTCACTGCCGGCCTTCATCACCCCGAATGTCCTCAACTTCCTGGTGGAGAACTTCAACATCGGCCCGATCACCACGGTGGATGCCGACATGAAAGAGATGCTCGGCTAACCAGCTCCCCGAACATCGCTCCATAAACAACGAAACGCCCTTCAGTGCTTACTGAAGGGCGTTTCGATTGTTATTCGTTTTCAGGTTTTACTCGTAATAATTGACCGGTCCCATGTCGCCGACACCGGCGCCACCCTTGCGGGGATTCTTGCCAAAGGTGTGTGTGCGCATGAACAGCTTGCCGGCGGTCTGGCCAGTATTGGGCATGTACTTCTCCACGGCGAAGGAGGCATCGTGACACTTGGCGCACGCTTCCTTCTGCACCTTTTTCAGCTTACCCTTGCCAGCATGGGGGGAATGGCAGGTTATGCACGACATTTCGCCACTCTGGTAGTGCTTGGATTGCAGGAAACCCTGGTACTGCTGATGGTGTTTGGCCTCCTCGTAAATCCCGTTCCCCTTGGCATGCTCGTCCAGCTTGAAGAGTCCCTTCAGGTCACCGGCATACTCCTTGTTGACCGGCTGATCAGCATGGACACCGGGGATGATCGCCTGCTCGGGATACCATTTGGTCCAGTCGTCACCGGCCTTGTAGCTGTCGCCGAGTTTGGGCGCTGGCAGATCCTCGCGGGGGTTCCCCTGGGCTGTCATGAACTTCTCATTCTCGATCCGGATGTGACAGTAACCACACACCCTTGACTGGGCCTTGAGATCGGCGTTGGCGGGATTAAAGATGGTTTTCTTCTTGTCGCTCTTTTTTGCCTGGACATGCTTGGCCCCCGGTCCATGACACGCTTCGCAACCGACCCCCATTTCAGCATAGCTATCCTTGACGGTCCGGCCATGTTTGCCAAATTTCTCGTCATACTCCAGGATCCGGTAACCGGTGGTGTGGCAGGTTCCGCAGTTACTGTTCCAGTCGTTGGCGTTGCCGTAGTTTTCCCACGAGCCGGTGTAGCGGTTGAACTGCTTGTTGAGGAACTGCATGCCGCCGGTTTGATCATTCGTGACCAGGAAACGCTGCTTCCAGCGAGAGCCGACCACATACCTGACATCATCGAGTGTGAACTTCCCCTTGGTGGCGTTACCGGTGGTAGGGCCGGCGCTGTTCCATTTTTCCACCACCTCCTTGAGGATCGCTCCCTTTTTGGGGCGCACCATCTTGCTGTGCCAGCTATCTTTCCAGCTTTTGTATTCTTCCGAATGACATTGCTTGCATTTTTCGGAACCAACAAACTCACCCTTGGGATCTGCAGCTCCTGCGATGGTTGCCAGACCGATGATCACGGTTCCTGCAACGAGAGATGTTATCAATTTCTTGTGCATAGTGCTGTCTCCTTTCAAATATAGTGCTGCATTGGTTCAACAAACTAACTGAAATCTTTCAGCAAATGTTCCTTAATCCCCCTTTCTTCACACTTGAGAGCAACTGTTATTGCAGTATAAAATTTCACCCTTTCGGGATCATTACCGGTTTCAGTGGGGAAGCACGATACGAAACTCGCTCCCCAGGCCAGCTTCGCTCTTGATATCAATGCGGCCATGATTGGCCTCCACTGCCCAGCGGGCAATCGAGAGTCCGAGCCCGGTTCCACCCGCATCCCGCGACCGCCCCTGGTCAACCCGGTAAAAACGGTCGAAAATCAACGCAAGATCCTGCTGCGGAATCCCGATGCCGCTATCCTTGATCGAGACGTACGGCTCATGGGCCTCCGTACGCCCTACGGAGATGGCGATGGTTGATTCGTCGGGAGAATATTTGATGGCGTTATCCAGCAGATTGATCAGCGCCTGCCGAATGGTGGCACGATCAGCCGTAACCACTGCCGGCGTGGTGGCAGACAGTTGAATAGTCTGGCGCTTTTCTTCCGCCAGCACATTCAGCAACTCCACCGATTCCCGGACTAGCTCGCCCAGATCAACCGGTTCATGCTGCAGTTCGATTTCGCTGGAATCTGCCCGTGAGAGTAACAACAGTGAATCGATCATCTGCCGCAGGCGATCGGTTTCTTCCAGAATACTTCCGATCGCTTCGCGACAGTCGTCGCCACTCCCTCCCGGTTGGTGCAGGGCCGTCTCACCGATACTGCGGATAGCTGCCAGCGGTGTCCGCAATTCATGGGAGGCATCGGCGGTAAACCGCTTCAAACGCATGAATGATTCTTCAATCCGGGCAAAGGTCTGGTTGAACACCAGGGCAAGACGGCTGAACTCATCTTGGTTCTCACCGACCGGCAAACGCTGGGAGAGGTTTTCCGCGCTGATCTCCTCCGCTTTTTTGACAATGGCACCGATCGGAGCGAGCACACGCCCGGCAATCAGATAGCCGATGGCCAGCGACAGCATTACCGAAAGCGGCAAGATCAGCAGGATGATCAACGCCAGGGTTTTCATGGTCTGACGCACCCGGACCTCGTCATGGGCCACCGTGATCCGGTAGGCATGGTTCTGATGCAACAGTGTGCCGATCACCATGCGATACGAGGTGCCAGCATTGTACTGAACGGAAAACGGCTGTTCCCCCGCTACTCGGTTGGCAGCCAGGCGATCCATGTTGGCCGAGCGCCAGTCATCGGAAGCAATCAACGGCGCTCCGTTATCGCTGACGCTGAACAGCAGTATCGGGCCACGATCGGCAAGCTTGGCAAGACCTCCCCGATCATGTATCAGATACTCCTGGATGATCAGAGAATCCTTGCGCAGGTGGTTTTCAACCTGTCCCATCAGCGCCCGCTGAACAAAGAAATAAATTCCCGCCGACACCAGCAGCACCATGACAATCAAGGCTGCTCCGTAGAGCAGGGTAAAACGGGCACGAATGCCAAGCTGCCTATTCATGCCGTTCCCCTCCCAGAGAGAAACCGATCCCCCGCAGGGTGCGGATCATTTTTTTATCATAAGGGCCGTCCACCTTGCGCCGCAGCCGGGCAATGCTGACATCAATCACGTTGTCGAGCGGCGTGGAGCGCTCGCGGATCTGCCACACATCGTGGGCCAGCATTTCGCGGGAAACGATCTGTCCCTGATGCCGCAGCAGATACCACAACAGCTCGAATTCCTTGCCGGTCAGCTCCAGCAGCTGGCCGCAGCGGGTGGCACGGTGTGCCAGCAGGTCAACTTCCAGTTCTTCAAACTTGAGCAGATGCTGCGGCTCGGCAACGCCACGGCGCAGCAACAGCCTGATGCGCGCCAGCAGTTCCGGGAAGGCGAACGGCTTGACCAGGTAATCGTCGGCGCCGCTATCCAGACCCCGTACCCGGTCCTCCACCGTATCGCGGCCGGTCAGGATCAGAATCGGTGTGGTGATCCCCTTGCCACGCAAGGTGGTCAGAATTTCGATCCCATCGCGCCCCGGCAGCATCAGGTCGAGCAACATCAGGTCATACTCGCCGGTGGTGAGACAGAAATACCCTTCCTCACCGCTTCCGGCAGTCGTCACCCGGTATCCTTCCGCTTCCAGCCCCTGCCGCAACGCTTCGGCAATTTTTCGCTCGTCTTCTACCACCAGAATATTCATGGCATCCTCGCATTAGTTCAGGTTCAGCATATTCATGCGCTCACTCATGGTCAACTGACGATTTCCTGACCGTTTAGTCAGGATTAAACGGGAATCGGCAGTTGCCAGTCACTTACATTCATGCTGACGTGCTGTTTCTGTAATTCCAGCCTCATTGCGCTACAGCCGATAAACTCACCCTGGCGGCTTCAGACAATATCGGCTGTTTACGCTCCATTTCGCCAGGAATTACGACGAAACACCCCTAATGCACTCATTACAGCAACTGACAACTGCCGGTTCACAAAAAAGACCGGCCATCGCTGACCGGTCTCCTCTGATCTTCCATTTCACTCTGCCCGTACCGGGGGTGCTTAGAGCAACTCCCAGACCGTCAACTCCGCCACCGTATGCTGAAATTTGCGGCGGGTCTCCCGGATCACGAACGGCACATCACGCGGTTCCCCCAGCAGACGGAAGTGGGGCGCCAGCGCCTGCCGCAGTCCATCCAGCGACCAGACCGGCTCACCCGCCTCCCGGTACCCTCCCAGCCATTCTTCTGTTTTGGTGTACTCTTCCAACCAGCTGTAGGGTGAAGTCAGCACCAGCACTCCCCCCGGATTGATCCGTTTATGAATCGTGGTGAGGAAGTTACGCGGCGAGTAGAGGCGATCGATCAGGTTGGCGGCCAGTACCAGGTCGTAGCCGGTGAACTTTTCCGGCAGGTTGCAGGCATCGGCCTGAAAAAAGTGAACCCGCTCCCGCACCGCTTCCAACCCCTGCTCCGCCAGGTTGATTTCGTGGAATGAGACGATTTCCCCCTCTTCCGGCAAACTATAGCGTAAGGTCCCCTCCTCCTGCATCCGGGCAGCCAGGCGGAAGAAACGGGTGGAAAAATCGAGCCCGGTAACCTGTTCAAAACCTCCGCGGGCCAGTTCAAATGCTGATCGTCCCAAGGCACACCCCAGGTCGAGCGCATGTCCCTTGCTGCGCCCCTGCATCTGTTCCAGGCAGATGGCGGCCACGGCACTCGGGAAACGGGGAACGCCAAAATGTTCCGGCCCGTAATGGGCATCACAATACTGGGCAACCAGGGCATCGCTTTCGTACTGATCATCATGAATCACGATCGGTGCGGCGCTCTCCACATAGCGGAAACCGGCGTGCTGAAAGAAGTGCCGCCGGAAGGCGTAGCGCGCTTCCCGGGTCGCCTCGTTGCCGGTGGAAATCCAGGAACCACCCTTGATCAGGTTATGGCGCGAATCGAAGGTCGGCACTGAGAAATCGTCGTACCAGGGGTGGATTTCAAAACCATGAAAGGGATAGATCGGCGTCTCGGTCCACTGCCAGACATTGCCGAGCACGTCGAAAAAGTCGCCACTCTTGAAGCGATCAACCGGACAGGAAGAGGCCCACCATTCCAGGTTGATATTACCGGGCGCCCGCTCCCACTGCGGTTGATCCGGGATGGCACACAGATCCCGCAGGCGGTTCCACTCGTCCTCGCTCGGCAGACGGATCGGCGCCCCGCTCTGGGCCGACTTCCAATTACAAAACGCCTTGGCTTCCAGATAATTGACCTCCACCGGCCAGTTCCAGGGAAGCTCGATCTCGCTCGCCATGGTGCGCAGCTTCCAGCCATCGCCACTCTTGATCCAGAACAGCGGATATTCGGCTTGCTTGAATTCGCGCCAGTTCCACCCCTCCTCGGTCCACCACTGTCGGTCATGGTACCCTCCTGCCTCCACAAAACTCAGGTATTCGCGGTTGGAAGTCAGTTGCTCTGCCGCCTTGAAACCAGACACCTCGGCGCTGTGGCTACCATACTCATTGTCCCAGCCATAGAGCGGATGATCCTTGCTTTTGCCAAGCGTCACCTTCCCGCCAGCCACGCTCAGCAGCCGGTTGGCCGGCGGTTCACCCGCCTCGGGGCAGACCGGCCATAGCGGCAGCTGCTGCACCTGATCGATCGGGAGTTGACGGATCAGGACCGATGAAGTTTCCAGATGGATCCGCTGGTGTTCGATCCCCATCATGATCCCCCAGAACGGGCTCTCCCAGCCGATCGGGAGCGTCAACGGCAGCGTGCGGATCAACTGATCCACCAGCTGGCGGGCCTGGTCACGGTACTCCTTGACCTGTTGACGGGTCGGCCAGTCGTAATGAGCTTCGTTCAGATCATCCCACGACATCTCGTCCACCCCTACGGCAAACATCGATTCAAATCGGGGATTGATCCGTTTATCAATCGCCTTGGCAACGGTCAGTTTGTTGATGTAGAAGGTGGCGGTATGGCCGAAGTAGAAGATCAGCGGATGGCGCAGCCGGTCGGGGCGGAGGTAAAAGGTGTCGTCACAGCAAAGCGTGTCGTAGAGTCGTTCGTCGATCTCGAAGGTGTCATGGAAATATTCCAGAATCTCGGCCCGTTTCTGTTCCGGATCACCTTCGTTAAGGATAGTGGTGTGTGTTCGCAGGTTCATGGGGCGCCTCCTGTTCTTATCAATATATCAAATAGTTATATACAATCACCGCCAGCGGAAACGTTTAGAGCAAAAGCCTGCATAAGGAAAGTTCCTCTCCTTGAGGGAGAGGAACTTGAGCAACGGAAAATTATTGTTACTCAGCTTTCAGCATCTGGTCGATCTTTCTGACCAGATCCACCGGAAAAATCGGCTTCATCAGCAGCTCCTGCTGCTCATCCACCAACCCCTTGCTATGAATGAAGTCGGCGGTATAACCGGTCAGGAACAGTACCTTGATCCCCGGTTTCAACTGGTGAATCTCCTCGTACGCCTCAGTGCCGCTCTTCCTGGGCATGATCACATCAAACACCAGTAGCTGGATCTCCTGGCCATATTCCATGAACTTGGCAACCGCATCGCTGCCATCTTCCGCCTCGATCACGGTATAGCCAAAATCCCTCAGAGTGGAGGCGAGCAGATTGCGAATACTCTTTTCGTCCTCGGCCAGCAGGATCGTCTGGGTGCCACCCTCGGGATAGGGAAGGGTCGCCTTCGGCACGGCAACCTCTCCCGAGGCGAGCAGCGGGAGGAAGATTCTGAAGGTGGTTCCCTCCCCTACCTCGCTGTAGACATTGATGTAACCGTTGTGCTGTTTGACAATCCCGTACACGATGGCCAGTCCCAGTCCGGTCCCTTTGCCGGTCTCTTTGGTGGTGAAAAACGGATCAAATATTTTGGAACAGGTCTCCTTGTCCATACCGCAGCCGGAGTCGGTGACCGAGATCAGTACAAAACTGCCGACCCTACCGTAACCGTGACTCTTGACGAAATGGCTGTCCAGCTCTACCGATTCGGTCTGGATGCTCAAACGTCCGCCACTCCCGATGGCATCCCGGGCATTGGTGGCGAGATTCATCAGGATCTGTTCGATCTGGACGCTGTCGGCATTGATGATCAGATCCTCTTCCTTGAAACTGGTCTCCAGCTCGATATCCTCGCCGATCACCCGCCGCAGAAATTTTTCTACCCCCCGGACAATATTGTTCAGATTTTCCGGTTTGGGATTGGTGGCCTGTTTACGGCTGAAGGCCAATAGACTGCGGGTAAGATGCGCCGCCCGCTCTGCCGCTTCCAGGACATGATCAACATGGCTGCGTAACGGATCGCTATCCTTGATTTTCATCTGCAGCAGGTTGCCAAACCCCATGATCACGGTAAGTATATTATTGAAATCGTGGGCGATCCCGCCGGCCAGATGGCCGATTGCCTCCATTTTCTGGGATTGAACCAGTTGCCCCTGCAGAGCCTCTTTTTCCTTTTCCAGTGTTCTCCGTTCGGTGATGTCCTGAAAGACAATGACCGCTCCCACAATGGCATCATACTCGCACAACGGGGTACAGACATACTCCACCGGAAAGTCCGATCCGTCCTTCCGTTGGAAGAGATCGTCGACAATCGCGTGATGGCTTCCTTCCCGCAGGGTGAGTGTAATCGGACATTGATCAAGCTCAATCTCACCACCGTCACGCTGGCGGTGATGCAACATGCTGTGCAATGGACTCCCGAGTAACTCGTCGGCAGTATAGCCAAGCATCTTGGCTGCAGCCGGATTGACAAAGGTGGCGTTGCCGTCCCGATCCAGCCCGCAGATCCCTTCTCCAACCGAATCAAGGATCAGGGTGTTGCGGTAACTCAGATCATGCAGGGCAGTTTCGGCGGTCCGGCGCTCCTTGATGATGCTTTGGGTATACGCCTCGTTGCTGCGGCAGAGCTGGATTGCCTTGGCAAAATTGCCGAGAACCGGCTGGAAGATTCTGGTCAGCGGAAGGTCGCCGGTTGGCAGACGGGGCGAAAGAAGCAGAATGACGCCACACTCTCCGATTGGCAGTCTCAGAAAGGCACGATAGTAATTCCTGCGACAGGGGAGCAGCTCCAGCAGTTCCAGATTTTCGGAGAGTTCCGCTCCGCCCCGCAACAGTGCGGCGTCAACCCTGATCAACGATCCATTACACAAGGAAAGTTCGTAATCGCCTATCGACGCTTCGACACGAATCTCGTCCCCTTGCTGGCTGGAGCTCAGTTCCCCCTCGGGGTAGAGCAATACCATCCCGCACGGAAAGGAGGTGTGAAACAACAGGCGCTGCAGGGTCTTGGTCACCAGCGGCTGGACCCTGGTTTCGCCGCCAATTACAATGGCCATCTCATAGAGGATGGCCATGATCTGTTCACGGTTCATGGAGTTCCCCAGGTACAACAGACCAGCGCACCATTATGAAATGCAGGGTATCCCCACTGGGTTGAATGCCCGATCTCTCCCAGCGAAAGTGCGCCGACCATCTGGCCGGCACCGGTAACACGCTGCACTGCCATCAACTCACCCCCGGCCCGCTCTCCCAGATGGATCCGACGGCCGGCGCAGTAAAAGGTGAGCAGATCTCTCCCTGATATCGATCCGTACAGCTCTTGCAAATCCTGGGCAAGCGTGTTCACCGTCTGGAGCGAATCAACCTCCGGCGCGCGCAGGAGCGTCAGCACGGCGTTGGCTGGCACCTCACCGACGCAGAACACAGAACCATCCTCCTCAAGAGCAACCGGCATGCGCACGATAATTTCGCCATTGGCCCGCATGATACCGAAGGGAAAATGGACCGCTAATTGGTAAAAATTATTCCGATCAATTTTAATATTGAACTCGGCCTCCACCACCTCCTGATACACCTCGAAGGCTGGACGCCAGTCAATGGAGATAATCCGGTTCCCTTCCGTTGAGGTGGCCGAGATCATACGCTCCGGCGCTTGATAGCAATGTTCGGTTACCGCGCCGGGATGGTCCGGCAGCAACATTACCAGCACCCCGTTCTGCGCCTGGCGTCGGTTGTCGAACAGACACGGCATCGGTTTGAAGGTTTCGCTCCCCGCATTGGCTCCCATGTAGCGAACACGATCGGCCAGCGTCAGATACACCTCGTCCAGAATAGTGGCAATATTGGCAACCATGGCGTCGAAAATCATGAACAGGGTGGCGCCATGCTGTTGATCAAGCTGCTTAGCCAGGTCATCGCTCATACGCCGGATCATGGTGTGGTCTTCAGGGATGGTGGTGGTCAGGGAGTCGTAGATGGCGGTAAATGGCATGACATCGAAGCGGAGTAACAGGCAGCCATTGGCACATAAACCGGCATCGTGGATCAGAGCGGGAAATACTGCGCCACAGAGTCCGATCCCCTTGCGTTGACAGAGATCCTGAAGCAACGGAACCAGATTTTCCCGATCCGCCTCGGCCACCAGCGCCAGGATTCCCATGCCAGGGTACGTGCTCTGCCAGGTATCAAGCAGTAACTCAATCTTGCCGGTCGCTGCGTTCTCGAAATAACCTACGGCGCTTGTCATGACTGTCACCTCGCTCATCAGAACTGTACCAAGTTTACCACACCCATTTTTCTGCGCCAACTATACCACATCACAACCATATTACCAGCACCCCCTGTGTTAAACTATACAATCCGGCATATGAGCAGACTTGCCTGGATCGGTGCAATTAGGTATAGTTCTCAGTGGCTTGCAAATAGGATAGTTTCTCCGCCAGCCACGTGATTACTCCATGTTCCCAATCCAACGGCAACCGCCGACTAGCGAGGCTCCCATGTACCCTGAATCCGATGATATGAGCGAATACCTGGCGTGCGACACTGTTATTGATTGGCAGACTCCGGAAGTCCTCCGGAAAGCACAGGAGCTGACATGTTCCCTCACCGACGAGGTGGATAAGGCCCGCTGTCTCTATGAATGGGTACGGGATTCCATTTCCCATAGCAATGATGCCGGTCTGGAAATAGTAACCTGTAGCGCCAGCGAGGTGTTGCGGCATGGCACCGGCATCTGTTTTGCCAAGAGCCATCTGCTGGCTGCCTTGCTGCGGGCGGTTGCTATCCCGGCCGGTTTCTGCTACCAGGTCTTGCGTATCGATCCACCCCATGATAATGAGCCGGTTCTGCACGGTTTCAACGCCATTTATCTTACCACCCTCGGGAAATGGATCCGGGTTGATGCACGGGGCAACCGGGCCGGAATCAATGCCCAATTCAGTGTCAAGAAGGAACACCTCGCCTTTGCCATGGATCCATTGGCAGATGAATTCATCTATGAAACGATCTTTGCAGCGCCGGTCAGTAGTGTCGTGCAACGCCTGAAAATGTATTCCACCAGAACGGAGCTGTGGCACGATTTACCGCAATCGCTGTAGCCTGATTGACTGGCTCTTCACCTGCTCATAAACAAACAGACCGGCCAATACGTGGCCGGTCTGTTTGTTTACGTTACCTCTGATCCTGATTCAGGAAAGGAGCTTTACCAATGCTTCCCCCTGTTGCCAGATATTTCCCGCCCCCAGGGTGATGACGATATCACCTTCCCGCACGATCCCAGCCAGATGTTCGGGGATCAGCTCCCGGTTACCGATCAGGGTCACATCCTTTTGCCCATGCCGGCGTATTTCATCGACCAGATGGGCGGCAGTTGCTCCCTCGATCGGTTGTTCACCGGCAGCATACACATCGGTCAAAACCAGCACGTCCGCATCATAAAAGGCGGTGACAAAATCGTTGAACAGTTCGTGGGTCCGGGTAAAACGATGGGGCTGAAAGGCAGCAATGATACGCCGCTCCGGCCAACCGTGCCGGGCTGCGGCCAGCGTCGCCTTGATCTCTGCCGGATGATGCCCGTAATCATCCACCACCATGACACCCTTTGGCTCCCCTTTGACCGTAAAGCGACGCCCTACGCCACTGAAGCGGGCAAATCCTTCCTGGATGGCGGCAAACGGCACATCCAGCTCCATGGCAATGGCAATGCACGCCATGGCATTGAGTACATTGTGCGGTCCAGGCATGGGAAACGAGATTTCACCCAGGCGATATCCCTTGTAATGGGCAATGAAGGTGGTTTGAAAGCCGTCGTGGGTGACATGGGTCGCACGAACATCTGCCTGGGATGAGAGGCCATAGGTCATGTAGCGTTTCTTGACCCGCGGCAGGATGGCGCGAATGTTGGGGTCATCAAGACAGAGTACGGCCAAGCCGTAAAAGGGGACCTTGTTGATAAATTCCACGAAGGTGTCTTTGATCTCTTCGATGCCGGAATAGTGATCGAGATGATCGGCATCGATGTTAGTAACAATGGCGATGGTGGGAGAGAGCACCAGAAACGATCCATCGGATTCGTCCGCCTCGGCCACCAGAAATTTTCCCTGTCCCAGGCGCGCATTGGTGCCGATGGCATTCAGCTTGCCGCCAATCACGATGGTCGGGTCGATGCCAGCATGTCCCAGTATGGAAGCTGCCATGGATGTGGTGGTGGTTTTTCCATGGGTTCCGGCGATGGCAATACCATATTTCATGCGCATCAGTTCTGCCAGCATTTCAGCCCGCGGGATCACCGGAATGTGCAGACGACGCGCCTCGACCACTTCCGGGTTGTCATCATGCACTGCGGAAGAAATGACCACCACATCCACATTTTTAAGGTTTTCCGCATTGTGTCCGATGCCGATTTCCGCCCCCAGCGAGACCAGCCGTTCCGTTGTGTCGGATGCGCGTAAATCCGAGCCTGAAACCTTGTAGTTCAAGTTGAGTAAGACTTCGGCAATACCGCTCATGCCAATGCCGCCAATGCCAACAAAGTGAATTTTCTCGATTTTTCCGTACATGATCTATCCTTTTACTGCCGAAATGGTATGGTGTGAAAACGTTGTGCCCTACTGAACAAAAAACGTCCATACATTTTTTGTATGGACGTTTTTTATCATATTTCATTCAAGCAACCGCTCAGTTGACGGTTTTATTGATATAGGTCTGCTGGGCTATGGTGAGAATGTTGTTGACCAGCCAGTACAATACCAGACCGGAGGGAAAACTTAGAAACATGAAGGTAAACACCACCGGCAGCGCCAGCATCATCTTCTGCTGCATCGGATCCATCTGCGAAGGGGTCATCTTCTGCTGGATAAACATGGTAATCCCCATCACAACCGGTGTGATGTAGTAGGGGTCTTTGTCGGACAGATCGGTCACCCACAGGAAGAATGGCTCGTGACGTAGCTCGATGGAGAACATCAACGCCTTGTAGAGCGAGAAGAAGACCGGAATCTGCACGACCATCGGCAGGCAGCCGCCGAGCGGATTAACCTTGTGGTCACGATACAGCTCCATGACCGCTTTATTCATGCCATCACGATCATTTTTAAATTTCTCACGCAGCTTGTTCATCTCCGGTTGTATTTTCTGCATCCCCTTCATTGATTTGAAACTTTTGTGAGTCAGGGGGAAGAAAAAAGCTTTCAGGATAACGGTGATGATGATAATGGCCACGCCGTAGTTCCCCACGACACCATAAAAGAATTTGAGCGAGTAGAGCATCGGCTTGGCCAGGACCGTAAACCAGCCGAGATCAAGTGATTGAACCAGTGAATTTCCCTGCGCCTTGAGAATATCGATATCTTTCGGTCCGACAAACAGCCGGTGGGATACGGTGGCTGAGGCACCAGGATTAACGGTGATCTGGGGGGCTGACACAATTTCTTCCATGAAACCGGCGCCGTTTTTCTTCAGCTCTACAGTGGCAATACTCCCGTTGTCAGCAAGTATGGCAGACAGGAAGTATTTGTCGGCAAAACCTGCCCACTGGACATTTTTGTCATATTTTTTCGATGCCGTGGCAATGTCCTTGATCTTGTTGCTGGCCAGACTGGCATCGGCAAACAAGTAAGCCCCGGCAGTATCAAAACGATTGTCTTTTACTTTCGGAGCTGCAGGATAGGTCATGACATGCTGGATCGTTCCCACCAGCGGGGTGGCAAGATTGTTAAACACTTGGGTATCAAGCTTGATTCCATAACTGGAATCTTTGAATGAATAGGTTTTACGTACGGTAAACCCCTGGTTTGATACATAGTTGAATACCAGTTGACGCGCTTGCTCACCTTTGTTGGCGAGCTGTGTTGCATCAGCAGTATAAATGATCGAATCAGGAAGGTTGAAACCGGTTGCCCGGGTGCTGAAAGAATTGAGTGCCGGATCAGATGTGGTGCCCAGTACCACCTGGGGGGCCTGGGGAGTGTTCTGCTCACGATATTTTTTGAGTGTAATTTGCTTTAGGGCGCCGCCGCGATTGGTAAAAACTGCCGTATACAGATTGGTATCCACAATTACATCTTTAGCTGTTGTGTCGGGTGCAATCTGTTGCGCAACGGTTACCGGTTGTTGTGCCGGCGCTGTGACTGGCTGGCTGGCAGCAGTTGTCCCTGCTTTTTCGACAACTGCTGGCGGCGTACCTGTTTTCTTCTGCGGTCCCATGACGAATGAAAAAGCAAAAAAGACCGCAACTGAAAGAATGACCGCTAATAATGCTCGTTTTTCCATAGAAACTCCGCTATCTACCTATATTCTATTGTTTGTAAGTTAGAAATTATTTTCTGCGCTTTTCAGGCAGAAAGTAATTTCGTTAACGCACGTATCCCGTTTATCAGGATTAGGGTACTGGATCAAAACCACCAGGATGAAACGGATGACATTTACTGATTCTGGCAAGCGTAAGCCAAAAACCTTTGAGAAAACCGTATTTGGAAAATGAAACTTTGGAATACTCTGAACAGGAGGGATAGAAACGGCATGCAGTTGGTAATAAGGGTGACACCAGCTTTTGGTAGAACTGGATTAACAGGAGTGCGATATGTGTGAGCATGAGGTTGCGCCTATGGAATCGAAGGCTTTCAATAATTCACGCCGAACGTTCTCAAATGCCAGAGAAGCGCAACCGGTACGTGCAATTACATTGATATCAACTGCTGGCAAGGCAGTATGATTACATCTGAATACTTCACGCACAAAGCGTTTAATCCGATTTCTTGTTACCGCACAACCGATTTTTTTACTGACGGTAATGCCGATTCGTGCTGTGCCATGTTCATTGGTATTCCAAACAACCAGAATTCCCCGGCAGGCATACTTATGGGGTGTATGCAGCAACCGGAGAAATTCTGGACGTTTACGTAGTCGTATACCAGGCGGAAATTGATTGCCAGCAATGGTACGTGTGGTATCAATCAACGTAATTATTTAGTCGCAATACGTACGGAAAGGTTTTTTCTTCCTTTTGCTCTTCTACGTTTGATAACAAGACGTCCGTTTTTGGTTGCCATACGAACAAGAAATCCGTGAGTTCTTTTACGAGAAATATTACTTGGTTGAAATGTTCTTTTCATATCCATACACCTCTATGATATTTTATAACTGGAATTGTGTTTTTAATCACATGCTTCACCTTTTGTCAATATGTTTATTACCGTTACCATGAATAACCGCTGGTGTGATTTACCTTGAAAAAGTCTGCAAGCTCTGTTACCTTCTATCCTCTTGAAAATGCAGGAAAATAACGATTTAACTCGCCTAACACATTGAATTAACACTACTAAAAGTTATCAACAGCTGTGAATAAGGTGTTGATAACTTTTACAGATACCAGAGACAAATTGGAATAAACCTGACTTATTTCAAGCAGGTTATTTAATTTTCTGTTGTTGATAACCTACATATCCACCAAATATCCTCGTGGTTTTTACCTATGCAAGAAATCTGGACGACAACAACTGAAAATCTGCAAAAAATTCTGCCGGAACGGGATTATTCAACGTGGGTGCAACCGATCAGGTTTGTGTCTCAACACGATAATATCGTTAAACTTTCAGTTCCCACATCTTTTTTCAAGGAGTGGTTGGAAGAAAATTATACCACTATGTTTTCCAATGCGTTGTCAAATGTCTCGGGATATCCCTGCACTATTGAATTCATTGTTGATGAACGTAATGATGATATTTATACACCGGATGCAGAGGAACTTTTCATCGATACGCCGGAGATAGCACCGGTTAAAAACAGTCTTGATCCTTCGTCATTTACTCCCTTGAATAAGAAATATACCTTTGACCTGTTTGTCAATGGTTCGAGCAACCAGTTTGCTTTTGCAGCAGCCATGGCCGTTGCCCAGAGTCCGGCTGATACCTATAACCCCCTTTTTATCTATGGTGGCGTTGGTCTTGGTAAAAGTCATCTTTTAAACGCAATCGGTCACGCCATCAATGAACAGCGCCCTTCCGCTTCGGTATGTTATTGTTCTGCTGAAAAATTCATGTTTGAAATGGTAAATGCACTTCAAAAGAAAAAAATGGATACGTTTCGGGAGCGCTTCAGAAATGTAGATGTTTTATTGATCGATGATGTGCAATTCATCTCCGGTAAGGTTGGTACCCAGGAGGAATTTTTTCACACGTTCAATTGTCTGTATGAAAACCATAAACAAATCGTTATCAGTTCTGATAAATTTCCCCGTGAAATTATTGGATTGGAGGATCGTCTCCGTTCCCGTTTTGAATGGGGATTGATTGCTGATATTCAAGCACCTGATACGGAAACAAAAATTGCAATTTTAAAAAAGAAATCAGAGATAAACCGAATTCGCATTCCTGACGATGTAATCTGTTTTCTGGCGGAAACTGATACAAAAAACATACGGGAATTGGAAGGGATGCTGATCCGTCTCGGCGCCTACAGCAGTTTACAGAATGTTCCCATTACACTGGACATGGCTCGGGAGAATCTCAAGGATATTCTCGGTGAAAAACATAAGGAAATTACGGTTGAGCTGATTCAAAAAACTGTTGGTGATTATTTTGGTATCAAACAGGCTGACTTGAAATCGGAAAAACGACTCAAAAATCTTGTCCATGCCCGCCAGATTGCAATCTGGCTTTGCCGGGATCTTACCAAATCATCCTATCCTGATATTGGTCTCCGTTTTGGTGGCAAAGATCATTCAACTGTAATTTATGCTGCTAAAAAAATAGATAACGCTTTGAAATCAGATGCTAATTTGTCTCGAACCATCGAAGAGATCAAAGTTATACTCAAAAAGTAAGCATAACCTGTGCATAACTCTGTGGATGTCTGTTGATATCTTTCGCACCTGTTGAAAATCATCAATTGCATACTTTTTTATCAACAGAGACATAATGCTATTTCATTTTTAATATCAACATGTTATCAGGTTATCCACGGTTTAGCTGGTTATATAATAAGAACTATCTTTAAAATATAAATAAACTTCTATTATGGTAATGCTCCATGGAGGGAAAAATGGAATTCAAAATTGAAAAAGAGCTCTTTCTCAAATCACTTCAAAAAGTGCAGGGTATTGTAGAAAAACGAACTTCAATGCCAATTCTCTCCAATGTTTTGATTGAAGCGTCCGAATCGTCACTTCATATTACGGCTACCGATCTTGAGGTTGGTATGAAAAGCAGTTATCCGGCTCACATTACTACGCCGGGTAAAATTACCGTTAGTGCCAAGAAATTGTACGAGATCGTTAAGGAATTACCTAATCAGACGATTACCTTTACTACCCAGGATAATGACTGGGTTGAAATAACCTGTGGCAAGGTGCAATTCAACATTGTGGGTCTTTCTTCGGAAGAATTTCCCTATTTTCCGGCAGTCAAAGAGGAAAATCTTTTTGAAATAGAAAGTTCGCTCCTTAAAAACATGATTGAGAAAACCTTCTATGCTATTTGTAACGATGAAACCAAATATAACCTTAACGGTTTATTCACCAAGGTAGAAGTAAATGACCAGGGCGAAAGCATTCTCAAAATGGTTGCCACCGATGGACATCGTCTTTCCATTTCCAATGGTACCTTCAAGGGAACAGCAGGAGCCGAGTTATTGAAAGGTGTCATACTTCCCAAAAAAGGTATTTTCGAACTTAAAAAAATAACCGACGAAGAGGGTGGCACGCTCCTGTTTGGTTTCATGGACAACAGTGCGGTTATCAAGCGTGGTGATTCATACATGGTAATGCGTCTGGTTGACGGTGATTTTCCCGATTATAACCGCGTAATTCCGACTGCCAACGATAAGGTGATTACCATCAATAAGGAGATTTTTACCCATTCGGTACGCAGGATGGCAATCCTGTCCAGTGAAAAATTCAAAGGAATCATGCTGGAAATATCGGAATCGAGTATCAAAATTTCTTCCAGTAACCCTGAATTAGGTGATGCACGTGAAGACATCGACATTATGTACGGTGGTGAGCCGATCGGCGTCAGATTTAATGCCCGCTATCTACTGGATGTGCTGGCAGTAACCGAAACGGAACTTGTTGATGTGAAATTCAAGGATGAATTATCACCGTCGATTATTGTTCCCCATGATTCCAACAGTTTCCTTGCTGTTATCATGCCGATGAGACTGTAGACGTTGTGTAATGCGTCTGACAAAGCTGGTTATTTCTCAATTTCGTAATATTGAAACCGTTAGTGTCAAACCTTGTGCTAATTTTAATCTGTTCTATGGATTAAATGGTCAGGGTAAAACCAATCTTCTGGAAGCTATCTATTTGCTTGGTAATTCCCGCTCTTTCAGAACTTCGCGCTTGTCGGAATTATTACGTCATGGAGAGCAGCAGGCGCGTATAGCCGGTGAAATTGAATCTGGAAACAGTATTGGCCGGGTTCAACTGACACTTGAGCCGGGGGGGAAAAAAGTACTGCTGGATGGTAAATCGGTACAGCGTGCTTCTAATCTCCATGGTATGGTCAATGCGGTAGTTTTTTCTCCTGATGATACCAGTATGGTCAAACTTGGCCCTGAAGCACGCCGGCGTTATCTTGATCGGGTGGTCTATACCAGTACGATTGCCTACCTGCATCATTGGCATGAATATCACCGTATTTTAAAGCAAAGAAACTTTCTTTTAAAACATGGCGATACATCCGGTCTAGCTGTCTGGACGGAAAAACTGGCTGAATCAGGTGCCCAGATAATTTATTATCGTTTGCAGTACGTTGCGACCATGAATCGAAGGTTACAGTATCATTATCAAGTGATTGCCGGTGCAAATGAAACAGTTGACCTGCACTATCTGCCGTTAGCAGTTACGCACGATGATATTTCCGGTATCCAATCTGATTTGCTGAAAAACTTTGATGCAACTCTGGCGCAGGATCAACGTTATGGCAGTACAACGGCGGGTCCCCATCGGGATGATCTCCTCTTTCTGTTAAATGGGAGAGCATTGAAAGCATTCGGTTCACAGGGGCAGCAGAAAACCTATGTACTGGCGCTCAAAATGGCCGAAATGGAGCATTTACATACGGTGTTCGGTGAGCCGCCGTTGCTGCTGCTGGATGATATGAGTTCGGAACTTGATGCACAACGTAACAGCAATCTGATGGATTTTATTATTAGCAGTAATATTCAGGTTTTTATGACTACCACTGACCGATTGGCTCCAGCTAGTCACCTATTGAAGGAATGCGCAATTTTTAACGTACACGATGGTCATCTGACGTTTGAGGGAAATGAGTTATATGAGTGAAGAAATCGCATCACAGAGCAGTGAATCCGCCGATTACGGTGCAGACAACATAAAAATCCTTGAGGGATTGGCAGCGGTACGTAAGCGTCCTTCCATGTACATCGGTTCCACCTCCAGCGCCGGCCTGCATCATCTGGTTTACGAAATTGTTGATAACTCCATCGATGAAGCGTTGGCAGGGTATTGTAACGATGTCAGTGTCAGTATCAATACCGACGGTTCAGTGACGGTAGTTGATAATGGTCGTGGTATTCCGACCGATATGCATCCGACCGAGGGTAAATCTGCTGCCGAAGTTGTCTTGACCGTACTCCATGCCGGTGGAAAATTTGATAATGACTCATACAAGGTTTCCGGCGGGTTACACGGGGTTGGTGTTTCGGTTGTTAATGCCTTGTCAAAAACTCTTGAGCTGGAAATCCGTCGCGAAGGAAAAATATGGCGTCAATCATATCGCCGTGGTGATGCTGTTGCCCCTTTGGTTATTGCAGGTGAAACCAAAAAGCGTGGTACAAAAATTACCTTCATGCCGGATGAGGAAATTTTTGAAACAACTGAATTCTCCTTTGATGTTCTCTCGCAACGTTTGCGTGAGCTGGCATTTCTAAATGCCGGTGTCAGGATCAGAATTACGGATGCGCGGGTTGAAAACAAATCCCATGAGTTTCATTACGAAGGCGGGATCAACTCCTTTGTTGAGTATCTGAATCGAAATAAGGTAGTGATCAATTCCAAACCGATGTATTTCAGAGGAGACAAGGGCGGCGTGGAAATGGAAGTTTCCATGCAATACAATGACTCCTATGATGAAAAGATATTTGCCTTTGCCAATAACATCAATACCCATGAAGGGGGCACGCATCTGGCTGGGTTTAAAGCTGCCCTGACGCGCACCATGAACAGCTATGTCGCTTCCAACGAGATGCTGAAAAAGGAAAAAATATCAATTTCCGGTGACGATCTTCGCGAAGGACTGACCTGCGTTATTTCGGTTAAAATTCCGCAGCCCCAGTTTGAAGGACAGACTAAAACCAAACTGGGTAACTCGGAAGTCAAAGGATATGTTGAATCGTTGATGAATGAGCGATTAGGGCAATATCTGGAAGAAAACCCGCAAATCGCCAAACGGATCCTGGAAAAATCAATTGATGCTGCCCGGGCTCGTGAGGCTGCTCGTAAAGCGCGTGAAACAGTACGCCGTAAAGGTGCCCTGGATCTTGGCGGCTTACCGGGTAAACTGGCTGATTGTCAGGAAAAAGATCCGGCTCTCTGTGAACTGTATCTTGTCGAAGGTGACTCTGCTGGCGGTTCCGCCAAGCAGGGACGGGATCGCAAAAACCAGGCTATTCTGCCACTCAAGGGTAAAATCCTGAATGTGGAAAAAGCACGTTTTGACAAGATGATTGCCTCGCAGGAAATTCGCACCTTGATTACCGCCCTGGGAACCGGTATCGGCAAGGATGATTTCGATATTGCCAAGCTTCGTTATCACCGCATTATTGTCATGACCGATGCTGACGTCGACGGTTCGCACATTCTGACGCTGCTGTTGACCTTTTTCTATCGCAATATGCTCGAACTGATCGAGCGTGGACATTTGTATATCGCCCAACCACCTTTGTACAAGGTTAAACGTGGCAAAAAAGAGATGTATTTGCGTAATGAAGCTGCGCTCCAGAACTTCCTGCTTGAAGAGGGTGCTGAAGAGCTGGTTCTTAAACTAGAAAAAGGGGATCGGGTATATATCGGTAAACAGATTATTCCGGTTATCAGACAGTTCATCGAAAATCGTGCCATTCTGGATAAGGTAGTTAAGAAAGGGATTGGCGATGAACTGCTTTCCTTGATCATTCGTACCAATGTTCCTGCCGGTATCGAGGAATTGCAAGGTCTTGTTCCGTACCTGGATGCCATGAAAGAGCTTTCTCCCGGATCCGATTATACCGTGGAGGAGGATCGGATTGCCTTCCGTATCGGCAATGTACGCTCCATGATCGATGCCCAAACTTTGGCGGTACTTTCTTCTCACGAATATGAATTGTTGGTTGATAATCATCGTCGTGTGGTGGATACCATGGCAGATGGAAGAGCGTTTCTGGAACAACAGGAAGGGAGCAAGTTGTTACTGGAAACTAACAACCACGAAGATGTACTCTCCTTTTTCCTTGAATATGCCAAGAAGGGTCTCGCGATCCAGCGCTACAAAGGTCTTGGTGAAATGAACCCGGAACAGTTGTGGGAGACCACTATGAATCCTGAAAATCGGGTGTTGTTGCAGGTTAAAATTGAAGATATTGTCGAGTCCGACGAGATATTCACCGTGCTGATGGGGGACCAGGTTGAACCTCGTCGTGATTTTATTGAGCAAAATGCGCTTAATGTTGTCAACCTGGATATCTAATCAATCCATAATCATCATGCACGTATCAAGTAAGTGAGGCATTATGTGATGCGCTCCTGTTGTTACAGGAGCGCATTTTTCATAGAGGATCCAATGAAGTGAACTATTGTGCCGATTTGCATATCCATTCCCCCTATTCGCGAGCAACCAGCCCCCAAAGCAGTCTGACGGGGCTTGCTGGCTGGGCTCGCCTTAAAGGAATACAGGTGATTGCCACGGGTGATTTTACCCATCCAGTCTGGTTTTCACACCTTCAACAGGAGCTGGAACCTGCAGAGCCGGGTCTGTTCAAACTTGTCGATTCTGCTGTGATTTCATCTCCGTTATGTGGAATCACGAATGGCAACACTCCCGTCAGATTTCTTCTTTCGGCGGAAATCAGCTGTATCTACAAGCGACATGGTAAGACCCGCAAGGTTCATAATCTGCTCTATGTTCCTGATATGGAATCGGCAGCGCGGATTACGAAGCGCTTGGCAACCATCGGTAATGTGGTTTCCGATGGGCGTCCCATACTGGGGCTTGATAGTCATGACCTGCTGGAAATGGTTCTGGAGCTGTCGCCCGATGGTTTCCTGGTACCAGCGCACATCTGGACACCATGGTTTTCCCTGTTTGGATCAAAATCCGGGTTTGATACGGTCGAGGAATGTTTTGGCGATTTGTCACAGCATATTTTTGCCCTGGAAACCGGATTATCATCCGATCCTGCCATGAATCGTCGTATTTCACAGCTGGATAGCTATGCATTGATTTCAAATTCCGATTGTCATTCTCCGTCGAATCTTGGTCGCGAGGTCAATCTGTTTAACACGGGCCTTGATTACTTCTCACTGCGGGATGCTATCAGGAGCAATGATTGCGCTACTTTTCGCGGTACGGTGGAATTTTTCCCGGAAGAAGGAAAATATCATGCCGATGGACACAGGGGGTGTCAGGTATGTATGGATCCGCTTGCCAGCCGTTTGTGCAACCATATTTGTCCTGTGTGTGGCAAACAGCTGACGATTGGTGTGCAGCAACGGGTGCTTGAACTGGCGGATCGTGTTTCACCCTTATTCCCTGTCAACGCGCCGGCTGTATTCAGTCTGATACCGTTACCTGAACTGATTGGTGAATTGTTGTCGGTTGGTGTGACCTCCAAACGGGTCAAGGGTGCCTATGCCCGTTTGTTAACTCGTTTTGAATCGGAATTCGGAATTTTGTTGGAAACATCGCTGGATGAGATTTCATCGGCCTCTCCCTTATTGGCAGAGGCAGTCCGTAGAGTTCGTAACGGTGATGTTATCCGTCAACCTGGCTATGATGGCGAGTATGGCATCATCCGGGTATTTCATGAAGGGGAACAACAGCAGTTGGGGCTTGATCCCGGACTGTTGCTAGGGGCGTGATACCGGATGTACATTCAGGATACCATAGCAGCGATCAGTACACCGCATGGCATGGGCGGCATCGGCATTGTGCGTGTCAGCGGCAGTCAGGCTCATCGGATTGGAAAGCAGTTGTTTCGTTTTCATCGGGGGGGAGATTTTACCAGCCATTTCCTGCATTATGGCACCATCATAGATCCGTCTACCGGGAATCTGCTTGATGAAGCGATGGCGGTATTGATGAAGGCACCCAGTTCCTATACCTGCGAGGATGTACTGGAATTACACTGCCATGGTGGTCTGGTGGTCGTTGAAACGGTTTTGGCAACCGTATTACAGTCGGGAGCACGATTGGCAGAAGCTGGTGAATTTACCCGGCGTGCCTTTCTAAACGGTCGTATCGATCTGCTCAAGGCAGAAGCTGTCATGGATGTGATTTCATCACGCTCCGAAGCATCCCTGTCATTGGCCATGCGGCAGCAGGAAGGAGCTCTTTCCCGTCGCATTATCGATCTGCGGGAATTGTTGCTGCATGCTGCGGCACTGGTGGAGGCGTACATCGATTTTCCCGAGGAAGACCTGGGTGCTACCGATTTGACTGCGATCAGCGCAAATATTGCTGCTGCCAATGATATTGTTTCCCAGCTCCTGGAAAACTATGAAGAGGGTAGAATTGTTCGTGATGGTATCGCTGTACTGATTGTGGGTAAACCGAATGCCGGGAAATCAAGCCTGCTGAACGCTCTGCTAGGTGAAGAACGCGCCATCGTTACCCATATTGCCGGCACAACCCGCGATATTATCGAGGAAACGACCAATGTTGGCGGTCTGGCAATTCGTCTGCTGGATACGGCTGGTATCAGAGCAACCGATGATCTGGTTGAACAACAGGGAATCGGGAGAGCGATGGATTGTATTCCCCTCGCCGATCTGGTTCTGTTTGTACTTGATCGCTCTCGCGGGATCGATTCTGAAGATAGCTTGATCCTGAAGGCACTGGAAGGAAAGAAGGTACTGCTGGTTGCCAATAAAACAGATCTTGTTGATCAGTTATCCCTGTCTGACGAGTGGCAGCAGCTCCCCTGTTTTCCTGTTTCTACGAAAACCGGAGCCGGTATTGAGCAATTAAAACTTGCCTTGCGAGCAGCTTTTGTGCGTGATGGAGTTCTCGACAGCCGCGAGTTTGTGGCAATTTCAAGAGCACGTCATCGTGATGCACTGGTTTCTGCACAAACGCTTCTCGGTCGTTGCACGGATGCACTATCACTTGGCGCTGAACTGGAGACACTGTCCATTGATCTGCGGGAGGCGCTCTCAGTTGTTGGTACGGTAACCGGCGAAACAACCCCGGATGATATTCTTGATCTGATATTTTCTTCTTTTTGTATTGGGAAGTAGCAGTTTGTTTCACGTGAAACATGAAAGGTAGTGGTATGGTCACATACGATCATCATTATGATGTGATTGTGGTTGGAGCTGGTCATGCAGGTTGTGAAGCAGCCTTGGCAGCTGCCCGCATGGGATGTTCAACGTTGCTGTTGACAATTAATCTGGACGCAGTGGCACTCATGTCGTGTAATCCGGCCATCGGTGGCTTGGCAAAAGGTCACCTGGTGAAGGAAATCGATGCACTGGGTGGCGAAATGGCTAAAAATATCGATGCCACTGGCATTCAGTTTCGCATTCTTAATACCAGAAAAGGACCGGCAGTACGAGCTTCACGCGCACAGGCCGATAAACAGCTCTACCGGCTGCGGATGAAACGGATACTGGAGCATCAGGACAACCTCTACCTTAAACAGGGAGAGGTCACTGCCTTGTATCTTGAGGGAGATGAGTTGCGAGGAGTGGATACGAGAGCAGGTATCCGTTTTCTTGGGCGTACGGTTGTGGTAACCACCGGAACGTTTATGAAAGGGTTGATCCATATCGGCCTGACCCATTATCCGGGTGGTAGAGCGGGTGATTTGCCTTCCATAGGTCTTTCCGATCAGTTGCGTGATATCGGTTTTGAGGTTGGACGGCTGAAAACCGGAACTCCTGCTAGGCTTGACAAGCGTACAATCGATTTCTCGAAACTCGAACCCCAGTATGGTGATGCTCCACCTATCCCGTTTTCTTTTTCAACTGATAGAATCACCTTGCCGCAGGTTCCGTGTCACATTGCCTATACTAATCCGCGCTCCCATGACATCATTCGGTCCGGTCTCGATCGCTCGCCTCTGTATGCCGGAATAATTGAGGGAATTGGTCCCCGTTATTGTCCATCAATTGAAGACAAGGTGGTGCGTTTTCCTAATAAGGAGCGGCACCAGACATTTATCGAGCCGGAAGGTTTGGAGACAGTGGAAGTCTATCCGAGTGGTATGTCAACATCCTTGCCGATCGATATTCAGATCCCATTTTACCGCTCGATCGTGGGATTGGAGCGGGTTGAAATCATGCGACCGGCCTATGCCATCGAGTATGATTATGTAGACCCGATTCAGTTACATACATCTCTGGAAACTAAGTTGATTCACAATCTCTACCATGCGGGACAGATCAATGGCACCTCTGGCTATGAAGAGGCGGCTGCTCAGGGATTGATGGCAGGGATTAATGCCGCCTTGCGGGTTAAAGGAAAAGACCCGTTGGTGTTGGGACGGCATGAAGCATATATCGGGGTGATGATCGACGACCTGATAACCCTCGGTACCAAGGAGCCGTACCGCATGTTTACCTCCCGTGCGGAATATCGCTTACTTCTTCGTGAGGATAATGCTGATCAGCGTTTGCGTGAACATGGTCATGCGGTCGGTTTGCTTCCAGATGTTGAATACGCGTCATTTATACACAAGCGGGAGCAGATTGAGCATGAACGGCAGCGAATATCAAATACACGCCTGGTGATGACCGCTGAGGATGTGGCGCTGCTTGAAGAATACGGTGCCGGTGAAGTGCAAAAGGGAACGACTCTGGAACATCTGCTGCGCAGGCCGGAAATCGGGTACCAGCAACTCGGCCTGGTTGACCAGGTTTCACGTGAAACACCGGACAATATCAAGGAGCAGGTAGAGATTCAGGTTAAATATCAGGGTTATATCGATCGACAGTTGGAACAGGTTGAGCGTGCCAAATCGGTTGAACACACCAGGATGCCGCGTGATTTCGATTACAGTGCCGTCAGCGGACTGACCACTGAAGTCAGGGAAAAACTGATCAAACATCGTCCGGATACCCTGGGGCAGGCGTCTCGGATTCCTGGTGTTACTCCGGCAGCAATCTCGGTAATCTCCATTGCTCTCAAGGTTCAGGCTTCCAGAGTATAAGGTATGGATATGCGCTCACTACTTGAAAAACGGTTGCACGAAGCTGCTTATACATTATCAGCTGATCAGGTTGATGTTTTTATAACCATGATCAATGAATTGAAAAAGTGGAATAAAAAAGTAAATTTGACAGCGCTTGATACGGACGAGGAGATTATTATCAAGCACATCATTGATTCGCTTTCGCTGATCCACTATGTATCTGCAGGTGAGTCGATGCTGGATGTTGGGTCCGGAGCAGGATTTCCGTCAATTCCGATAAAAATTGTAAATCCGGATATCCAAATTACCACCGTTGATGCAGTGCAGAAAAAGATCATGTTCCAAAAACATGTATCACGACTACTGGGATTACAAAACATATCGCCTCTGCATTGCAGAGTTGAATCAATGTATGATAACTATACCGGGTTGTTTGATGTAATCGTTTCACGGGCATTTTCTCGACTTGACCAGTTTGTCTCCCTGGTGGCGCCACTGGTAAAAAAAGAAGGGCGCTTGATCGCCATGAAGGGTCCGGACGCTCAACGGGAAATTGTTGAGTCACGTGCCTTGTTGCAAGAACTTGGTTTTGAAATCTGCGGATGTGAGGGGTACCAATTGCCTCAAAACATGGGTAAACGAACCCTGATTACGCTCAAACCGCATAAATAAAGGGTTTAAAGGGTGTCTTTCAAAATTGGTCTGAAATTGGTGTTTGGGTTGATGTTGATATGGTTGCCTGGTTTTTTGCTGCTTGCGTCTTAAAACCTGATTTTGGGCTATTTTGGCTTGGTTGGGCTGTTTAAAGCGGTTTTCAAGCATAATCAGGTTGCATTGACGGCATTTCTTCACTACACTTTCGGCTGCGGCACTCAAAAAAAATCAGGAGCGGTCTGATATGAAAAAACTACTCTGCTTAGTCATAATTCTGTGCCAGCTCACAGCATGTGCTACCTATCAAAATCGTTCCGTATCATTTCGCCCTCCCCAGGATTATGCCAATTTTCATAACAGTAGCGGATTGATGGTGGGAGCTGAATCATTTTCCGACAGCACGGCGGCCGAAGAAGCATTCGGCTTTGATATTCGCGGAGCAGGTTTGCTACCTGTCCAGGTAGTCATGGATAACAAAAGTGGTCAGGCAGTAGAAGTGGTGGCAGGGCAGACCTTTCTGATCGACGACGGCAACCGTTACTGGAAACTACTGACCAACCAGGAAGCGGCTGAGCGGGTACAGAAGGCAACCGAGTCGGGTGTTATTACCAGCGGGGCTGGTAAGGGAGCCGGATGGGGAGCCGCCGCCGGAGCACTTCTCGGACTGGCCATTGGCATTGTTTCAGGACACAACGTCGGCTCTGCCGTTGTCAAGGGGGGCGTACTTGGCGGCGCGGGAGGCGCCATAATCGGCGGCGCTTCCAAGGCAGACGATCACCAGCAGGAATATAGAATTGCCAATGAAATCAGGGAAAAAGGGATAGAAGGGAAAGTCATGTCCGCGGAATCTCTGGCAACCGGTTTTATCTTCTTTCCTGGAGAAGCAAAATCTGCCAAGGAACTGCGCTTACAGATCAAATTTCGCGGTGATAGTGACATCAAAACTATCAACCTGAAGATGAAATAACCATGAATATTCGCGTATATTACGAAGATACTGACGCTGCCGGGGTTGTGTACCACGCCAGTTATCTGAGATTTTTCGAACGGGCCCGGACTGAATATTTCCGTGCCAGAGGTTTGGGAGTCGCCCAATTGGCAGCTGACGGAAGCATATTTCCGGTTATTCGCATGGAAATCGATTTCAAGGCGCCGGCACGGCACGATGAGTTGTTGCAGGTTATTACCAAACCGGTCAGCATGAGCCGTTCAACCATTACACTTTCACAACAGATCAATCGCACAGAAGACCAGCAGCTACTGGTCTCCACAAGCGTTGTACTGGCCTGCGTCAATGGTAAATTGAAGCCCCATCGTATCCCGGAACAAGTCAGGCAGGCGCTCAGCTCTGTCATACCGGAGCAGCCATGAAGAGCAACACGACCTGCCAGCGTATAACCCGATCTGAAGCGTTGGAATTGTTGCGGGGTGATCTGTTGCCACTCGGTATGCGGGCTGATCGTATACGCCGTCAGTTGCATCCCGATCAACGGGTGAGTTTTGTTGTTGATCGCAACGTGAATTACACCAATATCTGCGAGACTAAGTGCTCGTTTTGCGCATTTTACCGTGATGCAGATTCAGAAGAAGGGTATCTGCTTTCCAATGATGAGATACTGCACAAAATTGAGGAGCTAGTGGCGCAGAACGGCACCCAGCTTCTGATGCAGGGGGGGCTCAACCCGCATCTGGAAATCAGTTATTTTGAGACTCTGTTCAGGGAAATCAAGACACGTTTTCCGGGCATCCAGAACCATTCACTATCCCCGGCCGAAATCGTCTGGATTGCCAAAAAAAGTAATCTGTCAGTTGATGAAACCGTGGCGCGACTTCACAGCGCAGGTCTTGGTTCCATCCCTGGTGGCGGAGCTGAAATTCTGGTAGATGAAATCCGTACTGCCATCTCTCCCAACAAGATCGGCTGGCGACAGTGGGGTGAGGTGATGTTATCGGCAGCACGGCATGGCATGTCGACTACTGCAACCATGATGTTTGGCAGCTGTGAAACCCAGGAAGACATCGTCGAGCACCTGTTCCGGGTGAGAGAGCTGCAGGATCAGGGGGGATCATTTACCGCATTCATCCCGTGGACCTATCAGCCCGGTAATACGGAACTGGGGGGAACGACTGCCACCGGGGTTGAATACCTGAAGGTGCTGGCACTTGCGCGGATTGTCCTTGATAACATCCCGAACCTGCAGGCGAGCTGGGTTACCCAAGGGGCAAAAATGGCGCAAGTGGCGCTCTTTTTTGGTGCCAATGATCTGGGCGGCACCATGCTGGAAGAAAATGTCGTTGCTGCGGCCGGATGCAGTTTCCGTCTCAGCTCCGACGAAATGATTACTCTGATACGCTCAGCCGGATTTGTACCGGCCCAGCGCACAACCACCTATTCCATTCTCCGGGAGTTTCCGGCTTGATACCATCCACGACAGAAGTAGAACTCATAACGTCGGCAGAACGGCTACTTGAAGTTGCTGCCATACTGAATCGCACCACCGAACTGGCTGTTGATCTGGAGATGGATTCACTTCATCACTATCAGGAAAAAGTATGCCTGATTCAGATTTCAACCCGCACGGAGAGCTGGCTGATCGACCCGCTGGCGCTGGATTCGGTTGAACCGTTGGCTGCATCCCTGGGGAATCCCGATACCTTGATTGTCATGCACGGCGCCGATTATGATGTCCGCTCCCTGTATCGTGATTTTGGCATTGAAATCAATAATCTGTTTGACACCATGGTTGCTTCCCGTTTTCTCGGGATTACGGAGTTCGGCTTGGCGGCCTTGCTGAAAGCGCGTTTTGATATGCAGCTGGATAAAAAATATCAGAAAGCCGACTGGAGCATGCGCCCTTTGACCTTGGAGATGCGCCGCTATGCTGCCGAAGATACCTCGCTGCTGCTCCCCTTATATGATCAGCTGAATGCAGAACTGGCTGAAACCGGACGCCAAGCCTGGGTTGCGGAAGAGTGCCGACTGGTTTGCCAGGTTCGGGTGAACGAGAAAAACGGACCATTATTCATGAGCTGTAAAGGGGCTGGCAAACTCTCCCGCCAGAGTCTGACCATCCTGGAACCGCTGCTTCAGTTGCGTGATCTTCATGCCCGCAAACTTGATCGCCCGCCATTCAAGGTTATGTCGGCGGAAACCTTACTGGAAATATCTGAAAAACGTCCGCGCACCCTGGCCGAACTGGCTGCCATCAAAGGGATGACGCCGGGGCAGGTGCAACGTTTTGGCGCTGCTCTGTTGGATATCGTCATTGAACATGCTGATACTCCGCTTGAGCGGCAGCTGCTGTATCCCCGCACTCCCCGGGTTGAGAATTCGGAGGGGTATAAGGAACGGCTGAAACGGATCAAGGAATGGCGTGAAAGCTACAGCCGCAACATGCGCTTGGAGCCGGGGTTGCTGGCTCCCAACTGGCTGCTGGAAGCAGCGGCCGAGCAGCGGCCCGGCACGATCGGGGAACTTGACACACTTGCGAATATGAGAAACTGGCAAAAGCAGCTGTTTGGAGACGATTTGCTGCGTGAGTTGGCGCAATAAAAGGGATCTGAAACAATGGATGGTAGCAGACATGAACAGGCAGCTCGAAAACAGACTACAGCTGCTGCAGAACTGGAGCATGGCATGGAACAACCGTATATCACCGTTGTGGTACCGGTATACAACGAAGAATCGAACCTGCTCCCATTGATGGAGCGTCTCTATCCTGCCATACAGGGGATAGGGAAAAGTTTTGAAATTCTGTTTACCAACGATGGATCCCGCGATCGTTCGCTGGAGCTGCTGTGTCAGATGACCCGCCAATACCCAGGGGTCAAGGTAATCGAATTTAACGGCAATTTCGGCCAACACATGGCGATTCTGGCGGCCTTTGAGATGTCACAGGGTGAAATTGTGATTACCCTTGATGCCGATTTACAAAATCCGCCGGAGGAAATTCCCCGTCTGGTGGCAGAAATCGAAAAAGGGTACGATGTAGTCGGCACGATCCGGCAAAAACGGCAGGACTCGGCCTTTCGCCGGATTGCGTCACGAATTGTCAACATCACCACCAACAAAATGACCGGCATGAAGATGAATGACTATGGCTGTATGCTGCGGGCTTATCATCGCTATGTCATCGATAATATCAACCGTTGTCGCGAAACAACTACCTTTATCCCGGCATTGGCGCAAACCTTTGCCAGTAATCCGACGGAAATCGAGGTTGCCCATTCCGAGCGGGCGGCAGGTGAAAGCAAGTATTCGTTCTACCGGCTGATTCGGCTGAACTTTGATCTGATGACCGGATTTTCGGTGGTTCCATTACAGCTGTTTGCACTCTTCGGAATCATAACCTCGGTTGTATCGGTGCTGTTTGCGCTCTTCCTGCTAGTCCGCCGCTTCCTTGTGGGAGCAGAAGTGGAAGGGGTGTTTACCCTGTTTGCCATTCTGTTTTTCTTCATCGGCATCATCATCATGGGAATCGGAATCGTGGGAGAATATGTGGGGAGGATTTACCAGGAAGTCAGGAAACGTCCCCGCTTCGTGGTGCGCCGAACCTACGGCTTTGGTGAAAACGAGCTTCCGCAACAACATCATTCACGCTTGTGATCATGGAGTAGAGCTGCTCATAGGGGGGAGTATGCCGGAAAATCTGCTAATACCATCGGTCGATCTGCGCATCGGCGCTCTGGAAGAGTACAATCGTCAACAAAAAGAAAAAGCGGCACGACAACACCGCCGGGTAAAACCGCGACCGTGTCTGACTCTCTCCCGCGAATTCGGCTGCGAAGGGTACCCGGTGGCGGAACGTTTGCGAGAGCTGATGATGCAGAAAACCGGGGATGAATGGGTATTGATCGACAAGGCGGTGCTGGAAGAAGTCGCCGTGCGTCATAACATCTCGGAAGAAATCCTGCAGCACCTGGGGGAAAAGAACCGCATAATGGATGATGTTCTGGCAACCTTTTCACCGCGTTGGAAAAGTAACCAGGACTACTTCAAACTGCTGTCGCGCCACGTGGTTTCCCTGGCCGAGCAGGGAAATGTGATTATCGTCGAGCTGGGAGGGGCGATTATTACCCGTCATATCGAACATTCCTACCATTTCAGAATGTTCGGATCTCCCTCGTTCAAAGCCGAGACGATTGCCCGGCGGCTTGAACTGGAACGGGAAAAAGCGGAAAAACTGGTGCACACCCAGCAAAAACTGCGCGACCACTTTACCCGCGATTTCCTTGACCGGGACGACCACGATCCTGCTCTTTACGATCTGCTGTTCAATAACGACCGTTGTACCCCCCAAAAAATTGCCCATGCCATTGCTGATTTTGTGACCAGAGACCTATCGCCGTGAACAGCCCGATCACAATCGGCGTGAGCGCCTGTCTGCTGGGAGCACACGTCCGTTACGATGGTGGTCATACCCATGATCACTACATTACCGATGTCCTGGGACCTGTTTTTACCTTTGTACCGGTCTGTCCCGAGGTAGAGTGTGGCATGCCTGCCCCACGGGAAGCGATGCGTCTGGAGGGAGATCCTGCGGCGCCACGGCTGATTACCCGTCACAGTCGCATTGACAAGACCGAGCAGATGTTGTCGTACTGTCAGCGCAAGGTGCAACAGCTGGAAGATGCCGATCTGTGCGGCTTTATATTCAAGAAGAATTCTCCCAGTTCAGGGTTGTGGCGGGTCAAGGTTTATGGGGCATCGGGAAGAGCGGTCAAAAAAGGGAGTGGGCTGTTTGCGGCTGCTGTTGCCCGCCATTTCCCGCTGCTGCCGATGGAAGAAGAAGGACGCCTGAACGATCCGCATGTGCGGGAAAATTTTATCGAGCGGATTTTTGCCTGCCGGCGTTGGAAGGATTTTCTCCGGGACTCACCGGATGTGGGGAAACTGGTGAAATTTCATACCAGCCATAAGCTGTTGCTGATGGCCCATAGCCAAAGTGCCTATCGCCAGATGGGACGGCTGGTTGCCCGTGCAACGCAATTGGAAGCGGAAGAACTGTTCAGGCAGTACCAGGAACTGCTGATGAACGGTCTGGCGCTGCAAGCAACTACCAGGAAAAACAGCAACGTGCTGATGCATATCATGGGGTATTTCAAGATGGTCGCGTCACCTCAGGAAAAAGCTGAATTGCTGGAAAGTATCAACCAGTACCATGATCAACTGTTACCGCTGATTGTACCGCTGACTCTGCTCAGGCATTACGTCAACAAATACGATCAGAACTACCTGCAAGGGCAGATCTACCTTTCACCCGATCCGCAAGAGCTGATGCTGCGCAATCATGTCTGAATAACTTCTGCCTGCTGTTGTGTTACAGCAGCTTGCGCAAATACTCCCCGGTATACGATCTCGTCACCTGTGCCACCTGTTCGGGCGTTCCGGTCGCGATGATCTCCCCTCCCCGGTCGCCTCCTTCCGGCCCCAGATCGATGACCCAGTCGGCGGTCTTGATCACATCCAGGTTGTGCTCGATAATCACGATCGTATTACCGGCCTCCACCAGCTTGTGCAACACTTCCAGCAGTTTGGCTATATCATGGAAATGCAGGCCTGTGGTCGGTTCATCCAGAATGTAGATCGTGCGTCCGGTGGCGCGTTTGGTCAACTCCTTGGAGAGTTTGACCCGCTGGGCTTCGCCCCCCGAAAGGGTCGTGGCAGCCTGCCCCAGGGTAATGTATCCCAGCCCCACTTCCTCCAGGGTCTTGAGCTTGTTCTTGATGCGGGGGATCGCCCCCATGAATTCCAGTGCCTGACTGACGGTCAACCCCAGTACCTCGGCAATCGATTTACCCTTGTAGAGCACCTCCAGGGTTTCCCGGTTGTAGCGCGCCCCCTTGCAGACCTCGCATTCCACGTACACGTCCGGCAGAAAATGCATCTCGATCTTGATGATACCGTCACCGGAGCACGCCTCGCAACGTCCCCCCTTGACATTGAACGAGTAACGACCCGGTTTGTAGCCACGCAGTTTTGATTCCGGCAGGTTGGCGAACAGATCGCGAATATCGCCGAATACCCCGGTGTAGGTGGCGGGGTTGGAGCGCGGGGTGCGGCCGATGGGGGACTGGTCGATGTTGATCACCTTGTCCAGCTGATCGAGCCCTAACACTTCCCGGAAAGCGCCTGCTTTTTCGCGGCTGCGGTACAACTGTTGGCTCAGGACCTTGTGCAAGGTATCAATTACCAGGGTTGACTTGCCGGATCCGGAAACACCGGTCACACAGGTCATCACCCCCAGAGGAATCTCCACGTTCACATTCTTCAGGTTGTTCTCGCTGGCTCCCTTGATAATCAGCTTTTTGGTCGCTTTGCGCCGCTTGGCAGGAACTGGTATGCTCAAATTACCCGAAAGGTAGCGCCCGGTAAGGGAGTTCGGATTGCGCATCACATCAGCCGGAGTTCCCTGGGCCACCACTTCGCCACCATGCACCCCGGCACCCGGCCCCATGTCCAACAGATGATCCGCCTCCATAATCGTCTCTTCATCGTGTTCCACCACCAGAACCGTATTGCCGATATCGCGCAGGTGTTTGAGCGTTTCCAGCAAGCGGCCGTTGTCACGCTGATGCAGACCGATCGAAGGTTCGTCCAGAATGTAGAGTACCCCGACCAGCGATGAGCCGATCTGGGTTGCCAGACGAATGCGTTGCCCCTCGCCGCCGGAAAGCGTGCCGGAAGTACGGTCGAGGGAGAGATAGTCCAACCCCACATTGACCAGGAATGAGAGACGTTCCCGCACCTCCTTGAGGATACGGCGGGCAATCTCCTGCTCTTTGACAGTCAGCAGGGACAGATTGCCCTGCGACTCTACTGGTCCCAAACTCTCGAAGAAGCGCAGGCAATCGCGGATCGCCAGCGCCGTGACCTCACAAATTGTCTTCCCTCCCACCAGCACGTGCAGCGCCTCAGGGCGCAAACGGGCGCCGTGACAGGTCGGGCACGGCATGATGTTCATGTACGCTTCCAGTTCTTCCCGGGCGGTGTCCGACTCGGTTTCGCTCCAGCGGCGCTGCAGGTTGTTCAGCACCCCCTCAAATTCTTTCTGATAGGTGTGCTTGCGCCCCTCGTCCTCTTCCCACCAGAACTCGATTTTCTCCCCTTTAGAGCCATTCAGGATTACGTCCCTGATCGTTTCCGGCAGATCCTTGAACGGGGTGCGGATATCAAACCGGTAGGCCTTGGCAAGGGCATCCAGTATCAGATGGAACCAGCCGGAAAGACGCTTTTGCCACGGAGCGATCGCCCCCTCGGCCAGGGAAAGTTCCGGGTTGGGGATCACCAGTTCCGGATCAAAGTACATTTTGGTGCCGAGTCCGGTACACTCCGGGCATGCTCCGTGGGGATTATTGAACGAGAACAGCCGGGGGGTGATTTCCTGGTAGGAAATGCCACAATCGATGCAGGCCAGTTTTTCCGAGAAAATCAGCGGTGGTTTTGCTTTTTTTGATGATTCCGGCACATCGGACGGTTCCACCAGCTCGATCTTGACCACACCTTCGGCATGTCCGAGCGCAGTTTCCAGCGAATCGGCCAGGCGGCGCTGGATACCATCCTTGATCACGATACGGTCAACCACGATGTCAATGTCATGTTTTTTCTTCTTGTCCATCTCGATCTCGTCAGCCAGGTCGCGGGGGATACCATCCACCACCACGCGGGTAAACCCGTCCTTGCGCAGTTGCTGCAGCTCTTTCTTGTACTCTCCCTTGCGGCCACGGATCAGGGGAGCCAGCAGGATCAACTTGCTCCCGGCCGGCAGGGTCATGATCTGATCCACCATCTGGGATACGGTTTGGGAGGTGATCTCCTTGCCGCAGCTGGTGCAGTGGGGGTGGCCAATGCGGGCAAACAGCAGGCGCAGGTAGTCGTAGATCTCGGTTACCGTGCCGACGGTGGAGCGGGGATTTTTGCTGGTGGTTTTCTGTTCGATGGAGATGGCCGGAGAAAGCCCTTCGATCGACTCCACATCCGGTTTTTCCATCTGTTCCAGAAACTGGCGGGCATAGGCCGAAAGCGATTCCACATAACGCCGCTGCCCCTCGGCATAGATGGTATCAAAGGCGAGCGTTGATTTGCCGGAGCCGGAAATGCCGGTGATCACCACCAGCTGGTCGCGGGGAATTTCCACGTCGATACATTTGAGATTATGTTCGCAGGCGCCTTTGATAATGATGCTGTTGTGCTGGGTCATGTACTAAATCCTCGGTTGTGAAAAGAGGGTAATCTTAATAGGTAAATCAGCTTGATGCAAACCTGTCAGAAGTATCTGGCAGGCAGCGGAAGGCTCATTCCTGCAGGCTCTTGCTCACCACTTCATATACGTCCCGCGGCAGATCAGCCAGAGAGCGGATCCGCCGCAACTGTTCCCGCATCAGCTCCTGCCGGACGCTGTCGTAACGCCGCCAAACCGTCAAGGGGGCCAGCAACCGGGCTGAGACCTGGGGATTGACCGGAATCAGGCGCAGCAGTTGATCTGCCAGGAAACGGTAGCCGGACCCATCAGCGGCGTGGAAACGGACCTGATTGCGCTGACTGAAGGCCGCCACCAGAGAGCGGAAGCGGTTGGGGTTGGTCAGTTCGAAGGCCGGGTGCTGGAGTAACTCCTGCACTTCATGCAGCGTTCCGGGGAGGGTTGAGGCGGCCTGCAACGAGAACCATTTGTCGACCACCAGTCGTTCGCTCTCCCAGGTACGGTAAAAATCGGCCAGTATTTCCTGGCGTTCCGGACAGTCGCAGCAGGAAAGCGGCGCCAGTGCACCGATGGTATCGGTCATATTGTCCGCCTGCCGGTATTGTTGCAGGCAGAGCTCAATTTCGTTCTGCCCGGCAATACTCATCAGATATGACAGACAGAGATTGGCCAGCCGTCGCTGGCCGGAGCGGCCATCGTCGGGATGGTACGGCTGATTGCTGATACAGGCGTTGCGAAGCGCCAGAAGCTCCCGCTTGAACTGGCGTGCCAGCGACGTGATGACAAACTGACGTGCCTGGTGCAGCGCCGTCGGATCGACGACCGGCATCAGTTCGGCCAGATATTTTTCCGTCGGCAGGGTCAACGCCTCGGCCTGAAAGGCGCGATCATGGGTCTCTGCCAACAGCGTCAGCCGGAATGCCCCGCTAAAGGCCGGGTCAAGCTGTAACACCCTCCCCTGCTGCAGATCTGATACCAGTCCAAGGATCAGCCGGGAGCCCATCTTCTGCCCCGCTTCCCAGCGGCAGAACGGGTCGGGCTCATGGGCCATCAGGAGTGCCAGCTGATCATGCCGGTAGGGGTAGTCGAGCTTGACCGGGGCGGAAAAACCGCGCAGCAGCGCCGGAGTCGGTTCCTGATCCAGGCCGGTGAAGCAAAACGACTGTTCGGCTTCATGCAGATGCACAACCCGTGACAGTTCCGCCGCGCCAGATTCACCATCCATGATCAGCGGCACTTGTTGGCCGTTGTTGTCCAGCAGGCCGAGTGATATCGGTATGTGCAGCGGTTGTTTATCCGGCTGACCGGGAGTCGCCGGACAGCTTTGACTGAAGGTCAGGGTGTAACTCTGCCTGGCCGGATCGTAGCAGCTGCGAACAGTAATTTGGGGTGTGCCGGCCTGGCTGTACCAGCGCTGGAACTGCTGCAGATCGATCTGACCCGCTTCGGCCATGGTGGCGACAAAATCGTCCACCGTCACCGCCTGGCCATCGAAACGCTCGAAATAGAGATCCATGCCGCGGCGGAACAGCGCTTTCCCCAGCATGGTCTGTTGCATCCTGACCAGCTCCGCTCCCTTGTTATAGACCGTGGCGGTGTAGAAGTTGTTGATTTCCATGTAGGAATCGGGACGTACCGGATGGGCCATCGGCCCGCCGTCTTCGGGGAACTGGGATGTGCGCAGCGTCCGCACATCCTCAATCCGTTTAACTCCGCGCGACTGCATGTCAGCGGAAAACTCCTGGTCGCGATAGACGGTCAAACCCTCCTTGAGGGAGAGCTGGAACCAGTCGCGGCAGGTGATCCGGTTGCCGCTCCAGTTGTGGAAATATTCGTGGGCAATCACCTCTTCGATGGCATGGAAATCGTCATCGGTGGCGGTGGCCGGAGTGGCGAGGACGTAACAGGAGTTGAAGATGTTCAGCCCCTTGTTTTCCATGGCCCCCATGTTGAAATCATCAACTGCCACGATCATGTAGCTATCGAGATCATATTCCCGGCCGAACTGTTCTTCATCCCATCGCATCGCCTTCTTGAGAGAACGCATGGCATGGCCACACTTGTCCCGATTCTGCTGATGCACGTAGATTTGCAGAGTAATCTGGCGTCCGGAGCAGGTGGTAAAGTGATCCTCAAGTTTTACCAGGTCCCCGGCCACCAGGGCGAACAGGTAACTCGGCTTGGGAAAGGGGTCATGCCAGGTGGCAAAGTGGCGCCCATCCGGCAGATCTCCCTGCTCCTGAAGGTTGCCATTGGAGAGGAGTACCGGGTAGCGCTGTTTGTCGGCCACGATGGTGGTGGTAAAGAGTGTCAGTACATCGGGGCGATCCGGGTAGTAGGTAATGGCGCGGAACCCTTCCGCCTCGCATTGGGTGCAGAACATGCCGGAGGAACGATACAGTCCCTCCAGGGCGGTGTTATCCTGGGGGCGGAGTTCGGTGGTTATCTCCAGGGTGCAGTGGGATGGTGCGTCAGGGATGGTCAGGCAATCTTCGCTGATGCGGTAGCGGTCAGACGTGAGCGGTGTGCCGTCAAGCCGGATCTCGCGTAGCGCAAAATGTTTCCCGTTCAGCAGCAGTGGCGCCGGATCATGGGAAGCGCTTGCCTGCCGGCGCAGCGTCAGGCGGGATTTTACCAGGGTGGTTTCTTCACCCAGCTCGAAGCGCAGGTTGATCTTTTCAACACTGAAAGGAGGGGGAGCGTAATCTTTGCGATAGATGGTACTATGGCGTGTTTCGGGCATTGATACTCTTTCTGTTTGGTAAATTTGGAACCGGCCTGGCGCATATCAGACCGGAAAACCGACTTTACGGACCTGCTCCAGCAGCATCCGCCGGTCAATCGGCTTCATCACGTATTCATCGCATAATGAATGGTAAGAGGACATGATTGTGTGCATATTGTCAAGTGCCGTGACCATGATGATCTTGGCCCGCTTGCTCCGTACGATCCCCAACGCTTCTTCCGTATCACGAATTTTCTGCAGCGCCTCCTGCCCATCCATCTCCGGCATCATGATATCCAGGCAGATCAGATCATACGGTTTCCCTTCCTTGTGCGCCGAGACAAAGGCATTGAATGCTTCGGTACCATTCACCGCTGCATCGCATTCACCCAGTTGTGACAGACAGGCCAGGATCAACTTGCGACCATAAAAGTCGTCTTCTGCAATCAGAATCTTCATGGTGGTACCTCCGAAACATGGTAAATAGTTAATCAATTAAAGCCGGAACATGATCGTGTTGCGCCAGCAGCGGCAGGGTAAAACGGAACAGCGCCCCCCTCCCATCCGCTGGAGGCTCGGCCCAGATAGTTCCCCCATGGAGTTCAACCATCATTTTTGACAGCGCCAGTCCCAGCCCGCTCCCCTCGTGCTTGCGGGTAGCGGAGTTGTCACCCTGCACAAATGGCTCGAAGATTCGCTGCAGATCTTCCGTCCCAATCCCGATGCCGGTGTCGTGGATCGAGATCAGTAGCAGCTGGTCTGCAGCTGGGTGTTCCCCGGTCTGTGGAATGGAGAGGTCAACTCCCGCCACCCGCCGTGCTTCAACCGTTACGGTGCCGCCGTTGGGGGTGAATTTGATCGCATTGGAAAGCAGGTTGACCAACACCTGTTTCACCATTTGTTGATCAATTCGCATGGTTGCCGGAAGCAGCTCATCAACATCCACCTTGATTGAGATAGAATTGCGGTTTGCCCGTTCCTTGACGATCAGCAGGGTGCTGGAAATGAGCGGCCTGATTTCCGTTGTGCCGAGTTCCAGCCTCATTTTTCCCGCTTCGATTTTGGAAAAATCAAGGATGTTGTTGATCAGTGACAGGAGGTGGCGGGCGTTCTCCAGCACATAGCCGAGATATTCCTCCTGTTCGGGAGTGATGTCACCGCACCCCTTGATATGGACCAGGTCGGTGAAACCGATGATCGAATTGAGCGGCGTGCGCAATTCATGGCTCATGGTGGCCAGAAATGTGCTTTTGGCGCGACTGGCGGCTTCGGCAGCTTCCAGCGCCAGTTGCAATTCGGCGGTGCGGTGCTCCACCAGCTCTTCCAGGTGTTCCTGATGACGTCGCAGGCTGAGGTGATTGCGAATTCTGGTTGTTACCAGCACCGGGCTGAACGGTTTCAGGATGTAATCAACCGCTCCCAGCTCCAGTCCACGGCGCTCATCCTCCTCATTGGCCTTGGCAGTGATAAAGATTACCGGAATATGACCCGTTTTTTCGGAGTTTTTGAGCTGTGTGCAGACCTCGTAACCATCCATGCCGGGCATGCTGATATCGAGCAGGATAATGTCCGGCATCGGCTCTGTCCGTGCCACCCGCAGCGCCCGCTCACCATTGGTGGCGACGATGATTGCGTAGTCATGACACAGAACTTCCATCAGAACCTGGATGTTCTCGGGAGTATCGTCAACGATCAGTATCCGTTGTCTGCTGCCGGTTGGCGCGCTCATGTCAGATGGCATCCAGGATGGCGCGCGGTATCATTGGCAACGGCACAACCCGGTCAACTCCCCCCATGTCGATCGCCTTCTTCGGCATGCCGAACACCACACAGCTCGCCTCATCCTGGGCAAAGGTGACAGCGCCATGTTCCCGCATCTCCTTCAGTCCCCGGGCGCCGTCTTCCCCCATGCCGGTCAGGATGACCCCCACCGCGTTTTTACCGGCATGCAGGGCGACTGAGCGGAACAGCACATCCACCGCCGGTTTCACGTAATTGATCGCCGGTCCGTCGGACAGCTCGATATGATACATGGCACCGCTGCGGTTGATGGCCATATGTCTGCCGCCGGGTGCAATGTAGACGGTGCCGCGCACGATCCGGTCCCCCTGCTCCGCCTCTCTGACGGTCAGCCGCGCCATTTCGTTCAGGCGTTTGGCAAACGACTGGGTGAAGAGTGGCGGCATGTGCTGGACAATCACGATACCGGGGGTCGTTACGGGGAGCGCCATGATCACTTCGGTAATCGCCTGGGTTCCTCCGGTGGAGGCGCCGATGGCGATCAGTTTGTCAGTGGTGGCCATGCGGCTGGTATCCAGGGCAGGTAACTGGGCAGTCGCTGCAACCGTCGCTGTCGGGGTGGAGGGGCGCAGCCTGGTCCTGGCATGTGCGGCAATCCGTACCTTGCTGACGATCTCGCCGGCCAGCGCCGTAACTCCTTCGGCAATATCGATGGCCGGCTTTGACACGTAATCGATCGCCCCCAGTTCCAGGGCGCGCAGGGTCGTGTCGCACGACCTGAGGGTCAGGGAACTGACCATCACGACCGGTAAGGGATTGGTGCGCATCAGCTCTTCCAGGAAGGTCAGCCCGTCCATGCGTGGCATTTCCACATCCAGGGTGATGACGTCCGGCATCAGGCTGGCGATCTTGGTCTTGGCAAAAACCGGATCAGCTGCCGTGCCAACCACCTCGATATCACCGGCATCATTAAGAATTTCGGACAATATCGCCCTGATAACGGCAGAGTCATCAATAATCAGTACCTTGATCTTGCTCCCCATGAAATCTCCTTGTCGGTAATGGCAGCAGGAGCAGCGTGGATCAGAGCGGCTGATTCCCCTTTGCCCGCTCCAGTAGCTCCGCACAACTTCCGCACATGATACAGGTTTTGCACGGCTGTGCATGATGATATACCGCGGTCGCCTCCCTGACCGCAATAACTTCCTTATCCTTGCCAAGCGGGCGTACCGTTATCTCCCCGGTCGCGGTTTTGAGCACCACCCGGATACCATTATTGTCCCTGACATGTTCGCCCACGATCGGTATGCCGTAGTGCCGGAGCCGCTCACGGGCGATGCATACATTTGCCGCTCCTATGTTAAAGATGTCATCCAGCCGTGAGATGACCGAACCGCCACCGAAGATCTGTGCCTGCAGGGAGTGCAGATCTGCGCCGATATCAACGATCTGCTCGATCAGGGTATCGATGGAGGTTGCACCATAGACGGTTGATTTTTCACTCCCCGGCTGTTCCCTGGGGAGCAGGTAATGATTGAGTCCTCCGATGCGTCGCTGTTCGTCCCACAGACAGACTGCCACGCATGAACCGAGGATGGTCTCCAGGGAGGCCGCTTCTTTCGATACGGCCAGTTCACCGATATTCAGCGTGATCCGTTTCATAGTCGGCGGTAGACGGTTATACCGGTGGGGGCGAAAAGAGAGTTATTGAACATGGTCTCGGAATGCCCCAAAAAGAGATGTCCATCAGTGGCCAGATGCTGATGGATCTTGCTGAAGAGATGGCTCTTCATCTCGTCATCAAAATAGATGATTACATTACGGCAGAAGATTAGATCGAATTTTTTACTGAAAGGGTAGTCCGAATCTTTGAAATTCAGCCTTCTGAAGCTGATGGCCTGCTTCAGGAAATCCTTGACGGTCACCATTCCCTGAAACGCACCGTTTCCCTTGAGAAAATAGCGACTCAGGAATTCACGATTCAGACCGGTCGGCAGCTGTTCAACACCATACAAACCCCGTTGTGCTGAAGTGAGAACATTGGTGGAGATATCAGTGGCCAGGATCTTGATCTTCCAGCCGCAAAAGGGATCGGGATCAAGATCGGAATAACCGTGATTGAGGGCCTCGCAGACGCTGATGGCAATGGAATACGGTTCTTCACCGGTGGAACAGCCGGCGCTCCAGATGCGAATCTCCTGGCTGGCGCGCCGGCTTTCCAGCAACTCGGGGATCAGGCTTTCTTTTAAAAGTTCGAAATGGTGATTTTCCCTGAAAAATTTGGTGGTGTTGGTGGAGATATTGTTGATCATCATGGTGCATTCATCCTGGTCAGCCGTGACCCGCTGGAAGTATTCCTCATAGCTGTTGAGTCCCAGTGTCCGCAGCCGTTTCTGGAAGCGGGATACCAGCAGGGTTTTCTTCTGTCCGCCAAGGTGGATACCGACAAAATCATAGATGAACGTGGCAAACAGCTCAAAGAGCTCATCGGTCATCATCGGCATGTCGTTCAGGTATGTCTCGGGCATTGGGGTGACCTATGAGCTGCTCTGCTGATCGTCTCCCTGATCAGCCAGCTGTTCCAACAGGGATGCCTCGTCGGCAGTCAGTACCTTGTCCACGTCTAGCACCAGCACCAGGTTCTCTCCCGCCTTCCCCATACCGGAGATGAACTCGGTGTTGATGCTGGTGCCGAAATCGGGAGCCGCTGAAATATCCTGGGATAACATGTTGATGATGTCGGAGACCGTATCAACGATCAGTCCCATCACCCCCCGGGAATATTCGGTCACGATGATACAGGTATGTTTCTTGTACTCACTGGTCGCCATACCGAATTTCTGTTTCAGGTCAAGCACCGGAATTATCGTGCCGCGCAGGTTGATGACACCTTTCAGGTAGGGTGGCAGGTGCGGCACCTTGGTAATACTGGTCAGCTCGATGATTTCCTGCACATTCAAGGCATCAAAGGCATACAGTTCCTCATTCAGGGTGAAGGTCACATACTCTTGCCCCGGATCGGTCTGTTCCGTGCTGGTGTTTCTTCTAAAGCTGGTCTCTGCCATATAATCCTCCCTGATCGTTTCAGAACTCCGAGAAGTCTCCCTGGTCATTAGCCGGCATGGACGACCTGGTCGTTACTGTCGGCCGCTTGACGGAAATTTTACGGGTAGCACCGCTGTTATGCGGTAGGCTTCTGGTGATGGGTGGTTCCTGACGGATGGTTGTCCTGGTTGCTCTGCGGTTGTCGTCCACCGTGAAGAAGGAGACCACATCCAGCAGTGCCTTGGCCTGGGCTGCCAGCTCTTCTGCCGAGGCCGAAGTCTCCTCGACCAGAGAAGCGTTCTGCTGGGTGGTCTGATCCACCTGCCCCATGGCCGTATTGACCTGATTGATCCCCTGGGATTGTTCCTGGGCCGCAGCGGCCACCTCGTCCATCAGGTCGGTGACCTTCTTGATGCCGGTGACGATTTCGTTCAGTTTTTTGCTCAGCTCCTCGGCCAGTTGAACCCCCTTGCTGGTCTTCTCACCACTGTCCTCGATCAGGGCGTTGATCTCCTTGGCCGATTGGGTGGTGCGCTGGGCCAGGCTGCGGATTTCGGCCGCCACCACGGCAAACCCCTTGCCATGTTCACCGGCCCGGGCTGCTTCAACTGCCGCGTTGAGTGCCAGCAGGTTGGTCTGGAAGGCGATCTCACCGATCACGTCGGAAATATTGGCAATTTTTGAGGATGACTTGTTGATGTCGGCCATGGCGGCGATGGTGTCGGCCATGACGATGGTCCCCTGCTCCGCTACCCCCTTGCTGGTACGGGCCAGATTGTTGGCCTCGCGGGCATTTTCAGCGGTACTGCGGGTGGAGGCGCCCATTTCCTCCATGGCGGCAGTGGTCTCTTCCACCGAGGCGGCCTGCTCCGTGATTTTCTGGGAAAAGCTCTGGTTGGCCTCGGAGATCTGGTCGGCAGCGATGGAGACCTGATGGGAGGCCTCGATGGTCTGATTGACAACCCCCTTGATGCCGCTGACCATGTCTTTCATGGCGCCCAGCAACTGCCCGGTTTCATCCTCGCTCTTGACTTCGATATCCACGGTCAGATCACCCTGAGCCAGGCGATTGCTCGCTTCCACCGCTTCAACCAGCGCCTGACGAATCCGGCGCGCCACCCCCCATGATATCAGCAGAATAATGCTGGCGCAGAGCACCAGCGTGATGATAATACCGTAACGAATCCGGTTGAGCTCCTTGCTAACATCATCAACATAGATGCCGGTGCCGATCACCCACCCCCAGGGGCGGAACAGTTTGACGTACGATAGCTTGGCAGCTGGTGCGCTTTGCCCCGGTTTGGGCCACATGTAATCGACTGTACCCTCACCCTTGTCCTTGGCGACCTTGACCAGTTCCACAAACAGCGGTTTGCCATGAGGATCCTTGATATCGGCGCAGCTCTTCCCCTCCAGTTCCGGCTTGAGCGGATGCATGACGGCCACCACATCCTGATTGACAACAAAGATGTATTCTCCATCGGCGTAGCGCAGGCTGCGCAGCTGCTCCCTGGCCATGCTCTGGGCAGTCTCCTGGCTGAATTCTCCTTTTTTGGCCCGTTCATCATAGTTTTTGGCCAGTGTCATGGCGAGGTCGGTGATGTCACTGAGCGCCGTTTCCTTTTCGTGCATCAGCTTCTTCTCGATGAACGGAAGCAGGATTGTCATGCTGATGGCAAAGATCATGACAATGGTAATTACCGAAATACTGATGATTTTGTTGAGAATTTTCCAGTTGTTAAATGCTTTCAGTTTCATGTGATCCTCCTTGGTTGGTCGTTACCTATTGTCACGTCTGGCTATGGATCATGGCTCACTACATGTTTTTGTCTGGTGGGAACGACGGTGCCCTTCACGCGCTCGATAGCTGGACGATACCGGCCACGTCGAGCACCAGCGCCACGCGCCCATCACCCATGATGGTGCCGCCGGCTATATCGAGTACCTTGGGGGTGGCTGAACCGAGGTTTTTCAGCACCACCTGTTGTTCTCCCAGCAGTTCATCCACCAGAAAACCGTATTTTTTCCCCTCATGGTGGGTGACCACCACGATTGCCGTGCACGGGTCGTGCTTGAAGCAGGGAACATCCAGCAGCTGGTGCAGGCGGATCAGCGGGATCCGTTCACCGCGCACATTGACCACCGATCCCTGCTCACCGACCGAATTGAGATCCTTGCGCAAGGGACGCACCGACTCGATCACCGAGGTGATCGGCACGATGAAGATTTCATTGCCGATACCCACGGTCAGGCCATCGATGATCGCCAGGGTGAGCGGCAGCCTGATGGAGATGGTGGTACCGGCCCCGAGCATGGTCTTGATCTGGACAGTGCCGTTCAACGCCTCGATATTCTTTTTCACCACATCCATGCCGACGCCGCGTCCCGAGGTATCGGTGATCTTGTCAGCTGTGGAGAAGCCGGGGAGCATGATCAGGTTGTAAATATCACTATCGGAGAGCCCGGCCGCGGTTTGAATCACCCCTTTTTCCAACGCCTTGGCGATGATTTTTTCCCGGTCGAGGCCACGTCCGTCATCCTGAACATCGATGTAGACCGCGTCACCCATCTGGTAGGCGTGGAGAAAAACCGTGGCCTGGCGCGGTTTATCAGCCGCCGCCCGCTGCTCGGGAAGCTCGATCCCGTGGTCGACCGAATTGCGAATCAGATGCACCAGCGGATCGGCGATTTTTTCCAGCACCCCTTTATCCAGCTCGGTTTCCTCGCCGCTGATCACCAGCTCGATTTCCTTCCCCTTGCTGGCTGAAAGCTCCCGGACCAAGCGGGTGAAACGCTGAAACACGTCACCCACCGGCAGCATGCGCAGCGACATGGCCGCCTCCTGGATATCCTTGCCGATGCGTTGCAGTTGGGAAAAGATCGTGTCGATCCGCTCGGAATTGGCGCCCCGCTGTTCGTGATCCTGACCGGCATGGCCATACATCACCTGGTGGAACATGGAGTGGTTGATCACCATCTCTCCCACCAGATTAACCAGGTGGTCCAGCTTCTGGAGGTCAACCCGGATACTGGTGGAGACCGCTTTCTTGATTGAATCGGTCTTGCGGGTGGACTGCTTGTCGAGCGCCTGATCAATCTCGGCGCTGCTCGCCTTCCCCTGGGCAACCAGGATTTCGCCCAGTTTCTTCTGCTGTGTCAGGGCATCCCGGATGTCGGTGGCATTGACCACCCCCTGCTCCACCAGCAGGGTGCCGAGCAGCGGAATATCGTGATCAGACGGAGAGAGGGAGGAAATCTCAATGACACTGCTATCCTCGATAAATTCGAACACATCGCGGATGGCCTGCTCGTCGTGGATTGTCTCCAGCCGGATTGTCCAGCGGAAGTAAAGTTCCTCGCATTCCAGTTCGGAAAGCGGGGGGACCTGCCCGGTGTCACAGGTCAGGGTGGTGATCTCACCCAGTTCCCGCAGTTCATCAAACAGTCTGGCCGGATCGAGTCCGCGTTGAAAAAGATTAAGCGGTGGGGTAAAGCGGATCAGAAAGCTGTTCAGCTCGCTGGTTGTGACGGGGAGCGGGGATTGTGATGGCGGTTCAGACTCGGCTGCCGGCGTGGCAACTCCTCGCAGGAGATTCATGCGGGCCATCAGGTCGAGACAGCGTTCAAAGGGGAATTCCTGTTCGGCGGCGACGGCCGCGACCATTTCCTTGATCATGTCCAACGCCTCAAGCAGCGTGCTGATCATCTCCTTGTGGATCGTCAGTTCGCCAGCACGCAACGATTCCAGGATTTCTTCCATCACATGGGTGAAACGGGCGATATCCGGTAATCCCACGGTGCCGCTGGAGCCTTTGATGGTATGGGCGGATCTGAAAATTGAATTCAACAGCTCGGCGTCGTCGGGAGTCTTTTCCAGTTGCATGAAACCATTTTCGAGGGTTTCCAAATGTTCCGACGCCTCTTCCACAAATATCGCGTGAAACCTTGTAAGATCCATATCTCCTCCAGCCGGTAATTCATTGGAAAACAGGTAAACAGAGTGGCGCCGTGGCGCCGCTCGCAAGCAATGTCATGTATGCAGTGCGGGAGCTATTTCAGAGTTCAACTCCAACTGAAGAGGCATAGGTCTTGAGGGTATCGGGAAGAGTAAATTTTAGCCTAATCCCCTTGCTGTCGGCCTCCTTGGCGGCAGCCACCAGCACCTGGAGCGCGGCTGAATCCATGCGGTCCACCCCGGAGAGGTCGATGGTTACATCCTCGCCACAATGCAAGGCGGATATCAATTCGCTTGCCATGTTTCCGATGGTGCAAATGGAGAGTGTCTCCTTGAACAGAACTTGTCGAACCATTGCACACCCCCTGTTCAGACTTGTATCGGACAACTTCTGATAAGAGAGTACCTCCAATTGTTACTTTGTAAATAGCAGTCACAGATTATCCTAATGTAGCAGGTGCAGGCTGCTTACAACCGTTTAGATTCGCTCAGAATTTCTTCCAGAACTTTTCGTGCCTCGTCAATATCAAAGCGATCCATGCTCGATTTCAATTTCCTGAACCGGACATCCTGGACGCTCCCCCGTAATTGCTCCCCGATTTTTTCCACAAATTCCAGTGCCTGAACCATGTCGTTTTCCAGTAGCGACATGATCTTTTCAGCCAGCTTACTGACCAGTGCCGCATCAAAAGCGGTTTTGTCCAGATTTGCAGTAGCAGCAGGGAAACTTTGATCACTGAAGGCTGCTTGCAGCCCATTGATCACGATGGAGTGCTGCGTGTCGAATTCGGTCAGCAGAGCCATAATTTCTTCTTCCCCCCATTCCAGCAGCATTTCCAGAGCTTCAGCGGCAAGCTTTAACTCCCTGGCACCGATACTGGCGGCAACCGATTTCAAGGAGTGGGCCAATCTGGCGGCACTCTCCCGGTCTCCCGCCGCCAGCTTTTCCCTGATTTCTACCCCGGCATATCGTTTGGTGTCCAGAAAACGGAGCAGCATCTCCCGGTAGAAATGGGGGTTGTTGTTCAAGTGGGTCAGGCCAACCTTGCTGTCGATTCCCGGTAGAGTTTCGGGCAGCGCGTCAGCAGCGGGGAGTGCGATATCTTTGATTGTCATGGTGAACTCCTTAGGATGGCACAGATTTTTTCATTGAGTTGAGTCATGTCAAGCGGCTTCTGGATATATTGCATTCCTGACTCCAGAATACCCCGCTGCGCCATGATGTCAGCCGTATAACCGGACATGAACAGCACCTTCATCTCCGGACGGATGAGATTGATCCGTTTCGCCAGTTCACGACCGTTCATTTCCGGCATGACCACGTCGGTCAGGATCAGGTCTATCTGCTGATCCTGACTGGCGCAGATTGCCAGCGCCTTCCGGGGGGTGCTGGCCTGGATTACCTGGTAGCCGATTTCCTCCAAAAGCCTGGTCGTCATCCAGAGCAACATCTCCTCATCTTCCACCAGCAGGATCGTCCCCGAACCGGTAAGTGCCGCCAGGGTTTCCTGCTCTGGCGTGACGATTTCCGCCACCACCCGCGGCAGATAGATCCTGAAGGTGGTTCCCTCCCCTGGCTCGCTCTCCACATTGATCAAGCCATTGTTCTGGGAGACGATGCCGTAGACAGTCGAGAGACCGAGACCGGTTCCTTTGCCAATCCCTTTGGTGGTAAAGAACGGTTCGAAGATATGCTCCCTGGTTACCCGATCCATACCGCATCCCGTATCGCTGACGGTTACCTGAACATAGTCACCTGGCTGAACATTGGGGTGAAGGTGCCCTGCTTCACGGTTGATATGCGTATTGCTTGTTGTGATGGTCAGCAGCCCGCCGTCCGGCATGGCGTCATGGGCATTGACCGAGAGGTTCATCAGAATCTGGTCGAGCTGGGAAGGGTCGAGCATGACGGTCCAGAGATCAGGCGCCAGGTGGAAGGCCCGTTTGACATCTTCGCCGATCAGCCTCCCCATGTTCTTGGCGGAATCGATGATCAAGGTATTCAGGTTGACCGGACGGGGTGAGATGATCTCCTTGCGGGAAAATGCCAGCAGCTGGCGGGTAATGTCACGGGAACGCTCCGATGCCGTTTTAATGGCATTCAGATTCTGCCACAGTTCACTACCCTCGGGAACTGTGGGCATCGAGAGCTGGGCCGCCCCCAGAATGATCCCCAACATGTTGTTGAAATCGTGGGCCACCCCGCCGGCCAGCCGCCCGATCGACTCCAGCTTCTGTGACTGCTGCAGTTGCTGTTCCATCTGTTTCTCACCGGTAATGTCGCGGGCCAGGCCGATGAAGCCGTTCATCATCCCGGATTCGCTACGCATGGCGGTGATGGTTAGGGAAACCGTGAGGCGGGAACCGTCCTTGCGGATGTAGGTCCACTCGCGCGTATCGTTTACCCCCAGGCGCGCAGCCGCCACAAAGACCTCAAAGCCCGGTGCGATTCCCATTTCTGTTGCCCGGGCAGCGACTTCCTCCGGGTCATGGATCAGCTCGGGAGTCGCCTTGCCAATCACCTCTTCGGCGGTATAGCCGAGCATCAGTTCCGCCCCTTCGTTGAATACATGGATAATGCCGTCCGGGTCGGTGCCGATAATGGAATAAGCGGTGGCGGCGCGCATCACCGAACGGAAACGTTCATTCGCCTCACGAATCGTCAGCTCGTCCCGCTTGCGATCGGTAATATCGCGGATCGACTCGATGGCTCCCACCACGTTCCCTTTGCAGTCGTATAAATGCCGGGCAATTCCCCACAGGATCCGCAGCTCGCCACGGGGATAGACATTGGCCTCGGCCAGCAGGCAATCCCCCTGCTGCTTGACAAAGCTGTAATTGGTCTTGATTTCATGGTCAGGTTTAAAAACCAGATCAATCAGAATCGGTCGTTTAACGCCATAGAAAGGGAGCCCGTATTCATAGTCACCTTTACCCATCATTGTTTCTGCCGTGAAGCCGGTCATGGTTTCAATCGCCTGGTTCCAGGCAATGATCTTCCCTTCCCGGTCAATGGCGAAGGTGGCGTCGGGGAGGAAATCGATGATTTCCGACAACCGCTTTTGTGATTCCAGCAGTTTCTCTTCCGCCCGCTTCCGTTCGCTGCTGTCGGTATTCAGCCGCTCGGTCATATGATTGAAGGCCTGGGCCAGAGCGCCGATCTCGTCACGGGAATCAACTTCCACGATCTGGTCCAGCTTGCCGCCGATAATGGTCTCCACCGCCTCCTTCATCCGGCAGACCGGCCGGGCAATGGTCCAGGCGATCAGCACACCGAACAAGCCGATCAAGAGCGCAATTGCCAGGCCGGCCATCCCCATGATGCTGGTCATGCGCACACGACCGTCGCTCAAGACGCTCCGATAGGCCTGCAGCTCGTCTTCATCAACCGTGGCGCCGATCACCCAGTCCCACGGGGCGTAATAGGCAAGGCGGGCGATTTTCCAGCGCTGCGCGGGGTCGCCCGGGTTCTGCCAGCGATAGCGTTGCGTTGCAAGTTGACCCGGTGTGAGAGCGGTGGCTGTACTGATGATTGAGGTGACTACGGCGCGGGTATCATTATCCCTGCTTTCCAGGATGTTTTCACCGTCCCGTTCCCCCCGCTGGGAAATGACATAGCGTCCCCGGTTTTCTCCCTTCCCGCTCAGGACATAGACATAGCCGCTCCTGCCGACCGTGGTTTTCAGGATCGCCTGCCGCACACGCGCCTCGACGTTGGACTGTTTGACACCGACAAACAACATGCCGGCCAGCTTGCCTGACTTGTCTTTGATCGGTTCGTAGGCGGTCAGGTACCAGGCGTTTACCACGTAGGCGCGGCCATGGTAGGTGTTCCCCTGGCGAATGGCGGAAATTACCGGGTTGGGGCTTCCATCGGGATTGACGGCAGGGATGTAGGTACCGATGGCGCGCTTGCCGTCTCTGGTCTTGACCGAGGTGGCGACGCGCAGCATGTCGCCGTTGTCATTCATACGCTGAAAAATGGTGGCGGTTTCACCCACCATGCGGGTGACCTGATCAACCACCATGCTTTCGGCAGCGGGAGATGTGTTGTCACCGAGCAATTTGCCACCGATCAGCATTGTGGGGAGCCTGACCTCGGTAGTGCTGTTGGTGAACTGGTTGACAGCCGTCCAGGTTGCGCTTTCCGGCGACAGGCTGACTCCACCTGCGCCGGTCAGTACGTAATGCGCCACCTTGAGGTTGCTGTTGAGTTGTTGCTGGACCGCGTCATTTTCGGTCTGGACGAGATTGTAAACCCCCAGGGTGATGTGGTTCAGATCGGCATCGATCAGCTTGTCCACTTCGCGTTGCGCCAGATGGTTGTACTGACCGCTCTGCCATACCGCCAGCAGCACCAGGATTATGGCAGTTACCAGCACACTGCCGGTTCCCAGCAGGGCGATCTTGGTATTCAGCCTGAAATCAGGTAGAAACTTGAACATTAGTATCTCCCGGAGCGTAATAATGGCTGATCAGCGGAGTCAGCGGTACACAGGCGTAGCAGAGAAAACAAAATTGTCTTCATGGTGCAGAGCGCAATATTTCACTGATTTTATCATTCAGCTGGGCCGCCACCAGCGGTTTCTGGATAAACTGCATTCCTTGCTCAATGATGCCGCGTTGCGCCACGATGTCGGCCGTATACCCGGACATGAACAGCACCTTGATCTCCGGGCGGATTGACTTGATCCGGTCAGCCATCTCCTTGCCGTTCATGCCGGGCATCACCACGTCGGTCAGGATCAGGTCGATGACCTGATCCCCCCGGCTAACAATATCAATCGCCGCCTGGGGTGAGGCTGCCTGAATGACGCGGTAGCCGATCTCCTCCAACTGATTGGTCGCCACCTGGAGCAGCATCTCTTCATCCTCCACCAGCAGGATTGTTCCCGAGCCGGTCGGTGCTGGCGGAATATGCTGCTCGGTCGGCGTTACTTCCTCAATCAGGCGCGGCAGATAGATCCGGAAGACCGTCCCCTGCCCTGGTTCGCTGTAGACATTGATAAACCCGCTGTTCTGGGTGACGATGCCGTACACGGTTGCCAGGCCGAGACCGGTCCCCTGCCCCACTTCCTTGGTGGTAAAGAACGGCTCGAAAATATGGTCACAAATTTCACGCTCCATGCCGTGCCCCGTGTCGCTGATACTCAACTGGACGAACTCCCCTGGCCGCGCTTCGGGGTAGCTCTGCCCGAATTCCCGCTCGATAGACAGATTGGCCGTTTCGATCATCAGGCTGCCGCCGTCCGGCATGGCGTCGCGGGCGTTGACCGCCAGATTCATCAGGATCTGGTCAACCTGGGAGGGATCGATCTTGACTGTCCAGAGGCTGGTGGCCGGATGGAAGGTCAGTTTAATGTCTTCGCTGATCAGGCGGGCCAGCATTTTTTCCGAGTCGATGATCAGGCTATTCAGGTTGACCGGCCGGGGGGCGATGATCTCCTTGCGGGAAAAGGCCAGCAGCTGGCGGGTGATGTCGCTGGAACGTTTGGCTGCCTTGCCGATCTGTTCCAGATACTTGAATCCGGGATGATCTTCCGGCAGTTTACGTTGCAACAGCTCTACCGAGCCGAGAATCACGCTGAGCATGTTGTTGAAATCGTGGGCCACACCGCCGGCCAGTCGTCCGATCGACTCCATCTTCTGTGACTGGTGCAGCTGCTCCTCCAGCCGTTTCCTCCCGGTGATATCCTGGATGAAGCCCACCAGACACGGTTTGTCGCTCCCCGGATCGCTGGTCAGCATCATGTAGAAGATGGCATCCAGTAGCTTGCCGTCTTTGCAGAGCAGGGAGAGTTCCTGCTGGATATACTCCCCCTTGGCAGCGATTGCTTTTTCAATCGTTGCCTGATGAGCCTCGGGAGTCAGCCAGAGCGTTACGGCCGCTCCGGCCGGGTTGACCTGGGCAATCATTTCTTCGGCAGTGCCATAGCCGAACATGTTCGCCTGAGCCGCGTTGACCTGCAGAAGCTGGCCATCGAGGGTTGTCCGGAACATGCCGATCGGCGCCCCCTCAAAAAGGGCGCGCAGACGGCGTTCACTCTCCTGGAGCGCCAGGTCTGATCGTTTGCGATCTTCGATTTCCTCCTCCAGCACGACGGTCTGATCCTGCAGTGTCTCCTGAGCCATCTGACGCTCGACGATTTCCTCTGCCAGTTGCACGGTCTGCAGCTGCAGCCGCTCCTCGACCAGCTTGCGCTCGGTAATGTCACGCACGGTGACGATTACCCGTTCCTGATCCAGAATCCGGTCGAGGCGCATGTTTACCTCACCCCAGAAGAGACGGCCCGAGCGGTGTCGTGCCTGCCAGGTAAAAAGCTGGGGAGTCCCGCTGGCCGCCTTGTGCATCCATTCTCTAGCTTCCTGTTGCGTATAGGGGGGGATGCCGGAACTGATCTGTTCCACCTTGAGCCGTAGCGCATCCTCCCTATTGTAGCCATACATTTCAATCATCCGCCGGTTGACGTCAAGAATGGCGCCGGTAGCCGGGTCATGGATGAAAATGGCGTCGTTGACGGAATTAAAGATGGTCTGATAGCGTTCTTCGCTGATTTCCAGTTTCTGCTGGGTCTGCTGGATGTCGTGCAGCATCCGTCGAATCAGGAACAACAGCAGCAAGGAGGTGATGGCAATGAACAGCCACCCCTTGAACACGGAAATTCTGGTGATCAGATGCCGGTCGGAGACCAGTATCCCCAGCAGCTCATCGGAGAAGAAGATCCAGAGCGCCCCGAACAGGAGGTACTGCAGAACAATCCGCAGCGCCCCATGCTTGGCCGGGCTCCCAGCTGCTCTGTTTGATGCGGCACAGTTGTCAGACATGTGCATACCTTTCACTGCTGCTGAAATTTCTGTTGATCACGGTCATGACAATGCCGGGGAGTCAAGTGGCGCTCTGCCAAGGATTTTTCCCAGTTTTTCATTCAGTTGATTGATGTTGAGCGGCTTCTGGATGAAATACATCCCCTCCTCCACGATGCCGCGCTGGGCCACGATGTCAGCTGTGTAGCCGGACATGAACAATACCTTGGTGGTGGGGCGCATGCTCCTGATTCTGTCTACCATTACCTTGCCGTTCATCCCCGGCATGACCACGTCGGTCAGGATCAGGTCAATCTGCTGATCCGCTTTCTGACAGATCGCCAGCGCGTCGATCGGGTTTGAGGCTTGAATTACGCTGTAGCCGATCTCCTCCAGCATGCTGGTCGCTACCATCAGCAACATTTCCTCATCTTCCACCAGCAGTACCGTTCCGCTACCACTCAGTTCCAGCTGTGGCGGTTCGCTTTCCTCGATCGGTTTCTCCTGCAGGCGCGGCAGGTAAATCTTGAAGGCTGATCCCTGTTCCGGCTCACTGTAGACGCAGATGAAACCGTTATTCTGGGTGACAATACCGTACACGGTTGCCAGTCCGAGGCCGGTTCCCTGGCCGACAGCTTTGGTGGTAAAGAAGGGCTCAAAGATCCGTTCTCTGGTTTCCTTGCTCATGCCGATACCGGTGTCGTTGATGGTCAACTGGACATAGTCGCCGCAGCGGGAATCAAGGCAATGCTGGCCGTAGGAATCGTCGATATGGATGTTGGCCGTTTCTATGATCAGGCTGCCACCATCCGGCATGGCGTCGCGGGCATTGACCGCCAGATTCATCAGAATCTGATCCACCTGGGAGGGGTCGATCATGACGGTCCAGAGGTTGGTGGCTGGCCGGAAGGTGAGCTTGATATCTTCGTTGATCAGGCGGGCGAGCATCTTTTCCGATTCGATGATCAGGCTGTTCAGATTGACCGGCTTGGGGGAGACAATTTCCTTGCGGGAGAAGGCCAGCAGTTGACGGGTGATTTCCCGGGACCGGTCGGCCGCTTTGGCGATCTGGTCCAGGTATTTGAAGGCCGGGTCATCCGGCGACATCTTGCGTCGCAGCAGTTCCGTGCCTCCCAGGATGACACTCAGCATATTGTTGAAATCATGGGCCACGCCGCCGGCCAGGCGGCCGATCGATTCCATTTTCTGCGATTGACGCAGTTGCTCCTCCAATTTTTTGTGCTCGCTGATATCGCTCAAACTACCGGTCAGACCGATAACCTCGCCATCCTCCATCAGCGGCCGGCTGGAGGAGCGGACGTAGCGGAAGGTGCCATCCTTCTCCAGCAGGCGAAATTCGTGTGGTTCCACCTTCCCTGCCAGAGTCTGCTCAAATATGCTGATCAGAGTGGTCAGATCTTCGGGGTGGATAAAGGTCTTGAATGACTGGCCGATAAGCTGCTCCGGCCTGAACCCGCTCAGAGAATGGATCACCGGGCTGATGTAGGTGATGATCCCCTCCACGTCCAGGCTGAAGATCACGTCGTTGATGTTCTCCACCAGCGAACGATAACGGGCTTCGCTGTCGGCCAGTTTTTTTTGTGCCTGCTCCAGCCCCTCCAGCTGCTGTTGCAGTTGGGGATAGTAGCTTTTGCGCAGGGAGCGTTCCCCCAACCCGATCACCTTGTCACGCAGTGAAGGGCCTGTTGTTGCGGAATCAGAGCGCATTTCCATAGATCCTCTCAATATCCTGTACCGTCGCTGCGCGTGGGTTGGTGGCGGAACAGGGATCATTAAAGGCGTTGATGGCCAGCTGGGGCAGGTCGTTGCGGGAAACACCCAGGCCGCCGATGGTGGTGGTGATACCGGCGGCTTCACGCAGCCGGGCGATCCCTTGTAGCAGTGCTTGTAGCCGATCATCCGGATTTCCCTGGTTACAAGCCAGTCCCATTGCCATGCCGATGGCGTCGTAGCGTTCCGGGGCGGCGGCATAGTTGAAACTGACCACATGATCCAGCAACAAGGCATTGCAGATGCCATGGGGGAAATTTAGCAGTCCCCCCAGGCTGTGAGCCATGGCATGCACCAGACCCAGGCTGGCGTTGGAAAAGGCAAGACCGGCCAGCAGGCTCCCCATCATCATGTTGTTGCGGTATTCCATCAAGAGGGGATCTTTGATGGCGGGGACCAGATTGTTCGCTACCAACGGGATGGCAGCCAAGGCGTTCAGATCGGTAATTGGCGAGCTGGCGTTGGAAACATACGCTTCAATGGCATGCACCAAGGCGTCAATACCGGTGGCGGCAGTCAGCTCGGCCGACATGGTGGTCGTGGTTTCAGGATCGATCAGCGCCACATCCGGCACCACGGTTTTGCTGATGATGGCGATCTTTACCCGGCGGGTCGTATCGGTGATGATGGCGAACTGGGAAACGTCGGCCGAGGTGCCGGCGGTGGTTGGTATGCAGATCAGGGGGGGGCCGGGCATCGGTACCTCATCGACCCCTTCGAATTCCAGCACATTTTTCCCGTTGGCATAGGCGATGCCGATCCCTTTGGCGCAATCCATCGGACTGCCGCCACCCACGGCGATGATGATGTCGCAGCCGGTTTGCCGGTAAAAACGGACACCTTCAGCGATTTCAAGATCCTTGGGATTCAGGGTTACGTCTTGAAATATTTCCCACGGAATTCCCTCGGCTGCCAGTGAACGGAGCACCTTGTCAACCCAACCGGCCTGTACAACCCCCGGATCGGTCACCACCAGCGCCTTTTTTGCGCCGAAATTTCTGGCGTAGCGCCCAATCAGGTTGAGTGCCCCCCCACCATAGATAAACTCCGGGGCGACAAATTTACGCAGTTCCAACGTGGCGGCTCGGCTCATGTGCTTTCTCCCTTTCGCTTGTTGTAGCCGGTGAATCAATGTGAGCAGCAAGTATATCAGATAAATGCTATGTTACTTTCCTGCGAACATTTTTTTTAAAATAGGTGTTGCCCTTGAAAAGCAGGCGTTATATCTTCAGTCGCTGAATGAGACAGGCTCATGGGGAGAACAGAGATGAACAACAACGACATACTACGCAGGGTTCGCTACGCGCTTGATATCAGCAATCCGGGGATGATTGAAATTTTCAAGCTCTCCGGCTGTACGCTGGAGCTGCCGACACTGTTCAAACTGCTGAAAAAGGAAGAAGAGGATGATTTTATTCCCTGCAGTAATCCGCTGCTGCTCTTTTTCCTGGATGGTTTGATTATCCAGCGGCGGGGCAAACGGGAAACAGCAGCGGGTGAGTCCGTCAAGCAGGATACATCGGTCAACAACAACGGGATCCTGAAGAAGCTGCGGATTGCCCTGGATCTGAAAGAAAAAGATATGCTCGATGTGATGCAACTGGCGGGCGTTACACTTTCCAAGCCCGAATTGACGGCGCTTTTCAGAAACAAGGAACACAAGCATTACAAGGAGTGCGGCGACCAGTTTCTGCGGAATTTTCTGAACGGTCTGACCAAACGTATCAGAGGGATTGCTGCTGAAGCGTGATCGCTGCAGCCTGCTCCCGGTGTATGCCGGGCAACTAAAAGAGACGCTACACTTGATTGATCTGTAATTTCCGATTGAAGCACAACCTACTTTGCCGTACACTCCCACGATTATGATTACCTTTGATACCATAGCGGAAAAAGTCCGCCACGCTGAGCGCATATCCGCACCAGAAGCCCGGTTTCTGTACGAGTACCCCGATTTGCTGGCAATCGGTGAGTTGGCTGCCATTGCCAATCAACGCAAAAACGGGCGTGATGTCTATTTCAATGTCAATCGCCACATCAACCCTACCAATATCTGTGTCAATCGTTGCGCCTTCTGTGCCTTTTCACGAACCGCCGGAGAAGAAGGGGCGTACACCCTGGCGCTGGATGAGATCGGTCGCCGGGCTGCCGAGGCTGCCGCTGAAGGGGCCACTGAAATTCACGTGGTCGGTGGCTTGCACCCAGATCTCCCCTTTGAATATTATGAACAACTTTTGGCTACCATCCGGGATGCGGCGCCAACCGTTCATATCAAGGCTTTTACGGCGGTTGAGATTGATTACCTGGCCAAGATGGCAAATCTTTCGATTGAGCAGACCTTTGGGCGGCTGATGGCAGCCGGACTCGGCTCAATGCCGGGAGGCGGCGCTGAGATTCTGGGTGAAACGGTGCGGCAACGCATTTGTCCAGAAAAAATATCGGGGGCGCGCTGGCTCGAAATCATTCGGCTTGCCCATGGCTGCGGGCTCAAGACCAACGCCACCATGCTGTATGGTCATGTTGAAACAATTGATGACCGGATCGAGCATCTGGAAATGCTGCGCAGCCTGCAGGATGATACGGCCGGTTTCCAGGCCTTTATTCCGTTGGTGTTCCAACAGGAACATTCGGATTTAAAGCTTGATCTGGCTGCATTCTCCGGGGTGGATGATCTCAAAACTCTGGCAATCTCCCGCATCTATCTCGATAATTTCCAGCATATCAAGGCTTACTGGATCATGCTGGGAGAAAAGATCGCCCAGGTGTCGCTCGCCTTTGGCGTCAATGACCTGGATGGCACGGTGGTGGAGGAAAAGATCGGCCATGAGGCGGGCGCCGCCTCTCCCCAGTCGTTGACCAAGGAACGGCTGGTGGAAATGATCCGTAAAGCGGACAAGATTCCGGTGGAACGGGATACCTTGTATCGTCCGTTGCAGCGCTATGAGTAACGGTTGCTGGTCTGCTCCCCTGCTTGACATTAGTGATGTTTGTTGTTAGTTGTTTTGCTCGGTTTATAAAACAAAACACCCGTATTCAGGTGGCTCTCAAGGAAAATATAATGCATAAAAAACTGTTTATTCCCGGTCCGGTGGAAATTCATCCTGATATCCTGGCTGCCATGGCACAACCGATGATCGGTCATCGTATGAAAGAATATGCCGAGTTGCACGGCCGGGTGACAACCGGGCTTAAAAAACTGATGAAAACCGAAGATCGGGTGTTTTTGGCAACTTCCAGCGCCTTTGGTGTAATGGAAGGAGCTATCCGTAATCTGGTGGGAACCCGCTGCGCCAATTTCTGTAACGGCGCTTTTTCCGATAAATGGCACGATGTGACGCTCCGCTGTGGCAAGCAAGCGGATGCGATCCGTTTTGACTGGGGAAAGCCGGTGACCCCGGAAGTGGTGGAACAGACTCTGGCCACCGGCAAGTACGACAGTATGACCATGATCCATAACGAAACCTCCACCGGCGTCATGTCCCCCTTGGCGGAAATTGCCGAAGTGATGAAGAAGTTTCCCGAGGTGATGTTTGTCGTCGACACGGTCTCATCCATGAGCGCTCTTGATATTCCGGTGGGTGACATGGGAATCGACAGCTGTATTTTCGGGGTACAGAAAGCATTTGCCCTGCCGCCGGGACTGGCCGTGTTCAGCGCCAGCGAAAAAGCGCTGCAACGGGCGGCAGGCATGGCGGGACGTGGCTACTATTTCGATTTTGTTGAATTTGCCAGCAACGACGCCAAGAACAACACCCCGTCAACCCCCTGCATTTCACA
>Ga0209798_10000045_pt1 | contig 66582 bp, 56 predicted proteins | sample DOMMetBare3Fresh_FD_187475 | JGI IMG/M metagenome (GOLD analysis project Ga0209798, IMG submission 187475) | Wetland sediment microbial communities from St. Louis River estuary, USA, under dissolved organic matter induced mercury methylation -... | ecosystem: Environmental > Aquatic >...
GGCCACCACCTGGATCGGCTACTTCTACATCCTGACCTTCATCATCGGCTTCGGCGCCATCACCAACCTGATCCCGAACCCGGCCAACTACTTCGTCGGCGGCGAGATCTCCAAGGGCCTGGTCGGCGGCGGCAACATGGCGGCGGTGCACCTGGCCGGCGCGGTGGGCGGCAACTGGTTCCTCGGTTTCATCTCGGCGGTGGCCTTCGCCACGATCCTGGCCGTGGTCGCGGGCCTGACGCTGTCGGGCGCCTCGGCGGTCTCGCACGACCTGTACGCCTCGGTGTGGCGGCATGGCCGCGTCGACCAGGCGCAGGAACTGCGCGTCTCGAAGATGACCACCGTCGCGCTGGGCGTCATCGCCGTGGTGCTGGGCATCGCCTTCGAGAAGGAGAACGTCGCCTACATGGTGATGCTGGCCTTCGTGATCGCGGCCTCGGCCAACTTCCCGGTGCTGTTCATGTCGGTGCTGTGGAAGGGCTGCACGACCAAGGGTGCGGTGACCGGCGGCTTCGTCGGCCTGGTGACGGCGGTGACGTTGACCGTCGGCTCGGCCAGCGTCTGGGAAAAGGTGATGCACTATCCCGCGGGCTCGGCCTGGTTCCCGTACGACTCGGCGGCCATCTTCTCGATCCCGGCCGCGTTCATCACGATCTGGCTGGTCTCGCTGCTCGACCGCAGCGCCCGCGGCGACGTGGACCGTGCCGGCTTCCTGGCGCAGCAGGTGCGCTCGGAGACGGGCATTGGTGCATCGGCGGCCAGCGGTCATTGACGCGTAGCAAACCGTCCCTTGCGGGACTGCGGGCACACTGCCCGCAGTCCCGTTTTCACATCCGTCCATGACCGACGCCGACGCCGACTCCCAGCGCGAGATGTTGTCGCTGATGACGGCGCGCGTGCGCGACACGGCACTGCGCGAGCCGCTGGTCGTGGCAGGCGGCGACGATCTGGTCGCCGTGTGCCGCCGCATGCTGGCGGCCGGCCGAACCGGCGCGCTGGTGCGCGACACCGCCGCGGCGGGCGAGCGCCTGGGCATCTTCACGACGACCGACCTGCGCGACGCCCTGCTGCTGGGCCGTCCGCCGCAATCGGTGGCGGTGCGCGAGGTGGCGCACTTCGAGCTGTTCGAGATCGACCCCGACGCCAACCTCTTCGAAGCGATCTGGATGATGGTGCACCACCGCGTGCACCGCCTGCTCGTGCGACTGGGCGACGAGGCGGTGGGGGTGCTATCGCAGGCCGAGCTGGTGGGGTTCGTGGCGAACCACTCCCACGTGGTGGCGCTGCAGATCGACGACGCACGCTCGCTCGACGATCTGACCGCCGCCGCGCGCCGCATCGACGCGATGGTCACGCTGCTGCACGACGGCGGCCTGCGCATCGAACGCGTGGCGCACCTGGTGGGCGACCTCGACAGGCGCCTCTTCGCGCGCCTGTGGGCGCTCGTGGCGCCGCCCGAGCTGGTCGCCAACAGCTGCCTCATCGTGATGGGCAGCGAGGGCCGCGGCGAGCAGATCCAGAAGACCGACCAGGACAACGCGCTGCTGCTGCGCGATGGCTTCGAATGGGCCACGCTGGCCGAGGTGACAAAGCGCTTCAACCAGGGTCTTGCGGCGCTGGGCTGGCCACCCTGCCCCGGCGACATCATGCTGACCAATCCACGCTGGTGCGCGCCGGTGGCGACCTTCCGCGCCACGGTGCGCGAATGGTTCTACGGCAACGATCCCGACGGACCGATGCACCTGGCGATCTTCTTCGACGCCGCGGCAGTGGCCGGCGACGCTTCGCTGCTGGCCGATGTCCGCAGGCACCTGGACCGCCTGATCGCCGACAGCGATGCCTACATCGCGCGCTTCGCCGCGGCAGCCGACCAATTCCATGCGCCCACGCGCTGGTGGTCCCATCTCACCGGCAGCGCCGACGAGCAGCCGCTCGACCTGAAGAAGCTGGGTACGTTCCCGATCGTGCACGGCATTCGAGCGCTGTGCCTGAAGCACGGCGTGCGCGAGCCCGGCACGGCCGCGCGCATCGAACGCCTGCGCCAGATCGGGGTGCTCGATGTCCAGACCGCCGTCGATCTCGTCGAGGCGCTGCACTTCCTGATGAGCCTCAAACTGCGCCACCAGCTGCAGCAGCGCGCGCACGGCGAGGCGGCAAGCAACCTGGTGCGCCCGTCGGACCTCAGCACGATGGAGCGCGGCCAATTCAAGAACGCGCTGGCCATCAACCGCGGCTTCCGCGCCTTGCTGCGGCAGCGCCTGCATCTCGAGACCCTGTAGCTGCGAGCATGCGCACCGCCCCCACGCGCCGTGCTCGCCTGCTGGGTCTGGCCGCGCTCGGTGCGGTCGGCTTCAACTTCCCGCTCATCACGCTGTGGGACCGCGCAGTGACCTGGTTCGGCCTGCCCCTCATGACATTGGCCTTGTTCGCCGGCTGGGCGGTGCTGATCGGCGCCGCAGCCTGGATCGTCGAGCGCGGCGACGCCCGCGACGAAGACGACGACGGCTGAGGCGCCCATGCACACGCTGCCGCTGGCCTGGGTCCTCGGCGCCTCGATCGCCTACCTTGCGCTGCTCTTCACGGTGGCCAGCTGGGCCGACCGCCGCGCCGCCAGCGGCCGCTCGGTGATCGGCAACCCGTGGGTTTACACGCTGTCGATCGGCGTGTACTGCACGGCGTGGACCTACTTCGGCAGCGTCGGCCGCGCCGCCTCGTCGGGACTCTGGTTCCTGCCGATCTACCTTGGCCCGACGCTGGCGATGCTGCTGGCCTGGTCGCTGTTGCGCAAGATGGTTCGCATCGCGCACACGCAGCGCATCACGTCGATCGCCGACTTCGTCGCCAGCCGCTACGGCAAGAGCCGCGCGCTGGCCGTGCTGGTGACGCTGATCGCGCTGGTGGGCATCCTGCCGTACGTGGCGCTGCAACTCAAGGCCATCGCCAGCGGCCTGACCGTCCTGACCGGCACGCACGGCGCGGCCGGCGCGCCGTGGTGGCAGGACAGCACGCTCGCGATCGCCCTGCTGCTGGCGGGCTTCACGATCGCCTTCGGCACGCGCCACCTCGACGCCTCGGAACGACATGAGGGCATGGTGGCGGCGATCGCACTCGAATCGGTGGTCAAGCTGTTGGCCTTCCTGGCCATCGGCGCGTTTGTCGCATGGGGCATGTTCGAAGGCCCGGCCGACGTGTTCGCGCGGGCCGCGGCCGACCCGGCATTGGCGCCGCTGCTGCGGCTGACCGGCTCGACGGGCGGCGACGCGCGCTTTGCCGGCGGGCAGTGGTTCGCCCTGACCTTGCTGGCGGCGCTGTCGCTGCTGTTCCTGCCGCGCCAGTTCCAGGTCATGGTGGTCGAGCTGGTCGACGAGCGCCACCTGCGGCGCGCCAGCTGGGCGTTCCCGCTGTACCTGTTGCTGATCAACCTGTTCGTGCTGCCGATCGCGCTCGGCGGCCTGCTGCACTTCGGCCGCGGCGCGGCCGACCCCGAGACCTTCGTGCTGTCGTTGCCGCTGTCGCAGGGCGCATCGTGGTTTGCGCTGCTGGCTTTCGTCGGAGGGCTCTCGGCAGCCACCGGCATGGTCATCGTCGAGGCCATCGCCGTGTCGACCATGGTCTGCAACGATCTCGTGATGCCGTGGGTACTGCGTGCTCGGCCTGGGCGCGACCTGAGCCGCTGGCCGCTGCCCGTGCGCCGCGCGGTGATCGTGCTGCTGCTGCTGCTGGGCTACCTGTACTTTCGCATCGCCGGCGAGGCCTACGCGCTGGTGAGCATCGGCCTCATCAGCTTCGCCGCGGTGGCGCAGTTCGCGCCGGCGTTGATTGGCGGCATGTACTGGAAAGGAGCCACGCGCGCGGGCGCACTCGCGGGGCTGCTGGCTGGCTTCGCGCTGTGGACCTGGACGCTGCTGCTGCCGTCCATTGCCAAGTCGGGCTGGCTGCCGCAAGGCTTCCTCGCCGACGGGCCGTTCGGCATCGCACTGCTGCGCCCCGAGCAGCTGTTCGGCCTGGCCGGGCTCGACAACCTCACGCATGCGCTGCTGTGGAGCCTGCTGGCCAACATCGGCCTGTTCGTGGCCGTGTCGCTGGCACGCGCGCCGAGTGCGCGCGAGATGCGGCAGGCGCTGCGCTTCGTCGATGTGTTCCACCACGAGGGCCAGGGCGCGGCGCCGGGCCACATGCGCTGGCATGCCACCGATCCGCTGGCCGAACTGCGGCAGCTCGCGGCGCGCTTTCTCGGCGCCGACGCGGCCGCTCGCATGTTTGCCGACTACGCGCAACGCAGCGGTGCCGGTCGAGTCGAGCGCATCGAGCCCGATGCCCAGCTGGTGCGTCACGTCGAGACGCAGCTGGCCGGCGCGATCGGCAGCGCCTCGGCGCATGCGGTGGTGGCCACCGTGGTCGAGGAAGAGTCGCTCGGTCCGGCCGACCTGCTGCGCATGCTCGACGAAGCCTCGCAGGTGCGCGCACTGAACCGCCAGCTCGAAGGCCTGGACCGCCTCAAGGACGATTTCATCTCCTCGGTCACGCACGAGTTGCGCACGCCGCTGACCTCGATCCGCGCCTTTGCCGAGCTGATGCGCGACGACCCCGACATGCCCGCCGAGCAGCGCCAGGAGTTCATCGGCCTTGTGGTCGCCGAGACGGAGCGCCTGTCGCGTCTGGTGAACCAGGTGCTCGACATGGCCAAGATGGAGGCCGGGCACGGGCAATGGCGGCGCGAAGCGGTCGACCTGCGCGAACTGATCGAGCACGCCTTGCAGACCACCTCGGAGCTGTTCCGCGAACGCGGCGCGATCGTGACCGTGCAGCAGCCCGACCAGGTGCCCTCGCTGATGGCCGACCGCGACCGCCTGTTGCAGGTGCTGATCAACCTGCTGTCCAATGCGGCGAAGTTCGTTCCGAAAGGCAGCGGGCGCGTGCTCGTCACCCTGTCCACCGACGCGAAGGGCGCCACGATCGAGGTCCAGGACAATGGTCCGGGCGTGCCGCCCGAGCAACAGCAGCTGGTGTTCGAGAAGTTCCGCCAGGGCGGCGACGCCTCGAACCGACCGCAGGGCACCGGGCTGGGGCTGCCGATCAGCCGCAAGATCGTCGAACATTTCGGCGGCCGCATGTGGCTGAAGAGCGCGCCTGGCCAGGGCGCGTGCTTCGGTTTCGAGCTGCCGTGGATGCACGAGACTCCGGGAGACCCATCATGAGCGCCAAGCATGTGCTGATCGCCGATGACGAGGCGAACATCGTCATCTCGCTGGAGTTCCTGATGAAGCGCGAGGGCCACCGCGTGAGCGTGGCGCGCGACGGCAACGCCGCGCTCGAGGCGATCCGGCGTGAGCGACCCGACCTGGTGCTGCTCGACGTGATGATGCCTGGCAAGAGCGGTTTCGAGGTCTGCCAGGCGGTGCGCGCCGACGAGGCGCTGGCAGGCGTGAAGATCCTGATGCTCTCCGCCAAGGGCCGCGACACCGATCTGGCCAAGGGCAACGCGCTCGGCGCCGACGCCTATATGACCAAGCCGTTCTCCACGCGCGAGCTGGCCGACAAGGTGCGCGAGATGCTCGGCAGGTCCTAGGCTGATGCTGCCGCAGTTCGACAAGCGCGAAGTGATCGCGTCGCTGCTGCCGGCCGCGCTGCTGGCGCTGGCTGCGTTGCTGGCGTGGGGCATCGTGACGCTCGCACCCGACGCCGAGGGCCGCACCGCGCTGGGGCTGTTTGCCGGGCTGATGCTGGCTGCAGGGGCCGGCACGCTGCTGCGCCGCGCCTACCTGCGCTCGCTACGTGCTGCGGCGCGCCTAGCCGAGGACGCGCGCACGCTGCTGGCCGCCGACGTGCAGCGCGAGGTCGACACCGACGGCGCCGCCGAGGTGAAGGCGCTGGCCGACGTGGTTAACCAGTTCGCCGCGCAGCGCGGCGCCTTGCGCGCCGATGTGGCCGAGCAGGTGCGCGCGGCCAGTCTCAACGTCGAGCAGGAGCGCAACCGCCTGGCCGCGCTGATGGCCGAGTTGACTCAGTCTGTGGTGGTGTGCAACCTCGACGGCCGCATCCTCCTGTACAACCGCCGTGCGCGGCTTCAACTGCGCGCGCTGTCGGCCGCGCCGTCGGCCGCCGGCGGCGCCGAGCTGATCGGCCTGGGCCGCTCGATCTACACCCTGCTCGACCGCGCGCTGATCGCCCATGCGATCCAGAGCGTGCAGCAGCGTCTGCTGCGCGGCGCGGCCAACCCGTCGGCCCAGTTCGTGACCGGCACGCACGCCGGCGCGCTGCTGCGCGTGCAGCTCGCGCCGGTGCGCACCGCGGATACCGCCGACCGCGAAGACGTGCTCGACGGCTTCGTGCTGATGCTCGACAACATCACGCGCGACTTTGCGGGACATGCCGAGCGCGACCACCTGCTGCACACGCTGGGCGAAGGCAGCCGCGCCTCGCTCGGCAACGTGCAGGCGGCCCTCGAAATGCTCGACTACCCCGACCTCGACGCCGCGACGCGCGAGCGCTTCATGGGCGTGGTGCGCGACGAGGTGCGCGCGATGAGCGCGCGCGTGCAGGAACTCGCCGCCCAAAGCACGCAAGCGATGAAGACGCGCTGGCCGCTGGAGGACATGCGAGCCGACGACCTGCTGGCCGTCGCCTGCCGCCACATCGAGGCCAGCGTGCCGGACTGCCGCGCCAGCGTCGAGCAGGTCGACCCCGATCTGTGGTTGCAAGTGGACAGCTACTCGCTGCTGCAGGCGCTCGCCTCGCTGGCCGCTCGGCTGGCCGGCGAGTACGACGTGAAGCTCGTGCGCCTGCGCCTGTCGCGCGACGAGAAGCCCGAAGCCGCCCATGCGCGGCTCGACCTGGTGTGGCAAGGGCCCGCGATGAGCACCGAGACGGTGATCGGCTGGGAGACCGAGCCGATGCGTGTGGGCGCCGAGACCGTGGCGCTCACGGTGCGCGATGTGGTCGAGCGCCACGGCGGCGAGTTCTGGTTCGAGCGCGAGCGCGTGCGCCATGCCTCTTTCTTCCGCATGCTGGTGCCGCTGGCGGCCGAAGGCGAGCGACTCGACAGCGCGACCCTGCTGCGCAGCGAAAGCCGGCCCGAGGTGTTCGACTTCGACCTGTTCCAGCGCGAGCCGCCGCGCGAACTCGCCGAGCGGCGCCTGGCCGACCTCGCGTACACCGTGTTCGACACCGAGACCACCGGCCTGCAACCCTCGGCCGGCGACGAGATCCTGCAGATCGGCGCCACTCGCATCGTGGCGGGCAAGCTGCGGCGCGAGGACGCGTTCGAGCAGCTCGTCAACCCGCAGCGCGACATCCCGGTCGCGGGCATCGCCATCCACGGCATCGAGCCGTCGATGGTGGCCGACGCGCCGACGATCGATGCCGTGCTGCCTGCCTTCGCGGCGTATGCACACGACACCGTGCTCGTGGCGCACAACGCCGCGTTCGACATGCGTTTTCTCGAACTCCAGAGCGAGCGCACCGGCGTGGCCTTCGACCAGCCGGTGCTCGACACGCTGCTGCTGTCGGCGGTGGTCCACCCGGCGCAGGCCTCGCACCGCCTCGAGGCGATCGCCGAACGCCTGGGCGTGCCGGTGCTCGGCCGCCACACCGCGCTCGGAGACGCGATGGTCACCGCCGAGGTGTTCCTCAAGCTGATCCCGCTGCTGGGCGAGCGCGGCATACACACTCTGGGGCAGGCGCTGGAGGCGTCGGAGAAGACGTACCTGGCGCGGGTGAGTTACTAGAACTTATCTCAAATTCGCTTCAGTAGAATCGTGACCGATGCCAGCTGCACGAAGCCGAGGAAGTTGGATGCGTAGTACTCCCATCGAACCAGTAGGCGGCGCTTCGCCGCTGCGCGCAGCGCCTCGAACAGGCACTCCGGCGGAGTTGCGGTCACGTCGCGCCAGCCGGGGATGACGATCGTGCTGGCGCGCGCGATGGCCTCGAAGGGCGCGTCGGCGCGCACCTCGACACCGCCCACGCCGCGCAGGCGCCCGCGGTCGGGCGTGACGACGATGGTGTCGTACCAGTTGACGCCGAGATACGCGCGCTCGGCGGCGAACAGGTCGGCCGCGATCGAGTACTCGAACGTGCGCGGCCGTCGTAGGACAGGCCCTCGCGTGGCTCGGGCGTTTCGCACGCCATGGAGGACGAGAATGTTGACGCTGCGAGTGCTGCGACGTCGACCTGCCGCCAGACTCGCTCGACGCGCGCATCTGCTCGTTCGAGTGCACGTTCTGCGCCGACTGCGTCGAGCGCAAGCTCAAGGGCCGTTGCCCCAACTGCGGCGGCGAGTTCGTGCGGCGGCCGCGGCGGCCCTCGACCAAGCTGCAAGCGTGGCCGGCTTCGACACAGCGCGTCTTCAAGCCTGCAGGCTGCCTCGGGGCGCGGTCCGCAGGACACGTCGATCGATCGGAGCAGCGGCGCGCCCCGAATCCTAGGCGGTGACGAATCTCGCGAGGATCGGCCCGTGGCGCTCCGCCCACCGCGGCATCACGCCGGTGCCGGCGCGGCCGAAGACCGTGTCGACAAAGGCCAGCGTGAGCTCGCGCGTCGCCGCTTTCACCAGCAGGTTCAGCTCGACGCCGCCGGTGCCGGCGCGGTCGGTGAACATGCTGTGCGAGCCGCCCTCGAACACCGCCAGCGCCTTGCGCCGGCTGCCGATCGCCTCGAACACCGCAATGCGGTCCTCGGCACCCGAGTAGTAGCCCGGGATCCGGATCACGTCTCCGGTGGCGGTGATGTGCAGCGTGGGAAGCCGCACCGGCGCGAGGATGCGCGCAGGATCGCTCTCGCCGTAGAACGGCGGCGCTGACACCACGATGGCCGCGGCAAGGCGCTCGTCGTGCAGCTCGAAGGTACGGCCCTGCCGTTGGACGCGCGCGCCGGCGGCCAGCAGCGTGGTGTTGGCGCCGTAGCTGTGGCCGGCCGCGGCGATGCGGCGGTGGTCGATGTGATCGCCCAGTGCGCTGGCCAGCAGCTGGTCGAGCGCGAAGCTGAGGTCGCGCGGGCGCTCGATCGCCTCGCGCTCCTGCGCCGCGTCCTGCAGCCGCCCGAGCAGTCCGAACGGATTGCCGAACCACACGCTGCGGTCACTGCCCACATGCTGCAGGTGCAGGCTGGCGACGCCGTTGGCGGCCCAGTGTTGGCCGAGGTAGCTGTAGCCGCGTCGTGAGCCGCCGATGCCGTGCGAGAACACCACCAGCGGCACCGGCGCGGCCGCGGCGTCGCGCGTGGGCCAGTACAGGCGCACCGGCACCGGGCGCTGGCGCGCGGTGTCGGCCCAGTCGAGCTCGACGATGTCGAACGCCCGCGCCTGCTCGTCGGCGTGCAGCGGCCAGGCCGCGGTGGCCAGCGCGAGCGCGCTGAACGCGCGGCGCGTGAGCACGGGAACGAAGCGAGGCAGGGGTGTCATGCAGTGGCTTGTTGCGCGTCTTGCGCGTGAGGTGGGAACCGCGCCCGCCAGTGGCGGGCGAACCATTGGACCATGTCGTCGACGTAGGTGAAGACCACCGGCACGACGAGCAGGCTCAGGAAAGTGGAAGTGATGAGTCCGCCGATCACGACGATGGCCATCGGCGCGCGAAAACTCGGATCGGTGCCGAAGCCCAGCGCGATCGGCATCATGCCCGCGCCCATCGCGATTGTCGTCATGATGATCGGGCGCGCACGCTTGTGGCAGGCGTCGAGCAGGGCGTCCCAGCGTGACAGCCCGCGGTCACGGCGCGCGACGATCGCGTACTCGACGAGCAGGATCGAATTCTTTGTCGCGATGCCCATCAGCATGATCATGCCGATCATGGCCGGCATCGACAGATCGGTGCGCGTGATGAACAGCGCCAGGATCGCGCCGGGGATCGACAGCACGAGCGCCACCAGGATCGTCGCCGGCTGGACCCAGGCGTGGAACAGCAGCACCAGCACGATGTAGATGCAGGCCACGCCAGTGGCCATCGCGAGGATGAAACTCGCCCCCAGCTCGGCCATCGCCTCGGCGTCGCCGACCGTCGTCTTGATCACGCCCGGCGGCAGCTTGGCCAGGCTCGGCAGCGCATCGGACATCTCCTGCACGCGGCCCAGCGCCATGCCGTTCAGCTCGATCTCGAAGTTCACGTTGCGCAACCGGTCGTATCGGTCGATCTGTGCCGGGCCGCTGGCCAGCTCGAGCGTGGCCACGTTGGACAGCGCCACCGGCCCCTTCGCGCCGGGCACCGTCATGCGCTCGAGCAGCGCCAGGTCCTGCCGCGCTGTGTCGGGCAGTTTCACGACCACCGGGATCTGGCGCTGCGCGAGGTTCAGCTTGGCCAGTGCCTGGTCGTAGTCGCCGGCGGTGGCGATGCGAAGCGTGTCGGCGATCGCTGCCGACGTCACCCCCAGGTCGGCGGCACGCGCGGCGTCGGGCCGCACCACGAGCTCGGGCCGCTGCAGGCTCGAGGTGGATGTGACCTGGCCGATGCCGGGGATCGTGCGCAGTTCCTGCTCGACCACGCGCGCATGTGCGGTCAGCACCTCGCCGTCTTCGCTGGCCAGCACGAGGATGTACTTCTCGGCCGAACCGCCGAAGCCGATATTCACGCGCGCGCCCGGCAGCGCTTCGAGCGCCTGGCGCAGATCGCGCTCGATGGCCTGCTTCTTGATGCCGCGCCGTTCGTCGCGAGGCGTGAGGTTGATGGTCAACGTGGCCTTGCGCGCCTCGGCCGCGCCCTGGGGCGCGAACGGATCGGACCCCGCCTTGCCGCCGCCCACCGCGGTGTAGACCAGCTTGACGTGCGGATTGCGCTGCACGATCTCGCGCGCCTGCTCGGCCACCGCCAGGGTCTGGCGGAAGGTGCTGCCCGGGGGCAGCGACAGGTACACCTGCGTCTGCGACAGGTCGTCCGGCGGGATGAACGCGCCGGGGATCTGGCCGGTGAACAATGGCGTGCACGAACCCACCGTGAACGCGACGGTGGCCAGCAGCGTCTTGATGCGGTGCTTCAGGCACCATTGCACCAGCCGCATGTAGCCGGGCATCCAGGTCGGTTCGCGGTGCGCCTTCTTGGGCCGCGGCAGCAGGTAGGCGGCCATCATCGGCGTGAGCATGCGCGCGACGACCAGCGAGAAGAACACCGCGATCGCCGCCGTCCAACCGAACTGCACGAAGAACTTGCCGGGCACGCCGCTCATGAAGGCGGTGGGCAGGAACACGGCGATCAGCGTGAACGAGGTGGCGATCACGGCCAGCCCGATCTCGTCGGCCGCCTCGAGCGCGGCGTCGAACGGGGTCTTGCCCATGCCGAGGTGGCGCTGGATGTTCTCGATCTCGACGATCGCGTCGTCGACCAGGATGCCGACCACGAGCGACAGCGACAGCAGCGTCACGACGTTGATCGTGAAACCCATCAGATGCATCACGGCGAACGCGGGGATCGCCGACAGCGGCAGCGCCACCGCGGAGACCAGCGTGGCGCGCCACTCGCGCAGGAAGGCCCAGACCACGAGCACCGCGAGCAGCGCACCTTCGATCAGCAGCGCCATCGAGCCCTCGTAGTTCTCGATCACCGGGTCGACGAAGTTGAAGGCCTCGGTGACGCGGATGTCCGGGTGTGCGGCACGCAGCTCCACCAGTGCCGCGCGCACGCCCTCGGCCACGTCGGTCTCGCCCGCACCCAGCGCGCGCGCGATCTCGAAGCCGACCACCGGCTTGCCGTCGAGCAGCGCCGCCGAGCGCTGTTCGGCCACCCCATCGGACACCGTGGCCACCTGGTTCAGGCGCACGCGCCGGCCGTCGGCCAGCGGGAGCTCCAGCGCGCCCAGATCGGCCGCGGTCTGCACGGTGGCGATCGTGCGCACCGCCTGTTCGATGCCGCCGAGGTCGGTGCGCCCGCCCGGCGCCTCCTGCTGCACGGCGCGCAACTGGCGCGACACCTCGGCCGCGGTGACGTTCAGCGCCTGCAACCGCGACGGGTCGAGTTCGACGCGCACCTGGCGCGTGACGCCGCCCACGCGGTCGACGCTGCGCACGCCGCGCACCGCGAGCAGGCGCTTGGTGACCTCGTTGTCGACGAACCACGACAGCGCTTCGTCGTCCATGCGCGACGACGCCACGGTGTAGGTCAGGATCGGCAGCGCCGCGAAGTCGACCTTGCTGATGACCGGGTCGCGCAGGTCGGCGGGCAGGTCCGAGCGGATGCGCGCGACCGCGTCGCGCACGTCATCCATCGCCTCCTGGGTGGGCTTCTCGAGGCGGAACTCGGCCGTTACCGTGGCGGTGCCGTCCTGCACCTTGGTGTACAGGTGCTTCAAGCCCTGCACCGTGGCGATCGAGTTCTCGATCTTGCGTGCGACCTCGGTCTCCATCTGCGCTGGCGCGGTGCCGGGCAGCGAGGCAGTGACGTTGACCGTGGGCAGGTCGATGTCGGGGAACTGCTGGATCTTCATCGCCCGGAAACCCATCACGCCCACGATCGTGAGCATGATGAACAGCAGGATCGACGGAACGGGCTTGCGGATCGACCAGGCGGAGACGTTCATCGCGGCGCCCTCAGTTCTTCGGCGCCGCGGCCACGGCCTCGGCGACGCGCACCACGTCGCCGTCCGCGAGGAAGCCGGCGCCCTGCGCGACCACGCGCGCACCGGGGGCCACCCCTTGCGTGATCTCGATGCGTTCACCCACGCGCGTGCCCACACCCACCTTCAATTGCTGAACCTTGTTGCCGGCGCCGACCTGGAACACCCAATGAAAGCCGTCGCGCAGCACGACTGCGCTCTGCGGCAGCGTGACGCCCTCGCGCTCGCCCACCGCAAACTCGCCGCGCGCGAACATGCCGGCCTTGGCCGCAGCGGGCTGCGGGAGATCGACGAAGACGATTCCGTTGCGCGTGGCCGCGTCCACTGTCGGGGCGACCATGCGCACCGTCCCGGTAACCACACCGCCACCGGCCGGTGTGACGTTGACCCTCTGGCCCGGCCGGATGCGCACGATCTCGGACGCGGCCACGTCGGCGCGCCATTCGAGCCGTTCCTTACGGATCAGGCGGAACAGCTCCTGCCCCGGCTGCACGACGGCACCGACGGTGGCGGCACGCGCGGAGATCACGCCGTCATCGGGCGCCACGATGCGTGTCTGCGCCAAGCGTACCTCGGCCGATCTCAGCTGCGCTTTCAGCGACACCACGCGCGCCCGGGCCGTGGCCTCCGCGGTCACGTACTGCTGGATCTGCTGCGCGCTGATGGCGCCGCTGGCCTGCAGCTGGCGCGCGCGCTCGGCGTTGGCCGCCGCCTCGAATTGCGTCGCCTCGGCCTCGGCGACGCCGGCGCGCGCCGCCGCGGCATCGGCGGCAAGCGTCTCGGTCGACAGCAGCGCAAGCACCTGGCCGCGCTTCACGCGATCGCCCACCTGGGCACGCACCTCGGTCAGGCGCAGGCCCTGCGCTTCCGCGCCGATAATCGCCTCCTGCCAGGCGGCAATGTTCCCGTTGGCCGACACGAGCGACTGCCAACGACCCGCGAGCGGTGTCGTCACGTTCACGGTCAGGGCAGCCTTGGGTGCAGACGCGGCGCCGGGCACGGCGCCTACCTTGTCGTCGGCAGCATGCACTGCAGCGAGCGTCGCCAACGTGGCGGCGGCCAGTGCGGCGGACCACCCCATGGTTTTGTGCTTGTTGTTCACCATCATCATCGCCATCAGTCAGGAACAGCGCGGGCCACGCTGGTGTCCGGTGTCGCGTCGGATGCGGACCATCCACCGCCGAGGGCCCGGTACAGCGTGACCCACGCAGACACGCGTTCGCGCTGCACGGCGATCAATGCGTTTTGCGCCGCAAGCGCGGTGCGCCGCGCATCTTCGCGGTCGATCAGGCTGCCCGCACCGATTCGCCAGCGCTGCTCGGCCGCCGCAAAGTAGTCGCGGAACCCCTGTGCGGCGCGCTGTGCCTCGCCCTCGCGGCGCGTGGCAGCATCGAGCCGGACCAGCGCCTCTTCGACTTCGGCCACGGCGCGCCTGAACTGGCCGTCAAGCGAGGCGCGCGCGTCGTCGTACCGCGCGCGTGCGCCGTCCTCCCGCGCGGCGCGCGCGCCGGCGTCGAAGATCGGCAGCACGAGCGACGGGCCGAAGCCCCACGCGGTGCCATCGACGGTCTGTCCACCCGAGCGCAGTGCGGCCACACCGAGGTTGCCGCTGAACGTCAGGCGCGGGTAACGTGCGGCCTCGGCCACGCCGACGTCGGCGGCCGCTGCGACGAGGGCCCGTTCGGCCGCCGCGATGTCGGGTCGCTGCTGCAGCAACTGTGCGGGCAGCGTGCCCACCGCGAACGCCGCCGGTCGTGGCAGGCGGCCGGTGCTTAAAGCCAGTCGCGTGCGCAGCACGGCTTCATCCGCTCCGGTCAGTACCACCAGGCCCTTGACGATCACATCGCAGTCGGCGCGCTGGCCGATGACGCGGTTGGTCGCGTCCGCCGCCGCGCCGTCGGCCAGCGCGCCGTTGGCCGGCGCCTCGAAACCCACGCGCACCTTCTCGCGCGTCAGCTCGGCACTCTGGCGTTGCGAAGCCGCATCCTGCTCGGCCACGGCAAGCTGTGCCTCGCACGCGCGCAGCGCGACGTAGGCCGACGCCACGTCGGCCGCAAGGCTCACACGCGCGGCATGCCATCCCAGCGCCGCCTGCTCGCTGCGAGCCTGTGCCGCGCCGACCTGTGCGGCGGTGGCGCCGAACAGGTCGACCTCCCACCGCGCGTCCACGCCGACGCTGGCCTGCGACGTGGCGCCGAAGCCGCTCGCCGCACTCGATCCGCGCAAGGCCTGCGCGGCAGCATCGAGCGACGGCCAGCGCTGCGACGCGGCACTGCGAACGCCGGCGCGTGCCTCGGCCAACCGGGCCAGCGCCTGCGACAAAGTCGGGCTGTGGCGCTGCGCTTGTGCCACGAGGTCGGCCACTGCCGGGTCGTCGAAGCGGCGCCACCAGTCGGCCAGTGCCTGGGCATCGCCGCCGTGCGGCAAGGTGGCCTGCCAGCGCTCGGGCGCGGGGTCGGTCGGCGTGGCGGGCAGGCGCGGCGTGGCGCATCCCGCCACGAGTGCCAGCGCGGTGGCTGCGGCGAGCGCCCTGGGCGCACCGATGAGCCGGCTTGCGTTCATCTTCATTGTCCGGAGGCGTCGGTGCCCAGGCCGCGGCGTCGCCGCTCATGTGCGATCAGGGCCTGGCCCCAGTCGACCAGCCGTGCGCGGGCACGGCGCAGCGGGTCGGGCCCGGCAACGAGCCTCGGCGCGACGATGGCCATGAACTCGCCCGACATGCAGTAGTCGTGCGCCATCGCGACGAGCCCGAAGACGAGCCGATGCACGTCCTCGTCCGGTTCGGCGCCCGCAGGCAGGCCGATATGCCGCGCGAACAGGCGCGCCATCGCATCGTGATGCGGGCCGATGTGCTGGGCGATCGTCGCGGCGAAGATCGGCGTCGGCTCGAGCATCTCGCGCAGGTACAGGCGGATGCCCCACTCGGCGCCCGGGGGGGCGGGTTGGTCGCTCCCGGCGAAGGCCCCCAGCAGCTTGTCCAACGCCTGCTGGAGCGAAAGCGACGGGTCGTCGAAGCCGGTCATCTGACCCGCCATCGCCTGGATCGGGCCGAGCAACACCTCGCGGTACAGGCCTTCCTTGCCGCCGAAGTGGTAATGGATCGCCGCAACGTTCAGGCCGGCGGCCACGCAGATCTCGCGCGTCGATGCCTTGGCATAGCCCTTCTCGGCAAAGATACGGCTGGCTTCGCCGATCAGGCGAGCACGCGCTCGCTCACCTTTGTCGGTCGCGGCTTCGGCGCCGGGTTCGTGCGGAGTGCGTAGATCCATCGGACCGGCATGGTAACCACCGAATCAAGCGCTTGCTTGAAAAATCGAGATGCCCGGATTCGACGCAAGGTCATCAGGCGCGCGCCGACGGTCTGGCCCGGATTCGCTCCGGGCCGGCAGCCGCCGGTCTCTCAGTGCAGCGTTGCCGGCATCGAGGCCGCCGATGCGGCATAGCGCGCCACCAGCCCCAGCAGATCGTCCTCGGAGTATGGTTTGCCGAGGTAGTGGTCGACACCCAGTTCAGCCGCGTGCTCGCGGTGCTTCTGCGCGATGCGAGAAGTGATCATGATCACAGGCAGCGACGCCAGGCGTGGGTCGGCCCTCAGGTTGCGAACCAGGTCGAAACCGTCCATGCGGGGCATCTCGATGTCCGACAGCACGACCACCGGAATCTCGTCGGCCAGCTTGTCGAGTGCATCGAGCCCATCCTTGGCCACCGTGACCCGGTAGCCCTCGCGAACCAGCAGGCGCTGCGTCACGCGGCGCACGGTGAGCGAATCGTCGACCACCAGCACCAGCGGCGCCTGCACCACGGGCTCCGGTGCGACCGCGGCGGCCACCTGCGCGACCGTGCTCGCGCGGCGCATCTGATCGCGCGCGCCTTCGCCGTACAGCGTGGCCAGCGCCACCGGGTTGTAGATCAACGCCGGCGTGCCGGAGGCCAGCAGCGTGACGCCTGCCAGGCCCGGCAGGCGCGCGAGCTGCGCACCCAGGTTCTTGACCACCACTTCCTGGTTGCCCAGCACCTCGTCGACGTGCAGCGCGATGCGCTGCTGCGCGCTCTTGACGATGACCACTGCGAGGTTGCGGCCGGCGGGCTCGATGCTGCCGCCGCCGTTTTGCAGCAGAGCGCCAAGCCAGAAGAACGGCAACGGCGGCGTCTGGCCCGCATCGAACTGGCCGGTCGCATAGGCGGCCTCGATCTCGGCCGCCGGCACGCGACGCACGATCTCGATCAGCATAGCGGGGACCGCCACCGTGACCGTGCCCGCGCGCAGCATCACGACCTGCGTGACCGCGGTGGTCAGCGGCAGCACGAGACGGAAACTCGTGCCCTGCCCCGGCGCGCTCGCGGTCTCGATGCGACCACCGAGCGCGTTGACCTCGCTCTTCACGACGTCCATGCCGATGCCTCGGCCAGAGAGTTCGGTCACGGCCTCGGCGGTCGAGATGCCGGGCGTGAAGATCAGGTTGGCCAGTTCGCCATCACCGGGCTGCGCGTCCCAGGGCAGCAGGCCCATCGCGACCGCTCGCTCGCGGATGCGCGGCAGGTTCAGGCCGGCGCCGTCGTCGCGGAACTCGACCGCGACCTCGTTGCCCTCGTGGCCGACCGTGACGGTGATCTGGCCGGTCGGGTCCTTGCCGATCGCCTTGCGCGCATCCGGGGTCTCGATGCCATGGGTGACGCAGTTGCGCAGCAAGTGCTCGAAGGCGCCGCCCATGCGCTCGAGCACGCCGCGGTCGACTTCGATCGAACCGCCGACAATGTCCAGCCGCACCTGCTTTTGCAGTTCCTTCGCGGCCTGTCGCGCCACGCGGTACAGGCGGTCCGACAGGCTCTCGAACTCGACCATGCGCGTGCGCAGCAGGTCGTCCTGCATGTCGCGCGTCAGGCGCGCCTGGGCGGCCAGGTCGTCCTCGGTCGATTGCAGCGCGCGCCGCAGGCTGCGCTGCACGGTGGCCACGTCGTTCACCGACTCGGCCATCATGCGCGTCAGTTCCTGGAACCGCGTGAAGCGGTCCATCTCGAGCGGATCGAACGACTCGCCATGCGTCTTGGCGGCCTCCATGCGCGAGGCGATCTGCGATTCGGCCTGCAGTTCGATGTCGCGCAGCTGGGAGCGCAGGCGTTCCAGGTTCTCGGTCAGGTCGCCGAGCGAAGCCTTGAACTGCGCGACCTCGGATTCGATGCGCGAACGCGCGATCGACACCTCGCCGGCGTGGTTGACCAGGCGATCGAGCAGCGATGCGCGTATGCGCACCGTACCGCCGGTGGACGCCGCGCGATCGGGCACCGCGGCCGCGGCCGCGGCCGCCGGAGAAGTCGATGCGGCAAAGCGCTGCCAGTCGATCGGTGCCAGATCGGTTGGCGCCGCAGGGGCCGTGTACAACGGCACGGGCGCGGCCGCGGGCATGGGCGCGGGTGCAGGTGGCTGCACGGCCTGTGGCGCGGCCACCGGTATCCATGCTTCGCTCGGCGGCGCGGGAAGCGGCAGCGGAGCGGCTTCGGCCGGCGCGGCCGCGGGCGCGGGCGCACCCGAAAGCGCGTCGAAGGTCGCACCGATCGCATCGACACGGGTCAGCAGCAACTCGACGTCGGCACTCGTGGTGTGTTCGCGTGCAAGCTGGCGCTCGATGGCCGTTTCGAGCCGGTGCGCAAGTTCACCCAATCGCATCGCACCAGCCAGGCGCGCGCCGCCCTTGAGCGTGTGCAGCGTGCGCATGCAGGCGGCCGCGCCGGCGGCCTCGCCCGGTCGCTCGGCCCAGTCGCGCATGCGTGCAGCCAGCTGCGGCAGCAACTCCGAGGCCTCTTCGTGGAAGATCGGGAACAGTTCGGCATCGACCGCGTCGACCGCGTCGATGTCCGCGTCGTCGCCGACCCGCTCGGCCAACTCGGCCTTCGCGCGCGGCGCGGCTTCCAGCGGCGCCAACGCCGACAGGTCGTGGAATTCGGCGCGACCGAGCGCACCCAGAACGCTCGGCGGGGATTCGTCGCCGAGCGCCGCGGGCTGGCTCAGGCGCGCAAACGTCGACGGCTCGACCGCCGGTGCTGCGGGCTCGGACCACGGCGTCGCCTCGGCCACCGGCTCGACGGTGGGCGCATCGGCCACCGAGGGTGCGGACTCGAACGGCGCGGCGGGCGCCTCGGCGATGAGGCCCTGGACATCCGCAGGGGCAGCGACATCCAGTGCCATCGCCTGGGAGTCGGCGCTGCTGTCGCGCAGCTCGCCGCGCACGGACTGCTCGTGCAGACGCTCGGCGACGATGCGCTCGTGATCGACCAGACGCGCGATCAGATCCGGAGTCGGCGCCTTCAGGAAACCGGCGGCGAACTGGTGCAATAGGCCGCGGATCTCGTCGGCCGCGTCGTTGAACAGCTTCGCGTCGAGCGCGTCGGCGGTGCCGACGACCTGAGAGCGCATCAGCGCGTGCTCGAGCAGGCGCGCGAGGTAGGACAGGTCCGCAAAGCCGACGGTGGCCGAATTGCCGGCCAGCGAATGCGACAGTGCGATCGCCGCGTCGGTCACGGGTTGCGACAGGTCATGGGCCCACTCGGCCAGCTCGATGCCCAGGCGGCGCGATTGCTCGTCGGCCTCGTTCAGGAAGATGTTGAACAGCGGGATCGCCACGCGCAGCGGGCCGATCATGCGGAACTCTTCGACCGGCGGCGCGGGCTCGGCGTGCGCTGCGAACTCCGCGTCGGCGCGCTCCGGCTCGACGGCTGGTGCCGCCGGCCTGACCGTCGACGGCTCGAACTCGAGCGACATCAGGCCCGAAGCGATGTCCGGGGCGGGCGCACCGGCCTCGCGTTCGGGCGCGCTCAGCGATTGCAGCGCCTGCCGCCCTGCGGCGGGCATGCTTGCCGCCTCGCCGAGATCGAGTTCGAACTCGATCGCGTCCTCGGGCGTGAACAGCTGATCGAGCGGACGCACCGTGCGCGCCGCGGCGGGGACGAGGTCGAGATCGGACGCGCTCGGCAGTTCGGGCAACAGGTTGTCGAGCGACATCGGGCTCGTGACGTGGTCGATCGACGGCTTCGCAGGCGCCATGCCGTGGTCCACCGACGGCTTCGCAGGCGCCATGCCCGCGAGTGGTGACGCCGGTGCGGCGCCGGGCAGCGCGAGCCGCCCGTGGGCGCCCTGCTGCTTGAAGCGCTCGATCGCCGCACGCACGTCGGCATGCGCGTGAGCCGCGTTGCGGCGCGCGCCGATGGCCTCGACCCAGTCGGACAGGTAGGCGAGGATGTCGGTCGTCAGCGCCAGCACAGGCGCATCCGCCCCCTTCTGGTCCGCCAGACGGGCGTTGTACAGCTGCTCGCAGGCCCAGGCGGCCTCGCCGAAATCGGCAAGGCCCACCATGCGCGAACTGCCCTTGAGGGTATGGAAGGCGCGCCGCACCGTGGTCATCTCGCCCAGGTCGTCGCTCGCCCGGGCCAACGCCACGAGCGCCGTCTCGGCGCTGCCGATCACCTCGCGCGCTTCCTCGAGGAAGATCTCGCGCATCTCGGCGTCGTCTTCCAACCCGGTCTGGCCGGCGGGCGTGGGGGTGACCGGCAGGACCGGCACCGGCCGCGTGGGCGGGATCTCGTCGAGCGCCGCGGGCTCGGAAGAGGTGTGCACGAAGTCGGCCATCGCATGCGCGAGTTCCTCGCGCACGACGCGACGCTCGTCATCGTTCGCAGCCACGTCGAACGCACTCTTGACCTGGTGCATCGTCTCGGCCAGCTCGGGCTGGTCAGCGACCATGGCCTCCTGCGACAGGCGCTCGAGTTCGCTGCGCACCTCCGTCAGCGGCACCTCGGGATGCGCTGCGGCCATCGCCAGGGACTGCGCCTGTTCGATCAGCCGCGGTTCGACCGGCGTGCCGAGCGTCGGCTCCAGACCACCGAAGCCCGAGGCGCGGTGGCGGCCGCCAGCGGCCACGGCGTGCAACTGGCCGGACTTCGCGTCGAACGCGAACAGCGACTTGGCCAGTGCAGGCTGCACGTTGAACATGTCGATCAGGAAGCCCAGCGCCCCCAGGTTGCTCGCCAGTCGCTCGGTCGCAGCGGCATCGGGGGTGCCCGCCGGCGCAGCGATCAGCAGGTCGACGTCGTCGCGCATGCGCACCACGGCGTGCGACGCGTGGTCGAGGCCGAGCACCGAGAACACGCCGCGCATCGCATTGAGTTGCGCCGGCACGGGGTACAGGCCTTCGCGCTGCGTGGGCTGGCGGAAGAACATGTCGATCGCCTTCTCGATCTCGGCGAGCGAACCCTTGAGTTCCTGCACCACGCTGCCCATCGTCTGGCGGTCCGATACGCGGCGGTACAGCTCCTCCATCCATGCGTCGAGCGTCTCGGGCTCCGCGCCCTCGCGCACGCGCGTGATGCGCGCGGCCAGCCGGGTCACGCGGTCGACCTGCTGCGGATGGTCGAAGTCGGCCTCGTCCAGGGACGCCTCGATGTACAGCACCGCGGTGGCCACTTCCATGGCGAGCGCGGGTGCGGGGATCGCGGCGGCCGAGACCGTGGCCGCCGAAGCCGCGCTGAGCGCGCCGCCGAGCCTTTCCCCGGCGGGGAACAGCTTCTTGAGCGAATCGCCGACCAGATGGAACTGTTCGTTCAGCGTGGTCAGGCGATGCATTTCGCCGCCCGCGACTGCGGCCCACCCTTCCTTGGCCGCCGCAACTCGCTTCTTGGCTTGTGCGATCAACGCCGGATCGTGCTTGCCCAGCGCCGCGGACAGGTAATCCACCGGCGCGCGGCGCGCCAGGTTCCAGGCCTGGCGCACCGCGGCCAGACGCGGCGCCTTGCGACCGTCGCCAGGCGAAGCCGCCTGTGCGCAGAAGAACAGCAGGTCCTGGGCCAGGCGTTGCGAGACGTCCTGCGATCCCGCCGCGCCAGGGTCGCGCTCGCTGATGCGAAGCTGTGCGAGCAGCCGCGATGCGATGCGCTTGCTGTAGACATCGGACTTGAGCAGCTTCTGCCCCTGCGCCTCGAAGAAGGCAGCGGCCATCTGCCACAGCGTGCCCAGTTGGCGCTGGCCGGCCGGAGTGCCAGCGGCCAGCCCGGCGAACAGTTCGGACAGCATGACCGCCGGTTCGCTGCCGCCCTGGCGCATCAGCGTCAGGGTCAGGGACTCGACCTCGTCGCGCAGTACCGCATCGGCCGCGCGCGGCGCCGTGCCGTCGCCCGGTACGTTACGCCATTGCCAGTCGTTCGGCCACAGGTCAGCCGGATGGATCCGGTCGGCGCCCGCCAGCTCCTGCACCACGCGGTACTGGGGGAACAACGCCAGCGGCGACATCGACTTGCCCGCGAGCAGGCGGCCCAGGTAGTCCAGCAGCGCGAACGAGCCCTGTTCGATCGCTTCCACCGCCGCGGCGTTGAGCTTGACCGGGCGCCCGGACGTGAGCTTCTGCAGCGCGGCCTCGCTGGCGCGCAGGACTTGCGCGGCAGTGGGCAGGCCCACCAGCTCGAGCGCGCCGACGCCCTGGTGGAACTGCGCGCGCGCGGTGCGCAGCACGCCGGGATCGACCGCATCGACATCCGATCCGACAACCGACTCGGCCTCCTTGAGGTAACGGCGCATCGCCTTGTGCGCCATCTCGAGAGAGCGGCGCAACTCGTCGTGCACCCACGCGAGTGCGGACAGGTCTTCGATCGTCTCGGTGTCGTGCAACGGGTCCATGTCGATTCCAGCGGGCGACTCAACCGAGTGGACGCCGCGGATCCGGCTTGGCCGGTCCGCTGGCGGCGCCCCCTCGAGGGGCAGCGGCGCAGCCACTGCGGGGGTGGGTCATCATGAGATCTTGAAGCGCGCGACGGACTGCTTGAGTTCCTCGGCCGTGCGCGACAGCTCGCGCACCATCTGCGCGGTCGATCGCGTGCCCTCGCCGGTCTGTTCGGTCACCGCGAAGATGTGCTGGATGTTGCTGGCCACGACGTTGGCGGACCTCGCTTCTTCGGAGGCCTGGCGCGAGATCTGTTCGATCAGCTCGGCCAGCTGCCGCGTCACGCGGTCGATGTCGCCCAGCGCACTGCCGGCAGTGTCGGACAGCTTGGTGCTCTCGACCACGCCCTGCGTCGAGCGCTCCATGGCGGCCACCGCATCGGCGGTGTCGGTCTGAATCGCCTTGACCAGCGCCGCGATCTGGCGCGTCGCGTCGGCCGAGCGCTCGGCCAGCCGCTGCACCTCTTCGGCCACCACCGAGAAGCCGCGGCCCGCGTCCCCCGCCGATGCAGCCTGGATGGCGGCATTGAGCGCCAGCACGTTCGTCTGCTCGGTGATGTCCGAGATCAGCTCGGTGATCTCACCGATCTCCTGCGACGACTCGCCCAGGCGCTTGATGCGCTTGGACGTTTCCTGGATCTGGTCGCGCATCGCATTCATGCCGCCGATCGTGTTCTGCACGGCCTGGCGGCCCGACTCGGCCGCGGCCAGCGACTGGCGCGCCACCGATGCCGTCTGCTGCGCCTGCGCCGACACGCTGTTGATGCGACCGGCCATCTGCAGCACCGACTCGCCCGTCTCGCGGATCTCGCGCAACTGCTCGGTCGATGCGGCCAGCAGCTCGGTCGACGTGTTCTCCACCTGCTGCGTCGTGTCGGTCACGCGGCCGACTGCGCCCTGCACCTGCTCGACCAGCATGCGCAGCTCTTCGACCGTGTAATTCACCGAGTCGGCGATGGCGCCCGTGATGTCCTCGGTCACCGTGGCCTGCTGCGTCAGGTCGCCCTCGGCCACCGTCTGCAGCTCGTTCATCAGCCGCAAAATGGCTGCCTGGTTGGCATCGTTGACGCGTTTGGCTTCCTGCTGCTCGCGCTCAGCCCGCGTCTTGTCCTGTTCGGCCTGCGCGGCGCGCAGGGACTGGTCGGCCACGAAGATGCGCAGGAAGCCCCATGCGGCTGCACCGAGCATCAGCGCGCCCAGGATCATCAGCACGTAGCTGGCGCCGGCACCGCTGCCGCCTTCGAGCTTGGCCTGCACGTCCTCCAGGCCCTTGCGCAGGGGCTCGCTGTCGGCCAGGACAGCCGACTGCGCCTCGCGCGCGGCCACCAGGCCCTGAAGGTTGTTCAGGATCGCGCTGGCATCCGAGCGAGTCTTCTCGTACTGCGTGATCAACTGCTGCAGCCGTTCCTTGGTCTGCGCATCGCGGGTCGCGGCCAGGCGCAGATCGGAGCTGCCGTTGAGCAGGCCGTTGGCGATCTCGCGGAATGAGTTCAGGTCCTTGCCGAGCAGGAACACCGCCTCGGGGCTCACCCCCTCGGTGGTCAGGAACTCGTTGGCACTCTTGCCGATGCGCTGTGTCAGCATCACGAGCTGGCCGACGGCGGACAGCTCGCCCGGGCTCGCGTCCTGCTGCAGCTTCAGCGAGGCCACCGTCTCGGCGGTCTCCAGCAACTCGGACGACTGGCGGTTGATCGCGCGCAGCGCCTGGCCGACCTGGGTCAGCGTCTTCTGCTGCGCCAGCACGACGCCCGCGTTCTTCTCGGCACGATCGACCAGCGGCATCAGCGGCTCGATCGCAGCCTGGGCCGCGAATGGCGCCTGCGGGATCGACTCGCCGCCGTCCTTGAGGGCGCGGATGTTGCGCGCCAACACCTCGGAGCTCTCGCGCACCTCGGCAAACGCGCCGGCGCCGCCCAACAGCGCCTGCGACACCGACTTTGCCAGCCGCTGCGACTGCATCAATGCCTGACCGCTGGCGCCCACCTGCGCTGCGCTCTTGCCGGCGTTGGAGATCGCCAGCCACATGCCCGCGGCCAGGATCACGAAACCCAGGATCACGAGGTAAAGCAGCGTGCGCTGCTGGCTGGCCAGCGGCAATCGGCCGATCAGCGGCAGGCCCGTGCCTGCGGCGGCGGCAGCGGCCACGCGCGGATCGGCGTCATCGCCACCCACCTCGGAAGGCATCGCCTCAGACAGCATCGACGACTCGCCGTGTGCCTGTGACGGAGGGGTCAGGGTCGCGATCGTGTTCTGGTCGAGTGCCATCGTGCCGGCGCGGGCGCCGGCGCCCGCGCCGGCAGGCATCAGGTCGTCAGGCTGCACGGCCACCACCTCGTCGAACATCGAGCCGAGGTCGTCATCGCGGTCTCCACGCCTGCCGCCCGCGCGCCCCTTGGTCTTGAATTTGTCGAGGAAACTCATGAAGCCCCCTGTTTAGATCCGTGGTGGGTCTGATGGAAGGTTGAAGGCGTGCCGACTCAGGCGACGATCGAAAGAAACGACGGGTCGCGCGCCAAAGCGGCCAGGTCGAGCACCTGCCACTCGCGCGCATTGATGTCGCGCCAGCGCGCGCCGGCAAATGCCGGACGCGTCCCGTCGTGATGCGGTTGCGCATGCTCTGCGGCAGCCAGTTGCTCGGTGCTGCGCAGCCCGGCCAGCCGGTCGACCAGCAGCGCACAGTTCAATCCGAGTTCCGCGGAAAACGCGACGAGCCGCGACTGTTCGCGCGCCGCATCGACACCTGCCAGCTCGGGCAGGCCGAGGAAACGCGCCAGGTCGACCACGCCGTGCAGCCCGCCACGCAGGTTGGCGACGCCGGCAAACCAGTCCTTCGTGTGCGGCACCGGCATCAGCGCGGCCGGTGGAAAGATCTCGCCGGCCTGTTCGAGCGGAAGCAGCAGCCCGTGGCCGCGGCACTCGACCGCGAGCCAGGACTGGCCACGCTGCTCGCGTCGCGCGGCCTGCATGCGCTCGGCCAGCCGCGTCTGCAGTTCGCGAAGGGCCTCCCGATTAGCCATGTCGCCCTCCCCGCGAAGAAGTCAGCGCCTGGGCCGGGAGTTCGGTGCGTGGCAAGCGCTTCCGGGAAGCGGGCGGTGGCCCGTCGAGGCAGGCGAGCCCGGCCTGCCCGCGCGGACCCGAACGCCTCACGAACCGCGCGAGCCGTGCGAGGGCGTGGTCCGGCGCAGCCGCTTCGCGGGTGATCATGATCAGTCGAAATTCCTGATCTTGGCCACCAGCTCGTCGGCATCGACGGGCTTGACCACGTAGTCGCGCGCACCCTGGCGCATGCCCCAGACCTTGTCGGTCTCCAGGCCCTTGCTCGTGCACATGATCACCGGCACATCGGAAAACCGGGGGTCCCGCGTGATCGAACGCGTCAGCTGGAAGCCGTTCTGGCCCGGCATCACGACGTCCATCAGGATCAGGTCGGGTTTGTCCTCGGCAAGCCGGCGCATCGCGTCCTCGCCGTTCTCGGCGGTGCGTACGCTGTAGCCGCGCTTGCTCAGGATGTCGGTCAGGTAGTGCAACTCGGTCTTGGAGTCGTCGACCAGGAGGATCTTCTGGATGGCCATCGTCGTTTCTCTCGATCCGGTAGTCAGCTGCGGCGGAACTGCTGTACCGCGCGCAGAAGCTGTTCCTTCGTGAACGGTTTCGTCAGGTAGTCCTGGGATCCGACCATGCGGCCTCGAGCCTTGTCGAACAGCCCATCCTTCGAGGACAGCATGATCACGGGCACATGGGCGAACTTCGGGTTGCGCTTGATGATCGCGCAGGTCTGGTAGCCATCCAGGCGCGGCATCAGGATGTCGCAGAAGATCAGCTCGGGGATGTGATCGTTGACCTTGGCCAGCGCATCGAAGCCGTCCTCGGCCAGCACGACCTGATGCCCACCCTGAGCGAGGAAGATCTCGGCGCTGCGCCGGATGGTGTTACTGTCGTCGATCACCAGCACCTTGACGCCGGAGATCGTCGGCTCGCTGCCCGAAGGGCTTGCATTCACGCGGCGGCTCCTCGAACGCGCAAACCGGTGTCGCGGGCGGACGCGTTCAAATCTGCACCATTTCGAAGTCTTCCTTTCGCGCACCACATTCAGGACAGGTCCAGTTGATGGGCACGTCGGCCCATGCAGTACCGGGTGCCAGACCGTGTTCGGCATCTCCGACGGACTCGTCGTAGATCCAACCGCAGATCAAGCACATCCAGGTGCGCGAAGGTTCACTCACGAAGAGGTGTCAATCACTACAATGGGAGGCGATTGTAGACACCCGCATTTGCCGAAATCCAAGCATTCGTAGGCACCTACGCAACATTCTTCACATTCCGCTGTAGGTCCGGCCGAGCCCCTTCAGCCCCCGTTTCATGCGCCGGACGACGCTTCATGACCCCTGATCACCCTTCGTCCGACCTCCCGGAGCCGGGCCTTGCCCCGACGGTCGAGGAACCGCCGGCGCCTGCCTGCGTCATGTGCTTCAACGCGAGCGATGCCTCCGGTGCCGGTGGTTGCGCGGGCGACGTGGCGACCATCGCGGCCATGGGCGCGCATGCGCTGCCCATCGTCACGTCGATCGTGATGCGCGACAGCGCCGAGGTCTTCGACCAGCACGTGATCGAGCCCGAGGCGGTCGTCGAGCAGGCCCGCACGATCCTCGAGGACGTGACGCTGGCTGCGTGGAAGGTGGGCTTTCTCGGCAACGCCGACAACGTGAGCGCGGTGGCCGAGATCCTGTCGGACTACCCGGACGTGCCGCTCGTGGCCTACATGCCCAACCTGGGCTGGGTCGACGAGGACGAGCTGCAGACCTACCTGGAGGCCTACCGCGAGCTGATCCTGCCCGCGGCGGAGGTGCTGGTCGGCAATCACAAGACACTGACCGACTTCCTGCTGCCGGACTGGGACAGCGAGCGGGCACCATCGGCACGCGAGCTCGCAGTGGCCGCCGGCGAGCGCGGCACACGCTTCGTGCTCGTCACCGGCGTCATGCTGCCCAGCAAGGGCGGCAAGGAGCAGTGGATCGACAACGTGCTTGCCTCGCCGCAAGGCGCGATCACGGGCGAGAAGTTCGAACTGTTCGAGGCTGGGTTCGTCGGCGCCGGCGACACCCTGTCGGCAGCGCTCGCGGCGCTGCTGGCCTCGGGCGCGGAGCTCTCGGCCGCCGTGAGCGAAGCGCTGCAGTTCCTCGACCAGAGCCTGGACGCAGGCTTCCGCCCGGGCATGGGAAGCGTGATCCCCGACCGCTTCTTCTGGGCCCTGCCACCGCCGGAAGAAGGTGCCGACGGCGCAGTGCCGAAGGACGACACCGGCCCGAGCAGCAGCGACACCGATGAACCTTCGCCCGGGATGTCGCGCCGTGTCCACTAACCTGGCCCTGTTCGAGCGCGCCCAGCGAGTGATTCCTGGTGGCGTGAACTCCCCGGTGCGCGCATTCCGCGCAGTGGGCGGCACGCCGCGTTTCATCGCGCGAGCCCAGGGCGCCTACATGTGGGACGCCGAGGGCCACCGCTATATCGACTACATCGGCTCCTGGGGCCCGATGATCCTCGGCCACGGGCACCCGGCCGTGCTTGATGCAGTGCAGCGCGCCATCGCCGAGGGCCTGAGCTTCGGCGCGCCGACCGAGCGCGAGATCGAACTGGCCGAAGCCATCCTGGCGCAGACGCCGGGCATGGAGCAGGTCCGGCTCGTCTCCAGCGGCACCGAGGCCGGCATGAGTGCACTGCGCCTGGCTCGCGGCGCCACCGGTCGCAGCAAGATCGTCAAGTTCGAAGGCTGCTATCACGGCCACGCCGACGCGCTGCTGGTGAAGGCCGGCTCCGGTCTGGCGACCTTCGGCCATCCGACCAGCGCTGGAGTGCCGCCGGAGGTGGCACAGCACACGATCGTGCTGCCCTACAACGACGTGGCTGCGCTCGAGGCCGCTTTCGACGCCCACCCGCGCGAACTGGCCTGCGTGATGATCGAGCCGATCGCGGGCAACATGAACTTCGTGCGTGCCGGCGTGCGCTTTATGTCGCGCCTGCGCGAGCTGTGCACGCGCGACGGCACGCTGCTGGTGTTCGACGAGGTCATGACGGGATTCCGCGTCGCGCTCGGCGGTGCGCAGAGCGTGTACGCAAGGCTGATCCCGGGCTTCCGAGCCGATCTGAGCGTATTCGGCAAGGTCATCGGCGGCGGCATGCCGCTGGCGGCCTTCGGCGGCACGAGGGACGTGATGAGCCAGCTCGCCCCGCTCGGGCCGGTCTACCAGGCCGGCACGCTGAGCGGCAACCCGGTGGCCACCGCCTGTGGGCTGGCCACGCTGCGCGAGGTGGCACGACCCGGCTTCTTCGAGGCGCTGGCGGCGCGCACGCGCTCACTGGTGGACGGCCTTGCCGCGGCCGCGCGCGACGCCGGCGTTCCCTTGTGCGGCGACAGCGAAGGCGGCATGTTCGGTTTCTTCTTCGCCGACCAACTGCCCCAGCACTACCCGGCCGTGATGGCCACCGACAAGGAGCGCTTCAATCGCTTCTTCCACGCCATGCTCGAGCGCGGCGTGTACCTGGCGCCGGCGCTGTACGAAGCCGGCTTCGTCAGTGCAGCACACGGCGCCGAGGACATCGATGCCACGCTGGCGGCGGCGCGCGAGGCGTTTCGCCTGCCCTGATCAGGCCGGGCTGGAGCGCAGACCGTAGGCCTTGCCGTCAAGGAACAGGTACTCGGCACGAAGGACCGGATCACCCTTCTCGGCTGTGAAGGTGAACCCGAGCAGCGCAACCGCGTCTCCGTTGCGGATCTCGGGCACCTTCCAGGCCTCCATGCGCGACAGCGGCGCGAGCTCGATGTGCCAGCGCCGGTCGCGGCGCGTCGGCAGTTGGGCCGCCTTGAGCAGGCCCGCACCGTCGACGGCGGCCGCCTGCGCCGGCACGGCGCGCTGAGCCAGGTCGGTAGGCAGCTTGAGATCGGGCGCGACGTCGAGGTCGAGTTCGGCGTGGGGGTTGCGCCAGACCACATTGACCGCGCGGCCTTGCAGATACAGCGGGCGCGTCTGGTCGAAACTCGACCATCCGTGATGGGCATGGGTCAGGGCCGTTGCGCCCAGCAGCGGCGCTGCGAGCACGAAGGTCCGTCGGTGCAGCATCGTGTGATTCCTCAGAGGTAGCCGATCCAGCGGCCGGAAATGATGGCAGCGATCCAAAGCCCCGACGACAACGCGGTCAGCGCGCGTGCCGTGGCGTCGGGCCGCGCGACGCCGCCACGGGCATGGAACCAGGCGGCGTTGCAACCCGCCAGCGCGATCAGGCCCATCTTGATCACGAACGCGCGGTTGGCAAGCATTTCCTGCGGCTGCGAGGCGAACATCAGCAAACCGCTGGCCGCCACGATGCCGAAGCCCGACAGCGCGAGCGTGAGCGTCCAGCGCGCCAGCGCCGGCAGCGGCAGCTCGCGCGCGGCACCCCAGACGCGCAACTCCAGCAGCACCAGGTTGCCCAGCAGCAGCGCGATGCCCGCAATGTGGGCCGCTTCGAGCAGCGGGTACGCGTAGACATTGCTCGCGATCCAGGGGATGCCTTGGAAACCCATGCTCACAACTTAGCACCTCCTAGAATTTGCCCCATGCACATCCACATCCTGGGCATCTGCGGCACCTTCATGGGTGGCATCGCGGCGATCGCGCGCGAAGCGGGCCACAAGGTCACCGGCTGCGATGCGAACGTCTACCCGCCGATGAGCGACCAGCTGCGAGCGCTGGGTATCGAGCTGATCGAGGGTTACGGCGCCGATCAGATGGCGCTGAAGCCCGATGCGTTCCTGATTGGCAACGTCGTCACGCGCGCACGTGCGCGGGACTTCGCGCTGATGGAGGCGATCCTCGACGCCGGCGCGTACTACACCAGCGGCCCGCAGTGGCTGTATGAACATGTGCTGCGCCAACAGCATGTGCTGGCGGTGGCGGGCACGCACGGCAAGACCACCACGACCGCGATGCTGGCCTGGATCCTCGAAGCTGCCGGAATGCGACCGGGCTTCCTCGTCGGGGGCGTGCCGCTGAACTTCGGCGTCTCGGCACGGCTGGGCAGTTCAAGGCACTTCGTGATCGAGGCCGACGAGTACGACACCGCGCTGTTCGACAAACGCAGCAAGTTCTTGCATTACCGGCCGCGCACCGCGATCCTGAACAATCTCGAGTTCGACCACGCCGACATCTTCCCCGACCTGGCGGCCATCGAGACGCAGTTCCATCACCTCGTGCGAACCGTGCCTTCGAAAGGCCGGCTCGTCGTCAATGCGCGTGACGAGGCGCTGCAGCGCGTGCTGACGCGAGGCTGCTGGAGCGAGGTGCTGCGCTTCGGCGCGCTGCGCGAGGAGCCCGGCGCCTTGCGCGCGCGCGGCGAGCCGCATGCGTTCGACGTGTTGCGCGGCAGCCTGAAAGTCGGGCGCGTCGAGTGGACGCTGTTCGGCGAGTTCAACCAGTTGAATGCGCTGGCCGCGATCGGCGCGGCCGAGCATGTGGGGGTGGCGCCGGAGGCCGCGGCGGCGTCCCTGTCGCGCTTCCAGAACGCCAAGAGGCGCATGGAAATGATCGGCGAAGTCGGGGGCGTGAGGGTGTACGACGACTTCGCGCACCATCCCACCGCGATGCGCGTCACCGTGGGGGGCCTGCGACAGCGTGTCGGGCTGCAGCGCGTGCTGGCCGTGTTCGAGCCGCGCAGCAACACGATGAAGCTCGGCACGATGAAGGCGCAGCTGCCCTGGGCGCTCGAGGAGGCGGACCTGTCGTTCTGCCTGCAGGGCAACTACGGCTGGGACGCGCGCGACGCGCTCGCCCCGATGGGCGCGCAGGCGGTGGTGGCCGACAAGGTCGATGTGCTCGCTGCGGCGGTGGTGGCCGCCGCGAAACCGGGCGATCACATCCTGTGTATGAGCAACGGCAGCTTCGGCGGCATCCACGGCAAGCTGCTCGAGGGCTTGCGGGCCAAGTGGCGCTGAGCCGAACCGCGATGGACCCCGTCAGCCACGTCCTGTACCTGCACGGATTCCGTTCGTCGCCGCAGTCGTTCAAGGCCCGGCTGATGGGCGATTGGATCGCCGATCACCACCCTCAGGTGCGCTGGTGGTGTCCGCAATTGCCACCGTCGCCGCGCGAAGCCATGGCACTCGTGTTCGAGCAGCTCGCGCAATGGCCGGTCGAGCGCATGGCCGTGGTCGGCAGCTCGCTCGGCGGCTTCTATGCCACGGTCGTGGCCGAGCGCACCGGCTGTCGCGCTGTGATGCTCAACCCGGCGATCAATCCGGCGCGCGACCTGGCTGGCTACATCGGCGAGCTGACGTCGTACCACGACCCGGATGACCACTTCTACTTCAAACCCGAGTACGTGACGCAGCTGCGCGTGATGACGCCGCGCGCGATCACGCGGCCCGAGCGCTATTTCGCGGTCCTTGCCAAGGGCGACGAGGTGCTCGACTGGCGCGAGATGAGCGAGCGCTATGACAGTGCCCCGATGCGCCTGATCGACGGTGGCGACCATGCGATGTCGGATTTCGAAGAACATTTGCCGCACATCCTGCAGTTCCTCGGCCTGCTCGACTGAGCGGCGCCGGCCCCTCGGCGACAATGCCGCGCATGAGACAGCCCCCCGCTCGCTGCGTGGGCATCCCCTTGGGGCCGTGCCGACGCCCTGGGGCGGCCCGGCATCGCTGACATGTACGCCCTGTTCGAGGACGCCGGCAGGTTCCACGCCGGCCGCGTGATGTCCGAATCCGACGCCTCCACGCAGGTGGAGCTGGACTCGGGCAAGCGGGTCAAGGTCAAGGCATCCAACGTGCTGCTGAAGTTCGAGCAGCCGGCGCCGGCCGAACTGATGCGCCGCGCGCAGGAGCTCGCACAGGAGATCGACCTCGACCTCGCATGGACCTTCGCTCCGCAGGCCGAGTTCGGCTTTTCCGACCTGGCGCGCGATTACTTCGACGCGCGGGCCGGCGCGGTGCAGCAGGCCGCCGCGCTGCTGCGCCTGTTCGAGGCGCCACACTACTTCCGCCGCGCCGGCAAGGGGCAATTCAAGAAGGCGCCCGAGGAGGTCGTGAAGGCCGCGCTGCTGGCCATCGAGCGCAAGAAGCTGGTGGCCGCCCAGATCGATGCCTGGGCGGGCGAACTCGCGGCGGGTCATTGCCCGGCGCCGATCCGCGAGCAGCTGTTCAAGATCCTGTTCAGGCCGGACAAGAACGCGCCCGAGTACCGGGCTGTCGTTGAAGCGACCAAGCGCTCGCATCGCGCGCCGCTCGAACTGCTCAAGGGTGCCGGCGCGATCGACAGTCCATACCAGTTCCACTGGAAGCGCTTCTTGTTCGACATGTTTCCGAAGGGCACCGCGTTCCCCGCGGGGCTGGCAGCGCCGGCCGTCAAGGACGCGCTGCCGCTGGCGACGGTGGCGGCGTTCTCGATCGACGATTCGGCAACGACCGAGATCGACGACGCGCTGTCGGTGCAGGGGTTGGGCACTGGCACGGTCGTGCTGGGCATCCACATCGCCGCGCCGGCGCTCGCGCTCGCGCCGGGTAGCGAGCTCGACAGGGTGGCCGGCCAGCGCCTGTCCACCGTCTACATGCCAGGCTGGAAGCTGACGATGCTGCCCGACGCGGTGGTCGAAGCCTACACGCTGACTGCGGGACGCGACTGCCCGGCCGTGAGCCTGTACGTGTCGATCGACGAAGCCACGCTCGAGCCGCGCGGCCACGAGACCCGGCTCGAGCGCGTGCCGATCGTGGCCAACCTGCGGCACGACAAGCTTGATACGGTGGTCACCGAAACGGCGCTGGACGGCACGACACCGTTCGATGCACCGTTGGCCACCGAGCTGCGTTTCGTCTGGCGCCTGGCCAAGGCATTGAAGGCCCGACGCGAAGTGGTGCGCGGCAAGCCGGAGAACTTCAATCGGCCCGACTACAGCTTCAAGCTCGAACGAGACGGGGGCGGCGACGGCGAGCCCCGCGGAGAAGAGCGTGTGTCGATCGTGCCGCGGCAGCGCGGCGCGCCGCTCGATCTGATCGTGTCCGAGGCGATGATCCTGGCCAATAGCACCTGGGGCGGCTGGCTGGCGGAGTTCGGCGTGCCGGCGATCTACCGCAGCCAGGCCGGCCTCGCGCCGGGCATCAAGGTGCGCATGGGCGTCAAGCCGCTTCCGCACGCCGGCATGGGCGTGCCGCAGTACGTGTGGGCCACGTCGCCCCTGCGGCGATATGTCGACCTGGTGAACCAGTGGCAGATCATTGCGTGCGCGCGCCACGGTCGCACCGCCGCGCTGGCCGCGCCGTTCAAACCGAAGGACGCGACGCTGTTTTCGATCATCTCGGCCTTTGATGCGGCCTACACCGCGTACAACGACTTCCAGCATGGGATCGAGCGTTATTGGACGATCCGCTGGCTCGCCCAGCAGGGCATGTCCGACCTGGAGGCCAGCGTGATGAAGGACGGCCTCGTGCGGGCCGACGCACTGCCGCTGGTGTTCAAGGCGCTCGGCTGCGAAGCGCTGCCGCGCGGCACGCGCGTGCGTGTGCACATCACGGACACCGATGCGCTGACGCTCGAGGTGCACGCCAGCCTGATCGCTCGACTCGACAGTATCTCGGCGCAGGCAGTGGCGGCCGAGGACGATTCGGACGACGCAGGGCAGGCCGAGCCGTTGGCGCTGGCCATCGACGTCAGCGAGGCCGTCGCGAACGAGGCCGCAGAGCCCGCGCCTTCTTCGGCCTGAGGCACCAGCATGCCCCGGCGCGAGTACATCAACAGCCGCATCCTGAAACTGCGCGCCGAGAGGCGCGCAACGCAGAAGTGGCGCTTCACGACGCTGCACTGGGCCGTGCTGCTGTCGCTCGCAGCCCACGCCTTCCTGCTGACGATCCGCTTTGTCGATCCCGAGCGCTTCAACAAGTTGTTCCAGGACACGCCGCTCGAGGTGATCCTGGTCAACGCGAAGTCGGAGCTGCCGCCGGCGATCGCCCGGGCCATCGCGCAGGCCAACCTGGCCGGCGGCGGCGAAGCCGCGACCGGACGCGCCACCTCGCCGCTGCCGCCAGCGCCCACCGTCGAGACGGGCGACTCACTGGAGGACGCGCGGCGCCAGATCGAACGGCTCCAAGAACAGCAGCAACAGCTGCTCGCGCAAATCCGGCGCGAGATCGCACTGCTGCCGCCACCCGACCCGGCGCACGAGGCCGGCACGCCCGAAGAGCGCGCGCGCGAGGAGCGCCGGCGCCAGCTGCTGCGGCTGCTGGCCGAGATCGAGAAGCGCGTGAACGAGGAGAACGCGCGGCCCAAGAAGCGCTACATCAGCCCGGCCACGCGCGAGGCCGACTACGCGATCTACTACGACGCGCTGCGACGCAAGATCGAGGAGCGCGGCACGCGCGACTTCCCGGAGTACCAGGGGCGCAAGCTCTATGGCGAGCTGACGATGAACATTACCGTCGATGCCGATGGCCGGGTCGTGGAGGCCGACGTGGTGCGACCATCGGATTCGCGCGTACTCGACCGGCGTGCGCTGGCCATCGTGCGGGCTGCGTCCCCGTTCGGGCGTTTCTCGGCCGACATGCGACGCCAGACCGACCAGATCGTCGTGACCTCTCGCTTCCGGTTCACGCGCGAGGAAGGTCTGGAGACGACGCTGAGCCAGAGCGTGCGATGAGTGCGGTCGCGCGATCGCGCCGACGCCGGCGACCCGTTAGCGCCTGCCGTGGCGCGCCGCGCACAAGGGTGCCCCGGTGAGCCGCTCGCGCATCGCCTGGGGCAACGCCGTCCGGCTGCTCGTCCTGACGCTGCTGGCTGGCCTGGGACTGCAACTGTTCTTCGTCGCGCGCGTCGCGCTGATGGCGGTGGTCGATCCGCAATCGACGACCTTCCAGCGCAGCGAGGCCTGGCGCCTGCTCGTCGAGACCGGCCGCATCACCTGGGGCCAGCAGTGGGTGGACGACGCGCACATTTCGCCCAACCTGAAGCGCGCGGTCATCGCGAGCGAGGACTCCGCGTTCGTCGAACACGCGGGCGTCGATTGGGATGCAGTCGAAAAGGCCTGGGAGAAGAACCAGCGCGCGCAGGCCATGGCCGAACGCCGCAACGAACAGCTGGCCCGGCGCTCCGCGAAGGCCGCCGCGGTCGCGCCGGCAGTCGCGCCGCGCACGCAGGCCAAGGTGGTCGGGGGCTCGACGATCACGCAGCAGCTGGCGAAGAACCTGCTGCTGTCCGGCGAGCGCACGCTGCCACGCAAGGCGCAGGAATTCGTGCTGACGTTCGCGCTCGAGACCTTGCTGTCCAAGCGCCGCATCCTGGAGATCTACCTGAACAGCGTCGAGTGGGGCGAAGGCCTGTTCGGCGCGCAGGCGGCGGCGCGTTACTACTATCGCGTCGACGCCGCGAAGCTCGGGGCCTACGCGTCTGCCCGGCTCGCGGTGATGCTGCCGGCGCCCAAGCGATTCGAAAAGCGCCCGGGATCGGCGTACCTCGCCGAGCGCGCGGGCACGGTGGTCGCGCGCATGGGCGCGGTGGAACTGCCTTGAGGCCGACGCCGGCGGGGATGCTAGTCCGGCACTTGCAACACCGCCCCGGCCCGCACCTAGGATTGCCTATGCCTGCTACGGCCCTTGCCGCCGAGATCGCCGCCGCGGCCGCCCGCCTGATCGTCGAGGACGGCATGGAGTACGGCCCGGCCAAACGCCGCGTGGCCCGCGACCTCGGAGTGACACGCGGGCGCGAGCACGCGCTGCCGAGCAACGAGGCCGTGGAGGACGAGGTGCGGGCCTACCTGGCGCTGTTCTGCGCCGACACCCAGCCGGCCGAACTCGCGGCACTGCGACGTCTCGCGCTGCACTGGATGCAGCGCCTTGCCGAGTTCCGCCCTCACCTGAGCGGCGCCGTGTGGCGCGGCACGGCCACGCGAGCGTCGGCAGTACACCTGGACCTGTATGCCGACGACACCAAGGCGCCGGAGATCGCGCTGATCAACCTGGGCGTGGCCTACGACGTCTCCGACAGCGGTGCGGGTCGGCGCGGCGAACCTCGCTGCGTGCTCACGCTCGCCGAGCGGTGCGCCGAGCTCGGCCAGCGGGTCACGCTGCACCTGATGCTGCATGACCACGACGATCTGCGCGGCGCTTTGGTGCCTGACGCCCAGGGCCGCAGCTGGCGCGGCGACGCGAAGGCGCTGCAGCTGCTGCTGGTGGCCGACGCATGACGAGCCCCTCTGCACGTCGCCGCTGGCTGACGGCCGCAGGCCTGGGCGCTGCTGCCGCGGCAGCGGGTGCAGGCTGGGCAGTCTGGAGCTCACGCCAGGAAGACGACCATGGGGCCGGGCCGCTGTGGTCGATGGTCTTCGACACACCCAGCGGCGGCCGCCTGGCCATGCAATCGCTGCGCGGCCGACCGCTCGTGGTCAACTTCTGGGCCACCTGGTGCCCGCCCTGCGTGCGCGAGATGCCCGCACTCGATCGCTTCGCACATGCCTTCGCCGGTCGCGGCTGGCAGGTCGTCGGGGTGGCCTCCGACACCGCGGAAAACGTGCGCGAGTTCCTGGCGCGAACGCCCGTGTCCTACCCGATCGGCCTTGCCGGCTTCGGCGGCATCGAGCTGTCGCGGCAACTGGGCAACCCGAGCGGCGGCCTTCCCTTCACGGTGCTGGTGAGCAAGACCGGGCAGCTGGCCCATCGCCACATCGGCGAGCTGCAGAATGATCAGCTGGCACGCTGGGCCGAGGGTATGTCTTGAGCTAATTTCGCTCATCTAGCAGGCAACCGCCGCCAAATTCCCCGCGATATGGCGTAGAGTGCTGCTCTTCGCTTCCCTGGCGAGGTGGCATGAGGCGCGACATATGCGCGACTTTGAAACGCGTTAGGCGCTCGATGCGCGCCGTTAGCGCGAACTTCATCGCGACAGACCTCACGGAGCAGACAACACATGGACCTGCGCAAGCTCAAGACCCTGGTCGACCTGGTGTCCGAGTCGAACATCTCGGAGCTCGAGATCACTGAAGCCGAAGGCAAGGTACGGATCGTCAAGGCGGTTCCCGGCGCCTCGTTGCCACTGGCGGCAGCGCCGACCGTGATGGCCGTGCCGGTGGCTGCGGCGGCTCCCGCCGCGCCGCGCACGGCGGCCGAGACCGCCGCAGCCGCTGCCGCCAGTGCTGCCGAAGAGGACAGTGAGCACGGCCACATCGTCAAGTCGCCCATGGTCGGCACGTTCTACCGATCGGCCAGCCCCGGTGCGAAGCCGCTGGTCGAGGTCGGCCAGACGGTCAAGTCCGGCGAGCCGCTTTGCATCATTGAGGCGATGAAGATCATGAACGAGATCGAGTCCGACGAAGGCGGCACAGTCACCCGGATCCTGGTCGAGAACGGCCAGCCGGTGGAGTTCGGACAGGCCCTGTTCGTGATCGACCGGCGCGGATGATGAGGACCATCCGCGGAGCGGCCTCGGGCCGCACCCCCACTAGGGGGCAGCGCCTTCGGACCGGCACGGCCGGATCCGGGGCGCTCGCTGGGTTGGGACCGCTGGGCCGCGCCCAGCCGGAAGCCTGACGATGTTCAAGAAGATCCTCATTGCCAACCGGGGTGAGATCGCGCTTCGCATCCAGCGCGCATGCCGCGAGATGGGGGTCAAGTCGGTCGTTGTCTATTCGGAGGCGGACCGCGACGCGAAGTACGTCAAACTCGCCGACGAGGCCGTGTGCATCGGACCGGCGGCGTCGGCGCAGAGTTACCTCAACATGCCGGCGATCATCTCGACCGCAGAGGTGACCGACGCCGAAGCGATTCACCCCGGCTACGGCTTCCTGTCCGAAAACGCCGACTTTGCCGAGCGCGTCGAGCGCAGCGGCTTCGTCTTCATCGGCCCGACGCCCGAGTCGATCCGCGTCATGGGCGACAAGGTGTCGGCCAAGCAGGCGATGATCAAGTCGGGCGTGCCCTGCGTGCCTGGCAGCGAAGGAGTCCTGCCGGAGGACCCGAAGGAGATCATCCGCCAGGCCCGCGCGATCGGCTATCCGGTGATCGTCAAGGCCGCCGGCGGCGGCGGCGGGCGCGGCATGCGCGTGGTGCACACCGAGGCGGCGCTGATCCATGCGGTCCAGACCACACGCGCCGAGGCGGGCGCGGCCTTCGGCAATCCGGCCGTGTACATGGAGAAGTTCCTCGAGAACCCGCGCCACGTCGAGATCCAGGTGCTGGCCGACGAGCACAAGAACGCCGTATGGCTCGGCGAGCGCGACTGCTCGATGCAACGGCGCCACCAGAAGATCATCGAGGAGGCGCCGGCGCCTGGCATCGCACGGCGCGTCATCGAGCGCATCGGCGACCGCTGCGCGGCCGCCTGCAAGAAGATCGGCTACCGCGGCGCCGGCACCTTCGAGTTCCTTTACGAGAACGGTGAGTTCTTCTTCATCGAGATGAACACGCGGGTGCAGGTCGAGCACCCGGTCACGGAACTCGTCACCGGCATCGACATCGTGCAGATGCAGATCCGTGTGGCCGCCGGCGAGAAGCTGCCCTTCACGCAGCGCCAGATCGAGATGCGCGGCCATGCGATCGAGTGCCGCGTCAACGCCGAGGACCCGTACAAGTTCACGCCCTCACCAGGGCGCATCACGATGTGGCATCCCCCCGGCGGGCCTGGCGTGCGCGTCGATTCGCATGCCTACACCAACTACTTCGTGCCGCCGAACTACGACTCGATGATCGGCAAGATCATCGTGCATGGCGACACGCGCGAGCAGGCGCTGGCGCGCATGCGCACTGCGCTGTCGGAAGTCGTGGTCGAGGGCATTCAGACCAACATCCCGCTGCATCGCGAGCTGATGGTCGATGCCAAGTTCATCGAGGGCGGCACCAGCATCCACTACCTCGAAGGCTGGCTGGGCCAGCACAAGCGGTGACCACCCCCGGAGCGGCCAGCGGCCGCGCCCCGTCGATGGGGCAACACTGGCGGACCGGCGAGGCCGGGTCCAGGGTGTCATTGGGGGGCTGGCTGGCGCCGGTCTAGGGGGAATGGCGTGCACGAACTCGTGCTGCGCGTGAACGAGGCGCTGGTCGAGCCCGTGTCGGACGCGTTGTCCGAAGAACTGGGCGCATGGGCGGTGTCCGTCGAAGACGCGGATGCCCACAGCGATGCCGAACAGGCGATCTTCGGCGAGCCGGGCCTGCCCGTGCCGCGCAGCGCGTGGCAGCATTCGACGGTGCGCGCACTTTTCATCGACGAGGCCCGGGCCACCGAAGTGGCCGCGCTGCTGCTGGCGCAGGAGTGGGCGCGCGAGGTGCACCTGCAGTCGATGCAGCCCGTGCCAGACGAAGACTGGGTGCGCCTGACTCAGGCGCAGTTCGCGCCGGTCGAGATCACGCCGGCGTTCTGGATCGTGCCGAGCTGGCACGAGGCGCCCGCCGCCGCGACGCACGTGATCCGCCTCGACCCGGGGCTGGCCTTCGGCACCGGGACCCACCCGACGACACGCATGTGCCTGCGCTGGCTCGCGCGACACGCGAGGCCGTGGCCGCGCGTGCTCGACTACGGCTGCGGCTCCGGCATCCTGGCCATCGGTGCCGCGCGGCTCGGCGCATGCATGATCGACGCCGTGGACATCGATCCTGCCGCGGTGGCGGCTACCCGGGCCAACGCGCTCGCGAACGATGCGGCCTTGCGCGCCGGTGCCCCCGATCTGGCCCGAGGTCAGTACGACCTGGTGCTGGCCAACATCCTGGCCCGGCCGCTCACGCTGCTGGCGCCGCTGCTGGCTGCCTGCCTTTCGCCGGGCGCCCCGCTGGTGCTGGCCGGCATCCTCGAACGCCAGGCCGAGGAGTTGCAGCGGGCCTACGCCCCGTTCTGCGCGCTCGAGGTCGGCGACGTCGAGGAGGGCTGGATCCTCATGACCGGGGTGGCGAGGGCGAGCTCATGAGCCTGGCCACCCGATGCACGGCATGCGGCACCGTGTTCCGCGTCGCGCAGGATCAACTCAAGGCCTCGGAGGGGTGGGTTCGCTGCGGCCGCTGCAGCGAGGTGTTCAACGGGCTCGAGGGCTTGTTCGACCTGGAAGGCACGTCGGGCCCGATGCCGCTCGCGCGCGACGCGTTCTCACCGGCGCCCGCGCCGGCGCCACTCGACGAGGCGCCCGACGCAATGCACGAGCGGCCCGACGAACCGCCATCGGGCATCGCACGCACCGAGGCGGAACCGAGCGAGTCGACCACGAGCACGCTGATCGACAGCCAGGCCGACACGCGCAACGAGTTCCATGTCGACCCGTCGTGGGCAGCCCGTGGCGACGTGGAGTTTGACGAGCGGATCGACCTTGTCGACAGCCAGGTGTCCGATGAAGCGCTCGCGGCCGAGTCGGCCAACCCGGCCGATGCGCCGGGTTTCCTGCGCCAGGCCGAGCGTCGCGCCCGCTGGCAGCGCCCGGCGGTGCGCCGCTCGCTGATGGCGCTCGGTGCCATCCTGATGCTGTCGCTTGCCGCGCAGTGGTCGCTGCATCAGCGCGACACGCTGGCGGCGCGCTGGCCTGAGACCGAGCCGGTGCTCTCCGCGCTTTGCGGCCTTGCCGGCTGCAAGGTGGCCGCCCCGCGTTCGCTCGCAGCCCTGGCGGTCGAAAGCAGCGGGGTGACACGGCTCGACGGCGAACCGCTGTATCGGCTGCAGGTCGCGGTGCGCAACCGCGCCAGCTGGCCGGTGGCGATGCCGGCGCTGGACCTGACCCTGACCAACCTGCGGGGCGAGGTCGTCGCGCGGCGCGTGCTGCGCGCCACGGACATCACGCCCGGCGCGCCGGCCCAGATCGCCGCGGGCACCGAATGGTCGGCACAGGCCGTGCTCGACCTCGGCGAACGCCGCGTCGCGGGCTACACGATCGAACTCTTCTATCCCTGAAGGCCAAGGACATGACACACCCCCGCTCACGCCGTTCGGTGCCGCGCACGGAGGCGTCACCGCCCTTCGGGCGCAAGGGCGGGCATTGACATGCCTGCGCTGATCTGCGGCTCGCTCGCGTTCGACACGATCACGATCTTTCCCGGTCGATTCGCGCAGCAGATCCTGCCCGACCAAGTGCACATCCTGAACGTCTCGTTCCTGGTGCCGACGCTGCGCCGCGAGTGGGGCGGTTGTGCCGGCAACATCGCGTACACGCACAAGCTGCTCGGCGGCGAGCCGGTGGTGCTGGCCGCGCTGGGCAACGACGGCGAGGAGTACCTGGCGCGACTGCGCGAGCTTGGCATCGACACCAGTTCGATCCTGGTCGAGCGCGACCAGTACACGGCGCAATGCGTGATCATCACGGACCAGGACAACAACCAGATCAATGCGTTCCACCCTGGCGCGATGAGCGTGGCACATCACGCGACCGTGCCCACCCGTGCGCAGCGATCCGACCTGGCGATCGGCATCATTGCGCCCGACGGCCGCACCGCGATGGGCGAGCACGCCCACCAGATGCACGCACAGGGCATCCCGTTCATCTTCGACCCCGGTCAGCAGCTGCCCCAGTTCGACGGCGCCGAGCATCGCGAGATCCTGCGCATGGCGCGCTGGGTGGCGGTCAATGACTACGAAGCGCGCATGCTGTGCGAGCGCACCGGCGAGTCGCTCGCCACGATCTCGCGGCGGCCTAACATCGACGGCATCGTGGTGACGCTGGCCGACCAGGGCTGCGAGGTCTGGCAGCAAGGCACACGCACGCATGTGCCCGGCGTGCCGGCCGATGCACTGGTCGATCCGACGGGCTGCGGCGACGCGTTCCGCGCCGGCCTGCTGTATGCGCTCGAACGAGGCTGGCCGCTGGAGCGCGCCGCCGCACTCGGTAACCGCCTCGGCGCGATCAAGATCGCTCATCGCGGTGGGCAAAATCACCGCTTTGACGCATCGGCGTTGAGCTTGTAGGGCCGCGGCTGCTCACGAGCGGGCCTGGCGCCACTACAGTGGTGGAGCTTTCTGCCCACCGCATCTCATGGATTCCCTCTCAATGCTCTGGATCGTCGGCGCCGGCGCCGCAGGTGCGCTGGCGGGCGCGGCCGCGTGCCATTGGCACCTGAACCGTCGATTCGCGCTGCTGCGTGACCGCATCGAGCGCGCCGAGCAGGCGCGCAACGGCGCCATCGAGCGCTCGGCACACGCGCGCGAGCAGATCGCGCAACTCAACAAGGCGATCGACGAACTGCGGCGCGCCCACACGGCGCGCAGCGCGGCCGATCAGACGCCTCGGACGACAGCCGAGCAGCGGCGTCAGGCCGCCGAACGGGCGCTCGCGGCGGCGGCAGACGACAAGACCTTGATGCTGCCGCAGGGCGACGTGCCCCAGGCTTTCGCAGACACCGAAGTACTCGGCCAGCCCTGATCTGCTGCCGCGATTTCGCGGCGATCGGAGCACTTCGAAGCGAGTCGGGGCCGCGCACGACGGCCCAGCGCACAGATGGCGCAGCGACGCACACAAAGAACAAACCCGGCCGAGGCCGGGTTTGTCGTTTGTCGCGGCACGGAACCGGATCGCTCCGGCCCGCCCTGCCTCAGGGCTTGTTGCCCGTCGGGAACGGCCACGCGGCCGCAGGGCTCAGTGTGGTCTTGGCCACCGGGGCCGCGGGGGCCGCAGCGGCTGCCGCAGGTGCAGCCTTCTTTGCTGCCGCAGGTTTCGCCTTCTTTGCAGCTGCCTTTTTCTTAGGGGCAGCCTTCTTCTTTGCTGCCTTCTTCTTGGGGGCAGCCTTCTTCTTGGCGGCCTTCTTGGCAGCCTTCTTCTTGGGCGCAGCCTTCTTCTTGGCGGCCTTCTTGGCAGCCGGCTTCTTCTTTGCCGCCGGCTTCTTCGCCGCCGGCTTCTTCGCCGCGGGCTTCTTGGCCGCGGGCTTGCGCTTGGCGGCCGGCTTCTTCGCAGCGGCCTTCTTGGCCGGAGCCTTCTTCTTCGCAGTTGCCATTTCGATCTCCTTGATCAAGTTGCAATGAGCACTGCAGGGATCGAGCTCGACCCTCTGCAGCGATTCACCGCCCGGACTTCTTCCGGCATTGGCGCCGGCTTGTTCCCCATGCGGTGAACGGGGTTGCAGTGCGCGACGTCGGCTCTTGTAATTGGCCTCATCTCACTCACTGCGGATCTTGATCTGTCTTCCATGCGAGGCGGCAGGCTCTGCGGCCGGCTCACTCGCGCATCATTCCCACGAAAGCGCGCCACCCGACTGGTATTCGATCACGCGCGTCTCGAAAAAATTTCGCTCCTTCTTCAAATCGATCATCTCGCTCATCCACGGGAACGGGTTCTCCTCGTTCGGGAAGAGCTCCTCGAGGCCGATCTGCGTCGCGCGCCGGTTGGCGATGTAGCGCAGGTAGCCCTTGAACATCGAGGCGTTCATGCCGAGCACTCCGCGCGGCATCGTGTCCTCGGCGTAGCGGTACTCCAGTTCGACCGCTTTGACGAACAGCGCCTTGACCTCGGCCTTGAACGCGCTCGTCCACAGCTGGGGATTCTCGAGCTTGATCTGGTTGATCAGGTCGATGCCGAAGTTGCAGTGCATCGACTCGTCGCGCAGGATGTACTGGTACTGCTCGGCCGCCCCGGTCATCTTGTTCTGGCGGCCCAGCGCCAGGATCTGCGTGAAGCCGACGTAGAAGAACAGGCCTTCCATCAAGCAGGCGAAGACGATCAGGCTCTTCAACAGCTTCTGGTCGGCTTCCGGCGTGCCGGTCTTGAAGAGCGGGTCCATCACCGCATCGATGAACGGAATCAGGAACTCGTCCTTGTCGCGGATCGAACGCACCTCGTGGTAGGCGTTGAAGATCTCGCTCTCGTCCAGACCGAGCGACTCGACGATGTACTGGTAGGCGTGGGTGTGGATCGCCTCCTCGAACGCCTGGCGCAGCAGGAACTGGCGGCACTCGGGGGCCGTGATGTGGCGGTAAGTGCCCAGCACAATGTTGTTGGCCGCCAGCGAATCGGCGGTCACGAAGAAGCCCAGGTTGCGCTTGATGATGCGGCGTTCGTCCTCGGTCAGCCCGTTCGGGTCCTTCCAGAGGGCGATGTCGCGGTTCATGTTGACTTCCTGCGGCATCCAGTGGTTCGCGCAAGTCGCCAGGTACTTTTCCCATGCCCACTTGTACTTGAACGGCACCAGCTGATTGACATCGGTCTGGCCGTTGATGATTCGCTTGTCGGCCGCATTGACTCGACGCGTCGTGTCGGGCACGACCTCGACGCGATGCTCGACCGGAGCGTTGGAAGGAAGGGGTGACGCTGCCATGAACCGCGTGTCGTGCAAAGACGGTTGATGCGCGGTGCGGTGTGTCGTGAGCGTCTTGCTGCTGACGTTGTCTTCCCAAACCAGCATGTGTGGAGGTACTTCCTGTGCGGCGGATTATCGGAGTGTTGCGCGCGAACACCAAGAACTTCTTGACATTCGCACGCTCACGTTGTTGCGCTCAAGCATCGCCATTGAGCATCGGGTGATCGTCGTTCGTCTATTGGCAGGCCTCGCATGTGGGGTCGTCGATCGCGCAGAACTTGATGTCACTCGCGGGCGCATCGGCAGATGCCCCCTGCGCACGCGCTTGCGCGGCCACCGCATCGAGCGCTGCCATCGCACCCGCGGCCGTGCCGCCCGAACTCACCGCATTGAGCTTGCTCTTGGTGACCGTGCTCATCTCCGCGTGCGTCGCGGCCTTGGTACGCAGGTAGTAGGTGGTCTTCAACCCGCGCACCCAGGCCAGCTTGTAGGTGTCATCGAGCTTCTTGCCCGACGCACCGGCGATGTAGATGTTCAGCGACTGCGCCTGGTCGATCCACTTCTGCCTGCGCGAAGCGGCCTCGACGAGCCAGGGCGCGTCGATCTCGAAGGCCGTCGCGTACAGCGCCTTGAGCGAATCGGGCACCCGGTCGATCGGCCGCAGCGAGCCTTCGTAGTGCTTCAGGTCCATCACCATCACGTCGTCCCACAAGCCCAGCGCCTTGAGATCGCGCACCAGGTATTCGTTGACGATCGTGAATTCACCTGACAGGTTGGACTTGACCGACAGGTTGCCGAAGCTCGGTTCGATGGAGGCGTCCACGCCAATGATGTTGGAGATGGTCGCGGTGGGGGCGATCGCCACGCAGTTGCTGTTGCGCATGCCGTGGGACGCGATGCGCGAGCGCAGCGCGTCCCAGTCCAGCGTGTGCGACATGTCGACCTCGACATAACCGCCACGCTGCTCGGCCAGCAGCTTCAGCGAATCCTGCGGCAGGATGCCGCGGTCCCACAGGGAGCCGCGGTAGCTGGAATAGCGCCCACGCTCAGCGGCCAGCTCGGTGCTGGCCCAGTAGGCGTGATAGCAGACCGCCTCCATCGAACGATCGGCGAATTCGACCGCTTCGGCGCTGGCGTAGGGCAACTTCAGCTGATACAGGCAGTCCTGGAATCCCATGATCCCCAGGCCCACCGGCCGGTGGCGCAGGTTGGAATCGCGCGCCTTCTTCACCGCGTAATAGTTGATGTCGATCACGTTGTCGAGCATGCGCATCGCGGTGGCGATGGTCCGCTTCAGCTTGGCCTGGTCGATCTGGCCGTCCTTCAGGTGCTGCACGAGATTGACCGATCCGAGGTTGCAGACCGCGATCTCGGTCTGGTCGGTGTTGAGCGTGATCTCGGTGCACAGATTGGACGAATGGACCACGCCCACGTGCTGCTGCGGGCTGCGCACGTTGCACGCGTCCTTGAACGTGATCCAGGGATGCCCGGTTTCGAACAGCATCGAGAGCATCTTGCGCCACAGGTCCTTTGCAGCCATGCGCTTGTACAGCCTGATCTCGCCGCGGTCGACCTTCGCCTCGTAGGCGGTGTAGGCCGCCTCGAACTCCCGCCCGAACTTGTCGTGCAGGTCGGGGCAGGTCGACGGCGAGAACAGCGTCCAGGGGCCGCCCTCCATGACGCGCTTCATGAACAGGTCCGGAATCCAGTTCGCGGTGTTCATGTCGTGCGTGCGGCGGCGATCGTCGCCGGTGTTCTTGCGCAGGTCGAGGAACTCCTCGACGTCGAGGTGCCAGCTCTCGAGGTAGGCGCATACCGCACCCTTCCTCTTGCCGCCCTGGTTGACCGCCACCGCGGTGTCGTTGACGACCTTCAGGAACGGCACCACACCCTGGCTCTTGCCGTTCGTGCCTTTGATGTAGGAGCCCAGCGCGCGCACGTTGGTCCAGTCGTTGCCCAGGCCGCCGGCGAACTTGGACAGCAGCGCGTTCTCCTTCAGCGCCTCGTAGATGCCGTCGAGGTCGTCGGTCACCGTGGTCAGGTAGCAGCTCGACAACTGCGAGCGCTGCGTGCCGCTGTTGAACAGGGTCGGCGTGGAGGACATGAAGTCGAAGCTGGAGAGCACGTCGTAGAACTCGATCGCACGCGCCTCGCGGTCGATTTCGTTGAGCGCCAGGCCCATCGCCACGCGCATGAAGAAGGCCTGCGGCATCTCGATGCGGAGTTCGTCGATGTGCAGGAAGTAGCGGTCGTACAGGGTCTGCAGGCCGAGATAGTCGAACTGCAGGTCGCGCTCGGGCTTGAGCGCCGCGCCCAGCCTGGCCAGGTCGTACTGCAGCAGCTTCTCGTCGAGCAGGTCGGCTGTCACTCCCTTTTTGACGAAGCCAGGGAAGTAATCGGCATAACGAACGGCCATCTCGGCCTGCGACACCTCGTCGCCGAGGATCTCCCGGCGGATCGTGTGCAACAGCAGTCGCGCCGTCGCTCGGGTGTAGGCCGGCTCCTTCTCGATCAGCGTGCGCGCCGCGAGGATCGAGGCCTTGTAGACCTCGTCGATCGGCACGCCGTCATAGAGGTTGCGCCGCGTCTCCGACAAAATCGGCTCGGCCCTCACGTCGGAGCCGAGCCCCGCGCAGGCCGACTCGATCAGCGCCTGCAAGCTGGCCTCGTCCAGAGGCACGCGCTGGCCGCGATCGATGACATGAAGCACCTCGGCGGCCGGCCTGGCTTCGGTCTTCGCCTGCTTTGCGCGCTCCTGCGACCGGCGCTCCCGGTAGAGCACATAGGCACGTGCCACCTCGTGATGGCCGCTGCGCATCAGGCCCAGCTCAACCTGGTCCTGCACGTCCTCGATGTGGAAGGTGCCGCCGCCCGGGCGCGAGCGCAGCAGCGCTCGCACCACGGCCTCGGTCAGGCCCTCGACGGTTTCGCGCACGCTGGCGGACGCGGCGCCCTGCGTGCCGTGCACGGCCAGGAACGCCTTCATCAAGGCCACCGCGATCTTGTTCGGCTCGAAGACCACGACCGCGCCATTGCGGCGGATGATCTGGTAGCCCTGGTACGCACTTGCGTGCGTGCCCGCCTCGCTGCCGCTGGCCGGGAATTGCGGGGCGAGCGACGGGCTGGAGACGGCAGTCTGCATGGGTGAATCACTCCGAATTGAGAAGGGCCGCTGCGCGATGCGACGGGTCAGAGCCGGGTCTAGGATCTCAGGCACATGCCGCAGCAGCGCCGTTCGAGGGAATGTGGATCGACGGCCTGCGTGGGACAAGCCTGTGGAAAGCCGGTGAAGTGCACTTGGATTGTGGACACTATACCTAGGGTCGGGGGCGCATTAGACCACTACCGGTAGCGTACCGCCCTCGGGCTAGTCCCGATGGCGAAGCGACGGTCTATGGCGCCGCGAAGCGCGGCCCGTGCAGGCCGAATGCACGTGCGAGGCATCGCCAGTCGAAGCGCGCGCCCGGGTCGGCCTTGCGTCCCGGTGCGACGTGCTCGTGTCCCACGACGTCGGCGATCGGATAGCGACGCGCAACTGCGTGCAACAGATGAATCAGACTGCGATATTGGGCCCGCGCGAAGGCCTCGCCCTCGAGCCCTTCGATCTCGATGCCGATCGACCAGTCGTTGCAGTCATCCCGCCCTCGCCAGGTCGACGCCCCGGCATGCCAGGCGCGCTGGTCGCACGAGACGAACTGAGTGACCGCACCGCCGCGCCGCACGAAGAAATGCGCCGACACGCGCAGGCCTTCGAGCTGCGCGTAGTACGGATGCGCCGCGGTGTCGAGCCGGTTGGTGAAGAGTCGCTGTACCGCGTCGCCCTCGTACTGGCCCGGCGGCAGGCTGATCGAGTGCAGCACCGCCAGCGTGACCTTGGCGCCATCGGGGCGCGGCCCGAAGTTGGGCGAGCCCACGCGGCGTGCGCGCCGCCACCAACCCTCGTGCCAGACCTTGCGCTTCACCGGCGTTCTGTCAGTCGGCGTCGAGCCCGCTGACCACGACACCCAGGCGCGCCATGCGATAACGCATCTGGCGCAGAGACAGCCCCAGGCTCGCGCCGGCCGCCGTCCGGTTGTTGCGATAGCGCTCGAGGGCGCGGGTGAGGATGTCGCGCTCGACCGCGTCCAGATAGGCCTCGAGGTTGTCGGGCAGCGACGCGGGCGTCGGCAGCACCGGCATCGCGCGCACCTCGGCCAGCCGCGCCTCGACCTCGGCGGGGTCGGTCTCGACCACCACATCGGCGGCCAACCCGAGGTCCGCACGCCCGATGGTCGCGCCGCTGGCCATGGCAACCGCGCGGTGCAGCAGGTTCTCGAGCTCGCGAACGTTGCCCGGGAAGGCGTGACGCGACAGATCCTCGAAGGCCTCGCGTGACAGCACCGAGGGTGGCCATTGCCCCGCATCGCGTGCGATGCGCTCAAGCAGGGCGTCGCAGATCGGACCGAGGTCTTCCATGCGCTCGCGCAGTGGCGGCACTCGGATCTGGATCACGTTCAGGCGATAGAACAGATCCTGCCGGAAGCGGCCGGCCTGCACCTCCTCGGCCAGGTCGCGGTGCGTGGCGCTGACGATGCGCACGTTGATCGGCGACTCGACCACGGCGCCCACCGGCCGCACCGAACGCTCCTGGATCACGCGCAGCAGCTTGCTCTGCATCGCCAGCGGCAGATCCCCGATCTCGTCGAGGAACAGCGTGCCACCCTGGGCCGCTTGGAAGAAGCCCTCGCGGTCCTCGTTGGCGCCGGTGAATGCACCCTTTCGGTAGCCGAAGAACTCGGCTTCGAGCAGGTGTTCGGGAATCGCGCCGCAATTGACGGCGATGAAGGGTTGAGCCGCGCGCACGCTGACGTCGTGGATCGCGCGCGCCACGAGTTCCTTGCCGGTGCCCGACTCGCCCTGGACCAAGGCGGGCGCCATGCTGCGTGCCACTTTCTCGATCAGCGCGCGCACCTGTTGCATCGCACCGGACTGGCCGGACAGGCGGCGCAACGAAGCGGGCAGCGCATCGGCGCGCCGGCCACCCTCTCGCACCGGTCGTGGCGACACCTCGGTATCGGTACCCGCTGTGCTGGGCAGGCTGGCAGGCACGACTGAGGGTCCGGCCTGTGGCGCGCGGCCGAGCGCCGAGGCCACCACCGAGCGGAACTGGCGCAGGTCGACGGGTTTGGTGAGGTAGTCGTACGCGCCAGCCTTCAGCGCCTCGACGGCGTTCTCGGCCGAGCCGTAGGCGGTGATCACGATCGCCCTCTCGCGCCGCGCGCCCTCTTCGATCTTGGCGAGCACGTCCAGACCGCTGCCGTCGGGCAGGCGCATGTCGGTGATCACCGCGCTGTAGCTGCGCTCGGCCAGCATCTGCAGCGCCTGCTCGACCGTGCCCGCGGTGTCGACCTCATAGCCCTCGCGCAGAAGGGTCAGTTCATACAACGTGCGCAGATCGGGCTCGTCGTCGATCACAAGCAGACTGAACTGGGCAGTGGCGTTTTGCATCAAGGCAGCAGGCGATCCTGGTTCGGTTCGAGCGCGCGCGGCACGGTCGCGAGGCGCAAGGTCAGAACGAACTCGTTGCGATGCGGCACCTCGGGTCCATGCTGCCAGTAGTCGATGCTGCCGCCATAGCGCTCGCACAGCTCGCGACAAATATACAGGCCCAGGCCGGTGCCGCGGCTGCGCGTCGAGAAGAACGGCTCGAACAGGAAGGGCTCGATGTCCGGCGGGATGGGATCGCCGTCACTCGCCACCGACACGCGCGCCTGGCCGGCGCCGCGCGCCTCGGCGACCAGCGCGATCGCGCCCGCGCGCTGCGAAGCGTGGCGGCGTGCGTTGTCGAGTAAGTTCACGAGCACGCGCCGCAGGTGCTCGGCGTCGAACAGCACGGCGAGCGACTCGGTCGGCAGGTCCACGCGCAGCCGGCTTCCCGAGCCCAGCACCAACTGGCTCGTGCGAGCCCAGTCCGACACGATGCGCCCGATCTCGGCGCCCAGGTCGATCGGTCGCGGGTTCGGATCGGTCCCTGGCGCGATCTCCATCACGTCGTCGACGATGCGCTTCAGGCGCTCGACGTTGTCGGCCACCATGCCCGTGAGCATCTGCTGCTGCGAGTCGCCGGCGTCCTCGCGCAACAGCGCGTTGGCTTGCGCGATCGCGGCCAGCGGGTTGCGGATCTCGTGCGCGATGCCGGCTGACACACGGCCCATCGCCGCGAGCTTCTCCTGCCGGTTGCGCGCCTGCACGCTGCGCAGGTCCTCGAGGAACAGCACGCAGAACACCTCGTTGCCCGCCCCGGACTCGCCACCGGCGACCGCAGTACGGGGTCTCGTGAAGCGCGCGCGCAGACGCAGCGCGCGAGTCTGGCCGCCAGGAAACTGCAGCCGCAGGTCGCGCCCGCTGACCGGCCACGCGAGCGCCCCAAAGGCACTGTCCAGCAGGCCTGCCAGCGGCGCCCATGCCGGTTCGTCCTGCAACTGAAAGGGTGCCGCCGGCCCGATTCCTTGTGGCGCCAGCAGGCGGCGCGCAGCGGGGTTGGCAGCGCGCACGCGCGCGCGGCGGTCGATCACCAGCACGCCGTCGGCCATTTCCTCGATCACCAGGCGGTTGAGCTGGGCCTGCTGGCGCGCCAGCTCGAGGCTGCCGCGCGCAGTCATCTGCTCGCGCGCCAGGCGCCCCGCCAGTTCGCCCGCAAGCAAGGTGATCACGAACAGGCCGATGCCGGTCAGGCCGGCCGGCGCCAGCGCCGCAGCCAGGTCGCCGCTGCCGGCGCCGCTGCGTAAGGCCGCCACGAGCAGCAACAGGGAAGCGCCTGCCGCAGTGGCCAACGCCGGCACGCGCGCAGTGAGCACGCCGCCCATCAGAACCGGAAGCACGAGCAGGGCCACGTAGTTGTAGGTCGCCGCCGGTTGCAGCAGGTGCAGGATCGCGAACGTGGCGAGATCGACCCCGAGCGTGGCCAGCCACTGGCGTCGCGTCAGCCGCGTGCGCGATCCCAGCGACCACCCGGTCAGGCGCGGCAGCAGCCACATCGCGACGGCCAGCGTGGCATACAGGCCGCTGACGAGCAATGTCGCGACCGACAGCACGCCCAGCATCTGGCCCAGCGCCTGTGCGGTGAACAGGGCCAGGCCCAGCGCCGCACGCCCGCCCATGAACAGCCGGTACAGGCGCTCGAATGTACTGGCGCCCGTCGAGACGGCGCGGCGCGACTGATGCGACAGGAGTCGGCTGTCCGGCGGCTGCGAGACGTCGCCCCAGCCCGGGACATACGCGGACGCGTCCTCTCTTTCGGAGGTACCGAGCCCCACGCCGTCGAGTCCCACGCCCATCGCGTCGAACAGCGATTCGTCGGCGATCGTCGAATCGCGCGCGGCCTGCTGCCCCCTGCGGTCGGAGCGGCGACGGTCGTCACGGCGCCGCTCGGAGTCGGACGCCTCTCGATTCATGGCCTGCCGGCCGCTGGCCCTGCGTCGCGATGTGCCGCACCACAATAAGCCAGCCCGTCACGATGCAGCGCTTCGCTCGCGGGCACGTACGCGCCGCAGTGTGCGCACGCGATCATGCCTTCGACCGCCGCCTCGGCGTCGCGAGGGGGTGCGCCGCCCCGCGGTCCGCGCTTGCGGCCGAACAAAAGCCAGAGCAGCAACAGCACCGCGAGCAGCACGATCAGCAGTTTCATCAGCGCCTCAACCCGAACCGCGCTGCAAGATGACCTCGAGCACGAAGCGGAAGCCCGCATACGCAAGCAGCAGCAGCAGCGCGCCGCCGTAGACCCAGCGCGTGGCGTGGCGGCCACGCCAGCCACGCAGGTGCCGACCTGCGATGAGCACCGCGAAGGTGGTCCAGCCCAACAACGAAAGCACCGTCTTGTGATCCCAGCGCCAGCGGTCGGTCAGGAGGATGCCGAGCACCACCGCGGTGCTCAGCACGATGAAGCCGACCTCGACGAAGCGGAAGGTCAGGCGCTCGAGCTGCATCAGCGGCAGGGCGCTGCCGCCGGCTGAAGGCGCCGAACCGCCGCTGCGCGAGCCACGCAGCCGACGCTCGGCGCCATCGAGCAGCCAGGCGTGCAGCACGGCGACCGCGAACAGCCCGTAGGACACGACGCCCAGCAGCCAGTGCAACGGCAGCCACGCGGCGCCACCGGAGCCCGCCAGGTGAGGGCGTGCCTCGCCGGGGAACAGCACCGTCAACAGCACGACCAGCGTCGCGGATACCGCCAGCAGGCGCCGCACCCCTGGCAGCGGCAGCAATCGGCTCTCGATCGCATGCACCGCGATCACGAGCCACACGGTGGCCGACAGCGCCGGTGCGAATCCGAAGCGCGCGCCCGGCTGCGCCTCGAGCGCGCCGGTCACGTCCAGGAAGAGGGCCACTCCATGCGCAACCCAGCCCAGCGCCAGCGCCGCCTCGGGCCAGCGCGAGCGGGCCGGCACCGGCCAGGCCGCAGCAGAGTAGGCCAGCATGGCCACCAAGCCGATCGACCAGGGCAGGTTCAGGCCCATCGGCGTCGATTGGCGGCGTGGCGCTTGGCTACACTCATGCGATCAGTTTACTTTCGACGCGCGCGGAGCCTGCCGCCGCGCCTTGCGCATGGCTTCCGCCCTCACCGACCGCCTCTCGCGACTCGTCAAGACGATGCGCGGTCAGGCCCGCATCACCGAGTCGAACATCGCCGACATGTTGCGCGAGGTGCGCATGGCGCTGCTTGAGGCCGACGTGGCACTGCCCGTGGTGCGCGACTTCGCGGCCCGTGTCAAGGACAAGGCGCTGGGCCAGGAAGTCGTAGGTTCGCTGAATCCAGGCCAGGCTTTGGTGGGCATCGTGCACAAGGAACTGGCCGCGACGATGGGATCGGGAGTCGCTGACATCGACCTCGCGACCCAGCCCCCTGCGGTGATCCTGATGGCCGGCCTCCAGGGCGCGGGCAAGACCACGACGACGGCCAAGCTCGCCAAGCACCTGATCGACAAACGCAAGAAGAAGGTGCTCACGGTCTCGGCCGACGTCTATCGTCCCGCCGCGATCGAACAGCTCAAGACGGTCACGAGGCAGGCAGGCGCCGAGTGGTTTGCGTCGACCCCCGAACAGAAGCCGCAAGACATCGCGCGGGCCGCGCTCGACCACGCGAAGCGTCACTACTTCGACGTGCTGCTTGTCGACACCGCCGGGCGACTCGCGATCGACGAGGCACTGATGGCCGAGATTCGCGAGTTGCATGCGGTGCTGCAGCCCGTGGAGACTCTGTTCGTGGTCGACGCGATGCAAGGCCAAGACGCGGTGAACACCGCGAAGGCCTTCAAGGATGCGCTGCCGTTGACCGGCGTGATCCTGACCAAGCTGGACGGCGACTCTCGCGGCGGCGCCGCGCTGTCGGTGCGCCAGGTCACCGGCGCACCGATCAAGTTTGCCGGCGTCTCCGAGAAGATCGACGGCCTCGAGGTCTTCGATGCCGAGCGCCACGCCGGGCGTGTACTGGGCATGGGCGACATCGTCGCGCTGGTCGAGGAGGTGCACAAGGGCGTCGACCTCGACGCGGCCAAGAAGGTCGCCGACAAGCTCAAGGCCGGCGAAGGCTTCGACCTGGACGACTTCCGGGTCCAGATCTCGCAGATGAAGAAGATGGGCGGGCTGTCGTCTCTGATGGACAAGCTGCCCTCGCAGCTCACGGCCAAGGCGGGCCAGCTGGGTCCCGCAGACATGGACCGTGCCGAGCGCGACGTGCGCCGTATGGAGGGCATCATCTGCTCGATGACACCCGCCGAGCGGCGCAAGCCCGAGATGATCAAGGCGGCGCGCAAGCGCCGCATCGCAGCCGGCGCTGGCGTCCAGGTGCAGGAGGTCAACCGGCTGCTCAACCAGTTCGAGCAGATGCGCGGCATGATGAAGAAGATGCAGGGTGGCGGCCTGGCCAAGATGATGCGGCGCCTCGGCGCTGCGGGCGGCCTGGGCGGGCCCGGGGGACTTCGCGGTGTCTGAACGGAAACGCGTGTCATCCCGGGCAGGCTACGATCACTTAGGGGATGGCCCGCACACGCGTTCGGACCTATCCTGACGCCGGCATTCGGACCCATCCGCCGGTCAACTGGACGATTCTGCCCATGTCACTTGAGATCCTCCTGACGGTTGGCATTGCCGCGCTGCTCGGCGTCGTGGCGTGGCTGGCGCTGCGCGGACGCAAGGCGGCCGAGCCCGCGGGCGAGGCGGGCAAACGCGGGCGCGACAACATCGACACCGTCGCCGGCTGGCCCCCCGAAGTGACGCGCTTGCTGACCAGCGGCGAGCGCTCGGCGCGCGAAACGCTTGCGAAGGCGCTGCCCGAGTGTTTCGTGTTCGCTCAGGTGCCGCTGGCCCGCTTCATCAAGGTGCCTCGGCGCAACTCATACGGAGAATGGCTGACGCGCGTCGGACACCTGAGCGCCGACCTCCTCGTCTGCGACCGCGCATCGCTGGTGATCGCCGCAGTCCTGCTGCAGACGATGCGTGACAGCGAACGCTCGGCGCGGCGCCGGGCGCGCATGACGCGCGTGCTCAAGGCCGCCGGTGTGAAAGTGTTCGTGTGGCGCGAAGAGGCGATCCCGAGCCCCGAGGCGGCGCGCGACCAGATCATCCAGCGCACCGGCGTGCCTTCGACAACGGCCCCGGTCGAGGCCGGCGAGCCCGAGCCGTTGCGCCCGACACGGGGGGTGCCGCAGGCCATTCCGGTTCCCGAGGTGCTGGTGGCCGATGCCGGCAACGACAGCCCGCGCCTCGAGCCACCTTCGTCGACCTGGTTCGACGATCTGGACAGTGGCCGCGTGCCACTCGAGCCGCCGCGACGCACGCCGCAGTCGCCGGGCGGGCATTGAACGAGCCGACGCCCGGTCAGGCGAGCAGGGCCTGCGCGAATTCGCGCGCGTCGAAGGTCTGAAGATCGGCCAGCGTTTCGCCGACGCCGATGAAGTAGACCGCGACCGGACCGGCCGCCCGTTGCCGGGCCCACAACGCGATCGCGGCCAGGACACCCCCCTTGGCCGTGCCGTCCAGTTTGGTAATCACGAGACCCGTCAGGCCGAGGGCATCGTCGAAGGCCTTGACCTGCGCGAGCGCGTTCTGCCCGGTGTTGCCGTCGACCACCAGCAGCACCTCGTGCGGCGCGCCTTCCTGAGCCTTGCCGATCGTGCGCTTGATCTTCTTCAGCTCTTCCATCAGGTGCAGCTGCGTCGGCAAGCGCCCCGCGGTGTCAGCGATCACCACGTCGCAGCCGCGCGCGCGCCCGGCCGACACCGCATCGAAGGTCACGGCGGCCGGGTCGGCGCCCTCCTGGCTGATGATCTCCACGCGGGTGCGATCGGCCCAGACGGCGAGCTGCTCGCGCGCGGCGGCGCGAAACGTGTCGGCGGCGGCCAACAGCACGCGCTGGCCGCCGTCGGCCAGATGGCGCGTGAGCTTGCCGATCGTCGTCGTCTTGCCCGCGCCGTTGACGCCGACGACCATGATCACGGTCGTGCCGGAGGCCTGCAGCTCGAGGCCGCGCTCGAGCGGCGCGAGCAGCTCGGCCAGCGCGTCCACCAGCAGGCTCTTCACCGACAGCGGCTCGCCAGCCTTGGTTTCCTTGACGCGCCCCTTCAGGTCAGCCAGCAGGTGCGCGGTGGCCTGCGGGCCGGCGTCGGCCATCAGCAGCGCCGCTTCGAGCTCCTCGTACAGCGCATCGTCGATCCGTGTGCCGGTGAAGACCTGTGCAATGCTGCTGCCGGTCTTGCGCAGGCCGGCGCTCAGGCGCGAGAACCAGCCCGCGCGCTCGGCCTGCGCCTGCGGGGCAGGCGCGGGCGCAGGAACGAGCGCGGCGGGCGGCGCCTGCACGCCTTTCTTGCGGAAGAAGCTGAACATCGGTGGATTGCACGTGAGACGCACAGGCCCGGACGGCGACGACGAGGCCGAGGGCCCCGCTATAATTTTCGGCTCGGGCGCTTTAGCTCAGTCGGTTAGAGCGACGGAATCATAATCCGCAGGTCCGGGGTTCGAATCCCTGAAGCGCCACCACATGCCGGCCCGAGCGCGAGCCCATCGTGTTCGGGCCTTGTTCATCACAGCCCCTGGATCCACACCATGACCCGCTGTGTCCTTGCCTTGATCGCAGCCCTTGCCTTCGCGCTGCCCGCGCATGCCCAGCGCGTGTTCGAACGCGACGCGCTGCGCGGTGAGCTCGTCATCGTCGCGCCGCCCGAGGCCCGGTTGAACGGCAAGTCGGTGCGGCTGGCGCCCGGTGCGCGCATCCGCAACGCGCAGAACCTGCTGCAGCTCACCGGCAGCGTGCTCGAACAGAAGCTGCTGGTGCACTACACGCTCGACGGCTTCGGCCAGCTTCAGAATGTGTGGATCCTCACGGAGACCGAGGCCGCCAAATCGCCCTGGCCGACCAAGCCCGAGGAGGCCGCCACGTGGCGCTTCGACCCGACTCAGCAGGTCTGGATGAAGCCGTGAGCAGCGGGCCTGCCGCAGCCAAGAAGGTCTACATCAAGACCTTCGGCTGCCAGATGAACGAGTACGACTCGGACAAGATGGCCGATGTGCTGCGCACCGCTGCGGGCTACGAGCCGACCGCGTCGCCGGAGGATGCCGACCTCATCCTCTTCAACACCTGTTCGGTTCGGGAGAAGGCGCAGGAGAAGGTGTTCTCCGACCTCGGCAGGATCAAGCACCTGAAGAACAAGGGGGTCCTGATCGGCGTGGGCGGTTGCGTGGCAAGCCAGGAAGGCGCGGCGATCGTCGAGCGCGCACCCTACGTGGATCTCGTGTTCGGGCCGCAGACGCTGCACCGGCTGCCGCAGATGATCGAGGCGCGGCGCCGCCTGGATCGGCCACAGGTGGACATCAGCTTCCCCGAGATCGAGAAGTTCGATCACCTGCCCCCGGCACGCGTCGAGGGCGCGAGCGCCTACGTCTCGATCATGGAAGGCTGCTCGAAGTACTGCTCCTATTGCGTCGTGCCGTACACGCGCGGCGAGGAGGTCAGCCGTCCGTTGGACGACGTGCTGACCGAAGTGGCGGACCTCGCGGACCAGGGTGTTAAGGAGGTGACGCTGCTCGGCCAGAACGTCAACGCCTACCGCGGCCGCATGGGTGCCACGTCGGAGATCGCCGACTTCGCGCTGCTGCTCGAGATCGTGCATGACATTCCGGGCATCGAGCGCATCCGCTACACGACGAGCCACCCTAACGAGATCACGCAGCGGCTGATCGACGGGTATGCGCGCCTGCCCAAGCTGGTCAGCCACCTGCACCTGCCGGTGCAGCACGGCAGCGACCGCATCCTCTCGGCAATGAAGCGCGGCTATACCGCGATCGAGTACAAGCAGACGATCCGCAGGCTGCGTGCGGTGCGCCCTGGCATCAGCCTGTCGTCGGACTTCATCGTCGGCTTCCCAGGTGAGACCGAGGAAGACTTCGCCAAACTGATGAAGCTCATCGACGACGTGGGCTTCGACAGTTCGTTCTCGTTCGTCTTCAGTGCGCGCCCAGGCACGCCGGCGGCGGCCCTGGCCGACGAGACGCCGCAATCGGTGAAGCTGGCCCGGCTGCGCGTGCTGCAGGCACGCATCGAGGCGCAGGCGCGGGCGATCAGCGCGGCACGCGTGGGCACCAAGCAGCGCGTGCTCGTCGAGGGACCGTCGAAGAAGGACCTGGCCGAGCTGATGGGGCGCACCGAGTGCAACCGGATCGTCAATTTCCGCGGCGCCCCGCGTCTGCTCGGCCAGATGGTCGACCTGACGATCACCGAGGCGCTGCCGCATTCACTGCGCGGCGACGTGTTGCTCGCCGAGCGCATGGTGCAGACAGCGTAACGGCCCGCGCCTGCGGGCGCGGCATTCCAGGATCCGGCAGCCGGGGTTGCCGTCTGCGTACGCTGATCATCGCCCCGTGCCGCAACCGACCAGTCACCATGCGCCCACCTTCACGGCCACCTCTGCGACCGCGACCAGGACGACTTCGCCGACGGCGCGTCGCCATTCGTCGGCCGGATCGATCGGGTCCATGACAACGCCGCCGATGCCTTGGCGCGGCCGTGCGGTGCGCCGGTCCACCTGCTGGCCGGCGCCAACGGTGCCCTTTGCGCGCAGACGCGCAATGCCCTCGTGCGCATCAGCGCGCCCAGCGGGCCGGCGTTCAACGCCGCACGAACCCGACCCACCACAGCGCCAGGGCGGTCGCACCGACGAGCGCGCCGTAGGTGGCCATGCGACCATCGCGTCCGCCGATCAGCAGGCCGGCCACGAGCGCCAGGGCGCCGGCCAGGCTGCCCCAGGCCCACAGGCGCACCAGGCTCGCTGGGGCCAGCTCACGCCGCCAGACCAGTTTCGCGAGCAGCGCCGTGGCCAGCGCCACGCCCGCCGCGGGCGCTAGAAAGTTGAGCAGATGCCAGAGCGCGTCGAGGGGTCCCATGAGCCGGTTTTCCGGCAAAAGGCCGAAAACAGCCACGGATTCTAGAATCGACCCATGGGCGTGCTGACCCTCGGGCTCAACCACACGACCGCGCCGCTGGACGTGCGCGGCCGCTTCGCGTTCGCGCCCGACGAGTTGCACATGCCATTGCGCGAGCTGACCGATCGCCTGGTGCGCGCCGCGCCCGAGGCCGCATTGCTGTCGACCTGCAACCGCACCGAACTGTATCTGGCTGCCAACGCCGAACAGGTCGCCGAGCTGGTACAGCCGGCCACCGAGTGGCTCGCGGCGCAGGGCGGCATCAGCTCGGGCGAGCTCGGTGCGTACACGTACACCGCCGAGAACCGCGCAGCGGCACGCCATGCGTTCCGCGTGGCAGCCGGGCTCGACTCGATGGTGCTCGGCGAGCCGCAGATCCTGGGCCAGATGAAACAGGCGGTGCGTGAGGCGAATCAGGCCGGCACGCTGGGCACCACGCTGCACCAGCTGTTCCAGCGGTCGTTTGCGGTGGCCAAGGAGGTCCGCACCAGCACCGAGATCGGCGCCCATTCGGTCAGCATGGCCGCCGCCGCGGTGCGCCTGGCCTCGCAGTTGTTTGAGGACTTGCGAGAGCAGCGTGTGCTCTTTGTCGGCGCAGGAGAGATGGTCGAGCTGGTGGCCACGCATTTCGCGGCGCGCGAGCCGAAGTCCATCGCACTGGCCAATCGCACGCTCGAACGCGGCGAGGCGCTGGCGACGCGCTTCGGTGCGCAGGCGATGCGGCTCGCGGAACTGCCTGATCGGTTGCATGATTTCGACATCGTCGTGTCGTGCACCGCGAGCTCGCTGCCGATCATCGGTTTGGGCGCCGTCGAACGTGCTCTGAAGGCGCGCCGCCGGCGCCCGATGTTCATGGTCGATCTGGCGGTACCCCGCGACATCGAGCCTGAGGTCGCGAAGCTGTCGGACGTGTACCTGTACACCGTCGATGACCTGTCGGCCCTGGTGCAGACCGGGGGCGAGAAGCGCCAGGCAGCGGTCGAACAGGCCGAAGCCATCATCGACGCGGGCGTGCAGAGCTTCGTGCACTGGCTCGATCAACGCGCCAGCGTGCCGCTGATTCAGGCGCTGAACAAGCAGGCCGAGGTCTGGCGCGAAACCGAACTTGCGCGCGCGCGCAAGCAGCTCGCGCGCGGCGAGGACGCTCAGGAAGTTCTCGACGCGCTCGCACGCGGGCTGACGCAGAAGATGCTGCATGGCGCCTACGCCGAGCTGCATGCGGCCGATGCGGATCACCGCGCCAAGGTGGCCGACGCGGTGTCACGCCTGTTCCTGCGCCAGTCGACACGCTCACCCGACGACGGCGACACCCCGCTGTAGCGGCGCCATCGCGCACCCGGGGCCGCAACCGCGCGCTCCGGCGCCGCCTGGATGCCGCTCCGACTCGATGAAAGACTCCCTCCGCCAACAACTCGAACGCCTGCGCATGCGGCTGGCCGAGCTCGATGCCAGCCTGGCCGATCCGGCCACGAGCGCCGACATCGGTCGCTACCGCGCGCGCGCCAAGGAACAGGCCGACGCGAGCGCACTGATCGCGCTGTTCGACCGCTACCAGCAGCGCGAGCGCGACCTGGTTGCAGCGCGCGAGATGCTGGCCGATGCCAGCGACGACGAACTCGCCGGCATGGCGCGTGAGGAAATCGTCGCGGCCGAGGCCGAACTCGAAACCCTGCACGCACAGCTGCAGGCCGCGTTGCTGCCCAAGGACCCCGACGACCAGCGCAATGCCTTCATCGAGATTCGCGCGGGCACCGGCGGCGACGAGTCGGCCCTGTTCGCGGGCGACCTCGCTCGGATGTACTTGCGCTGGTGCGAGCGCGCGGGTTTTCGCACCGAGCTGCTCAGTGAGAATGCGGCCGACCTCGGGGGTTACAAGGAACTCGTGATCCGGGTCGAGGGCCACGGCGCCTACGGCAAGCTGCGATTCGAGTCGGGCGGCCACCGCGTGCAGCGCGTGCCCGCAACGGAGAGCCAGGGCCGCATCCACACCAGCGCCGCGACGGTGGCGGTGATGCCCGAACCCGATCCGACCGAAGAAGTCGAGATCAACCCGGCTGAGCTGCGCATCGATACCTTCCGCGCCAGCGGCGCCGGCGGCCAACACGTGAACAAGACCGACAGCGCGATCCGCATCACCCACCTGCCCACGGGCATCGTCGCGGAGTGCCAGGACGACCGCTCGCAACACCGCAACAAGGCCAAGGCGATGGCCGTGCTCATAGCGCGGCTGCGCGACAAGGACCGCGCGGAGCGAGCGGCCCAGGAAGCTGCCACTCGCAAGAGCCTGGTCGGCAGCGGCGAGCGCAGCGATCGCATCCGAACCTACAACTTCCCGCAAGGCCGCGTCACGGATCACCGGATCAACCTGACGCTGCACAAGCTCGGCATGGTGATGGACGGTGATCTCGACGACGTGATCGAGGCGCTGCAGGCCGCGCGCGCGGCCGAGCAGCTCGTCGCCCTCGAGAGCGGCCCGGGGCTTCGATGAGCAGGGTCCCGACGACGCTGGGCGCAGCGCTCGCGTCAGCCCGCGCAGTCGGTGTTGGTCGGCTCGACGCCCAGGTGCTTGCCGCGCACGTGCTGCGGCGCTCGCGCGCCTGGGTGATCGCCCATGCGGATGCTTGTCTTGAGAGCGAGGACTCTGCGGCGTTCGATGCGCTGCTACAGCGCCGGGCGGCAGGCGAACCTCTGGCCTACCTGACCGGCCAGCGCGAGTTCTTCGGCCTCGAGCTGGCCGTATCACCCCAGGTGCTGGTGCCACGCCCGGACACGGAGACACTGGTCGAGTGGGCGCTCGATCTGCTGCACGGTCCGCTCGGCCATCGTGAGGCGCCTCGAGTGATCGACCTGGGCACGGGCAGTGGCGCGATCGCACTGGCCGTGAAACACGCATGCCCGCGCGCCGAACTGCACGCGACCGACCTCAGCGCCGCCGCACTTGACGTGGCCCGGCGCAACCGGGCGCGACTGGCCCTCGACGTGCGGTGCCACGAGGGTGCATGGTGGTCGGCAGTACCCGGACTGCGGTTCGACCTGGCGCTGTCCAACCCACCGTACGTGGCGCCGGGCGACCCGCATCTGTGCGACCTGCGCCACGAACCGCAGATGGCGCTCACGCCCGTGGGAGACGGCGGCAGCGGGCTGGCCGACATCGAGCACATCGTCAGTGGCGCCGGCCCGCATCTCTTGCAGGGTGCCTGGCTGCTCGTCGAACACGGTAAGGACCAATCGAGCGCGGTCCAAAGCTGCCTGAGGCGGCATGGGTTTCCGGCCCCCGAGACACGCCAGGACCTGGCGGGCCGCGCTCGTGTAACGGGCGCGGTTTACGCGCCCTGACGGGGATTCACAACACGACACCACGCCGCGAGGCAAACGCGGCATTCCTGCGCGCACGCCGAGCAGCGGAAAGTCGATGTCGGGCGTAGGATGAATCAAAGGGCGAATCGTGCGGCCCGCCGCAGTCGGGATCGCACACATGCCCCAGGGAGCCCGCCATGAGCAACGTTTCCATCGATCGTCGCCTGGTTCGTATCGCCTCCTTTGCCACGGGAGCCTGCCTGTTGATGACCGGGGCCTGGGCGCAAGGCACCGGCCTGACTCCCTCCTCACAGGTCCAATCCCCCAAGTTCCAGGCTCGTCTGGGTCTGAACACGAGCTCTTCGATCGACGGCGCCACCGCCGCCTGGCACCAGCAGGCGGGTGTGTTGCTCGGTGACTACTACTTCAGCCGCGCCCGACTCGGCAGCGGCGATGTGAGCGGTGGCTTTCGCGCAACCGGCGGGGTGTTGATGGGCCAGCGTTCATTGGCCTTGGGCACACCCGCGCTGGCCGGCCCCGACAGCATGAGCGTGACGCTGATGAGACAGGCGCGACAGGCGATTCCAGGTGCCGAACTCGCTTCGGAGCCGTGGTCGACCCTTCCCTATCTGGGCGTCGGGTGGAGCGGCGGGTCCCTGCGCGGCGGGTGGGGCGTTTCAGCGGACTTCGGCTTTGCTGCGCGCGCGCCTGCCGGCGGCTTGAGGGTGCCCGGTACGCAAGCGCTGGAAGACGTGCTGCGCGAATTCCGGCTCACACCGGTGCTGCACGTCGGCGTGTCCTACGCCTTCTAGCGCCATCCGCCCGGGGGGAGCCCCGGTCGCGTCGGGTCTTGTCGAAAAGCCGTATAACCTCGGCTTCCACAGAATCCGACCATCCCCATGAGCGACGTTCAACAGCGCATCGACGACCTCGTCCACGGCAGCCGCGTGGTCCTTTTCATGAAGGGCACGGCCCAATTCCCGATGTGCGGATTTTCCGGCCGCGCGGTGCAGATCCTCAAGGCCTGCGGTGTGGACGACCTGAAGACCGTCAACGTGCTCGAGGACGAAGGCATCCGGCAGGGGATCAAGGACTACGCCAACTGGCCGACCATTCCGCAGCTGTACGTGAACGGCGAGTTCGTCGGCGGCTCGGACATCATGATGGAGATGTACCAGGCCGGCGAGCTGCAGCAGCTGCTCGGCAAGGTGGCCTGATTGACGGCTCCGAGCTTGCCGAGGCCAATTTCGGCCGCGTGGGGCAAGCCGGCGCTGGGCTGAGATGACCATCCAGCGGCTGGTGGTCGGCATCACGGGTGCCAGTGGCGCCGTCTATGGGGTGCGGCTGCTCGAACGCGCGCGGGCACTGGGCGTGCAGACTCACCTCGTGGCGACGCCGGCCGGCCTGCTTAACGTCCACCACGAACTTGGGATCGACCGCGCGCGCCTCGAAGCGCTGGCCACACAGGCCTATTCGCCGGGCGACATCGGCGCGTGCATCGCCAGCGGCAGCTTCGACGCGGGCGCGATGGTGGTGGCACCGTGCTCGATGAGGTCACTCGCGGCGGTCGCGCATGGCTTGTCGGACAACCTGCTCACGCGTGCGGCCGACGTGACGCTCAAGGAACGGCGGCGCCTGCTGCTGATGGTGCGCGAGACGCCATTCAACCTGGCCCATTTGCGCAACATGACTGCAGCCACCGAGATGGGGGCGATTGTCTTTCCCCCGCTGCCGGCCTTCTACCACCGACCCACGTCGATCGACGCACTGGTCGCGGATTCGGTCGAGCGCGTCTTGGTGCTGGCCGGCGTGGCCGGAGCACACGCTCAGACCTGGCGCGGCCTGTGAGGCCGGCTCAGGCCGTTTCGATCAACCAGCGCTTGCGCGCCGCGAACACCGCATCGGGGTACTCGGCGCGGCCTCGGCTGCCGTTGTAGCGGCCCAGTGCCAGAAACAGATCGCCGCGCTCTCGTTCGAGGTAGTGGCGCAGGATCACGCAGCCAAAACGCAGGTTGGTCTGCATGTGGAACAGCTTGGCCGCGTCGCCATCGCCGATCAGGCGGGCCCAGAACGGCATGATCTGCATGTAGCCGCGCGCACCGACCACGCTGATCGCGTACTTGCGGAATGCGCTCTCAACCTGGATCAGACCGAGCACGAGCGCCGCGTCGAGCCCGGCGCGACGGCTCTCGTACCACAAGGTGTCGAGGAATTCGACGCGCGCATGTCGGTCGCTCTTGTAGCGTGCAAGTCGCTCGCTCGCCAGGCCTTTCCAGCGCAGGAATGCGAGGCGGTCCTCGATGCGGTCGAAGGTGGGCCGCGGCGGCGCCGCGGAGGCAACGGCGGCCGAAAGCGCCGAGCGCACCGAATCGGCCAGAGGCTCCTCGATCTGCGCGCCCGCTCGCGCACGGGCACACAGCGCCGCGAGCGGCAGCGCGATCAGCGCGCGCCGCGCCGCGATCGTCATGCCGCGAGGCGAGCTTTCACGTGCGCCGCAACGTCGGCAACGGTGACCGTCGTCGCTGCGCCATCGCGCCGCCCCTGCAGTTCGACCTGGCCGCCCTTGAGGCCGCGGTCCGAGATCACCACGCGCAGCGGCAAGCCGATCAACTCCCAGTCGGCGAACATCGCGCCGGGCCGCTCGCCCCGGTCGTCGAGGATCGCATCGATGCCCAGCGCGAGCAGCTGGCCGTGCAGCGCATCGGCCTGCGTCCGGACGGCCTCGCTGCGCTCATAGCCGATCGGGCAGATCACGACGGCGAACGGAGCCAATGCGACAGGCCATACGATGCCGCGCTCGTCGTGACCCTGCTCGATGGCGGCGCCGAGAATGCGAGTGACGCCGATGCCGTAGCAGCCCATCACCATCAGCTGCGGTTTGCCGGTCTCGTCGAGGTAGGTGGCGTTCATCGCAGCGCTGTACTTCGTGCCGAGCAGGAACACGTGGCCGATCTCGATACCGCGCTGGATCGCCAGTGGGCCCTTCCCGTCGGGCGACGGGTCGCCTTCGACCACGTTGCGGATATCGGCCACCACGTCGGGCTCGGGCAGGTCGCGGCCCCAGTTCACGCCGGTGAGGTGGAAGTCGGCCTCGTTGGCGCCACAGACCCAGTCGCTCATTGCCGCAACAGTGCGATCGGCCACTACCGTCACCGATTTGCGCGTATCGATGGGTCCGAGGTAGCCCGGCGGCGTGCCGAAGTGCTCGGCGATCTCCGACAGGGTGGCAAAACGCCAGCCGCCTTTGAGTCCGCCGAGCTTGCCGGCTTTGACCTCGTTCAAGCCGTGATCGCCACGCACGAGCAGCAGCCAAAGCCGCGTGCGCACGATGTCGCCGTCGGCGCTCTTCTCGTCGGTGGCCAGCACCAGCGATTTGACGGTGCGTTCGAGCGGGATGCCCAGCAGCGCGGCAACTTCCTCGCACGTGCTCTTCCCCGGCGTCGGCGTCTTCTTCATCGCCTCGCCAGGCGCGCCGCGCGACGCAAGCAGCGGCACGGCCTCGGCCAGCTCCATGTTCGCGGCGTAGTCGCTCGCGGGGCAGTAGACGATCGTGTCCTCGCCGGTGTCGGCGATCACCTGGAACTCGTGCGACGCGTCTCCGCCGATCGCGCCCGTGTCCGCCGCGACGGCGCGGTACATCAGGCCGAAGCGGTCGAAGATCGCGCAGTAGGCCTTGTACATCGCGTCATAGCTCTTCTGCGCGGAAGGCAGATCGCGGTCGAACGAGTACGCATCCTTCATCGTGAACTCGCGGCCGCGCATCAGGCCGAAGCGCGGCCTGCGCTCGTCGCGGAACTTGGTCTGGATGTGGTACAGGTTGCGCGGCAGTTGCTTGTAGCTGCGCAGTTCCTGGCGCGCGATGTCGGTGATGACCTCTTCGCTGGTGGGCTGGATCACGAAGTCGCGGTCGTGCCGGTCCTTGACGCGCAGCAGTTCGGGCCCGTAGGCCTGGAAGCGACCCGACTCCATCCAAAGCTCGGCCGGTTGCACCACCGGCATCAGCAGTTCGACCGCGCCGGCGCGGTTCATCTCCTCGCGGATGATCGCCTCGACCTTGCGGATCACGCGCAAGCCCATCGGCATGTAGCTGTAGATGCCCGCGCCCAGCCGCTTGATCATGCCAGCGCGCACCATCAGCCGGTGGCTCACCACCTCGGCGTCGGCCGGCGCTTCCTTGAGCGTGGAGATGAGGAACTGCGAGGCTTTCATGGGCTGGAGTTCCAGCCCGTGCCGCCCACCGACGAAGCCCCTGATGCGGGAAACCGAGTGATCGCGCGCCGCACCGGGCCGGTGCAAAATGAAATCAGTTCAAGAATTGGGGTCCGATTATGCTCGACCGTGACGGCTTCAGGCCGAACGTCGGCATCATCCTGCTCAACGCGCGCAACCAGGTTTTTTG
>Ga0209798_10000046_pt1 | contig 65708 bp, 46 predicted proteins | sample DOMMetBare3Fresh_FD_187475 | JGI IMG/M metagenome (GOLD analysis project Ga0209798, IMG submission 187475) | Wetland sediment microbial communities from St. Louis River estuary, USA, under dissolved organic matter induced mercury methylation -... | ecosystem: Environmental > Aquatic >...
ATATGGCGATTGTGACTGCGGTTTCCAACGATGTGGGATTCGCAGACGTTTACGTGCGCCAGATCATCGCGCTGGGGCAGGAGGGTGATGTACTACTTGGCATTTCGACCAGTGGTAACTCTGAGAATCTGTTGCACGCCTTTGCCACCGGCCAGCGGATGGGACTGACAACCATCGGCTTTGCCGGCAATGACGGCGGCAAGATGGAGGAATTGGCCGCCAGCGGGCTGCTCGATTTTTGTCTCAGCGTTCCCACTGCGAGCATACATCGCATACAGGAAACACACGTCACGCTCTATCACATCATTTGGGATCTGGTGCATACGCTGTTGCAATCACCGGCGCTGTTGTCAGCACAGCCGCAGGTAACCAGCAGCCCAAATGGCCATGGGTGAAATCTGAAGACGCAATCCAGGCGGACAATACCGGACCTAAATGATGGTTGAGTAGCGCAGACCAAATACCTAAACCTTATGAAATACATAGACGAGTATCGACAGGGTGACATCGCGGCCCGCCTGGCGGAACAAATCGCAGCGCTGACCGACCGACCGTTGAAGTTGATGGAGATCTGCGGCGGGCACACCCACAGTATCTTTAAATACGGCATAGAAGATTTGCTGCCGGCAAACATCGAAATGATTCACGGACCAGGCTGCCCGGTCTGCGTGATACCCCTCGGTCGCGTTGATGATTCAATGTCGATTGCACAGACACCCGGAGTAATCTTTACGACCTTTGGCGATGCCATGCGCGTTCCGGGTTCTCGGACGAGCCTGCTCGGCGCCAAAGCTGCCGGCGCCGATGTTCGCATGGTCTATTCGCCACTCGATGCGCTGAAGCTTGCGAAAAAGTACCCTGACAAGGACGTGGTCTTTTTCGCCCTTGGCTTTGAAACAACCGCGCCTTCGACCGCCTTAACCGTATTGCAGGCAGCCAAAGACAACATTCCCAACTTTACGGTTTTCTGCAATCACATCATGATTGTGCCGGCGCTCAAGGCGCTGCTTGACTCGCCCGATCTACAGCTCGACGGCTTTGTTGGGCCCGGTCATGTGAGCACGGTGATTGGCACGCGTCCTTACGATTTTGTCGCGCAGGAATATCGTAAGCCGGTGGTGGTAGCGGGATTTGAGCCGCTTGACGTGCTGCAGTCGGTTTATCTGCTGGTGAGGCAGATTGTCGAAGGCCGCGCAGAAGTCGAAAACCAATATGCACGCGTTGTTTCTCGCGACGGTAATCGCAAAGCGCTCGAGGCCCTGTTTGAAGTCTTCGAGCCCCGAGATTATTTTGAATGGCGGGGACTGGGATCGATTGCCCACAGCGGCATGAAACTAAATGCAAAATACGCGCGCTTTGATGCTGAGCTGAAGTTCAGTGTGCCCGGCCTGCGAATCGCGGATCCGAAGGCCTGTCAGTGCGGTGAAATATTAAAGGGCGTTAAGAAGCCATGGGAATGCAAGGTCTTCGGCACCGCCTGTACCCCTGAAACTCCGATTGGCTCCTGCATGGTCTCGTCCGAAGGGGCCTGTGCCGCCTATTACAATTTCGGTCGCTTATCGAAAGTTGCCGAACGCACGGCTCGCGCGACTTCAGGCGCTTAGCAGACCGATTTCAGCCGGGCTTCAATTTTGACCCGACTGGAGTCGGACGCTGAGCAGCTGAACTACTAATGGCTACCGCTTTTACACCATCACCGCTTTTCGAACGCGTGGAACGGGCGCGGCGCCGCAAGCATAAGCTGCGAGATGAATTCATCACCCTTGCGCACGGCAGCGGCGGCAAGGCGATGCACGAGTTGGTCGAAGGGCTCTTTCTCGAATACCTGCGCAACCCGATGCTGGAATTGCTTGAGGACCAGGCGGTGTTTGAAGTCGTGGGTGGATCCGGACCGGCGCGGCTCGCCTTTTCCACAGATTCGTATGTTGTAACTCCGATCTTTTTCCCAGGTGGCGATATCGGCAAACTTGCTGTCCATGGCACGGTCAACGACATTGCCATGAGCGGGGCGCGACCACTCTATCTCTCCGCCGGATTCATCCTGGAAGAGGGATTTCCCATCTCGGATCTCAAACGCATACTGACCTCAATGCGCGAGGCAGCGGCTGAGGCCGGTGTGGCGGTGGTCACCGGCGACACCAAAGTGGTCGAGAAGGGGACGGCGGACAAGATTTTTATAAACACGTCAGGCATTGGTTTGATTGAAACCCCGGTCAAACTTTCGGCTGCGAATGCTCAGCCCGGGGACAAGGTAATTCTCAGCGGCACGATTGGAGATCACGGCACGACTATCATGATCGCTCGCGGCGAGTTGGAGTTGGAAACCGAGATTGAGAGCGATAGTGCGCCTTTGCATTCACTCGTAAGTGAGATGCTGGCGGAAGCGGCGCGTTCGGCTGACGTCGCTGCTATTCGCTGTCTGCGTGATCCCACTCGAGGCGGCGTGGCCACAACTCTAAATGAGATAGCCTTGAGTTCGGAAGTTTGTATTCAGATTCTTGAACAAAGCATTCCAGTCCGCGAAGAAGTGCACGGCGCCTGTGAGATTCTCGGTCTCGATCCGCTCTATGTTGCCAATGAGGGAAAGCTGCTGGCGATCGTGGCTCCTGAAATTGCGACGCAAATAGTCGCGCGCATGCGACAGCACCAGTACGGCACGGACGCCTGCATTATCGGCGAGGTCAAATCCGATCCGGCCGGAATCGTTGCCATGGTCACCGGCTTTGGCGGGAGTCGCATTGTTGACATGCTGGCGGGAGAACAATTGCCAAGAATTTGCTAAGACAAGCCCGCGCGTTAGCTTCGCCGTTTGGGTGCTCCGAATCTCAAAACTAAACTAATCAGGATCGCGGAGCTCAGCGGTATCAGGACTGAACAGGATCTTCAAAAATGGCGGTGCGATCAGCGTGGTGGCCACGGCCATAAACAAGACTGCCCCAAACAATTCCTCGTTGATTACAGCCAGACTCAATCCAATTTGCGCCACAACGATTCCCACTTCTCCACGGGGCACCATGCCCATGCCCACCTGAAGTGAGGGTCGCCAGCCAAGCGATAGTGCACCGAGCCCGCAGCCAATCAGCTTGGTGGCCACGGCCATCAGAGTTATGGCGCCGGTGAGGAGCAGGACTGAAGGCGAGCGGAACACTTCCAGCCTGACCTGCATGCCGATGTTAACCAGAAAGAACGGCACCAGGAATTCGGTAACACCGCTTATCTGCTTGTGCATGGTGGGATGACCTTCAGTTGGTTCGGCCAGAGCCATCCCTGCCAAAAACGCTCCAATGATGGCCGCAATGCCGACATACGAAGCGGCGACTGAGAGCCCCAGACACAGCAACAAGCCAAAGATGAACAAAGACTCCGAGGCCCGCAGGTTTTCAATGCGCGGGGTCAACCGCTTCACTGCCGGTGCGCCAACGAACAGAACCAAAGCCGCGAAAACAATTGCCATGACCGCAGTGGTACCGATAACCAGGTAATTCAAGCGCCCGGCCGAAGTGCCGGAGACCATCGCTAAAATTATCAGGCCCAGGATGTCATCGATCACTGCGGCTCCCAGAATGATTCGGCTGGTCCGGGCTTCCAGCACTTTCATCGCTCCGAGTACCCTGGCCGTGATACCGACCGAGGTAGCCACCATCGCCGTTCCGATAAAAAGCGCCTCCAGATTGGGAGCCCCCCACCAGTGCATCAGAAGGAATCCCCCCACAAAGGGAAGAAATACACCAAGCACCGCCACTACCGTGGCGCGAGCACCGATCTTAGAGATGCTCTTCGGCATGGTTTCAAGCCCCACCCCAAAGAGAAGGAAGATCACACCGATTTCAGCGAGGGTATTGGTGATGGCTGAAGGAGAAACCCAGCCCAGCAGGCTCGGGCCGATGATGACCCCGGCCAAGATTTCACCGACCACAGCCGGCTGACGCAGCCGCTCAAAAAGTTCAGCCAGGATCTTCGCTGCTGCCAGCATGATGAACAGCATCAGCACAACCTGGATTCCGTTATCGCCGGTAAGGGCCATTGACATAGCGGTCATTGTGCCCTGAGTTCCTTGCTTTATGAAAGTTTAAGCGGAGGAAGTGGGGCCGCGCCGGCGGAAAACTCATAATGTGCGAGCGGTTTCCGCCACCAGCGGGCGCGCCGGCGTGGTGCTGGTGATGCTGAGGTAGATAACCAGCGACAGTATGGTCGACGTTTGACTAAGAATATCGACGATTATTCCCACCGCAGCCTGAAACGGCCAGTAGTTGATTCCGTATGCCGCCAGTGTTCGCAACGCTGCCCTGGCCGGAATGCCGGCGACGATCAAAAGCAGGCTGAAAACCAAACGCGTGAGGAAAATCTTTCCCAGATGACGCTTGGTGAGATCGAAGCTGCGCTTCAGCGTTGCAAATGGACCGTGGTCTTCGTGGGCTGCCAGCGGATAGATTACCTCAAAACTGAGCGTCAGGAGCACGCCGGGGACAAGCAAACAGAGATAGCCGACGGCTTGAAGAATGGCTGCCAACAACGCCACCAAAACTGTCCTGCCGATCCTGCCAAGGCCCCAACGGTAGGCCTCTTTGAGGCCTGGGGCTATTCCGGTTTGCATGATTCTCGTAAGCGCAAAGATCAGCGGAAAAGCCACAAGGGAGTTACAGAATCCACCCAGGAGGAAGAGGACAAGACCAGCCTGCCAGGAGATTGGGTTGGCCCCAAACCGCAGTGACTGAAATATTTCGATTGGAGCAAATATCAGAAAGACGATTTTCGTGATTGACCAGACGTTCTCTTTGAACAGCCTGAGGGTAGGGCTGAGGACAGCGCCAATTCCTGTGAACGGCCGTATCCAGGGTGCGAATTGAAATTCTCCGGACAGTCGTCCATCAACTTCAGGTTCGGCATTTCGTAAGGGCTCAGTCACCGGAGAGCGCAAACGGCTCCGCGCTCCGCGCAGCTCCCCTCCGCATCGCGGACAGAAAGCAGCGCCCAACGAACCTATGAAACCACACAGTTCGCATTGGATATGTGTCATCGCGATTTCTTTGACTTGTTAGCGGCTGGCGTGAACCTCGAACAACATCTCTTTTGAGGGCGATCTCGGCTACCCAGGGTCGAGTGAGTCGCCGTAACCTAATCGAGAGCCACCGCCGCGCGACTCTCATTCTCCTCCCGAGAGCGACGCGTGATGCAGAATCGTGCGGGGGATCGGTTCCAGAAAGCGCGACAGCGCAGGAAACGGATCACGCTCCGCGCCGCGATAGACATTCACCGGATAGACGTAATGAAGATCGCGCTTGGCGCGGGTGGTCGCGACATATAACAACCGCCGCTCTTCTTCCAAATCATCAAATTCATCCTGAAAACGGTTCGATGGAAACCAGCCGTCGGTCACCCAAATCACAAACAGACTATCCCACTCCAATCCTTTGGCCGAGTGTACCGTCGACAGAGTCAAAAAACCTCCGCCCCGACGGGTTGTTCCCTCAGTTGCTGCCGAGGGATCGAGGGCAACATCCTCAAGCAATGCGGCCGCGGTTTTATAGCGTCTGGCGATCGCCTGCAAGTGCTCCAGATCGCGCGCACGGCGTTGGGCGTCATCGTATTTTGCTTTCAGGAGCGGCCGGTAGAAACGCAGTACTGCCGACAGTTGTTCGCCGGGCGATTTACTTTCGAGCACCGTTGCCAGCACCCGCGCCAGGCGCGTCAATTGCGCCGCATAACTGGCGCGTGCCGGAAATCGCTGCAGTTTCTTGAACAGGCCTTCCCTTGTTTTCGTCGAACGAAACTCTCTGCGCTCCACGCCCAGATGATCCAGTATTTGATAGACGGTCACATCGCCGATGTGATCGATTAACTTGAGAGTTCGGAACCAGGCGAGGGTATCGGACGGTTTCACCACCAGTCGCAGAAAGGCCAGTGCATCTTTGATGTGGGCCGATTCGGCGAACTTAATACCGCCAAATTTACGGAAAGGAATTCCCCGTTTGGCCAATTCAATTTCCAGATCGAATGAGTGAGAGCTCGAACGAAACAAAACGGCGATCTCGTTCAAGGGCACGTCCTGCTCGCGCAATTCTTCAACTCGTTCGGCCACGAAACGGGACTGCTCGTTTTCGTCACGAGCGCTGACGGCCACCGGAGTTTCGCCACCTTCGATGCGCGAGAACAAACGCTTGGCATAACCTTCCTGCACATTTGCGATCAGCGCGTTCGCTACATCGAGGATTGGCTGCGTACTGCGAAAATTTTCCTCCAGCTTGATAATTTTGGCCCCGGGAAATAGTTTGGGAAACTCCAGCATGTTTTTGTGGCTGGCTCCCCGAAATGAATATATTGACTGAAATTCATCGCCGACAACGGCGACGTTCTCGTGCTTTGCGGTCAGCAATTTCAGGATCTGCGCCTGAAGTCTGTTCGTATCCTGATACTCGTCGACCATGATATAGCGATATTGGTCTGAAAGCTGGTGGCGCAATTCCTCGCTCGCTTCGAGGGCCTCGCGCAGGCGCAGCAGCAAATCGTCATAAGTCAGCATCTGCCGTGTGCGCTTGAACTGTTCGAATAACCGGTATAGTTCTTCCAGGCCCGCTCGTTCGTCGCTGAATTGTGGATAGCTCTGCCGCAGTACGGTTTTCAATGGAGTCACTTTGTTGACCACCATGCTGAAGATCGCAGCAATAGTACGCTTGCGAGGAAAGCGCTGTTCTCTGGCCAGCCTTATCTGACGTCGCAACAGATCGATCAAATCTTCTGTGTCACTTTGATCGAGGACCGTGAAATTGCGCTGTACCCCGGCCTGCTCAGCATACTTGCGCAGGACTGAGTGGCCCAGCGAATGAAAAGTGCCGCCGGAAACTCTCTGACAGCGAGCATCAGCCAAAGAGGCGGCACGGGCGAGCATGCTGCTGGCTGCCCGTCGTGTGAAGGTGAGCAACAGTACGGATTCGGGCCGCGCGCCGGTCTCTATCAAACGCGCCACGCGATAGATTAAGGTGCGGGTCTTGCCCGTTCCCGCGCCGGCCACGATCAGCAGCGGGCCTTCCGTCGTTAGCACTGCCTTCAGTTGCGCTTCATTCAGTTCCTTTTCGTAATCGATGGTTCCAGCCCGCGGTGAGATCGCCAGTCGCCGCAGCACCAGACGTGTTGATTTCGGCTTCCGGGCCATCACTTTTCCGGATTCCAACTCGCGTTTGAGCGACCTGAGTTCCAGCGCCAATTCGGCGACAGTTTGATAGCGGTCTTTTGGCGGCTTGGCCAGTGCTTTACTCAGGATGCGATAGAGGTCGGCGGGTAGTTCAGCTTGCGTGGTCTCGCCCCACCGGGGCGCCTCATGGAGAATGGCGTGCATCGTGTCAATGCGATTCTTGTTTACAAAAGGGCAAGTGCCAGTCAGCATTTCGCACAGCACGACGCCAAAGGAGAAGATGTCGGCACGACGGTCCACGCGCTGTCCGAGCAATTGTTCCGGGGCCATGTAGTTGACCGTTCCCATGAGAGTGCCGGATTCGGTTTCGACGCGCAACAATGTCTTTTCTGCGCTGTCAGCGGCAAACCGGCGCTCGCGTTGGGCCACAAGTTTAGCCAATCCGAAATCCAGAATTTTCGCGTAGCCATCGCGTCGAATCATCAGATTCTCTGGTTTGAGATCGCGATGAATGATGCCGGCCTGATGGGCTTCCCCGAGACCTCCGGCGATCTGTATGGCGATGTCTAAAATATCTTTGACCGGCAATGCTTTGGCCCGGATTTTCTGGCGCAGTGTTTCACCCTCGACATATTCCATCGCGATGTATGGTTTGCCATCATGCTCACCAACTTCGTAGACGGTAAGAATGTGCGGGTGATTCAAGGCGGAAGCTGCTACCGCCTCTTGTTGAAAACGACGCCGCCGGTCCTGCTGCGAAAGGAATTCCGGCTTTAGAAGTTTGAGTGCCACCACGCGTTGCAGCTTCTTGTCGTAGGCTTTGTAGACTGCTCCCATTCCGCCGGCGCCCAGCGGTTCCATTATTCGGTAATGGGCTACAGTCTCTTCAGATTTTTCTTTCATAAACTAAGGTCGGTAAATGTTCCATTTCGGCAGGAGATACGAAGAAGTCCGCGCCAAAGATGCCGGCATTTGGCGCCTTTCTACGTCGCCTCGACGGGGGGAAATGACGTTGCTGATGAGAATAGAATGACTACTGCAGTACGGCAAGGGGCCACCTCTGATTTTGCAGAATGTGCTTAGCACAAGTGAGTCATTCAGCTTCACAAACTCCAAAGTCGGTATGCAGTGATTACTCTGAACCTGTCTGACTGTCTGGCTTCCCCTGTCAGGCGCGGCCATAGCGGAATGTATTGACTCAATTTTTGCGATCATGTAAACGCAGGTGGAGGGTCAACAATCTAGGCAGATCGTTCGCTTGAGCGTGCTGATCGCGAGGCTCTCCCATGTACAACAACTCGAATCCGGTGCTCAAGGCCGAGTTTAGGAACTCGGAGACATCGTGCAGGTACGCGCTGACTCGCACGCGCTCGCCAGTATTGCTGTCAGTGAACTGGGCCTGACCCCCAAGCAGTTGTCGGGTCGGATGTAGTTCGCAAAGAAAGACTTCTCCCTCGCTTTGCAGGACGCGAGCGGCTTCCTGCAGGACCGCACCAATCTTTTCTATGTGCTCGAGGACGAGCATGATGACGACCAGCTCCGCGCTTGCGTCGGGGACGGGCCAGGCGAAACGAATGTCATGCTCAATGAACCGTACATGCGACGCGGGCACTCGAGCGCTCGCCTGGCGCAGCATGCCGGTGGAGAAATCCAGCGCCACGATGCCGGCGGCTCGTTTAGCCAGCCACTCAGTGTTGTAGCCGGTACCACAACCAATCTCAATCACCTGGCGTCCAGTCAACTCCAAACGCGCCTTGCGCAACGCAGTCGCGGCCGCTTCGCGAGTCTTATTTGGATCGCAGTCGTAGGTCCTGGACCAGCTATCATAGGCTGCGGCCACGTCAGTCTTTTGCAAAATGTCGCCCACTTTTTGAGTTCAGTCCTTGGAAGTTCAACGCTTCATTGCCAGAGTCAAACCGTCCCCGACTGTCAGCATGCTGAGCGCAACGCGTTCATCGCGGAATAGTTTTTCATTCAACCGGCGGATCGCTACCGTGTCGGCGTCCGTTTCAGCCGGATCGGCAACTTTCCCGGACCAGATAGTATTGTCAATGGCCATTAGTCCACCTATACGCAGCAGCCGCAAAGTACGCTCATAGTAATTTTCGTAGTTTGTTTTGTCGGCGTCGATAAAGGCGAAGTCAAACGTTCCTGACCCGCCCGTCTGAATCAATTCGTCCAATGTCTCAAGTGCGGGCGCGAGCCGCAAATCGATCTTTCCGTCGACCCCTGCTTCTTTCCAGTATCGTCGTGCCACCGAGGTGTATTCCTCGCTGACGTCGCAGGCGATGATGCAGCCATCCGTGGGCAATCCCAGCGCGACCCAGAGTGAGCTGTAACCGGTAAAGACTCCGACTTCGAGGGTCTTTCTGGCGCGAATCAGTTGAACCAAAAGCTGCATGAATTGCCCCTGAGCGGAACCAATCTGCATTTGCGCCTGCGCCATCTTTTGCGTTTCTTCGCGCAATCGTTTGGCCACGTCAGGCTCGCGAACGGAAACATCGACAAGATACTGGTAGCTGCGTTCATCAAACGAAAAGTGTCTCGACATTCTTTGCCTCCAACTTTAGAGACAATACACCAGCCCATCCGTGACGAAAAAGGGCTCGGCGCCATTGAGCGCCGAGTATTGAAGAGAGTAGTCTGACCTTGAGAAGGGTTGGGCAAGTTCGCGAATTTCTTCGGCTGAATCTCCGGGCTCTGGAAAGATTTGATTCCTGAACTGATCTACGGTGAGGCAGTCGGGAGCTGGCCGGCGACATAACTGATCTACGCTTTCCTGGTTTTCAGTTATTCCAGCCGAGGCTGACTTCTTCGGCGGCTGGTGCCGTCAACGTAGTTGGCAACTCCGTTTCTACCATGGGCGAGGCGTCGGCTACTAAGGGTTGTTCGTCGCTGGCGATGCGAGGCGCCTGAGGAGTATGATTCAGGTCCGAAATAATTGAGGCGGCGGTGATGGCTATCAACAGGGGCGCAATGAAAAGGCTAAGGGCCATGAGAGGGCGATTGGCGAGGGCCGCCAACACACCGAGACTATTGCAGAAAATTGCAATAACACAAAGCATGCCCTTTGTTCTTAGCGTAAGCATCTCGTCGTCCTTTCCCCGCACGGGAGGAATGCCGATTCATTGGCTAACGACTAGCAAGTGAGAAGCCAGACAAAGATTGGTAAGCGGAATTGGAAATGGCGGAGTTTTATTGGTTTTAGGGTCTAAACATCGATCCAGGACGTTGGGTAATATCTCGCAAGCCGCTTTGCTGAAACGGAAAATTTTCGCATTTTTCACGCTTCAAGCCCGCCAGCTAGCCTGGGCCTGAACCAGTTTCATGAGGCTCTAATTCGTCGCCCTGGCATGCGAAAGTGGCCTCGAACTTGCTAACAGAGCTTTCCCACCGAGATTCAATTATGGGCGGACAAAATGTCGAAGTAGACATTGATCAGCAGAAGCTGCAGGAGTATATGCAGGCTCTGCTGGCGGACTTGCGCGCACTCGCATTCATGTTGGAGCACGGGTGCGTTGAACGCGGGCCACGCCGCATCGGCGCCGAGCAGGAAATGTTCATCGTTGATCGCCAGTTGCGGCCAGCGCCCTTGGCCATGGAGATTTTGGAGCACGCGGGAGATGCCCGGCTAACTACCGAGATTGCCAGGTTTAATCTCGAGGCCAATCTGGCCCCTCAGGACTTGACCGGGCGCTGCTTCCACTTGATGCATGAAGAGTTGAAATCGGTCCTGGCCATTGCGCGCGCCTCAGCGAAAGAGTTCGAAGCTGAGATAGTCCTGGCCGGAATACTCCCTACACTGAATGTCTCCGACCTGTCGCTCGAGAACCTGACGCCACTGCCGCGCTACCTCGCATTAAACCGGACAGTTACTCAACTTCGGGGTGGCCCTTTCTCAATTCACATCAAGGGCCGCGATGAGCTTCAACTCACGCACGATAACATAATGATGGAAAGCTGCAATACCAGTTTTCAGGTTCATTTGCAGGTTAACCCGGCAGATTTTGTAAACAGCTATAACACCGCGCAAGCGATCACCGCGCCAGTGCTGGCGGCGGCTGTGAACTCTCCCATTTTGTTCGGACACCGGCTCTGGCAGGAAACCCGCCTGGCACTCTTTCAGCATTCGGCCGACGCTCGTTCGCGTAATCAACTCGCCCGCAGCCAGCCAACCCGCGTGGGTTTCGGCGAGCAGTGGTTGAGACATTCAGTCATTGAACTGTTGCACAATCAGATTGCGCGCTTTCGGCCTATTATCATTTCCCGACCGGACGAGGATCCCATGAACGTTCTGGCCCGTGGCGAAATTCCTTTGCTCACGGCACTGCGGACGCACAACGGCACGGTTTGGCCCTGGAACCGCGCCTGCTATGGTGTTGCCAACGGCGTCGCGCATTTGCGGATCGAGAACAGGGCGCTGCCTTCGGGCCCAACGACGATTGACGAGATCGCGAACGCGGCCTTTTTCATCGGATTGATGTTGTCGTTGCCGGCTGAGTACGGCGACATTTCTCAACGTATGAGCTTTGACGACGCCCGGGCAAATTTTTTCGTTGCCGCACGTCAGGGATTGAAGGCCCAGTTTAACTGGATCGACGGGCAAAGCTATTCGGCGCCTTCGCTGATTCTGGACCACCTGCTGCCTTGCGCAAGGCAGGGACTCGAAAAGGCCGCCGTCGCAGCCGAGGATATTGAAGAGTACCTGGACGTCATCGAAGACCGAGTGCGCAGTGGTCAAACCGGAGCGCGGTGGATCTTGAAGTCTTTAGCCACCACGACCGGGGCCGGACCCAAGCGCATGCGCTATCAGATGTTGACTGCAGCGATGCTGAAAAGACAAGGAGAGGAGACTCCCGTGCACACCTGGCCAATAATGGAAACGACCGAAGACTCAGATTGGCGTCAGAGCTATCAAACTATAGGCCAGTTTATGGCCATCGATCTCTTTACCGTTCGGCCTGACGATCTGGTTGATCTCGCCGCCAGTGTGATGGACTGGCGCCACATCCGTCATGTGCCGGTTGAGGATGAAGAGGGTCATCTGGTGGGGTTGATCACTCATCGCGACCTGCTTCGCCTGCTAACGCGTGGCACAACGGAACAATCAACCCACTCTTTAACGGTGCGGCAGATAATGAAGACTGATCCGATTACGGTCCCTTCTACCACTCCCACTTTGGAGGCGATGGAGCTAATGCGTGCCAGCAAAGTGGGCTGCCTGCCCGTGGTGGATAATGGCCAACTGGTCGGCATTGTCACTTCATATGATTTTCTCGACGCCTCAGCCCGGCTTTTCAGGGAACAACTGACGGTCGCAAGTTCGGCCAAACGCGCGAAAGCTTCCAGCTTGTGATTGGATAGTCCAACACCCCGTCGGGCGAGACTGATAAGACACCTAATTTCATAAGACCGCTCAGTCAAACTCGTCCCCAGGGCGAGAAAACCGTCCCTGAACCACTCGCCACTCCTGCTGCCCTAAATCAGGAAACCAAATCTCAAACTCTGCGTATGTGGCAGCTTTGGGCCTGAATTCAGCCTTGCGGGCTTTCACGCAAGGCGTTGAGCAAGTTCTCGCACCCCACCTTCCTATTTCACCGAAAACATAATGTTGACGATTCGGCATGTTGCTTGCTGTCTGTTGCTCTATGTGGAATCCGGACTAGGAAGTAAGGACAAACTTGTTCAGCGAGCGGAGGTTACCACCATGGCTAAAGACGATCGGGACGTCCTCGAACTGCTTAAAGATGAACTCAGCTTCATTAAACAGGGGGGCTATGGCCGGTCAGTCCGCACGCCATGGCAGGCAAAGTCAGCCCTGCAGGACTCTTTGACCTGCATCAATTTTGGGTATCCGTACCGTGCTCATCCTTGCAGCGAATGCCACTTGATTGACTTTGTGGCTCCGGAAAACCAATCGGCCGCAATACCCTGCCATTTGATCCCGCTTAACGAGGCTGGGACGACCATTGAAGATCTGGAGTGCGAGGACGATCAATCAAAACTTGAGGAAACACTCAAGCGGTGGTTGGAGGCAAAGATAGAGGAAATCGAACGACAGCGCGCGAGCCAGACGACAGGTCTGTAACCCATTCCGGCGGAGGTGCATCATGACGCTCGTTGTGTATGTGGTTGTCGCAGCCTTGGCGGCAACAGGTCTCTTTTTCGGAGTTCGTTATTTTGTGCGCGCGTATGTCCGCTATCGAGACTCGCGTCTGATTACTTGTCCGGCGAACCACGAGGCCGCGATCGTCGAGGTCGATGCGGTGCATGCAGCATTGACCTCGGCGTTGGGCCAGCCCGATATTCGTCTGCAAAACTGCTGGCGCTGGCCACTGGAAAAAAGCTGCGGCCAGGAGTGTTTGGTTCAGCTCGACGTTGCCCCTGCAGAGTGCCTGATTCGGGGTGTCTTGATGCGGTGGTATGACTTTAAGTCCTGCGTCTATTGCGGAAAGCATTTTTCGCAAATCCGACTACTTGATCACAAACCCGCTCTGCGTACCCCGGAAGGGAAACTGTTGGAATGGAGTGAATTGCCTGCGCAGGATCTGCAGACGGCGCTGAGTGCCTACGAACCTGTGTGCTGGGATTGCTATTTAGCCCAGTCGTTTGTGCGTGACCATCCGGAAGCAGTTGTTTATCGACCCTGGAGGCCAGGGATTCCCCGGGCGTCGTGAAAAACCAAAATAGCCCGGCAAGTGCCGGCAGACGAAACAGTTGGGGCGAAAATTGTCAACGGAACGCGGTGTCGCGTGCAAGGCGGGCCATGACTGAGAATTGTTCCTCATTGCCAGGCAAACACAACCCTGGAGGGGACGCGTCCACGCTTACGCCCAGTGACAGTGCGGGGGTCAGCCGCCGAGCGTTTTGCAGCCAGCTGCTTGTGACTTCTTCAGGCGTATTGTTGGCCTCTTCAGCTCTGGGATCGGTTGGCGGGCACGTCAAGGATCAGATTGCCCGTCCGCCGCAGAGGATTCATGGCGCGGAAGCTTTGCTGCCGCGCTCCTCATTGCTTTTTAATTATCCAACCCGCAAAGACCCCGCCATTCTGGTTCGTAGCGAGACAGGCGAATACTACGCATTTGGACAACGTTGCTCGCACCGGGGATGTTCAGTCTACTTCGCTCGCGACCGCGGCTGTCTGGAATGCCCTTGTCACCGCGGCGCATTCGACGCGCAAACCGGGCATGTTCTGCATGGACCACCAACAAAGCCTCTTGATCAAATCATCTTGCAAATGCGAGCCGGAGGTGAAGTTTGGGCCGTCGGTCTAAGCCCTGACGATGGCGAACGACTTGCCGGCGCCCAGGAGAAAAATGGAACGTTTGATTGATGTTGTGGGCGGATTGGGTTTCGCCCTACTGCTGGGACAATTCATTGCTGCGTGGTATGAACGGAAACGCATTTACGGCAAGTGACCACAAATCAATGTTCCTCACTTTCGTGGGTCGAGACATCGACCTCCATTTTGTTGCGCGCATAGCGCTCCACCTCCAGTTTTGCCACGTTGATGGTTTTCCCGCAATTATGGGGAAAAGCCCGCATGAGTCCATTAACCCCTCTCATTAAACATAAAGCAGAGAATCGATTTTAATACGGCATGGTGGTTGCCCTGTCGTGTGACAGGGACGTATTCACGGAAGAAAACTTCCGCGGAGGAGGAACCATCATCATGATTAACATACGACATAATATTATGACCGCTGTACGCAGCGTGTTGCTGATTGCGCTAGGCTTTGTCCTGTTGGGGGCCGCGTCGGCCACGACCGCAGTAGCCCAGAAAACAGTCTCCGGCAGGCAGACTTCTTCTACGCAACAACCTCTGTATAGCGAATACCGGGGCGTGCGCGTCGGCATGAAGGCGCAGGATGTTCGAAGCAAACTGGGCGAACCGTTGCAGAAAGCAGACGATATGGATTTTTATGCCCTCTCGGATACCGAGACGGCACAGATCGCTTACGACGCTATGCATCAGGTTACGGTCATTTCGGTTGATTTCGCCGGCGCAGTAGGCGCACCGGACTACAAACTCGTCGTCGGACCGGACGTCGAAGTCGCTGACAACGGAGCACTCTATAAGCTGATCCGTTACGAGAAGCTGGGATTCTGGGTCTCTTACAACCGTAGTGCTGGCCCGAATCCAGTGGTGACGATAACGATTCAGAAATTGCTGTAGTTCGAAGGCAGATTGCAGCCGCCTCCGGGACGTTCTGTCAGTACGAGCCCAGGATGTTTTCGCGGGTAGCGAAGGGGATCGTTGATCTTCCCTGCAGAAACGGCACTTGTGCCACTTAACATTGCGGACAAGTCCGCTTTCTAAACGGTAATTTAATGACCGCACCTCGATCCTAAGATTGTTCCGAGGCTTGCTTAACCCTCCAGGGCAAAATATTCACCCATGAAAAACACAACAACGGTCGACGGCAACGAGGCCGCCGCGTATATCGCTTACAAGACTAACGAGGTGATTGCAATCTATCCGATCACCCCGTCCTCACCCATGGGCGAGTCTTCGGACGCCTGGGCCGCGGCCGATCAAAAGAACATCTGGGGCATGACGCCGTTAGTGCGCGAAATGCAATCCGAAGGTGGCGCGGCTGGAGCGGTGCACGGCACACTACAAACCGGGGCCCTGACGACGACTTTCACCTCAAGCCAGGGACTGCTGTTGATGATCCCGAATATGTTTAAGATCGCGGGTGAGCAGACCAGCACTGTCTTCCATATCGCGGCCCGTTCTGTGGCTACTCACGCACTCTCAATATTCGGGGACCACAGTGATGTGATGACCACCCGCACAACCGGGTGGGCCATGATGTTTGCCAACTCGGTGCAGGAAGCAATGGATTTTGCCTTGCTTGCTCAGGCGAGCACCCTGCGAGCCCGCGTCCCGTTCCTGCACATATTTGATGGCTTTCGCACCTCTCACGAGGTAATGAAGATCGAGCAGCTTTCCGATGAGCAAATTCGCGCGCTGATTGACGATCAACTGGTGCAGGCGCATCGGGCGCGTGCCCTGACACCCGACCATCCGGTGATGCGAGGCAGCGCACAAAACCCGGATGTTTTTTTCCAGTCAAGAGAGCGTTCAAATCCTTATTATCTTGAAACTCCTCAAATTGTCGCGGAAGCGATGAACAAATTTGCGCAGGCCACAGGACGCCAATATCACCTCTTCGATTATGTGGGTGCGCCAGACGCCGAGCGCGTGATTGTAATGATGGGTTCCGGTTGCGAGGCTGCACAGGAAACCGTCGAGGCCCTTTGTGCCGCAAATGAAAAGGTCGGGTTGTTGAAAGTGCGACTGTACCGGCCTTTTTCAGTCGCCGATTTCGTCGCCGCTTTGCCGCGTTCGGTCCAGTCTCTGGCCGTTTTGGATCGAACAAAGGAGCCCGGCAGCATCGGTGAGCCGCTCTATCAGGACGTTGTCACGGCGCTGAGCGAAAACGCTTTCAAGGGGCCGGATTCTCTTGCCATGCCCCGCATAATCGGAGGGCGTTATGGTCTGTCGTCGAAAGAGTTCACTCCGGCGATGTGTAAGGCTGTTTTCGACGAGCTGAAGAAAGCGCAACCCAAAAACCATTTTACTATCGGGATCGAGGATGATGTTACGCATACGTCGCTCGCGTTTGATCCCACTTTTGACACCGAAGCGAAAGACCAGGTGCGCGCCATGTTTTGGGGACTGGGCGCGGACGGCACGGTCAGCGCGAACAAGAATTCGATCAAGATCATTGGCGAAGAAACCTCAAATTACGCCCAGGGTTATTTTGTATATGATTCGAAGAAGGCCGGCGCGATGACGGTTTCGCATCTGCGCTTTGGCGACCGGCCGATTCATAGTACCTATTTGATTCAGCGCGCAAACTTCATTGCCGTGCATCAATTTGAGTTTCTTAGCTCACACGACATCCTTGGCGCAGCAGTCTCTGGGGCGACTTTGCTCTTGAATAGTCCTCATGCGCCCGACGAAGTCTGGAATCACTTGTCACGTCCGGTCCAGGAGCAGATCATCCGCAAGGAGATTAAGGTCTATACGATTGATGCTTATGCCGTGGCCAAAGAAAAACAACTCGGCAACCGAATAAATACGATCATGCAGACCTGCTTCTTTGCGATCAGCGGGGTGCTTCCGGCCGAGGAAGCGGTGACGAGAATCAAGGAGTCAATTCGTAAGACCTATGGAAAGCGCGGTGAGCCTGTAGTCCGGCAAAACTTCGCGGCTGTCGATGCGGCCCTTGCTCACCTGCACCAGGTTGTCGTGCCGTCAGAAGCGACCAGCACTTATGTACCAGCTGCGACAGTTTCAGATCTGGCCCCGGAGTTTGTTCAGAATGTTACCGCCGAGATCATCGCCGGCCGCGGCGATCAATTGCCGGTAAGCGCGTTTCCGGTCGATGGAACATACCCGGTAGGTACGTCCCAATGGGAGAAACGCAACATTGCGCAAGAGGTCCCGGTTTGGGAGCCGGAGCTCTGCATCGAGTGTGGGAAATGCATGCTCGTTTGTCCCCACGCCACGATTCGCGCCAAGGTCTGCGACGAAAGCGATTTGGAGACGGCGCCCCAGGGGTTCAAACACATTCCGGCAAAGTGGCGCGAACTGCCCGGCAAGCGATACACAATTCAGGTAGCAGTCGAGGATTGCACTGGTTGCCGGCTATGCGTTGAAGTATGTCCGGCAAAGGACAAGAGCAATGTCTCCCGCAAGTCGCTGAATATGCATCCGCAGTTGCCGCTGCGCGAGCGTGAGCGAATTAATTGGGATTTCTTTCTGAAGCTGCCGGAGGTTGATAAAAGTGGCGCGTTGGATTTTACCTCCGTCAAGAACGTGCAACTGCTGCAGCCGCTCTTTGAGTTTTCCGGAGCCTGCGCCGGCTGTGGCGAAACTCCTTACATCAAACTCCTGACCCAACTGTTTGGCGACCGCGCCATTATCGCCAACGCCACCGGCTGCTCCAGCATCTATGGCGGCAATCTGCCAACGACGCCGTACACGACAAACCTGCAGGGCCGCGGGCCCGCCTGGAGCAATTCGCTCTTCGAGGACAACGCCGAGTTTGGTCTCGGGATGCGTTTGGCGCTGGATCATCAAAATGCCTACGCCAGGGACCTGGTAGCTCGCCTGCGCGGGGAGGTAGGTGACGAACTGGCTGACAGTCTGCTCAATGCCGATCAATCCAGTGATGTTGCCATCAGCAATCAACGAGAATGCGTAACGGCCCTCAGGTCGAAGCTTGAAAAAGCAGCGACCCCCAGAGATTCTCTGCCCAACGAGTTCCGCGATCTCCTCAGCGTCGCCGACGCATTGGTAAAAAAGAGCGTCTGGATTGTTGGTGGTGACGGTTGGGCTTACGACATTGGTTACGGTGGTTTGGACCACGTTTTAGCCAGTGGCCAGAACGTCAACATTCTGGTGCTGGACACGGAGGTCTATTCCAATACGGGCGGGCAGGCATCCAAATCGACGCCGTTAGGAGCGGTGGCAAAATTTGCCGCGGGTGGTAAGACTACTGCAAAGAAGGATCTGGGCATGGGCGCCATGCGATATGGAAATGTCTATGTCGCGCAGGTAGCGATGGGCGCCAACGACACACACACGGTCAAAGCATTTCTGGAAGCTGAAGCGCATGACGGTCCCTCTCTGATCATAGCCTACAGCCAGTGCATCGCCCACGGCATCGACATGGCCAAGGGGATGCATCAGCAGAAGCTCGCCGTCGAATCCGGTCACTGGCCGCTGTATCGCTACATCCCGAAGCTGGCAGCGGGAAACAAGAATCCTTTTCAGCTTGATTCGAGCGATCCCAAGATCCCGCTCAAAGACTATATCTACACCGAGGGCCGTTATCGCATGTTGCTGCAGAGCGATCCGGGCGTCGCAAAGTCGCTGCTGGAGGCAGCGGAAAAAGCCGTGCAGCGTCGCTGGCGACAGTACAAGCAATTGGCGCTGGCTCAATTCGATTGATCAGGAAACAGCGCACCAACTAATTGGACAAATGACCAGGAGATTCGCGGATGACTCTGACAACCAACTATCTCGGCATCACTTTAAAGAATCCCATAGTCGCCTCTTCTTCGCCGCTGTCGCACAACGTCGACAGCATACGCCGCCTGGAAGACGCGGGAGCAGCGGCTGTAGTGATGTACTCGCTGTTCGAAGAGCAGATCACCTTTGACAGTTTCTATGTCGACTATTATTTAACCAGCGGCACCGACAGCTACGCGGAATCTCTCAGCTACTTTCCGGAGATGGAAAGTTACAACGTCTGGCCAGACGAGTATATGAACCTCATTAGACAGGCCAAGGAGGCGGTTGATATTCCGATTATCGGCAGCTTGAACGGAGTCTCCGCCGGAGGCTGGACCGATTACGCAGTGTTGATGGAGGAAGCGGGAGCTGATGCTATAGAGTTGAATGTGTACTACATTCCCACGAACCAGGACTTAAAGGGAAGCGAGGTTGAAAACATCTACCTGGATATATTGCGGGAGGTAAAGCGTTCAGTGTCGCTTCCGGTGGCCATAAAACTAAGTCCTTATTTCAGCTCAACCGCAAACATGGCGAAGCGCTTGGTCAGCGAAGGCGCAAACGGGCTGGTGTTATTCAATCGCTTCTATCAACCGGACCTTGATTTGGAAAAACTGGAAGTGGTGCCGCGGCTGGTGCTCAGTAACTCCAGCGAGTTACGCCTGCCCTTGCGCTGGGTGGCGATTCTTTACGGGCGCTTGTTAGCCGACCTCGCAATCACCACTGGTGTCCACACCTCTGAGGACGTCTTAAAGGCCCTGATGGCCGGCGCCAAAGTCGCGATGATGGCTTCTGAATTATTACAAAACGGCATCCGGCGAATTAACGTCATTCTCAACGAGATGAAGCGTTGGATGACTGACCACGAGTACGAATCAGTGGCACAGATGATTGGTAGTATGAGCCAGCATCATTGCGCCGAGCCAGCTGCGTTCGAGCGCGCAAATTACATGAAAACGCTGGCGTCTTACCGTCCTCTTAACTGATGCCGGATCGTAAGCTGTTCTGAACAGAAGCGGCGGACACCCAAAGAATTGTGAGGGTGATTTTTCGAACTTGTGGGATAACACACAAACAGCTATGGGGCATTTCCCGCAACCAGATCATCATGTTTGCGCAAAAGTCCGCTGGAAATCGCGACGAACTTACGCGGTTTTCCATATTTTTCGAGGAAAAACGAGTGGGAAGGCTCGCTGGTGGGACGCTCAAGCCGCGGTGACCTCGCTGGCACGTTCGTTGCTCGCGGAGGTTTCAGGCAGAAGCGAGGTTCACCAAACCCCATGATCTTTAAACGCGGTGTCTGCCTAAGAAAAAGGGATCGTGGCCGCAGAATAACGCTTTCATCCTGGCAAACAGCAAGCCTTTAGCTGGATGCTCCCATGTACCAGACCGCCGCGACCCCTTTGTGCGTTATTCCAGACGAAAGCAATTATTGACAACCGATTGAAACCGAGGGATTGCTGAGCCTTTTGACGCCTTCCTCGCACGAGTTTCAGCGCTCTCTCTTAAGTTTCATCGGACGAACTTCAGAACTCAGTCAGGTTACCGGGAAATAAGATCAGGTCTTCGATCTTGCTCCTGTGACGCTGGACTGCAAACCAAAAGTGAGGGCTGAGTGTTAAGTCCAAACAGAATCATCAAAGCGCTTATTATTATCGGTCTGCTGGTTACCGCTCTCGTATTGGTAGCATCCAGCAGCGCCTCCAGGGTCAGCAAGTCTTCCGTTGCTCCGGTTACCGGGCCTGATAAACCCAAGCCAGCCGTCCCCAAAGCCGGGGATTACGTTGGCAGCGACGCCTGTAAAGATTGCCATGAGGACAAATTTAATGCTTTTTCTCATACTTCGCATGCGAAGCTTGGCTCGCTCGGTAGTTGGAAAAACAAAGTGACGGGCTGCGAATCCTGCCACGGGCCGGGCAAGGCACACATTGAGGAAGCCGATCCCACGAAGATCATTTCCTTTAAGAACAAGTCGTCAAAGGAGATTTCCGAGACTTGTCTTACCTGTCATGCGGGAAAGGAAGAGCACAATAACTTTCGTCGTGGCGAGCATTGGCGCAACGACGTCGGCTGCACAGATTGCCACTCAGCGCATGCTCCCGAGACCGGAAAGAACCTGGCCAGTTCAATTACCCTAATCAGCCCGTCGAATGCCCAGAAACCTGGCTTTGCGACGGTCAAGATGCTGAAAATGAGCGATCCGCAACTCTGCATGAGTTGCCATGGTGAAGTGAAGCCTGATTTCAGCAAACCGTTCCACCATAAGGTTCTCGAAGGAGCCATGAAGTGCGGCGATTGCCACAATCCGCATGGTGGATTCGAACTCAAACAAACTCGCCTGGCCACTGGCGCCGATGCAGCTTGTATTAAATGTCATGTGGATAAGCAGGGTCCGTTCGTTTATGAGCACGCGCCGGTAAAGACCGAAGGGTGTGTGGCCTGTCACACGCCGCACGGATCGCCAAACCCGCGCTTGCTGAGGTATGCCGCCGTCAACCAGCTATGTCTGACATGCCATAGCGTAGCGCATGACGTCGGGGCCATCGAACCAGCCGGCCCTCAACATAACCAGAACGCGCAATATGGCAACTGCACAGCTTGCCACGTGAGGATTCACGGGTCGCAATCGAGCCCCGTTTTCTTCAGGCCATAACGTTCGTTTTCATAGCAGCTGGTCTGTTGGACCAACTGTGTTTCGTAGAGGATAGGGGTAGAGCCAGCCTGGCTTTACATGGTGATTCTATGAAGAGCAAAAGCAGATCGATGTTAGTGATGCTGGTGCAAGGTCTCTTTTTATTGATCGCGTTATTGATCGCGACGTCCGTCATTATGGGGCAACAACCCTCGCCCAGCCCAAAGAACTCTCCGGAGCCAACGACCACAAGCTCCGCCGGCGATGATGTGGGGGACTACACCATCATCTCCAGTCTGGAAATTGGTTATCGCGGCCTCAGAGTCGATGGCGATCTAAATAAGTATCGCAGCGACCTGAACTACAAGGCAGGACCGCGGCTGTTTGATTCCAGCTTTCTGGCGCGCGCCAAGGAAGGCAAAGGCGTTTTCTTTGATACCTTGCTGGTGACTTCTACGGGGTGGGGGTCCGATCCAAACGGCAACGTCAGAATCAGCCTCGAGAAACCGAAATGGTATCGTTTTGACGGCACCTACCGCCGTTTCAGGTACTTTCGGTTTGTTAACAATCTGGCGAACCCAAACTGGATATTTTCACCGACGACCTTCAGTGTTCCGCCAAATCCGGTCACCGGGCAGCACGGTTACAACACCCGGACAGAAATGGGAGATTTCGATCTCGCCGTCCTGCCCAAGAACGAGACGATCAGGTTCAACTTTGGATATTCGCCTGAGCGCTACAGCGGCCCGGCTTTCACAAATTACCACGTTGGCGGAAACGAGTTTAATCTCCGTACGCAACAAGAATCGCGGGCTAATGATTGGCGGTTTGGGGCCGACGGCAAAGTCGGGGCGTTAGATTTTTCCTTTCTTCAGGGCTTTCGCCGCTTTCGCGAGACCAGCTATATCCACTTGGGACCGACTCCGGGCATCAACCTGAACCCTGCGGCAGCGAGACTGAACAGCTTTGATCGCGACGAGCCGATCCGTGGTAACATTAGATTCACACGGTTCAGCGCGCACACGCTCGTGGCGAGGAAGCTGGATATCACTGGGCGTATCGTCTACACCAGATCCAACACCCACTTTGCGTACTTAGAGAATTTCACTGGAGTGAACTGGAACCCCAGGGTTACCGCATGGCCTCCAGGACCGCTTGCTGCCACTCCAAACATTCTTAACCTCGGCCAGTACAACATCACCGGGAGCACCCGACGTCCCAACACTCTTGGCGATATTGGCGTGACTTTTCTGGCCACCGACAAGTTCCGCATCTCAAACACGTTTCGAGTTGAGGATTTCACCATCGACGGCACGGCTGTGTTCGCCGACTTCTTCTCGATCACAAGGGGCTCAGGTGCGACTTTGAGAACCGACACAATCGGCTTCAGCAACCTGGACGCTACCCGGATTACCAAGTATCGCAAATACCAGGACACCATCGAAGGTGACTACCAGTTCAGTAATCGCTTTGCGATCCATTTTGGCTATCGCTACGGGAACCGTCGCATCGAACAGAGGTTTGACGGATACAATCTCGGTTCAAACGGGTCGGTGACGCCCCCTCCTGCTCGGACGACTGAAGAGGAAGTAGAGGAAAACCACACCCATGCCTTCTTTGGCGGATTCAAGGCCCAGCCCGTCAAGAATTGGACCGTCTACTTCGACGCTGAACGCGGGACGGCTGACAATGTTTTTACGCGCATAGGAAATTACGACTACACGAACGTGCGCGCCAAGAGCAGATATGCACCGAACCGGAAGGTCTCTTTCAACCTGGCGTTCATCGCGAGGAACAACTCTAATCCTTCAGAGATCGCCGGCGTTTCGTTACAGGATTTCGGCGTAGATGTGCGGACACGCGTGTTTACTTCATCCGTTGACTGGACGGCGTCTTCCAAAGTCTCATTCAGTGCCGGCTACAACTACAACTGGCTTAACAGCGACGCGGTCGTTGACTATTATTACCAGGTTCCGCCCGCAGCCAGCGTCCGCCATCCGACGGGGCGCAGCCTGTACTTCGTAAGGAACAACTTCTTCTACGTTGACACAACGGCGCAGCTGGTTCCGCGCGTCAGTTTCTACGCGTCGTACCGGATCAACAAGGATAATGGCCAGGGCAACCGCCTGGCGGATCCCACCGGCACGCCGGGTACGTTGATCAATTCCTACCCGATGAGTTACCAGTCGCCTGAAGCTCGGATTGCGGTCAAGATCAACCGGCAGTTGGATTGGAACTTCGGATATCAGTACTACAACTATCGTGAAAGCGCAGTGGTGGGCCCACGGCCGCAAAATTATCATGCGCATTTGCCCTACACTTCCCTGCGAATCTATTTCGGACGGAAAGAGTAGGCAAAGAAGTCGCGCGTAGAGTTTGAGCCAGCAATCTCCGGCCCGGTCATTGACCGTGCTGGAGTTTGCTTATAACCGTAAAGCAGAGCCATAGCAGGGCGACTCGGCTCAGCTAAGACCGATGCCTATCCGAACCGCGCGGAGGATGGAATGGGAGACTCCACCAGCGATAAGACAAGCCGGTATTTCGGATCAGATGGTTCAACTCCGCCAACTCGACGGCGCTTTCTTGATTATTTGCTCGGATCCAGCGCCCTGGCGACGCTGGGCGCAATCGTCTATCCCATCTTTCGCTTTATGTCTCCGCCCCAGGTGATTGAGTCAACCGAGAGCTCAGTCATAGCTGCGAAAGTGGCTGAAATCCCCGTCAACTCCGGCAAAATCTTCAAGTTTGGCAACAAGCCTGGAATTCTGATTCGGACTGCTTCTGGAGAGTTCAAGGCGTTCTCGGCTGTTTGCACTCATCTCGAATGCATCGTGCAGTATCGCGGAGATACAAAACAGATCTGGTGCGCCTGTCACAACGGCCAGTACAACCTCAACGGCAAGAACATCGGCGGTCCGCCGCCACGTCCTTTGGAAGAGTTCAAAGTGAATACTCGAGGGGATGATGTAGTCGTGACCAAAGCCTGAGTTTAGCCTCTACGCAGCTTGCGCGTTGAGTACCAGGGATTGGCAGATGCCGAGCGCCCGCAAATGAACATAGCAGCCCTAACAGCCTGGCTTGACGAGCGTCTTTCGATTAGCACGCTGGCCGCCATGGCCCAGAAAAAGGAAGTCCCGGTACACCGCCATTCCATCTGGTATTACTTCGGGGGCATGACGCTGTTTCTCTTCACGGTCCAGGTGGTCACGGGAATTCTGCTGCTGCTCTACTATCGACCCAGCGCCGAAAATGCATTTGAAAGCGTGCAGTTCATCATTACCGAGGTGAAGTTCGGTTGGCTCATTCGCTCGATTCATAGTTGGTCCGCGAACCTGATGGTGGCCACGCTTTTCGTTCACATGTTCAGCGTGTTCTTCCTACGCGCCTATTATCCGCCGCGCGAAATCACCTGGGTCAGCGGCGTCCTGCTGCTCTTCATCGTCATCTGCTTCGGCTTCAGTGGCTACCTTTTGCCATGGAATAAGCTCGCTTTCTTTGCTACTAAAGTCGGGACTGAGATTGCCGGGGTCATTCCGATCATAGGCAGACCAATGCTCCGCTTTCTGCGCGGCGGGGATGACGTGACTGGCGCGACGCTAACGCGGTTCTTCGGTTTTCATGTGGCCGTACTGCCGGCGACTGCAACTGTGCTGATTGGCATTCATGTGCTGATGGTGCAATTGCATGGAATGAGTGTGCCCCCCGACCTGATTGACAAACCGGTCAAGAAGATGAAGTTTGTGCCTAACTTCCTACTCCGCGACCTGATTGGATGGATTTTGGCAATCGGCGTGCTGGCGGCGCTGGCCGCGCTGTTTCCGTGGGAGTTGGGAGAAAAGGCTGATGCCTTTGCACCCGCGCCGGCCGGGATCAAGCCCGAATGGTACTTCCTCTTCATGTTTCAGACGTTGAAGTACCTTCCGGCAAAGATATGGATAATCGACGGGGAAGTAGTCGGAATCATGGCCTTTAACCTCGTTGCGCTGCTGCTGTTCATCGTGCCCTTCGTGGACCGCTCGCCGCAGAACAAAAGAAGAAGGCTGGTCTTTAATTTGGTCGGAGTCGTAGCTCTGCTGTTCATCGTGGTGATGACCATAGTCGGTTACGTTACGTGAAACCATGTGCACGCATCGGGAAATGAAGGCCTTGCGAGATGTCACCAGTAGCGTCCGCTGTGCCATTATGGCGTTTTTGACGTTGTTGCTGGTGTTTACGTTGGCGTCCGCCCAGAAAAAGAGTTCGTGCATTGAATGTCACGCCCGGCTGGATGATTCCAAGCTGAGCGCACCGGCGAAACTATTCGATAACGACATTCACCGAGCGCGCGGGCTTTCGTGCAACGACTGCCATGGCGGGGATCCTAACTCCGATACAAAAGAAGGCGCAAAAGATCCCAGCAAAGGCTTTTTGGGAAAGCCAAAGACAGTGGATATCCCTGCGTACTGTGGCAAGTGCCATAGCGACGCCAATCTGATGAAGAGGTTTAATCCTTCATTGCGGGTTGATCAGGAGCGTGAATACTATTCGAGCGTCCACGGCAAGCTCCTGAGGGGAGGTGAGACTAAGGTCGCGACCTGTATCAGTTGCCACAGTGTTCATGGTATCAGAGCCATCAGCGATCCTTTGTCATCAGTCTATGCGTCAAACGTTGCTGAAACGTGCGCCACCTGTCATGCCAGTGCTGACTACATGCGCAGCTTTGGAATTCCAAGCGATCAATACACGAAGTACAAGACGAGCGTTCATGCCGCAGCACTCTACGAGAAGCAGGATCTGTCTGCGCCGACCTGCAACGACTGTCATGGGAATCACGGCGCGACTCCGCCCGGGATTGCTTCGGTCGCGAACGTCTGCGGTCAGTGCCACGCGCGCCAGGCCGAGCTCTTTCAGACAAGTCCGCACAAAGCCGCATTTGATCAAAAACAACTGGGCGAGTGCATTACCTGCCATAATAATCATGCCATTGCCAAACCGACAGACCACTGGCTCGGGATCAACCCCGGTTCACTTTGCATTAATTGTCACAAGCCGGGTGACAAGGGCTTTGTCGCAGCCGGTAGCATGCGCTCGCAAATCGATGACTTGATCGCCAGCATAGGTAAGTCGAATGATATCCTGGATCAGGCTGAACGCGCCGGCATGGAGGTAAGCCGGCCAAAGTTTGAAATGAAAGAGGCGACTGATGCGTTGACCCACGCCAGAGTGCTGATACATACATCAGTCACCGCGGAAGTCGATAAGGTCACCGCGCCGGGCCTGGCGGCGGCGGCTAAGGGTTATCAGGCCGGTCTGGGCGCACTGTCAGAACGAAGATTCAGGCGAGAGGGCCTGGCAGTTTCGCTGGTATTCATTCTCTTTCTCGCGGGGTTGGTTTATCTTAAAGTCAGAGATATCGAACGGCGTCAAAAGCAAGCAGCAATAGCCGATGAGGGGTGAGCACACAAACATCATTTAATGAAGCCCGGTTATAGGTTCATAGTAGTGTTCATGCTGGCTGCGTCGGCGCTGTTCATGGCGTCGCGCTCTGACCTGCTCGCGAGTCGAGCCAGCGGCGAGACTCAAAGCCCCAGGAGGAGTAGCAACCCGCAGAAGAAACCCGCAGCTCCGAAAAAACCGCGCGTCGATTACACAAAATTCTCTCATCAGACCCACGTCGTCAGTGAGAAGCTCGCCTGTAGCTCGTGTCATAAAGTGCCCTCAAAGAATTGGAAGGAAGTGCGCAAAGGCGACGAGGCGTTCCCTGATGTCACTGATTTTCCCGAGCATTCGTCCTGTTTGACTTGTCACAGGACGCAGTTCTTTGCGCGCGAGAGACCCGCGCCTGTTATTTGCTCAAACTGTCACGTTGCCAACAGCCCGCGCAATACAAGTCGTTGGCTGTTCCCCAGCCTCGGTGACGTCACGGATCCGGCCCAGAAGAGAAGGGAATTCACTTCGGAATTCCGGGTGGGTTTTCCGCACGATAAACACATTGACGTCGTGAGCCTGAACTGGCCGGCGCCGGGTAATGATAGCGCCGGATCGTTTGTGACCGTGTCTCTGCAGGAAAAGAAGGCAGAGCCACCCAAGAGCTGTCCGGTCTGTCACCAGACATATAAGCCACAGGGCAGTTCCAGTGAAGAATTCGTTACCAAGCCGCCGAAGGATATTGGCGATGACTTCTGGTTAAAGAAGGGCTCGTTTAAGACCACGCCGAACAGTCATACGGTGTGTTTCACTTGCCACAGCGCCGACTCTGGACTTTCACCAGCGCCGGCAGATTGCGATATTTGCCATAAGCTGACAGCGCCCGCGGCGGCCAAAGTTGATTTTGATCCGAAGGTGGCCACCAAGATGGCCATAACGGATCAACTAATTCTGGGCAAGTGGAGCCAGCGGCTTTCGGCCGGAGCTTTCCGGCATGAAGGAGGAGAGCATCCCGACCTGAACTGCCTGGGATGTCACAATGTGCCGACGATGAACACGCTGGATCCAAAAACCCTGAAGGTCCCAGTAAGTTCCTGCGGCGGCGGGGAAGGATGTCACATAACCGCCAGGACGGATGATGGCGGCGCGTTGAATTTTGAGATCGATCAGAAGAAGAAGAATCCGGCGTTTGTTTGTACCAAGTGCCATATCGCCTTCGGCAGGGAAGTTGTCCCTGAAAGTCACTCTCAAGCGATTCCGGAACCAAAGAAAAAGAGCGCGACCTCTGAATGAATATGCCCGAAAGACCGCCCGAGCTCCGATTGATTGCTGGTCAACGCCCCGCGCGCAATTGGGTTGCGTGGTTTACGTTCGCCCTGGGCTCATGCGGTTTGGTGCTGGCGCTTATGCTCAATCTAAATGCCAAATCGATGACTCGAGCGAATGCAAGTGCGAGCCTGAAAGAGGCTGATCAGGGACAGATGCAGTTTCCGGAAGGCCTGGACTATGGAAAGTTCATGCACAGCAGCCAAAATCATTCACGCCTGCCGTGCCTGCTCTGTCATCGTCGCGACTCGAATTCACCCATTCCAAAACGTCCCGGCGGGTCCGGTCACTTGCCTTGCGCTGGATGTCATGCGCAGCAATTTTCGAACTCTGACAGCCCCATCTGCACCATTTGTCATACCGATGTGAAATCGAAAGCCCTGAAACCTTTCCCTCGTTTGCAGAGCTTTCGCATGAAGTTCGACCACTCGCTGCATGTGAAGATGAGGAGTGTCAGCTGTTCGACCTGTCATCGACCCACCAGCGGTGGCGTCGCCCTTTCTATACCCGCGGGTTTCAACGCCCATACAACCTGTTATGGATGCCATACCCCTCGCGCGCAGTCCGGCGGCCGCGATATTTCTTCGTGCGGTACCTGTCATCAGTTGGGTGGCTATTCTCGCACTTCTCAATCCGCCGCAGCCTTCCGCGTGGGCTTCAATCATGCCAAACATCAAAAATTGGCCTGCAACGAATGTCACCAGGTAAAAGCGGGAATGTCACAGCGCAGGCAGGTAACGGCTCCGGAGCCGCTCAATCACCATGCAACGGGGCGCGGGCTAAGTTGCATCAGTTGTCATGACGGTAAACGCGCGTTCGGCGGCGACGACTATACCGTTTGTAAGCGGTGCCACACCGGACCAACCTGGCGCTTCTAACAAAAACACTGTGGCGGTAACTTGAAAGATCAAAGCAGACTTGTACCAAAGGAGCAATCGATGAAAATTTCTACTCTACTTGCAGCTCTTATTCTTGCCACGTTGCTGGTGTCGAGCTCTTTGACTACGACCACCGGCAAGGCCCAGGGCGATAAAAAGCCGCCAGAAGTAATCACCCTGGCAACGGAGGCAAAATTGGGGGTGGTGAAATTCAACCACCTCGATCACATCACTAAGAATCGCAGCGCCGACGGCACAAAGCAGCTCGCCTGTGTTGAGTGCCATCACACTGCGCAACCGGCCGCAGAGGCTGTTAAGCATCCTCCGCACAAGACGGCTTGGCCTGCTGACCGGACCACGACCTTAACTGCGGAGTTAATTGAGAAAGATGCGACCGCCGTGGGTGCTGTCTGTCGCGATTGTCATGCGCGAGCTGACACCAAGCCAAAGCTTCTGCCTGAGATTCCGCAGGTCAAGTTCGAGGGCAGCGAAGAGGCGACGATCATGACCAACCAACAGGCATTTCATCGCAACTGCGGCGGCTGCCATGACGCAGCGGTGAAAGCCAGGCCAACTCTTGATCCGGCGCCACCCACCTCGAAAAAGTGCGTGGTCTGTCACAAAAAGACCGCGGCTTAAGCGCCGGGTCAGCCACGCAGACTCCATTCGCAGAAAGCCAGTGGATTGGGGTGGGAGCACTTGCGCCCACCCCGAACTGCCGTTTTTCACCAACCGCAGATTAGTGATGAGTGTTGGCGAAACTACCGACATTCAAAATCCCGTCCGACTCTACCAACATATCTAAGGAATCTGCCCCACCGATGGGTAGATTTTCATTGACAGCTGCGCCAGAAGACCCAAATGGCAGCCAGCTCTGCGCAAAAATCCAAACCGGAGAGCGGCACGCTCATTGCACCACCCCATAAGTATCCGGGAATTCCGGAATTACTAGTTCGGGAAAAGGGCGGGCGCAATAATGAGGCTGACGATTTATGTACTGAAGAAACTGGGGCTTTTATTCTCCGGCGTGGGGCTGGTCGCAACTTTCATGGTCCTGGCAGTACACGTGCGGGCGAGTGCGGATGACTTCGACGCTGCTGCCACGTACAAGGCCAAATGTGTGGCTTGTCATGGTACTAAGGCGGAAAAGAAATTCGACGCCACGCTGGCTGACGACGTACTCGTGCAGGCAGTGCTAAAGGGAAAGAAGCCGGAAAAGCCGCCAAACATGCCAGCTTTTGAAGAGAGGGGCATCACCGCCGATCAGGCCAAGGCCCTGATTGACTACATGAAGTCCATTAAGTAATTCGTAATTTGCGGCTCCGTTGAAAACGCTGTTCGTTTACCCTTCGGCGCACGCGCTGAAATGGGTTGTCGGGGCACCAAAGAATTCTCATTTGAGATTTTTGCTGTCGAATCTGTAAAACCCTCGTTGTCATTTGCGCGCTTGCGGATAAGACATCGAGGGTATTTTTTGGATCGCCCTGCAAAAATGGACCAAGGCCGTGAGACGCTATTTTGCTGCAGTTATAGTTCTAATTGGAGTGTCGCTCTGTGCCGTCTTTTTTCTGAGCGCGCCTAGATTGGTCGAGGCTCAGGAGAAACAAACCTCTGCGGTAACAACTCCGAGGCCCAATGAAGGGGCTATTATCGGCGGGTCCAACCAAACCACACCCGACGCCGCTCGTGCACCACTCCAATGCCAGGGATGTCATGGTTCGGGAAAGGCCCTGCCGTATTTAGCAGGCTCACTTTTTCACACCACCCCTCATGCAGACTACAAAAATAGTTTTCATGCGCGAGCAATTCACAATGGGACCAAGGCGGCGTCTTGTCTTGACTGTCACACTAAAAATGGCGACCTGACGACAATCCTGCCGGCCAGCGATGCCAAGTCGACAATCAATCGTGCAAACCTTGCTGAGACCTGTGGTAAGTGTCACGGCGACAAGTCCGTTATGCAGAACAGCGGCATCAGCAACCGACCATTCCTCTCTTATCGAGAAAGCGTACATGCGAAAGCAATTGCCCGCGGCAACACCAGCGCGGCCGTATGCTCTGACTGTCATAACAGTCACGACATCAGGCCGGCGGTGGATGCACAGTCGTCGATAGCCAAGGTAAACATCCCGACTACCTGTGGGAAGTGTCACCGGACCGAAGCCGCAGAGTTTGTCCAAAGCGTCCACGGACAGGCCGTGGCCCGTGGCGTATCGCGCGCACCCGTCTGTACGGACTGCCATGGCATTCACGACATTAATATGCCGTTTGATCAGAACACGGCGACTGCCACAACGGCGATAGCGACTGACTCGTGCGCAAAGTGTCATGAGGGCGTTGCCCTGACTCAGGAATTTGGCGTAGCAAGCGGACGGGTCAGCAGTTACAAAGACAGTTATCACGGTCTGGCTTCCAAACTGGGATCAAGAGTAGTCGCCAATTGCTCCAGTTGCCACGGCGTCCACAATATCCTGCCATCTTCAGATGCGCGATCGATGATTGCTCCCGCAAACCTCCAGCAAACATGTGGCCAGTGCCATGTCGGCGCCGGTGCTAACTTCACGACGGGCAAGATCCATTTGAGCTCGGGCCTGGCGTCCGAAGTAGCGAGCGCTGACAAGGGAATGTTAGGCACAAGGATCGTGCGTTGGCTTTACCTCCCGTTAATTGTTCTTGTGATCGGCGGCATGGTGATTCATAACGCACTCATCTGGCGTAAGAAAGTGGTGGCCAGGCGACGTCAGGAACGGAGCATTGTTCGGCTGAGCCCTAATCAACGGGCCCAACACTGGTTGCTGCTGACCAGCTTTATCACCCTCGTGTTGAGCGGCTTTGCGCTGCAGTATCCTGATTCCTGGCTGGCCTGGCTGCTGGGCGGCAGCGAAATGCTGAGGCGGATAATTCATCGCGTGGCGGCGGTGGTAATGCTGCTGGTGGGCGCCTACCACATTCTTTACCTTGCCTTTACCAACGAAGGAAGACTGTGGTTAAGAGACATGTTGCCTCGCTGGAAGGATGTCCAGGACGTGGTTGCGAATTTTGCGTACTATCTCGGGCTAAGGAAAGTTAAACCCAAAATTGCTCGTTTTGGTTACGCTGAGAAGGCCGAGTATTGGGCCGTAGTGTGGGGCACTATCATCATGGGCCTGACGGGCCTGATGATCTGGTTCAAACTCGGTTTTTTCGGTTTCCTGCCGCGCTGGTGGGTTGAGATCGCACTCGCAGTACATTTTTATGAGGCCATCCTGGCGACCCTCGCGATCATAGTCTGGCATTTTTACCAGGTAATTTTTGACCCGGATGTCTATCCGCTCAACTTTGCTTTCATCGACGGTCGTGTGTCCGAAGAGTCATACAAAGAAGAACACGAGTTGGCGTACGAACAACTCAAGAACCCGGCAGAAGAAGGGGGAGCGGAGCCGGAAGCAGCCCTGGGGGAACCGGCGCGAGATTGAAAGCGTTTTGCGGGAGCGGAAGTACCCCGGCGGTGACTGTGATTCGTGAACTACAAGGTTGTTCCAGCGACCTGAGTACTGCAGACGCCTTTGACGATCAGCTCATCGCAACCCAACATGAACCCACCAAGCGGCAGGGCAGCGCACACAAGCTTCCCTGGCTTAAGCTGAGATACACACCTTTGAACCGTTCAACCCTGACAAGCTTCGATCTCAATACTGTCACCGGCCTCTCAGAATCTGAGGCGGCTGAGCGACTCCGCCGTGACGGACCAAACGAACTTCCCACTGCAAAGCAACGCGGGGTCTTCCATATCGCCCTAAGCATCACGCGGGAACCGATGTTTGTGCTGCTTATGGTGTGCGGCGGAATCTACTTTTTTCTGGGCGAGCCGCAGGAAGCGCTGATGCTGTTCGGATTTGTTGTCTTTATTGCCGGCATTACTGTGTATCAGGAACGCAAAACCGAACGCACGCTCGACGCGCTACGCGATTTGTCGAGCCCGCGAGCTTTAGTTATTCGCGGCGGTCATCAAAAGCGAATCGCCGGACGAGAGGTGGTTCGCGATGATATTGTAGTGCTGGTCGAAGGCGACCGCGTTCCCGCCGATGCGGTGCTGCTTTCAACCACGGGCTTGCTGACGGACGAATCTGTGCTGACCGGTGAATCGGTACCCGTCAGAAAGATTGCCGCTGGCCCTGACGCTGAGATTGTCCGACCGGGGGGCGACGACCTGCCCTTTGTCTATTCCGGCACCTTGATCGTACAGGGGCAAGGTTATGCGCGGGTCCTCGCGACCGCGGCGCAGACGGAATTGGGCCGAATCGGGAAGGCGCTGCAATCGGTTGACATCGAAAATACGCCTTTGCAGAGGGAGATGGGCCGGCTGGTCCGGGACCTCGCGATTTTTGGCCTTTCGCTCTGCGTGCTGGTGGTGGTCGTGTTTGGCCTGACCCGCGCGAACTGGCTTAACGCCATTCTCGCCGGCATAACTTTGGCAATGGCGATCCTGCCGAACGAATTTCCCGTCGTTCTGGCGATCTTCATGGCGCTGGGCGCCTGGCGCATTTCACGAAAACAGGTGCTGACTCGCCGCACTCCGGCGATAGAGGCGCTGGGGTCGGCGACGGTCCTGTGCGTAGACAAGACCGGGACGCTGACGATGAATCAGATGAAAGTCGGAAAGCTTTTTGCGCAGGGGCAGTTTTATGACCTGCAGATGCGTGCCGAAGAAGATCTTCCGGAAGAATTTCATCAGTTGGTCGAGTTCAGCATTCTCGCGAGCCAGCGCGATCCCTTCGACCCGATCGATCGCGCCTTAAAGGAACTTGGCAGCTTCTATCTTGCCGGCACGGAACATATTCACGACGACTGGTCACTGGTGCGTGAGTATCCACTGTCGCAAAAGCTCGTGGCGCTTTCGCGCGTCTGGCAGTCAAAGGATGGCGCCGATTACGTCATTGGCGCCAAGGGGGCGCCGGAGGCGATTGCCGACCTTTGCCATTTTGATCAAACCCAGTTGCTGGAGATATCAACTTCGATCGAGACTCTGGCAAATGAAGGGTATCGCATACTGGGCGCAGCGCGTTCGCGCTTCAAGCAGGCTGACCTGCCAATCGAACAACATGACTTTGATTTTGAGTTCCTCGGCTTAATCGGTTTGTCAGATCCAATCCGGTCCTCTGTGCCCGCAGCGATCAGGGAGTGTTACAGCGCCGGTATTCGGGTGGTAATGATTACGGGCGACTATCCGGGGACAGCGACCAATATAGCGCGCCAGATTGGTTTGGAACCCGCGGACGAAGTTATCACGGGTCCGGAACTCTCACTCATGACGGACGCCGAGCTGCAGCGGGACATCGCCCACGTCAACATCTTCGCCCGGGTAGTGCCAGAGCAGAAACTGCGTCTGGTCAGCGCGCTCAAGGCTGACGGCGAGATCGTGGCCATGACGGGTGACGGTGTTAATGATGCGCCGGCGCTGAAAGCCGCACACATTGGCATTGCGATGGGCCAACGAGGCACCGATGTCGCTCGTGAAGCCGCGGACCTGGTGTTGCTGGACGACGATTTCTCTTCCATCGAGCAGGCGGTCAAACTGGGCCGGCGCGTCTTCGACAACCTCAAGAAAGCAATGGCTTACCTACTGGCGATCCACGTCCCGATTGCGGGCATGACCCTGATTCCGGTGCTGCTCAAATGGCCGCTGGTTCTCTTGCCGGTGCACATTGCGTTTTTGCATTTGATCATTGATCCGGCCTGTTCAGTAGTATTCGAAGCCGAGCCCGAAGAGGCCGATGTCATGCGTCGCCCGCCGCGCGATCCGCGCGAGCGATTGTTCAGCCTTCGCACACTGACACTCAGCTTCTTACAGGGGCTCGGCGTGCTGGTTATCCTGGTGGCCATCTATGGATATTCGCTGCGGCGTGGCCAGGGCGAAGGGGAAGCCCGGGCGCTGGCCTTTACCACGCTGATCATTGCCAATCTCTGTCTAATTTTGACGAATCGCTCGTGGTCGCGAACGGTGGTGGCCACGGCGCGATCGCGAAACCCGGCGCTCTGGTGGGTGGTGGGGGGTGCGCTCATATTTCTCGGGCTGGTGCTTTACGTCCCGTTCCTGCAGCAATTGTTTCTTTTTGCGAGACTGCACTGGGATGACCTGGCGCTTTGTCTGGGTGCCGGCGCAATCAGCGTGTTGTGGTTTGAGGTGTTTAAATTCATCGGACGACCGCAAAAGTGAAAGGAGCTTGGGTACCTGTCCTTGCGGTTGGCGGTTTGATTGTCTATTTTTAGAGCAGAACAAGATGAGCGAGAACAAATCACCGGCCCCTAAGAGGCCCAGCCTTTTTCGTAACTACGTCAGCTTTGTCGGGGCAGCTATCGCGATCGCCAGCCTGGCAAGTACCACACTTCTGTTTTTCATAGAAGTCACGTCAACAATTGAGAACCCTTATGTTGGCATACTCACTTATATAATTTTCCCCTCCGTGCTGATGTTCGGGCTGTTCATAGTGGCCGTGGGTATGTTCCTGGAGCGACGACGACGGCGGCGAAGCGCGCCCGATGCCATCACGGCTTACCCAAAGCTGGATCTGAACGACCCGCGTGCTCGCCGTGCCTTTCTGACTTTTCTGGTGGTCACGTTTTTCTTCGTCTCAGCCAGCGCCTTCGGCAGTTATCGCGCCTTCGAATACACCGAATCCGTGGCCTTCTGTGGCGAAACATGTCACACAGTGATGAAGCCGGAATTCAGGGCGTACGAGGCTGGGGCTCATGCGCGAGTACGTTGTGTTGATTGCCACGTGGGCTCGGGAGCCGGTTGGTATGCGCGTTCAAAGCTCTCCGGTGCTTACCAGCTCTATTCAGTAACCTTCAATAAGTACTCGCGACCGATTAATACACCGGTACACAACCTGCGGCCTGCTCCGGAAACCTGTGAACAGTGTCACTGGCCGGAGAAATTCTTTGGGGCGCAGATGAAAGTCTTTAATCATTATGGTTATGACGAAAAAAACACCCTGCGCCAAAGAAGAATGCTGCTAAACGTCGGCGGAGGTAGTCCGACTAACGGCCTGGTCACGGGCATCCATTGGCACATGAACATTGGAAATGAAGTGACTTACATTGCTACCGACGATCATCGGCAGGTAATTCCGTGGGTGCAGATCAAAGATCGAGAGGGACGGGTCACGCAGTACAACGACCGCTCAAGACCGCTGCTACCGGAGCAGATTGCCACCGCAGCTAAGCGCCGGATGGATTGTGTCGATTGTCATAATCGTCCAGCACACGTTTACTTGCCGCCGGATGTGGCTGTGGACCAGTCGCTTCTCGCTAACAGACTGGATACCTCGCTACCGTACATAAAACGCAAGGCCGTGGAGGTCTTGAGCGCCTCATATGAAACAACGCCACAGGCCCTGACCGCAATCGATAAAGGACTGAATGAGTTCTATCAAACGAACTACCAGGCTCTGTACTCGCAGAAACAAACGGCGATCAAGAACGCCGTCATCGAACTGCAGCGTATCTTTCAAGCTTACTTCTTTCCGGAGATGAAGACCGACTGGAAGACCCATCCTAACAATATCGGTCACTTCTATTTTCAGGGATGCTTTCGCTGTCATGATGGCGAGCACGTGAGCGATACGGGCAAGGTGGTGAGCAGCGATTGCACTGTGTGTCACACGGTCATTTACGATTCAATGGGACCGGCCGAAAAGAATGCCAGGATTGGACCGTTCGAGCACCCGGTGCGTCTGGGCGACCTGTCTAAACTCGATTGCAAGACCTGTCATAAGGCCAATGGTCCGTTCAAACATCCCGTAAACCTGGGAGACATCTCAGAGTTTGAGTGCGCGGACTGCCATACTAAGAAGGAATCCCAGCCGGCGCAGCCGCGCGGGACTTCCAACCCAAACCGTACTGCCGTGCCGCTCGGCAACCCGGGAAAACCTGAGCCTGGGCCAGCGTCGGGGTTAGAGACGCTTTGGAATACCCTCGGTGCAGTCAAAGGTTGATCAAGGCCTTGCCTTTCAAGGTCCTGACGTAGAAATCGGCGCTTATCAGACAGTCGGGCTGACATTCCCCGCCGCTGACCGCTCTGGCGGCAGTGATCGCCGAGCCCAATTGGGGATTTCATCCATCCCTGCCCTCACGCCTGCAAGCTGATTGCGGGAAAGCACGCGCTGGTGCGCAAAGTTACCCAGAGACTCTCGGAGGAACTCGCTCCCAGGGCATAGATCCAACGGGCACACCTGTTGCTGTAAATGCTGGAAGCGGAAGCTCTGAAAGAGCAGACCTGCTTCGCCGAAATCCGTAGGTGGGGTTCTATTCGCATAGATGGTCGTGCCTTCCGGGCAGTCCTGCGGGCAGGGCTCGAGTTTTTGAAGCAATACCTTCATTCGGTGCAGGCTTCGTGGAAAGAAGAGTCGCTGTTTGGGGAGGCAGCCAGTTGTCCTGGTCATACCTCCGTGGACAAGGCTTGCGCTTGCAGCAAGCTAACCTGGCTGATTTCATCCCTGTAAAAGGCCAAGCTGATTCTGTGCCCGGACACTCATCGTGCTCAATGCGTCAACCGATTTCTTACAAGGCTTAAGTTGGAAGTGAACCAGCACCTCCGAAAGTCAGGGCTGGTAGCCAAAATAATGGAAATATTGGTCACAGGTTCCCATCAGCGAAGGGACTTCGACTTCGTGATGTCGAACTTAACTCATATAATTCCAGTTGCCGCAGGATACTTCCATGCGCGCGGGAACTGGCATTGAAAGAGGAAAGCCTGAAAGAGCACAAACAAAAGATCCTCATCGTCGACGACGAGAAGATGATTCGTTGGTCGTTGGGCGAAGCCCTGCGTGGCTGGGGCTACGAGCCGATCGAGGCAGAGACTGCCGCGGCCGCACTGGCCGCATTCGACGCTGATCCTCCGATGGCCATCCTCCTGGATATCAACCTCCCCGACGGTTCAGGACTGGATGTTCTGCGGCAAATTCGCCATCGCCAACCTGAGGCAGTGGTGATCATGATCACGGCCAACGTCCTGGTGGACGAGACCATCGGGGCATTGCGAGGCGGAGCCTACGACTTCATAGGCAAACCAATAAATCTGGAAGAGCTGCAGGTAGCTATTCGCAATGGAATCGAAGCCAACCGATTGCGCAGGGAAGTGAAGCTCTTTCGGCGCGAGCGATCGCAACAGTTCAGCTTCGATCAAATCGTGGGCGCCTCTCCGGCCATCCGAGAGATGCTGGCGCTGGCACGCAAAGTCGCCGAAAGCGAAGTCTCCTCGGTTTTGTTGCAGGGTGAATCGGGCACCGGCAAGGACCTGGTAGCTAAGGCCATCCATTACCAGTCTTCGCGGGCTGAGGCTCCTTTCGTAGCAATCAATTGTGCAGCTCTGCCCGGCACCCTGATCGAAAGCGAACTGTTCGGCTACGAAAAAGGCGCCTTCACTGATGCGAAGGCGCGCAAAGAGGGATTGTTCGAGCAGGCAGAGGGCGGCACGCTTTTTCTGGATGAAATTGGTGAACTTGAGCTAAGTCTGCAGGCCAAGCTCCTGCGCGTCCTGGAAGAGGGATCTTTTCGACGAGTAGGGGGTCTGAAAGATCTTCCGCTCGACGTGCGGGTGATCGCGGCCTCGAACCGCGATCTGAAGACCGAGAGTGAAGCCGGGCGTTTTCGCGCCGATTTGTTCTACCGTCTTTCAGTGATTCAGATAGATATTCCACCGCTGCGCGATCGGCAAGATGACGTAAAGCTGCTCGCGGAGCACTACATCGAGAGTTTTAGAAGCCGCCTGCGAAAAAACATAGACGGCATAGCGCCGGAAGCGCTGGCTGCTTTCCGTCGTTACAAGTGGCCGGGGAATGTTCGTGAGCTCAGAAACGTGATCGAGCGCGCCATGATTTTGGAGGACGACGATGTGATCACCACCAAGTACTTGCCGCGCGGGTTGGTTGGTGAGTCCCGGGCAGGCGTCGAAGTAGTGACGGAGGAAGGCAAGTTTGCGACCCACTTTCGGTTGCCCGCCGACGGAGTTTCGCTTGACGGAGTTGAGATGTCTCTGGTGCGCCAGGCACTGGAACAAAGTGGGGGAAACCAGACCAAGGCCGCAGAGCTCCTCAACATATCGCGCGATCAACTTCGCTATCGCATGAAAAAACTGGAAGAAATCAGTGCCGTGACGGAAGAACAGAAATCATGATGCTGCTCCCTGCCCAGAGTCCGCACTGCCGACCCGGTAAACTCGCTCCCCGCAGCTGTACCACCTTGTAAAGCGCAGGGCATACTCCCTTGATATGGCTTACGACATCGCAGTAATCTCGTTACCAACCTGAATTCGACTTCGCTGCAGGTGGCTTTTGCTGTATGGCAGTGGTTTCGCGATAGTTGCAGGTTATTTCCCAGCAGCAAAGTAACGAGCTACGACACCCGCGCCAAACGGTTATAAAATCAAGCGACCCCGGGCCTTGTGGAGATGGTAATCGGTGGATGGTCGCGGGTGATGGCCGTGAAGGTGATCTGGAATGACCAATGTTGAGCTGCACAAGTTGACGAGCACCGAGCGGACTCTGGAAAGATCGCTCAAAGAACTTGCGTCGATCAAGTTTGCGCTCGACCAATCCACGATTGTAGCCATTACCGATCAGCGCGGCATAATCACCTATGTTAACGAGCAGTTTTGCCGCATTTCAGGATATTCGAAAGACGAGTTGCTGGGCCATGACCATCGCCTCATCAATTCCAAGTACCATCCCAAAGAATTCATCCGTAATCTCTGGACTACCATCAGCAGCGGCAAGGTCTGGAAAGGGGAGATTCGCAACCGGGCGAAGGACGGTAGCGTCTATTGGGTGGACACGACCATCGTGCCTTTCCTTGATGAAGCGGGGAAACCATACCAATACGTATCCATCCGGCACGACATAACGTCGCGAAAACTTGGCGAAGAAAAGATTCGGCAACAGGCCGAACTGCTGGACCAGGCGCAGGACGCTATTTTGGTCCGCGACCTTGATGACAACATCATCTATTGGAATAAGAGCGCCGAGCGCTTGTATGGCTGGACTGCCGAAGAAGCCATCGGTCACCAGGCGCCCGATCTCCTATTCAAGTACCCGCCCCCCGAATTCGCGGCTGCGCAAGAAGCGCTGAATAAGCATGGCGAGTGGCGCGGAGAATTGCACCAGGTAACCAAGGATGGGCGGGAAATCACCGTCGAGAGCCGCTGGACACTGGTTTCAGATGAGAATGGTAAATTCGATCGCAAGCTCGTCGTTAACACGGACATGACCGCGATGAAGGTCTTGCAGGCTGAGTTGCAACGCGCGGCGCAACTTTCTTTCGTCGGCGAATTGGCTGCCGGCTTGGCGCATGAGATAAAAAATCCACTCGCCGGGCTTCAAGGAGCGGTCGACATTCTGATCCGTCGCCGCGAGAAGAACGATTCTGAGCGCGAAGTGCTCGAAGCCATGCGGCACGAGGTGGTGAGAATCGACCAGACTGTACGCGCGCTGCTGGACCGAGCTCGCCCGCGCCTGGTCTCAGTCAGAGAGAGGTCGCTCACTGAAGTCGTAGGTCGCGCTGTCAACCTGGCCCATACACAACTGATCAACGCCATCATCCGTGGTCAACGCGTGGCCATCGAATTCGAACCAACCTCGGACTCGATCGTCATTCCAGTCGATCCCGCACTAATCGAAGATGCTGTTCTCAACCTGATTATCAATGCTATCGATGCCACAGCGGATGGAGGTAGGGTTACGGTTCGTGTAATGCGCAGTCAGAGTGACGACTCTGAAGCTTATGAAGAGGAAGCGATAATCGAAGTCTCCGATAACGGCCTTGGTATCGGCGAACAGGATCTCGGGCATATCTTCACTCCGTTCTTCACGACCAAAAAATCCGGCACCGGACTCGGGTTACCGGCGGTACGTCGTATAGCGCGCGCCCACGGGGGCCGGGTCGAGGTTAGTTCTGCTCTCGGCCTGGGATCGACTTTCAGAATTTTTCTTCCGGTCAACCGCCCCGGCGAAGAACCGCGCTGAGCAGATCTTTTATCGAGTGATTTAAATTTTCCTGTCCGTCCGGACGAGCAGACCAGACCTCCGGCTGAGTATTTCTACTCAGATAATCGCGATAGTCCCCAACAACTACCGGCGATGGCGCGAGTTCCCTGAGCGAATCACCATGGCACACTCGTTGCCGATTTCATGGACGTCCTTCGTCTGGTTCATGGCGAAACGGATATTGGGTATGGCAAAGCAACTAAGCGAGAAGGAATCCTGGGATCTCATCAGACGCGGGAGCGTTGGGCGCCTGGGTTGCGTCGCAGATGGTGAACCGTACGTGGTGCCCATAAATTATTTGTTCGAGGACAATTCGATCTATAGCCATTCGCTGCCGGGCAGGAAGATTCAGATCCTGCGCGGCCATCCACGTGCCTGCATTCAAATTGACGAGATTGAGAGTGATTTCGAGTGGCGCAGCGTTATTGCTTTCGGTAATTATCAAGAAGTAATCTCACCTGACGAGCGCAGAGCAATTCTGCGAAAGCTGTTTGCTCGCTTCCCTAAGCTTACGCCGGTCGAGTCCCTGTTAGCTGAAGACGCCGGTCCGCCGCCCAGTGTCGTATTCCGGATTCTCGTAGATCGCCTCACTGGTGTGGTGGGAGACTAGATGTGGGATATTGATTTGAGCATGATCAGGATCGGCGGGAAAGTGAAAGGGAAACATCCGGGTGATCAACAACCAAATAACTGACAATACAATCGAGATAGCTGCGGGTGGCAGGCTGTCAACACCACAAGGCGGGGACGTTGTGTTGCGCGACGGATCTACCGTGCGCATACGAGTAATGCGTCCCAGCGATGAACCGAGTCTGCTGGCCTTACTTCAATCGCTCTCCGACGAATCGCGCTGGCTGCGATTCTATTCTTCAGCTGGCGGTTCTGCTCTTGCTGCAGAGGCGCATCGCGAAGCTAATCTAGATGACACTTTCGGACTGCTCGCATTTAGTGGAACAGAGGAACGAGTGGTTGGGCATGCTTTCTATGCGGTCATTGATGACCATCGAGCTGAGGTGGCTTTTACGATTGCGAACGACTTCCAGGGGCGCGGCCTGGCCACACTCCTGCTCGGTCAACTGGCCGAAGTAGCTGCAGCCAATGGGATCCAGGTTTTTGAGGCCGAGGTAGTGGCCGCTAACCACGCCATGCTTAACGTATTCAGAGCCTCGGGATTCCCTATTGAGGTGAACGCCACTGCTGGTCAACTTCATGTGACCTTCCCCACTTCTTTCAGTGGGGAGGCAATCGAACGCTTTGAGAAACGAGAAGCGAGCGCAGCCGTCAATGCCTTAAAGCTTTTTTTCAATCCCTGCGCTGTGGCCGTCATCGGCGCTTCGCGCCGGCGCGGCACGATTGGCGGCGAGATATTTCATAACCTCTTGAGTTATGGCTTCAATGGACCAGTGTATCCGGTTAATCCACTCGCCGAAGTGATTCAATGTGTTCCTGCCTACCCTTCGGTCGAAGCGGTTCCCGGCCCGGTCGACCTTGGCGTCGTAGTTGTCCCCGCTGAGCAGGTTATAGAGGTCGCCGCTTCCTGCGGTCGCAAAGGGGTAAAAGCGCTCGTGGTCATCTCCGCCGGATTTTCGGAAACCGGGAGTCAGGGTCAGGAGCGGCAGGCCGAGTTGCTCCGAGTTTGCCGCGCCGCCGGCATGAGACTGATCGGTCCCAATTGCATGGGGATCGCCAACACCGATCCCAACGTGTTGCTCGACGCGACATTTGCGCCGGCAGTGCCACCACCCGGGCGGGTCGGCTTCTCTTCGCAGAGTGGCGCCCTGGGACTGGCTATCATCGAATACGCAAATTCGCTGGGTCTTGGGATTTCTACCTTTGTCTCGGTAGGTAACAAGGCTGATATTTCCGGAAACGATCTGCTGCGCTATTGGGAGTCTGATGAGGGCACAGACGTGATCCTCCTGTATCTGGAGTCGTTTGGAAATCCAAAGAAGTTTTCACAAATTGCCCGTCGCCTGGGGCGGCGTAAACCTATTGTGGTCGTCAAGAGCGGCCGTTCGGCTGCCGGTGCACGAGCGACTTCTTCGCACACTGGTGCGTTGCTGGCCGCCTCGGACGTGACGGTTGACGCGCTTTTCAGGCAGTCAGGAGTCATTCGCACGGATACGCTGGCAGAATTATTTGATGTTGCCTCGTTGCTGGCAAATCAGCCACTCCCTCGGGGGCAACGAGTCGGCATTATCACGAATGCCGGGGGTCCGGCAATCCTCTGCGCCGATGCTTGCGAAGCCAGAGGCCTCGAGGTTCCGCTCCTGAGCGATACCAGCCAGGAAAAGTTGCGCGCCTTTCTGCTCCCCGGCGCCAGTGCAAGCAACCCCGTGGACATGATTGCGTCAGCATCCGCAGATGATTATTACAAAGCCATCGAAATATTAGCCGCGGACGATAACATCGATTCCCTCATCGTTATTTTTACCCCCCCACTGGTCACTCGTGCCGAAGACGTGGCGCACAGGGTCGCCGCTGCCGTCAGGGAATTGGACAGGAGCAAGCCGGTAGTGACCGTGTTCCTTTCCGCCCAGGAGTTACCGACGGCCCTAAGGTCAGCGGACCTGAGCATTCCCTCGTACCCGTTCCCGGAAACTGCGGCGATTGCCATGGCGCGAGCGGCTCGTTATCGCGAATGGCGAGAAAGAATCGAGACGCCCGCTCCGCCATTGCCAAGTATCAAGCGGGATGAAGCGGCCGCGATTGTTGCCACGGCGCTTTCACGAGGTGACGGTTGGCTGGAGCCGGCGGAAACCGCAAGTCTCCTGGCCTGCTACGGCCTGCCGCTAATCGAACAGAGAATCGTCGCAAACGCCGCTCAGGCTGGGGCTGCCGTAGCCGAGATGGGCGGAGAGGTGGCGCTGAAAGCAATAGCTGCAGGCGTAATCCACAAGACCGAAGCCGGAGCGGTTCGCCTGAATCTGCGTGACGCAGAGCAGGTCCGGACAGTTGCCGGTGAGATGTTGGAGCAACTAACTGCCCAGGGGCAAACGGCCACTGGATTTGTGATTCAGCGCATGGCGCAGCGTGGCGTAGAAATGCTGGTTGGGGTAGTGCATGATCCGCAATTCGGGCCGGTCGTGGCCTGTGGCGCAGGCGGCATTCAAGTGGAATTGCTGCGAGACGTTTCTGTCCGCCTCACGCCGCTTTCAAAGACGGACGCTGCAGAAATGATCCGCGGGTTAAAAACCTATCCCCTATTGGCAGGCTTTCGCGGCGCGCCTCTCTGCGACGTGGGCTCACTTGAGGACGTGCTGCTGCGGGTGAGCGCGATGGCGGAAGATATCCCACAAATTGCTGAACTTGACTGCAATCCATTGGTGGTGCATGAGACCGGCTCCGTTATTCTCGATGCCCGAGTGCGTGTATCAGCCGTCGAGCCGAGACCACTGTTCGGAGCCCGCCGCTGAGCCTGAGTGACTGGACTTACCAATACTGTTGGGGAAGCGGAATGGCTGCATCCGCCACAAATACTGGCGCAAGAGGTCTCCGTTCCTGGACCTGTTCTCACCAATGAATAAAGCCGTCGCCAAACCTGACGGACGATGTACGAACAAGCCAGCAGGACGATGAGAGCGGCGATAATTACTTGCAAGTGAGCCATTTTCTAACTAAACCCCAGCAGCCGCCCGCCCTGATAAGTGACTAGCGAGCCCAGGTAAGCAAGCACCAGCATGTAACCAATCATAAATAAGGGCCAACGCCAGGAGTTCGTCTCGCGGCGAACGATGGCGACGGTCGACATGCACTGACAAGCGAGTACAAAGAAGATCATTAAAGAGAGTCCAACCAATGGGCTCCAGACCGGGGCGCCGTCGGCACGCCTTGCGTTGCGCATCGAGTTGACCAGAGAGGTCGATTGTGAATCAGAATCATTACCGACGTTGTAAACAATGCTGAGCGTTGAAATGACAGTCTCGCGCGCGGCAAAGGACGAAATTAACGCGATACCGATCTTCCAATCGAATCCCAGCGGCGAGATGAGCGGTTCGATTAGATGGCCTGCCCGGCCGGCATAACTGTTCTCCACCTGCTCTCTTTGATGGTTCCCGCCAGCTGCGCTCACTCGCGGAAAACTGGCCAGCGCCCACAACAAGATTGAGATGGCCATGATAACGGTGCCGGCCTGTTTCAGGAAGATTCCGGCTCGCGCCAACAGTGTGTGGAACACATTGCTGAGATTGGGAAACCGGTAGGGCGGCAACTCCATCACAAATGGAGGGGAAGGCCCCTGCAAAAGTGTGTGCTTCAAAACCCACGCCACCACGATTGCCGCCACTATCCCAAGGACGTACATCCCAAGAATTATTACTGCGCCAAGCGAGACAATTCCCAGAACCTTTCTCCCGGAAAAGAAGGCAGCAATCATCAACGTATAGACGGGCAGGCGGGCTGAGCAACTCATAAACGGAGCAATCATGATCGTGGCGAGTCGATCTTTCGGATTATCAATCGTGCGTGTCGCCATGATTCCCGGCACCGCACAAGCAAAACTGCTTAGCAGCGGTACGAAAGCCTTGCCATGTAAGCCAACCGCCCGCATCAGCCGGTCCATCATGAAAGCGGCCCGTGCCAGATAGCCGCTGTCTTCCAGGAGGGTGATAAAAAAGAACAGCAGCAGTATTTGCGGCAGAAAGACGAGCACTCCGCCAACGCCCGCGATGATTCCATCCACCAGCAGATCAGTTAGTATTCCCGGGGGGAAATGGGCACGTACTCCCGCCGCTAGGGCGCTGAAGACGTTGTCAATCAGCGTCATGGGGAGGTTAGCCCAGGAGAAAATAGTTTGGAAGACAAGTAACATTACGAGCACGAGGATCAGCGGGCCCGCTACTCTGTGGGTAATAACTGCGTCGATGCGCTCGCTGCTGCCTTTCTGCTGCTGTTCCTCTCTCTCGACACATTCCTCAACGACTTGCTCAATCCAACGATAGCGCTCTATTAAGAGTTCGCGAGTCGGGTGGTGATCTGCCGGCAACATAGCAGAGTTTCGCTTTGCACCTTTGGCCACTGTTTCGAGCACTGCTTGACCCAGGAGATCCAGGCCGACGCGCCGCCTGGCGATTACCGGCACCACTGCGACGCCTAGAGCTGCGCTGAGTTTCTGAATGTCGATGCGGAGTTTGCTACGCTGGGCCAAATCGGTCATCGTCAGCGCTATGACCATCGGGCGTCCTGTTTCAATCAGTTGCGTGGCAAGGTAGAGATTGCGAGTAAGATTGTTAGCGTCAACAGTGATGATTACCAAATCGGGCTCGGCTATTGCATTAACGCCAAGCATTGCGTCGCGGGCAATCTTTTCGTCGAGTGAAGTTGCGGCCAAACTGTAAAGCCCCGGCAAGTCAATGACGCGCGCCGGTACTCCGTCGGGGTCGGGAGCCCACTCCCCAACTTTGCTCTCAACTGTAACGCCGGGATAGTTGGCTACCTTTTGCCGCAATCCTGTCAGGGCATTGAAGAGACTGGTTTTACCAGTATTCGGATTCCCCGCCAACGCGATGGTCAGCGGTCTTGTAGCGCCAGCGTCAGATGGATTGCTGCCGGGAAGTCTTGCCGAAAGCGCATTCATAGATATGTCCGGGATTCTTTGGCGGGGCAGTTCGACTACGCTTCACTTGCAGTGACAATGACGGACTTGGCTTCGTTACGCCGCAACGCAAGATGATAGTCCTTGATGCAGATCTGAATTGGATCTCCGAACGGGGCCGACTTGATGACGCGAAGCGCCGCACCGGGTACCATACCCATCTCCATCAGCTTCAGGGCCACCAAGTCCGGGCCTCCCACTGAAACCACTCGAACTGTAGAGCCAGGTAGTGTTCTATCAAGTGTCATGCAGCCATTCTCCCAAAAATGAAACCGGTTTTCAATATCGCCCGCTAAAATTCCAGCAACTCGCGAGCCACAAGAGCAATATCAGCGGTTTGCTCCCCTCGCTTCTAGTACCGTGAGCACATGGTTCCACCTGCCTGCGGAATTCTGCGCTGACGCAGGCGTCATATTTCCCAAGTAACAGTATGTTGCGGACAAATACTCTCTACAATTCGATAAAACAGGTCCCGGCATAATCATTGCTCGGCGACGGTTGAGGCGACCCTCTTGAAGTCAGGTACTGGCAGGCTTTGGTTTTGTCATCGGTCAAAACGCCGGCCTGATCCCTCATGAGTCGCTCAATTTGATGCAACGCCACCCTGAACTTTGCTGGATCGGGCAACCATGACAGTAAACTCAATGATCGAAACACCCTCCAGGCTACTGAAGAAATATGATGTGCCAGGACCGCGCTATACCAGCTACCCGACGATCCTTCATTGGACCGACACGCCGACCGAGGCAGAGTGGCTGGCGAGTGTGTCCGACAGTCTGGATTTGACTGAACGCCATGGCAACGGCGCGGCAATCTACCTGCACATCCCCTTCTGTCGCTCCCTCTGCACTTATTGCGGTTGCAATTCGCGCATCACAGCCAGCACTACTGCCGGTTCCAGGTACATCAAGACAGTCTTAAAAGAGTGGGACCTCTACCGCGAATTGCTCGGACGTTCACAACCTGTCCCCCTTGCGGAGCTGCACCTTGGTGGTGGAACTCCGACATTTCTCTCGGCACCTGAACTTGACGAGCTGATCAGCGGAATTTTGCGACACGCGCAGCGGACTGCAGAGTCCGAATTCTCCGTGGAATCTGACCCGCGCGTCACGCAGCCCGATCATTTGGCCACGCTATACCGGCTGGGCTTCAGACGCCTCAGTCTGGGCATTCAGGATTTCGATCCCTTCGTACAATTGGCAGTGAATCGGATTCAGACCGAACAACAAGTGCGCTCCGTAACGGAAGCAGCGCGGGCGGCCGGATTTACCAGTATCAACTACGACCTTATCTACGGTCTGCCCTTTCAGACTGTGCAGAGCATTGAGCAAACGGTTGAGGCAGTAATGCGACTGCGACCCGACCGGATCGCCTTTTATGCCTACGCCCACGTACCGTGGGTAAAACCAGGTCAGCGCCATTTCACTGAAAAAGATCTACCCTCGGGCGATGAGAAACGCGAGCTTTACGAATTTGGTCGCGAGATGTTGGCGGCGGCTGGATATCACGAAATTGGTATGGATCATTTCGCGCTGGCGAGCGAGTCGTTGTGGCAGGCTTCACTCAATAAGACGCTGCATCGAAATTTCATGGGCTATACCTCGCGCCTTGTCGCTCCCCTGATTGGACTGGGCGTTTCAGCAATCAGTGATGCCTGGGACGCATTTGTGCAGAATGAAAAAGTTCTTGAGCCCTACGAAGAGCGAGTCAACAAAGGTGAACTCCCGATCTTTCGCGGCCATAAGCTCAACCGTGAGGACGTGGTCCTCAGGCGTCACATACTGAATCTGATGACCCGCTTCGAAACCAGCTGGGACACGCCGGAACTCCATTTGCCCTATGTCGACTCTGTGGCAGAAAGACTGGCCGAGCCAACCCGAGATGGGCTGGTGCGGTTAACCGACCAATCATGCCAGGTAACTGAGAGCGGCAAGGCGTTTCTCCGCAATATCTGCATGGCATTTGACGCGCGCCTGGCGCGAGATAATTCAACTTCGCAGTTGTTCAGCAGGACGATTTAGGACCAGTCATGAAACGAGGAATCCTCTTGCTGAACTTTGGCGGTCCGTGGACGCTGACTGACGTTAAGCCTTTTCTCTACCGCTTATTCAATAATCCGCGGGTGCTGGTGGGTGTTCCCGCCCCGTTTCGCCAGTTGCTCGCTCTCCTCATTGCGCAGGTCAAGGGCCCTTCTTCAATCAGGAGTTATGAAGCAATCGGCGGTGGCTCACCCCAGTTGAAGTGGACTCTCGCTCAGGCAGAAGGATTGCGAAAGCTGATGCCTGAGGACGGCGTTCGCATCGAAATTGGCATGAGCAGTTCTGAGCCCTCCATCCAAATTGCGCTTGAGCGGTTGCGGTCCTGGGGTGCAGATCAGTTGGCGCTCCTGCCGTTGTTCCCACAGTTTTCGACCACGACCACCGGAACTTGTTTTGAGTTTGTGACCGCAGGTCTGAAACAGCTTGATTGGAATCCCCAGCTTACGACGATTGGCAGGTGGCCCGACCATCCTGATTACATAGCCCTGCTCCGCAGTTTTGTTGATGAGGCGCTGAGCAGCGCCGTGGTGGACCACAACGGGTCAGAGGGCCCGGTGCACATTGTTTTTTCGGCCCATTCGTTACCGCTGAAAATAGTCGAGCGCGGCGACCCCTACCCCGAGGATGTGCGGCGAACTATCAAGGCGGTTACCTGTGGCCTGTCAGCGCCCTGGTCCCTCGCTTTTCAGTCTCGCAACGGCAGGCTACCCTGGCTCGAACCGTATCTGGAGAATGAACTGAAAAAGCTGGGCCGCGAGGGAGTCAAAACGGTAGTGGTGGTCCCGGTCAGTTTTGTGAGCGATCACATCGAAACCCTGTTTGAGCTGGATCAGCTGTATGCCGCGGTGGCCAGAGATCACGGAATCAAGCACTACCACCGCGCGCGTTGTTTCAACGACAACCCTCAATTTCCGCGCGTGTTGCAATCAATTCTGGCGGAGGCTTATGCATGATCGGTACATTAGATCGTAATCGTAAGGAAGCCACTGTAGTGGGGGCCGGTATTGCCGGTATGCTGGCGGCTTATTCCCTGGACCGTGGCGGCTACCGTGTCACTCTCATCGAAGAACAAGAACGTGCCGGTGGTTTGATCCAGACTCGCAAGACTCCCTACGGCATCAGCGAAAGCGCGGCGCATTCATTGATTGCTACCAAGGCTGTGCGCGAGCTTTGTGCGGATCTGGGCGTTGAAATGGTAGAGCCGCGGAAAGAAGCGAAAGCAAAATACATCCTGCGGGATGGCAAGCTGCGCAGGTTCCCTCTGACGATTGGAGAAACGTTCGATACGCTGGGCCATGCGGTCGTCGCCCGGTCTCCTGTCTACCGCCCGCAAACGCTTGACCGGTGGGCGCGGCTGCATCTCGGTGAAGCCGCACTGGAATATCTGTTGACTCCGCTGGTGCGCGGAATTTACGGGGCTCAGCCTTCGGATCTGGGTGTGGCTACAGCTTTCCCTTTTCTTGATCTCCCCGCCGGAAAAACCCTGCTCGGTACAATGCTGCGCAAACGCCGGCAGGGAAGCAGTGAGAAGGAAAAGAAACACCGGGCTGCGCCTCGGTCTGGCATGGGCGACATCGTGACCCGCTTGGAACAGCATCTTGAAAGACGGCTGGGACGCAACTTCCGCAAGGGTGAAAAAGTGGATCGCCTCCCTGAGGCGCCCAATGTAATCATCGCCACTCCCGCATACGCGGCGGCAAAAATACTGGAACCCGTTTCCACAACGCTGGCGGACAGCCTGGCCGCCGTAAGCTATACGCCGATTGTGTCGGCCACGGTGTTTGTTGACCTGCAGGCCTTCACGCGACCGCTGCACGGTGTGGGGGTTCTGATGCCCGCCCGGGAGCAAACGAAATCGCTGGGCATTCTCTTTAACTCCAGCTCGTTCTCCTTCCGCGTCAGCGATGAGTCCCGTTACGCATCCTTTACTGTGATGATGGGCGGCACGGCCCAGCCGCAATGGCTATCGGCTTCAGACGAAGAGATTAGGCAGGCCATCAAGCTCGAGTTCGCTACCCTGTTGGGTATTCGCGAGCCGCAGGAGGTAGTGATCCACCGCTGGCAGGCTGCTTTGCCGCAATATTCCATTAGTCTCCCGGCAGTCTGGGAATGTGCGCGTCAAAGCTGGTGCGCAACCCCTGGTCACATACTTTTTGGCAACTACACTGGACAAATAAGTTTACGCGGCATGATCGAAAGTGCCGCCGGGCTTGGCGCGGCGAAACAATTGTGACGCTGCGCCGGTTTCCTCTCCTTGGCTTGCGAGGTTTCTCGCAACCATGCGCAGATTTACCCGTTGATTGCAGGCAATAAGCTCCCGTTTGCGAAAATGATTAGATAAAGCGTGCCAATTCGCGGGCACGCCTTTTGCCAATTCGATTGACATTCCTTACTCGGTGAATGGTGGCCCGAATCATGAAAATCCTCCTGGCAGTGGACGGTTCGCCCTGTAGTGACGAGGCCGTTAACGAGATAGCGCGTCGGCCCTGGCCTGTGGGCTCGGAGATCAAAGTCCTGACGACGTTCGAGTTGTCAGCACCAGTAGTTCCGGAAACGTGGATCATGCCCGCAGGGTATGTCGACGAAATCGATCGCGCAGCGCGAGATCAAGCGAAAGCCGTCGTGAACCGCGCCGTCGAGAAACTGAAAGCCAGGAGCGGCGATGCGCCGGCTGTTTCCTGCGAAGTATTGCCCGGCCCGCCAAGTATTGTGATTCCGGACGAAGCTGAGAGTTGGGGAGCAGACCTGATCGTGGTGGGCTCTCATGGGTATCGCGCCTGGGAACGCTTCCTGCTGGGTTCTGTCTCCCAGTCGGTAGTCTCCCATGCGAAGTGTTCGGTTGAAGTGGTGCGTTGTCTGCATGTTGAGGCCAGTACTGCAAGTGAACTGCCGGCGTCGCAGTAAAGGTGACGGGTAAACATGGCCAAAATATTGATTTTGGGCGGCGGCTTCGGAGGTGTAATAGCGGCGGAAAGCCTCGTTGCGAAACTAGGCCATGACCATCAGATTACTTTGTTATCGCGCAATCGCCAGTTTGTATTCTATCCGGCGTTGGTCAAATTGGCCTTTGGCAAGTGCCAGCGTGAGGACGTCTGTTTCGACCTGCGCCGGACCTTGTTAAACCGGCGGGTGAACTTTATCGCAGCTGAGGTAACACGGATCGATCCTCTTGCGCGCAAAGTAACCATTGACCATGGCGAAGTCGAGGGTCAACTCCCATACGATTACCTGATCTTTGCCATGGGTCGAAGGTTGGCGACTGAGCGTATTGCAGGCTTCTACGAAAATGCCAGGCACGTTTTGAATGTCGAGAAGGCGCTGGAATTCGGCGCGGCCGTTGCGGCTTTTCGCGAAGGTAGGGCGGTGTTTGGGCAATGTCCGGGAGCGCGGCTTCCGGTTCCCGTTTTCGAATCCGCGTTCGCGTTGTCACGTTTGCTGAAAGAGAGCGGCGGCCGCGAGCACGCTGAAATATTCGTAATCAGCCCGGATCCTCCCGGTGGACAACTCGGCGTTTTCGACCTCACACGCGAGATGCGTAAGGCGCTCGATTTTCACCGCATAGAGTTTGTTCCAGACTTTCCAATCGAACGGGTCACAGCTGGTGCAGTCCTGGCCAAGAATGGACGGGCCATTGATTTCAATCTATTGATGCTGCTGCCGCCTTTCCAGGGGTCGCCGGTATCCGCTTCCCTGGGAGTAGCCAACGACGACTCCTACATTCAAGTCGATACCAGCATGAGGGTGATTGGCAGGCAACGAATTTACGCAGTCGGCGATTGTGTGGATTTTAGCGGGCCAAAACTGGGCCACATGGCTGTTCGTCAAGCTGAGGTGGCGGCCGCCAATGTTTGTGCTGAAATTGAGGACAAGGCGCCGGTGGCCCATTATGCGCACGAGCTGCGGCTGGTGATCGATGAAGGTGGCAGCGACAGCATTTATGTACATAACGATCCCAATGTAGACGAACCAGCGAACGTCAGTCAGGGCCTTTTCTGGAGCTGGGCAAAGCTCGCTCAGGAAAAGTGGTGGCAAGCGGCGCACTCTTGATTGGCAGTTGGTTCATCAGGGAGTCCGGAGGAGGTAAAACGATGGAGAAAGCTACTAATCAAGGCATTGACAATGCAATGGAGCACAATATCGGGTTCACCTGGCATCGGCTGCACTGCGAAAGAGAAGAGATTTGTGAGGTTCTGCTTAAAGAAGATCACGCATACGAATCGTCGACTGGAGAAGAGGCTACGCGCGCGACCAACTGGCACCGGGCGCTGCTCCAGGGACGACTGCGCAAAATCGACGATGCCCTCGATCGATTGATGTCAGGTTCATATGGGATCTGCTGTGAATGCGGCACACCCATCGAAGACCAGAAGTTGGGACTGGATTGCGCCATGGCTTACTGCGTGAATTGTTGGCAACAGCTGCAAGCCAAACTCTGATTTGATTTAGCGTCTTTTTGGAAAGGGCACTCGAGTATCCGGTGGCGGTGGATGAGTCTCCGGCCAAAGCTGGGGCAAACTCGCCGACCGAATTCCAACGATGCGGCCGCCGGCGGGCGGACTCCAATGCGGAGGCCCAATTTACTGGGCAAGGTTGCTCACAGGCTAGCGGAAAACTTCTCAAAGCAGATCAAAATCCACGAACAAACTCGGGAGAATCAAGCGGCACGGTCGTTGCACAAAGGAACAAAAGGAGGCGGGCCCTGGCGGGAGCTGCGACCCTGGAGAAAACAATGAAAATCGAGTGCATTCTTTGTCCTACGGATCTCTCGTCCGATTCCGATGAGGCTTTGCGCTATGCCATCGCGCTGGCGCAGGCATACAGCGCAGAGCTTATCCTCTTGCATTGCGACCTCAAGGGTGATGGGCTCGCGCAAAGACAGGCTCATGATGACGCTGCTCAGTCGATTAGAAGCGCGCTCCAAAAGCATCTAGGCTCGACCGACTTGAGCGGGCTTGACTGGAAGAGCTTGATTGTTACTTCAGACGATGCGGGTGAAACGATTGCGAAAGAAGCGGCAGTTTATGGCGCTGATCTGATTGTCATGCGTTCCCGTCGCCGGCCCCATCGCGCCGCCCTCCTGGGATCAACTGCCGAGTCAGTATCACGGACTGCCCCCTGCCCGGTGCTGGTGATGCACACCGATGAGCGCAGCTGGGTACTCGGCTCCCCGACCAAAATTGAGCTGCAACGCGTACTTGTAGCCTACGATTTCTCAGACTACTCCGAACTCGCGCTCAATTATGCCTTATCATTGGCACAGGAATACCAGTCAGAATTGCACCTGCTGCATGTCCTCCCGCCGTTTACACTAAGGGAAACCGAGATCTCCTGGACGCCCCTTGGACGTGAAGGCGCTTATCACAAGGCGGCACACCGATTACAAAAAGCCATTCCTCCGGAAGCTCATCTGTGGTGCAAGATCAAGCATGCGGTGAGTGAAGGTCAGCCGTATCGCGAAATACTTGCTTATGCTGAAAAGAACAACATCGACCTGATCTGCCTCGGCGCGCACGGGGCTGGATTTGGGATGCAGGCTTTGTTTGGATCCAATGTGGATCGCGTGATCCGGCAGGCACCGTGTCCGGTATTGGTCACGCGCCCCTTGAAGCCGGCCATGTCATACAAGGGAGAAGTGCGTCATCAACCTGCAGCAGCAAGGTTTTGAACAATTAAGAGCGAAATCACTTTCTCGATCACACCAAGTCAAACAAACGGTCGTCATGATTAGCGGCGACCGTTTCTGTTTAGCTTACCACGCTCCAGTAAGAGTGAATCCTGGCTTTGGCCGCTGTTTTCCGGCAGTGGCCACGCAACGGCGTCTAGTTTCGGGCTGGGTAGCGTCTGCGTGCAACCTGACTTTGAACACGGCAGGGGACAGGCTTGACGCGGTCGTTTACCGGGGAATCAGGAATGGTTCAACCGTGTTTCCAATCCGCCCGGACCACAAGGCGTTCCTGTGATGGTCGTCCTGTCGCACGGGCTGGATTGCAACCAGAGATCACATCCTGTTGATCTCAAGGAGCCGTTTGATGGCATGCCTGTGCCAGAACACGCCCGCCAGGGCGGCCACGAGCAAACTCCCGCTCAACAAGGTACCCATTCCTCGTACACTGACTTTCTTATCCAGGACTCTTTCACTTTTTTTCATGATTACTTCTTGCCTTCCTGTGAGTCGGCTTCACCGGCACTCACTATGATTATGTTCGGGTCACCAAACGGCGACTCTTGCTCGTGACTTTTGCATAAGGCGTGCCAATTCCCTGGAAGCATTTTGCCGCGCGTTCTGACGTGCTGCCCTGGGAAATGCCGGCTTGAGCTGCGCGGTATTCCACATGGCTTGGATATTCACGCAGCCTGTCCCGTTCGAAGGCAGCTCTCAGAAAGTAATTCGTCACTTCGCCTAACAAGTTGCTCGACAAAAAATAATTGGCGCGGTTTAATGTCAGCCTTTAGTCAAACCCTGATTGGGAGCAATAAAGACAGTGATGTTCATAGTGGTTAAGTCCAGGCGGTGGTTCCTCGTCTCGATGCTGTTGGCAGCGTGCTTCACTTCGAATCTGACGGATATTTATTCTCAGGAGCCGATTGACGAGGTGAATCCGATGATTGGCACCACCGGTCCCAATGTCTATGACTATGGCGGGATGATTCCAGGGGTCACCACTCCGTTTGGTATGACACACTGGACGGCCATGACTCGCGAGAACAAGATCAGCGTCTATTCATACAATCACGGCGATAAGACGATTCAGGGTTTTATCGGCACTCATCAACCCGCAATCTGGATGGGCGACTACGGCTACGTAAGTCTGATGCCTTCCACTGGAGAGCTGCAGCCTTTCCGAAAATTACCCTTCAGTCATACTGATGAGATTTCGGCCCCGAACTACTACGCGGTGAGAATGGGTGAAACAGGCAAATCGATCAAGGCAGAGTTAACGGCCACTGCCCGCTCAGGTTTCCTGCTGTTTACTTTTCCGGCCTCCAGCAGTTCCCACATCGCAGTTACCGCCAGCCGCTCAGATAGATTTGCAGGCTTTGTACGGATCGATCAAAAGAAACAGGAGATTACCGGCTATAACAGCGATCGCATGTCCGCCGAACTGGGTCCACCACTACCCAATTTCAAAGGTTACTTTGTGATTCAGTTCAGCAAGCCCTTTGCGTCGTCCGGGACCTGGTTGGACAACAATGTCCATCGCGACAGAGAGGAACAGAGAGGCCACTATATCGGCGGTTACGCTACTTTTTCGACGACTGAGGGTGAACAAATCAAGGTCAGAATTGGCACTTCATTTATCAGTCTGGACCAGGCCAGAGAGAACCTCAAGAGAGAGATTCCGGACTGGGACTTCACTCGGGTCAAAGCTGAAGGTCGGCGCGTCTGGAACGAAGCGCTCGGCAAGATCGCGATCGCAGGCGGCACGAAGGACGATCGCGTCAACTTCTACACCGCGATGTATCACACCCTTTTGTTTCCCAGGATCTTTTCTGAATATGGACGCTATTACAGCGCCTTTGATGATCGAATTCATAACGGAATCTCCTACAACGATTACTCACTTTGGGACACATTCAGGGCCGAGCACCCGCTGTTGTTGTTGACCCAACCGGGCAGAGTGCCGGATATGATTACCTCGCTACTGCAAATGTATGACGAGGGTGGTTGGATGCCGAAGTGGCCAAATCCCACCTACAGCAACATCATGATTGGCACTCATGCTGACAGCGTGATTGCCGACGCCTATGTCAAAGGCGTCCGCGGATTCGATCTGAAAAAGGCATTTGCGGCAACCTGGAAGGACGCGATGACGCCGCCCACTGGAGACAGCAGTAATCGCTGGGCCGACCGCGCGCCCTGGACTGCATTCGAAGCGCGTGGAGGGCTGACATGGTACAAGTCACTGGGATTTGTTCCGAGCGATAAGACCGATGAGTCGGTGTCGCGCACGCTGGAGTTTGCTTATGACGATTTCTGCGTAGCCCAGATCGCCAAAGCGGTGGGTGAGCCAGACGCTTATGAGTTACTTATGCAGCGCAGCACGAACTACAAGAACCTGTACGATCCATCTATAGGCTTCATGCGACCAAAGAAGTCCGATGGCAACTGGGATGAGGAAGCCTGGGCTGCGAAAGAAGACCGAAAACCTGGATTTACCGAAGGCAGCCCCTGGACGTACCTGTTCTGCGAAATGCAGGACATCCCCGGCGCGATTGCCCTGATGGGAGGCCCTGAGAAGTTCGCGGCGAAGTTGGATGAGAATTTTTCAGGCGGACACTACCGTCACGACAACGAACCCGGTCATCATTACACGTATCTTTATGACTATTGCGGCCAGCCCTGGAAGACGCAGGCGCGAGTCAGAGAAACTCTTCTCTCCCAATACCATAACGCGCCGGATGGTCTAAGCGGCAACGACGATTGTGGGCAAATGTCTGCCTGGTACATTTTCAGTTCTATGGGGTTCTATCCGGTCACGCCAGGCAGTCCGGTCTACGCGCTGGGCAGTCCACTTTTTCGCAAGGCAACCATCAAACTGAGTCAGCCCTACAAGAATGGACCGTTCACAGTAATTGCGCGCAACCAGTCGGCGGCGAACATTTACGTCCAATCTGCAACCCTGAACGGCAAGCCATTGCGAGAACCTTTCATAAGGCACGAGGACATTGCGAACGGTTCTACACTCGTGTTCGTGATGGGCGCACAACCAAACAAGGATTGGGGCACAGGTCAGCGCTAGTGGCGCGCACTTTCAATCGAGCCAGGCTTATTGGTTCAGGCGCATCATTAATCTTGTGTACTTTGGACTGTGAGGGGTTTTTTCTGCCGGCGGGTCACTCAAGATTACAGTTAGCAACGATCAATCTGCGAGGTTATGAATGAAAGTCTATTTAGCAGAAATTATCGGCACCATGATTATGATCATCCTTGGCGATGGTGTCGTCGCCAACGTGCTCTTACATAAATCAAAAGGCCAGGGAAGTGGCTGGATGGTCATCACTACCGCCTGGGGCCTGGCCGTCATTATCGCTATCTTCAGCGTTGGCCGTATCAGCGGCGCACACCTGAATCCGGCGGTGACTGTCGCCATGGCGTCGATTGGTTCATTTCCCTGGCAACAGGTGCCCGGTTACGTCGCGGCACAGATTTTTGGCGCCTTTCTCGGGGCGACAGTGGTTTGGTTAATCTACCTGCCGCATTTCGCCGAAACCGCCGAGGAAGATTTAAAGCTCGCTGTTTTTTGCACCGTGCCGGCGATTCGTCACCCGGTCTTCAACTTCATGACCGAAGCAATAGGCACGGCGATTCTCCTTTTCGGCATTCTCGCGATTGCGGCCAACGCACAGAAATTAACAACCCCAGCGGGTGTCGACCTCTCGCTGGTCTTCAGCCAGGGTATCCAACCGATACTGGTTGGCTTTCTTGTATGGGGAATCGGTCTCTCGCTGGGTGGACCAACGGGATATGCAATCAATCCGGCCCGTGACTTGGGACCGCGTCTGGCTCACCTACTGTTGCCGATTGCGGGTAAGGGAAAGTGCGATTGGGGCTATGCCTGGGTGCCGGTAGTAGCCCCGCTGCTCGGTGGAGTTCTCGGGGCCGGCCTGTTTACCGTGATTGGATTCTGAAGCGGAGGGAATAACTCATGACTCGATATGTTGGTGCGGTTGATCAGGGCACAACCAGCACGCGCTTTATGGTTTTTGATCATGAGGGACGCCAGGTCGCCTGCCAACAAATGGAGCACGCACAAATACTGCCGCAGCCAGGTTGGGTAGAACATGACCCGCGCGAAATTTACCAACGCACCTGCGAAACGATTGCCGGGGCGCTTGCTCAGCGCAACCTCACGGCGCAGGACCTCGTCTCAGTCGGCATAACCAACCAGCGTGAAACTACAGTCGTTTGGAATCCGAAAACCGGTGAGCCACTCTATAATGCGATTGTCTGGCAGGATACGCGCACTGACCGCATCATGCGGCGCCTGGAACAGGCCGGAGCAGGCAGTACAATCCGCAGCAAGGCGGGCTTACCGCCCGCTACTTATTTTTCCGGAGGGAAGGTGCAATGGATTCTCGACAACGTCGACGGCGCTCGCTCAGCTGCGGAACGTGGTGAGGCGATCTTTGGAAATATCGACACCTGGATTATTTGGAATCTGACGGGCGGCAGTAATGGCGGAGCGCACGTCACGGACGTCACCAACGCCAGCCGCACGATGCTCTTTAATCTTGAGACACTGGACTGGGACGATGAACTGCTCGGACTCTTCAACATTCCGCGGCGGATGCTCCCGGCGGTTCGTCCTTCCTCCGATTCAACTTTCTACGGGCTGACGCAGGTTGATGGCCCATTCGAAGGTCAGGTTCCCTTGTGCGCGGATCTCGGCGACCAGCAGGCTGCAACCGTCGGCCAGGTGTGCTTTACCCCTGGGGAAGCTAAGAATACGTACGGCACCGGAAACTTCATGTTGCTCAACACAGGGACGAGCATTGTTCCGTCGCACGCAGGCCTGTTGACAACGGTGTGCTACCAGGTTGATCGCTCACCTGCTGTTTATGCGCTGGAGGGATCGGTAGCAGTCACCGGCTCGGCTGTCCAATGGTTGCGCGACCAGCTGGGAATTATCAAACAGGCTGCTGAGATCGAAGCGCTCGCCAACACCGTTTCCGACAATGGCGGAGTTTATTTTGTGCCGGCGTTTTCCGGTCTCTACGCTCCGTACTGGCGCGGCGATGCGCGCGGTTGCATTGTCGGGCTTTCGCGTTTTAACCACAAAGGTCACCTCGCCCGCGCCACTCTCGAGGCTATCTGCTATCAAACGCGTGACGTTCTCGATGCGATGGTCAAAGACTCAGGAGTCCGGCTTGAGGTCCTGAAAGTCGATGGCGGCGCCACGGCTAACGATACCCTGATGCAACTGCAAGCGGACATCCTCGGAGTGCCCGTGGTGCGACCAGTAGTTTCCGAAACCACTGCGCTCGGCGCCGCCTATGCCGCGGGCCTGGCGGTTGGGTTTTGGAGCGACGCGGAGGAAATGCGGCGGAACTGGCAAGCTGACAAGCAATGGGCACCCCGCTGGACCGCAGAGCAGCGAGAAGCCGGATACGTTGGTTGGCAGAAAGCCATCGAGCGCACCTTGAATTGGGTGGATCTGGAAAAGAACTGAGCGTTCCGGGATTATGGCTGTCCTGAGGGATGGCCGCGCGGCGCTGTGCGCAGCTCAAGCGCGCCGCTTTGCATTTCACGAATATAGGTCCTACCCGTGGAGGAGCTCAGGTTATGTCGCTGCCGCGCAGAACTTTTCTAAGAGCGCTGGGTCCGGGTGTCGGAACCATAGCCATTCTGGGACCGGTAATCGGGCAACGAAAGTCAAAACTCCACTTCCCTGATGCGGCAAAGAAAATTCTCATCGCTCATCGCGGCGCTTCGGCCTACGCTCCTGAACATACGCTCTATTCCTATCGACTGGCGCTGCAACAAGGGGCGGATTTCGTCGAACAGGACCTGCAGATCACGCGTGATGGTCAGCTTGTTTGTCTGCACGATCTCACGCTTGAGCGCACTACGAATGTCAAAGATGTCTTCCCGAAACGTTACCGCGAAGAAATGGTTCAAGGGGTCGCCGCTCGCCGCTGGTTTGTTTCTGACTTCACCTTAAAGGAAATTAAGCAACTGGATGCCGGTTCATGGTTCGCACCAAAATTCAAAGGAGCGAGTGTCCCGACATTTCAGGAAGCTATTGCTCTGGTGCGCGGCAAGGCGGGACTCTATCCCGAGACCAAGGCCCCTGAGGTCTACGGTCGAATGGGTTTTGATATGGAGCGCCTGTTGCTTGACAGCCTGCAGAAAAATCAACTGGGCACGCCGAGCTCCGAGCGACATACCCCATTGATCGTGCAATCATTCAGTGCGGCAAGTTTGAGAAAGCTATCGAGCTTGCTACCCGCAAAGCTGCCGCTGGTGCTGCTCGTCAATGAGGAAGCGCGGGGAGAATGGCTGACGGTAGCGGGACTGGCCGAAGCGAAAAAGTTTGCCAGCGGTATTGGTCCAGCCAAAGCACTGCTTGACAGGGGTCTGGTCCAGCAAGCCCATGCTCACCGGCTGACTGTTACGCCCTACACCTTTCGCTTGTCGGATAAAGGACAATTCAGGACGCTGGCTGATGAAATGAGTTATTACCTGTACGACCTCGGTGTCGACGCTTTGTTTACCGACAATCCTGATTTATTTCCGCGGACAAAGATCGGATCCAGACCTTAGGAACCGGTTGCCAGGAAAGAATCCAATTCCGCTCGAGTCGGCAGGGCGGTACGGGCGCCCAACGCCCGGCAGCCAAGCGCGGCAACGGCACACCCCAGCCTAAGACTCGTTTCTACTTCTTCGCCTTGTAACAAACCATAGACAAAGCCCCCATGAAAGGCGTCACCAGCACCCGTGGTATCAACACAACCACCAGGTACGGCGAAAGCAGGCGCCTCCAGAAATTCTCCATTACAGAGCACAGTTGCGCCCCGCCCTCCTTTCGTAAGGCCGACCAGGGCACAGCCATACTTCATTTTGATCTCGGCCAGCGCAGTGTGGGCGTCGTCAATGCCAGTCAGGATTCGCGGAAACTCTTTTGAAGAGATAAGCACATCGATTAAGGGGAGGAACTCCAGCAGGCCATCATATACATTGTCGATGTCCGCGGAGACAATCGTCCCGGCAGCGCGAGCTGCTCGGGCCATGCGAGTGCAGGCAGGCGGATCGTGGGCATCAAGGTGGATGACGCGTGCTCTCCCGGCAAACTCCACAGGGGCATCCGCGGCAGTGTAGACGAGGCGCTCATCTCGATCCCAAAGGACCGTGCGCTCGCCTCGCTGGGCTTCGATAATGATATAGCCAATTTGGGTCCGGGCATTTTCGACCAATTCAGCAGATGCAACATCCACGCCTTCATCCCTGAGCGATTGCAGGCCAAAGCGACCTTCCGGGTCGGTGCCGAAGCGTCCGGCATAGGCGGTTCGCATGCCGAGACGCTGCAGGGCTACGATTGCCGAGGCTGTTTGTCCCCCCGCTCCTTTTCGATACTCGACCATTCTGGTCTGAGTAGTGGGATCGGGGAACTCCGGAACAACCAACAGGTGGTCGACTGCGTTCACGCCAAAGCCGGCGCCGTCGAATTCCTTCCCGTTTTTGAGCTTGAAGGGGAACCGCACTAATGACCTCTCAGTCTTTGCGTCAGGAACAAACGAGCAGGCTAGCACACATCAAATTTTTATGCCGCAAAAGAGGATAGGAGGTGAGCCGGCGCCCTTAAATTGCGTGATTGGAAAAGAGGAACGGTGCGCGAGAGGCAGACCTCCAGCGCACCGTTTTCGGTGACGAATAGTTAGAAGTGGAACTTCAAGGCGAACTGCATCACACGAGGATCGCCGGCCAGAGAGGTGATCGTGCCCACCGAAGTCGTGCTCGAAATATCGCGCGCCGGCAAGCCGAACTGGGGATGATTGAACATATTGAACATCTCCCAGCGAAACTCAAGGTCCCGGCCTTCGCCAAAGTATGCAAAGGTGCGGGCCACGGCGATATCAAAATTTGCCAGACCTGGTCCACGCAGTGTGTTGCGTCCGCAGGTTCCGAGCCGGCCTTCAACTACCGGATTGCCGCTGGCGTCCAGCTTGGTTGGGTTGGGCGCAGTCGGTACGGCGTAGGCCGTCTTGTCAAACCAGCGATCGATGGTCCGCTGGTTCTTGGGTAATGATCCATCGCGCAGGCAATCAGCGAAGGCACTCACCAGACCGCCCCCGCGCGGGCCACCCAGCAGCGAGCTGTTGCCTCCGGCGGCGACTGTAAAGGGCCGGCCGGTTCGAAGGTTAACCAGGCCACTAATGCGCCAACCGCCAAGTATCTCGGCCGCCAGGCCCTTGTTCAGATAAGACCGGCCGCGGCCAAAAGGCAACTCGAGGATATAACTACCGACGAAACGATGACGCACATCAAAGTCGCTGGGACCGTGACGCTCGCCCCGGTTATAGGCGTTCTGGGTAAAGCTGCCGGTGCCACCAGCTGCCAGGTGCTCCTGCGACTCGTCCAGAGACTTCGAGAACGTGTAGGCGGCCCGGAAGGAAACGCCCTTGCTGAAGCGTCGTTCGAGAGTCACTTCTCCACCGTGGTAATTCGAGTTGCCGCCATTGTCGCGGAATTCGATCGGCCCGAGGGACGGGTAGGGCAATACCGGTGTGTAGGACCCGTTGACCAGGGCATTTCTGACTGTGCCGTTGGCATTAAGGAGTGGCTGATTCAGGTTCTTTAGCGTCGAGAGATGCGTACCTTTGGTACCCACATAATCCAGTGTCAGCACCAGGTTGGCTGGTAGCAGGCGCTGAATGCCCAGATTCCACTGGTCCACACTGGAGTCGACGGCATCAGGATTGACGGCCCGGAGACGAACAGTGATTGGATTAACGGCATTCGGATCGAGCGAAAGATTGAAGCCCGTGTTGAAGCGGATATTGTTGGCGGTCACGCTGGTGCTGGCGGCTGAGACTACGTTGTTCACAAGGTAGGGCAGGTTCAGGGCCATCTGGTCCTCGCTGCCGGCCCGTTCAAACAACATAAAGAAACGGCCGTAGCCCGCACGTAAGACAGTCCGGGAATTGTATTGATAGGCCAGTCCCAGGCGTGGCGCAAAGTTATTACGATCCGGTTTGACCAGACTGCGTCCCACCGGCGAATTTGCGGGGGTGAATTTCAAACCGGTCAACGGATTAAGGTTGGTCAGGCGGTCGGCGCCCTCATAGGGCCAGGTCGCGTAGTCGTAACGCAGTCCCAGATTGAAGGTTAGCTTCTGAGAAAATTTCCAATCGTCCTGCACAAAACCTGAGAACATCTTCAGCCGCGAATCGACCACGGCCAGGTTTGTCAGCTGCGCTCCGGATGGATAGCCAAGTAGGAAATCCGCCAGTCCAATACCGGTGCGATTTCCATCGAAGCTATAGCTGCCGCGTAGCCCGGGAACGTCCAGGTAAATGTTCCGCATAGGGCCTCTGATATCACCGCCAACTTTCAGTTGATGTTTTCCAGTCGAGAGACTAAGCGTGTCAGTCCATTGGAATTGGTTCGTGCGCTGAGACTTTGGCAGGAAATCCGGAGAACCCAGCCGGTCAAAGCCTGACTGCCCTCCGACCAGTGAAGTGCCACCGCGAGCTGAAATACTTATGCCCGGGATACCACCGCTGTAAATGGGCGAGTCCTGCACACCCTTAAAGCCGAGTTCCGCGAGGGTGTTTTTGCCGAATGGATCCTGCGTGGCCACAGAGTTATTGCGACCCCAGCCAATCCGAAACTCATTGACCATGCGGGCGCCGATGGTGCGATTCCAGCCGATGGAGGCTGACATGCCTTTCATAAACAGGCGGCCATTGGCAGATGAGCCGGTGCCATCAATGATTCCGCCAAAGATACCGGGAAGGTAGCGGAACCGATTGGAATAGGTGTAGCGCACAAAGAAGTTGTTGTTCGAATTCATGTTCCAATCGACGCGCGAGGTGTAGCTGTCAGTATCGTCGATAATCCCGGGCGCACGGACAAAGTTGCTGGCATTGAGCGCGCCCGTCCCGGGCACGATGTTGGCTGCGGGCAGCATGCCGAGGATCTTTTGCGCGAGCGGGTCGAGACAGGCTGCGGGGATTTGATTGTTGATGAAGGAGCCGTCGGCATTGAAGGCGCCAGGCACTCTCGCGCGGCAGTCGCCCACGCGGTCAAAGAGTTTCGCATAGCCGCCGGGGATACGATTAGCCGTCCCGGCCGCTGCGGAAAAATCGCCTCTAATCTCATTGGGCAACGGCACTTGCCCCAACCGAGTCACACCTTTGCGGATGCGCGTGCCTTCGTAGTTAAAGAAGAAGAACGCCTTGTTCTTGACGATCGGACCGCCGATGTTGGCGCCAAACTGATTTTGAATCTGTTGGGGCTTTTGTCGCCCGGCGCGATTGCTGAAAAAATTATTTGAGTCAAAGATGCGATTGCGCAAAAAGTCATATCCGGTCCCATGGAACCCGTTGCCGCCACTCTTGGTGGTGACGCTTATGACTGCACCCGGACTGCGGCCGTTCTCTGCGTTATAGGGATTGGTGCTGACCTTGAACTCCTGAATCGAATCCACCGAAGGACGCGCTACCTGCGTCGTCAATTCCTGGACGTTTTCAGAAATCGAATTGTTATCGACACCGTCCAGCACAAAATTGTTTTGCAGGGAGCGGACGCCGTGAACATTAGCACCCCCGGTTCGACCATTGGCGGTTCCACCGCCTTCTTCGGTGTAGCGATCGGCTTGCACGCCGGGAACCAGGTTAATCAGATCGTCCCAGTTGCGCCCACTCAGGGGCAGATCGGAAACCATGCGATTTTCGATCACGCCACCCGTCGTAGCCTCCTGGGTGGTCAATAGCGGCGGAGATGTGGTCACCACTACTGCCTCGGTGACGGCGCCAACTTCTGCCGTGAAATCTATTCGGGCCTTTTGTCCTACTTCCAGGGCCACGTTCTCATGAATTGATTTCTTAAAGCCGGCCGTTTCCATGGTTACGGTGTAGACGCCTACAGGTAATGTGACAAATGTGTAATACCCCGAGCTGTCAGCCGTGGTAGTGCTTTCAATCCCTG
>Ga0209798_10000047_pt1 | contig 64748 bp, 57 predicted proteins | sample DOMMetBare3Fresh_FD_187475 | JGI IMG/M metagenome (GOLD analysis project Ga0209798, IMG submission 187475) | Wetland sediment microbial communities from St. Louis River estuary, USA, under dissolved organic matter induced mercury methylation -... | ecosystem: Environmental > Aquatic >...
TCTCGCCGAGATGCTCCCGCGCTTGATCTATGCTGCTGCTAATACCGAGTGTCGGCCAGAACGATTATTACGCTTTGCGGAAGCATAGCCCTATTCAGGATATTCGTTGTCGTACGGGGAACTTCTTCAGGAGTTCCCCGTTTTTATTCCTGCAATTCCTTCTTCAATTGCAACCGGCGTGAGACCGCAGTTGGCTAAAATTCCAATCAGCATTGTATCGGGATATTGCTTCTTCCAACCTTCATGGAAATGATCCGCTGCCACCAGTAATCCACCGGAGCGTAGTCGTTTGGCCAGGGTTGACACGACGCGTGTCAGTTCATCCATATGATGAATGATCGGTCCTCCCAATAATCCGTTGCAGAGAACCAGATCGAACTGTTGCCCGGGTGATTGTGGCTGGAGCTGCAATAAATCGTACGATCTGAAGCTGATTGATGTTTCTGCGCCGACGCTAAACAGGAAGTCCGTTTCATTGATGAAGCGTTGCTGCCGTTGCATGTCATTCATAAAGATACCGTAGGCCGCTGACCATACTTCCAGGGGGTGGAGTGTCCAACCTTCAATCCGCAACTGATCCGCTCGGTACCCCATTAACAGCAATTCCGTGGCCAGATGACAGGTGCCTGATCCGTCTCCGCAGGCGGCATCAAGGCATGTGATGGTGTTGGTACTGTTTTGCTTGGTTTGCAACCAGTTACGGATGTCATTCATCTGTCGTGGATAGCGGTTACCTGATGAACCATAATAACGGTCGGGCATGAACAGCCAGAAAATGAAACGGCAACAGAACATGCTGTCAGAGACAAGTGCGCTCAGGAGAGTGGCGGGGTTGGTGTATCGTGCCAGCCAGGGGGGGAAGTGTGCCACCATTTCAAACCAGCATGAAGATGTCTCAAACGGAGTGCTGCTGAAAACGGTCGGGAAACGGAGACGGGAGCGCAGAAAACGATAAAAAGGAGGTCTAATTTCATCCAAGCTTAGCCACAACTCGCTTTGACGCACATCTTCTGCGGAAAACAGTAATCGTGGGGCTGCCCAGGGAGGGGAGCAAAAACGGAGATAGGTTCCAAACTGTCTCTTTAAACGTTGGATCTCGGAAGCAAAAGCGCCTGTATCGCATCCTGTGAGGATAAGCGATGCAAGCGCTTGATCTGCTTCTGCTGCTGAACGGGAAGGGATAAATATATGTGATACGACGGATTCAGCCAGCACTCTTAGAATGGTTTTGTCGCGTAGCCATCGATCTGGTCGGCGTTGGTATCCATTGTTCTCCCCTCGGCATCTTTACCGGAGAATTTGAATACCAGATGTGAAGGATCAATAGTGGCGCCGTTATTACCGTTGCCGATATCAATCGTGCTGTTTTGGTTAAGGGTAAAGACCACGTTCGCTTGTCGGGTAACTGGGTTGTAGGTCACCGAAAATGGGCGTTTGTCAACCGTAACTTCATTGGATCCCGGTGTCATGGTGTTGTTATAATAGCCGCCTTCCGTGCTCTTGGCCCTGGAAATTTCCCAGTTGGCCGGGTTGATAACCGAGGCAAGGTCCATTTCATTGGTGAACTGAATGGCAACCGATGCTTTGGCTGTGGAATCGGGAGTTGACAGCAGCGTGGGGTCCAACATCCAGAGAGGCGTACTTGCCCCAAGTCCCGAGTTGAAGCTTTTATTATTTGCAGCTTCAATATAGGCGATTTGCGGCTTGTTGCGCAAAAACTGCAAATCAGTGGCATACTCGGAATTCTTTGTAGTCAGGATCTTGAGCTGTTCATCGGCTTTATCGGTCTGCCCCAGCTTGAGATAGGCTGCTCCCAGCTCATAATTGGCTGCCGGAAAATCTTTTTTCAGGGTCAATGATTTTTCCAGTTGCTTTACTGCATCTTCCGGACGATCCATCTTGTTGTACAACACGCCGAGACTGTATGGTACGTTGCCATCTTTGGGAGCCACTTTGGCAACCTTGTTGAATTGTGTTTCTGCTTCTTTGAAACGATCGGTCTGGGTGTAGAGAATCCCCAAGGTGTAATCTGCGACCGTGTTGATCGGATCCATTCTGGCAGCCACCTTGAACTCTTTTTCCGCATTGGCGTACTGTTTGTCCTGAAGATAGGCGTTGCCAAGGTTGTTACGGGCAGTGACCGAGGTGCGGTCGTTCTGGGCAACCATTTTAAACTCATTGATCGCTTCCCGGATTTTCCCCTGGCTTTGGTAGATCTTGCCGAGATAGGTATGGGCCGTTGCATTCTGGGGATCAAAGGCGAGTGCTTTCTTGAATTCCTTGATCGCCTCGTCATTTTTGTTATTGCTCATATAGGTTGCAGCTTTATAGATAGCGTATTGAGCCACCTGACTGCGTTGCGACTGAACATTGGCATAAATATTTGAAATTGAAAAAGCGTCAGACCCTGATGAGGATGTGCTGGCCATGGTGTCCCCCTCTACAACTGTATTCCGATACCTAGTTTATCGGCAGAATCATTCTGAATATTGAGTGTTTATTACAGCCCGTTTCGGTGGTTCCGGAGCTGTTCTAATGAAGACGATATGCTGTTGATTACAGAACTCCACCCGGATGGCAAAGGTTGACGAAACAGGCGCATAGCCGGGTACCAGGGGGAGTCAGGGCGCTGGAGCAGCCAGCGCCAGTCGGGAGCAAAGGGGAGCATCACCCAGACCGGTTTTCCCAGTGCTCCTGCCAGATGAGCCATCGCGGTATCGATGGTAATCACCAGGTCAAGCTGCTCGATCAGTGCCGCACTGTCGGAAAAATCGGCAATCTGATCGGTCAGGTTGGTCATCGGGAACGGTAGTGCTTTGTCCCAGCCGATTTGCAGTGAATACCAACTGATGCCCGTAATGGTTGACAGTGGATATAATTCTTCCGACGGGCAGCTGCGGGCAGGATCGGGATACGCTTTGCCACCCCAGCAGAGTCCGACTTTCAAGTCGCCATCAGAGCCGCCGAGTCTGTTCTGCCAGTGCATGACCTTTTCAGCCGGCGGTTTCAGGTAGGGGGTTCTGGTAGGTATTGTTTCCAGCGTGGTCCCAAAGATTTGTGGCAGACTTAACAACGGAATATGCTGGTCAAAGTGCGGCAGCAACTCTCCCCGGGCTACAATGGAGATAGTGCCCTGCAACGATTGCATCAGCGGCACCAGTTCACGGTGGCATTCAAACACTACGTGCACGCCGGATGTTGCCATGAGCGGGAGATATCGGCAAAACTGCAGGGTGTCACCATACCCTTGTTCTGCATGGACTAGCACCGTTGTACCGGTATGCAGCAGGCCATCCCAGCGAGGCTGGTGAAACTCCCGGCGTGGCGATGTGAAATTTTTTCTTTTCCAGCGCCATTCGTACTCTTGCCACCCTTGCCGGTACTCTCCTGCCAGCAACAACAACAAGCTGTAGTTCCAGTGCGCTTCCGCATTATCAGGATCGCTAGCCAGCACCTGCAGGCAAGAGGACCGTGCCTGTTCAACCAATCCCAACGCCTGGTAACAGCTGGCCAGCGCAATCTGCGCCTGGTGCAAGTCGGGTGCTAATCTGAGCGCCTGTTGAAAACTTGCGGCAGCATCCCCATGTCGTCCCAGCGCCAGAAGAGTGACCCCACGGTTATTCCAAAGATAGGGGGAAGCGGCAAAAGGATCTGTCAGTTGATCATACCTATCAACAGCAGCAAGATAGTCTCCTTGCAGATGCCGGCAATGACACCATGCCAGTGCCGCATCGAGGAAGTTCCGGTCTCGCTGGAACGCCTCTTCAAAGCGGGTTGCTGCTTCGGAATAAGCGCCGTTGCGTAGCAGGCTCATGCCGTGCTGAAACAGGCTCTGGCAGGTATCAAGAGTGGAGGATGGTTGGTCAGGTGAAGTCATGATCTGCCGCGGTTACGGATTGCGGTAGCGTTTGTCACGCTCGATTTCAAATTTATCCAGCCGGTATTGCAGTGTCTTGTAGCTCATTCCCAACAGTGGGGCAGCCTTGCCGATAACACCATCGGCGCGCTCCATCGCCTTGATGATCAGGGCTTTTTCCAGTGCTTCGAAATCGATTCCTTCCGGGGGAAGATCTATGTTGAGACCGCCGGCATTGCTGGCAGCGGCACTGATTTCAGCCGGAAGATCCTCCGGTTGAATCATGTTGCTCTCTGCCATCAGCACTGAACGTTCAATGACCGACTCCAGCTGGCGTACGTTTCCCGGCCAGCCGTAATTCATGATCAGACGTAACGCCGGTTTGGATATCCCCTCAACTTCGATCCCGGACTGCTGGCTGTATTTTTTGATAAAGTACTCCGCCAGGGTCTTCAGGTCGTTCCCCCGCTCACGCAACGGCGGAAGGTTGATGCGGATGACGTTCAGACGATAGAAAAGATCTTCCCGGAACCCGCCGCGCCTGATCTCCTGTTCCAGCTCACGGTTGGTGGCTGCCAGAATACGCACATCAAGCGGGATGTTGATTTTGCCGCCGACCCGCCTGATCTCCTTTTCCTGTAATGCCCGTAGCAGTTTGGCCTGCATGGCGACGTTCATTTCTCCGATTTCATCCAGAAAGACCGTACCGCCATTGGCAGCCTCAAAGATGCCTATTTCACGGGCGTTGGCGCCGGTAAAGCTCCCGCGCTCGTGTCCAAATAGCTCGCTCTCGATCAAGGTGTCGGGAATTGCGGCACAGTTGATCGCCATAAAGGGCTTCTCAGCCCGCTGGCTTCCTTCATGGATGGCCCGGGCAACCAGTTCCTTGCCGGTTCCCGATTCCCCGACGATCAGTACGCTGGACGACGAAGCGGCAATTTTGGAGATAACACGGAAGACCTCTTTCATCTTGGGGTGTTCGCCATGGATGTAGGGAATGGTTTTGATCGCTTCGAGCCGTTTACGCAGCACCCTGTTTTCCCGCAACAAACCGATATGTTCCAACGCCTTGGTCACGGCCAGGCAGAGTTGATCCCCTTCGATCGGCTTCTCGAGGTAATTGAAAGCGCCTTTTTGAATTGCCTCCACAGCAGTCCTGATGGAGCCATGGGCGGTCATCATCACGACACACTGGTCCGGGTCAACTTTTTGCACCTGTTCCAGCAGCTCCATCCCCGATTGTCCCGGCAACATCAAATCGGTCAGGATCAGATCAAATTCTTTTTTATCCAGCAGTGCCAGAGCTTCATGGACGTTGGCTGCCTCGCAAAGCTCATAGCCACCTTTTTTGAGGGTCAGTATGATGATTTCACGTTGTAGCCGTTCATCATCAACGACCAGAATTCTTCCCTTGTAATCAGCCACGTATCATGCCTCCTGCGCGGTGTTGGATAGCGGTAGTGTCACGGTGAAAACGGTTCCGATGTTTGGCGTACTTGCAACAGAAATCGTGCCGCCATGTTCTTTGATAATCCGCTCGGTAATTGCCAGTCCCAGGCCGATTCCCACATCCTTGGTAGTAAAGTAGGGCTGGAAAACCTTGGCCAGATCCTCGGCTGCAATGCCGACGCCGTTGTCGGCAAAGGTCAGAATCGCCTGGCGTCCGCTTTCGTCCGGTGCTGCTGTCAATTTGATTACACCGCCGTTAGGCATTGATTGTGCGGCATTGGTAATGAAATTCAGGATGCAGTTACGCAAAAGTTCCTGGTCAACCCACAGCGCCGGTAGCGCGGGATCAATGGTCTGTTCTACCCGGCACTGATATTCCGACAGCTTATCGCTGATAACCGGGAGCGCGTTGGTAAGAATGTCTTCATATCTAACGCTGTTGCGTCGTAATTTGAGCGGCCTCCCATAGTTCATGAAGTTCAGCACCATGTAATTGGCACGGCGCACTTCTTCCTTGATTTTATCCGCCAGCTCGATCAGTTCCATCTTGTTGCCGCACTCGGGGAGCATCTCGGTCTTGATATGATCAATGGCAAGGCTGATGTAGTTCAGCGGATTACGAATTTCATGGGCAATCCCCGAGGCGAGTTGTCCAACCCGTGAAAGGTGTTCCGCCTCGTAGAGCCGTTTTTCCAGGGTTTCACGTTCACGCAGTTTTTCAACCATGTTGTTAAATCCGGTGGCAAGCTCGCCAATCTCGTCGTTGTTATCCACCGGGATGGTGACCGACAGATCACCGGCAGAAACTTTTTTGAAATCATCCACCAGGCGCTGGATCGGGTTGGTGTAGCGCCGGGCAAGGAAGATGGTCAGTGCGATACCGACGGCAAAGACCATGCAGGTGGCAAACAGGCGGCGGATAAAGTTGGCGTGCTGGATGTCACGGATGTTGTCCAGCAGCATGTTGATCTGCACATATCCCAATTGCTCATCGCCAACAATAACCGGTACGACGACTTCATACGGTTTCTGGGAAAGGATGCTGGCGTTTGAACCGGTGCGCTGGGCAGCCCGGACCCCCTTTTCCAGCTTTTTTAATTCGCGTTTGTTGCCGATTTTGGCCGGGTCGGAGGAATCAATGATTTCCCCCTCCGTGTTGATAATGTTGATCTCGTGGATCCCCTTGTCGCGAGCCTTGTCGAGAAATTCATTCAAACGGGACGTTTCGGCCGAAGAGGTGAGATCTTCGATACTGATCTGAATCGCCTTGGATATCTCCTGTGAGCTGTCCTGGATTTCCCGTACCAGATCGTTCTGGGCTGACTGGTTGAGCGCAAAAAGCGACAACATGGTCAGGATCAGGAGCGAAAGCATAATGATAATCAGTTTGGTATTAAGTTTCATTGATACCTTGGGGGGCGAAATGCCAGCACTGTTTCAAACTGATTCAGCGAAGGAGCTCAAGCGCCTTGTCTGAGGCCACCTGGGCTGCTGCCACACAGTCGTTAATACCGATGCCACGATAGGAGTTGCCGGTCAGGAGCAAGCCGGGATGGCTGTGCAGGCACTCATCCATGGCCTGCAAACGGCCAGCATGGCCGACGGTGTATTGGGGAATCGCCTGGGGATGCCGGAAAATACGGACAAAGGATGGTGCCGCGCTAATACCCATGACCGCCTTGAGATCTGCCATTACCCTGGTCTGTACCTCGTCATCGGAGAGCTTGATGTATTCAGGGAAACAGGCTCCCCCCATCATGCTGCGCAGCAGAACTTTTCCCTGGGGTGCTCGTTGTTCGAACATGCTGGAATCCCACAAGGTTCCCAGTGTGCTGCACCCTTCTTTTTTGGGAATCAGATAGCCAAAGCCATCCAGAGGATACTCAATCTTGTTCTGTTCGTAACCGAAACAGACCACGGTCATGCTGGCATAGCGAATCTGGCGCAGAAGGCCGGAAAGTGTGCTGTCAACCCCATCAAGCATCTCGGCAACGGAAAAAGCGGGAGAAGCTGCGATCACGATATCGGCTTCATATTGCTCACCGGAGTCGGTTGTCAGGCGGTAGGAGCTTCCCTTGCCTCCGGTAATCGAGGTTACCTGAGATCCGAATTGTACGTGCTTTCCCAGAGAAGAGGTCAGGGCATCAGCCAGATACTGGATCCCCTCCCGGAATGAGGTCAGAACGCCTCCCGGGCCGGCTGCGCTTGATACCACCTTGCCGGCGGCAATATCCCGCCGCTTTTTTTTCGCCAGCAGGATCATGGCTCGCACCAGGCCGCCGTATTCCCGTTCCAGTTCGGCTATGCGCGGGAAACAGGAAATTAGCGACATCGTTTCCGGGTCGCCGGCAAAAATCCCCGAGACCATTGGCGCAATTAACTTGTCAAGTGCTTCCTTGCCCAGGCGGCGGCGTCCGAAATCGGCCAGGGTTTCATCAACCCCGGCGGGAGCTGAAGCGATAAAGGGGGTCGGTTCAAGCGCCAGTCGCAGTTTGCCAGGCCACGAAATCAGTTTGCTTTTGAGAAATGATGAGGCGCCTTCCGGCAAACGGTGTAATACCCCCTCGGAATAAATAAAACGTTTACGGGCATTGTCGTTACTACGATGCAGTTTACCGCTAACTGCCAATGCCTCGCATAGCTGAAGTGTCTGTGGTTTGCTGTCAAGAAATCCGTTGGGCCCCCATTCACACAGATACCCCTCTTCCTTGATACTCAGGATTTTACCCCCTCCCCGGGATTCTTTTTCCAGCAGGGTCAGGTCAATATCGATGCCGGCTTTGGTTGCTTTGTCACGCAGAAGCCATGCCGTAGCAAGGCCGGAAATGCCTCCGCCGATGATAACAATTTTTTTCATGGTAATCCTTGTGCATCATTGCTAATAGATACCTAGCCGTGATGATTGGTTAGTGGAGGATGAAGGTACTCACTGCCGAGCGGATTTTATACTACGTTGGGCTCTGGCGGCTGTCAAGCGCCAGTCATGAATTTTACCGCATAAAGAGGGGAACGCTCCTCTTCTACAGAAAACATACCTACAGGAGTTCTGAACGAATGCAATCTACACCGAAGCTGGTTGTCTGTGCCTATCACAATGTGGGGTATTATTGTTTGCAGGAATTATTGCGTCAGGGGGCAGATGTGGCGCTCGTGTTTACCCATGAAGATTCACCGACCGAGCAGATCTGGTTTTCATCGGTTCGCCAGCTGGCTGTTGATCATGGAATACCATATCTGACCAGTGATATTTCCGACCCGGAAAATGTGGAGCGGCTGCGGGAAATCGCGCCGGACTTTATTTTTTCATTCTATTACCGGAATATGATTTCCCAGGCAGTGCTCGATATCCCGCCAGCGGGCGCGCTTAATCTGCATGGCTCCTATCTCCCCAGATACCGGGGGCGTGTACCGGTTAACTGGGCGATTATCAATGGTGAAACCGAGAGCGGAGCGACATTGCATTACATGACTGCCAAGCCCGATGCCGGAGATATTGTGGATCAGGAAAAAGTGGCGATTGCCTTTAGCGATACGGCCCACGATCTGTTTGTCAAGGTGTCAGACGCGGCGGTAGCGGTGTTGTCACGCGCCTGGCCTTTGTTGCGGGATGGACTTGCGGCACGGACTCCAATGGATTTGTCAGCGGGAAACTATTGCCGAGGACGCAAAGCGGAGGATGGGGTGATTGACTGGAACCGCTCGGCGGTGGAAATCTATAACCTGATTCGCGGGGTGACACGCCCCTATCCTGGAGCATTCACCTTCCTGAACGGTGAAAAGATCATCATCTGGTCGGCCTGGCCACAGGAAGGGACGGCACAGCCGGGTGTGGTCGTGGCAACCGGGCCGCTACTGGTTGGAACCGGTCAGGGGCTCCTGGAAATTCGGGAGTGCCAGCCAACAATGCCTGCTATTTCCCTGTCAGACCGTCTTGGCTAGGAGAAACGGTTATTCCTTGTCACCGACATAGATTGACGCAATGCCGAAGGTCAGCTCCTGGACGCTGGGGGGATTGAAACCGGCATTGACAATCATCTGTGAAAATTCCTGCTGTGACGGAAATTCCAGTACCGAATCGGGGAGGTATTTGTAAGAATTGTAGGTTGAAAAGAGCCCGCCGATCATCGGGAGCAGCTGCCGGAAATAGAAATAATAGATCTGGCGGAACAACAGTGAGCGCGGGGTTGAAAATTCCAGAATAATCAGTCTTCCCCGCGGTTTGAGCACCCGCCACATTTCCGCCAATCCGAGTTGGCGGTCAACTACATTGCGAATGCCGAAAGCAATGGTGATTGAATCAAAGGTGTTGTCGGGGAATGGCAGGTCCTCGCACGGTGCAACCTGCATGTCGATTCGACCGGCATAGGGGGATTGAGCTACTTTGATCTCCCCCAGCTCAACCATTTCACGGCAAAAATCAGCCCCGGTTATCCTGACGGAAGCTGGTGTTGTCCGGGCGATTTCCAGCGCCACGTCTCCGGTGCCGGTGGCCACATCGAGAATGCGCCCCCCTGCGTTGTATTTCAGCAGTCTGACAGCTTTCTTGCGCCAGGAACGATCGATACCAAAACTTAACAAGCGATTGAGAAAATCATAGCGTGGGGCAATGCTGCCAAACATCTGCTGGATTTTCTCACCTTTTTCGGAAAGTCGGAACATTTTTGTACTACCCTTTGTCTCTGTAAAATGGTATATATCAACACTTTTCAACGCCTTATAGCATGATTTGCACGAATAAAACCAGTAAAAACCTGCCGCAGGTTGCGACAGAGTATTCTTTGTAAAAGTGTCAGCAAGGAACAGATGCCGATTCCGTTTTTTCGCATACAGGATGTTGCCGATATCCTGATTATGACCTTTCTGGTCTATCAGCTCTATATCTGGTTTCGGCGCACGCGCTCGATGCAGGTGTTGCTCGGTTTGGGGGTCGTGACGCTGATCTACTTTGCGACGCGGTTTCTTGGCTTGTACATGACCAGTTGGGTTTTGCAGGAATTGGGAACCGTGCTGATTGTGTTGGTGATCGTGGTGTTTCAGGGTGAGATCCGGCAGGCGCTCTATCGCTTCAGTCTGTTGCGCCATTTTTTTGATCAGCATCGTATCCCTTCGGTCTCACGATTTAACGAACTTGCCACTACTCTTTTTGATTTGGCAGAGAAGCGAACCGGCGCCATCGTTGTCTTGCAGCGGGAAGAAGAACTGTCGGATCTGATGTTGAATGGTGTCCGTCTTGATGCTGAAATTACCCCGCAGATGCTGGAAACTATTTTCTATGATGGTACACCACTCCATGATGGCGCCGTTCTGATCAAGGATGGGCGGATTGAGTGTGCGGCGTGTCATCTTCCGTTGAGTGCCAATCCGGCCATTCCCCAGCATTTTGGTACGCGTCATCGTGCGGCTGTAGGGCTCTCCGAACGCTCGGATGCGGTCGTGCTGGTAGTTTCCGAAGAGCGCGGCCAGGTTTCATGCGTGGTTGGCGGTGAGTTGTCGTTTCAGTCAACGGCAGAAGCGCTCTGTGCTCGTATTGATGAGCTGGTGCAGACGGGACAGGAACAGCAACCATTGAATATTTGGCAGCGCCTCTTTTCCAACCTGCTTCCCAAAGTGGCATTTTTACTCTTGGTGACCGCATTCTGGGCATTGGTCACCTCGCGCCAGGGGCAGATTGCGACGGTCAATGTTCCGGTCAGATTTCATGGTGTCGATAAGTCGTTGCTGGTCGTTCATACGCAACCGGAAGAGTTGGAGTTGCAGCTCAAGATGATTTCCAGCCTGGCACCACCGCCTGGCAAGCTCGATATTGTGGCGGATATTGATTTGTCGGAACTGCGTGAAGGTCAGTCGGTTGTCAGGGTGAAGAGTGCTGATGTGGCGCTTCCGCCGGGCATGGTGATTGCTTCGATCTCGCCACCATCAGTCAAGATTGTGGCGGAAAAAAAGATCCGCAAAAAAGTACCGGTTAAAGTCGTGTTGCGGGGGCGTCTGCCAAAGTGGGCAAAAGGGTATCAGGTGGTAAGCAATCCCTCGTTTGTTGAGGTTGAGGGGGCGGCGGGGCAGGTGGCGCGAATTGACCAGGTTGTCACGGAGGAAATAGATGCGGCTGGGCTTGTGCGTGGCAAGGAATATCAGAAAAATCTCCAGCCAACCCTTAAAAATGTCATTCTTTTGCGGGATGAGCCAATTACGTTTCAACTTAAAAAAACAGTTGTTCCGTGATGCTCCTTGGTGAGTGGCACGCTTTATGTTTTCTGTGGGGTGTATGAAAAGCTTGACAAAAGTAATGGTGTTGTTATATAAAATAACGCCACAGATTTAAAATTAAAACAAAGGAGGGGAAATGGTGCTTAAACGCTCACTCGTATTAGTTGCCTTTATGTTGCTTGCTACTCCACACCTTGTTCTGGCCTCAAAAACCCACATTGTCCGAAAAAGTGAATCTCTTAACTCCATTGCTCACAAATATCATGTGTCGGCTGATGAATTAAAAACAGTTAACAACCTCTCGTCATCACACCTTGATAAAGGGATGAAAGTTATTATTCCATCCCACGTTGCTGCAGATGTGGTCAAAAAGAAAATAGCTGAAAAACAGAAGAATTACACCGTTGCCAAAGGTGATACCCTGCCGAAAATCGCTAAGAAAACCGGCGTTAAAATGGCGGATATCAGAAAGCTGAACAGGCTGAAGGGTAACCGAATTGCAACGGGGCAAGTTCTGGCGTTGGCTGCGCCTTCTGTTATGGATGACAAGTTTGAAAGTTCAAAAGGGTTTGCATCGCCCAGTCTGCAGCTTGTTAATCGTGATCTGTTGAATGAACAGGAATTGGTCAATACGTTGGCTGAACTGACGGATGTGGCCCAGGAAAAGCCGGTGGATCTGGCGAAAACCTTGAAAGAAAACAGTGCCGGTGTTAACAAGCTTAAAAAGACGGCCTACAGTTTCCTTGGTGCGCGGTATGTTTTCGGGGGAAATAGTAAAAATGCCCTTGATTGCTCCAGCTTTGTACAGCAGGTGTTTCGTAAGGAAAATGTCAACCTTCCGCGTACTGCCCGCGAACAGTTTTCAGTCGGAAATGAAGTAGTGCGTGGCGATCTCCGTAAAGGTGATCTGGTGTTCTTTCAGACCTATGCCAACTTTCCCTCTCATGTCGGAATTTATCTCGGCAATCGCAAAATGATTCACGCTTCATCACGTGATCGGCGGGTAGTTATTTCGTCCATGGATACCTCATATTACACTTCACGTTATCTGGGGGCTCGCAGAATCGGAAAAGTTTCTGCTGATGCGTTGAATTTCGACGAACTGCTGCTCGGTATTGAGGAAGAACAGGACACAGATGCCATTAATAATGATATGTTAGGTGTTTCGCTGAATATTCCCAATTAATTTGTTGTTGTACCTAGTTACAAAAAAATCCGGACTGCCAGGTCCGGATTTTTTTGTGTCTGGAGATTCAAAGGATCGTGCATGATGGATATTGTGTTGGCGTACCTTTCCGGGCAGTCCGACCGTTCCGACCCGTATATATCGCTGTTGCCGGTAGGCCTTTGTTCGTTACAGGCCTGCCTGCGGCGTGATGGCCATAATGCCAAATTGGCAAACTTTTCCGGGTGGTCGCACCAGGAGATGACCCGCTATTTGTTGGCTGCTAAGCCGGCAATGCTGGGGATATCAATCTGGACCCATAATCGTCATACTTCGTTAGAGCTGGCCCGGCTGGTCAGAAAATTGCTGCCGGGGTGTCATCTTGTTGCCGGTGGCGCCCATGCCTCGTTTCAGTATGCCGACTTGTTGCTGTCTCACGACACACCGTTTGATGTCGTTGTAATTGGTGAGGGGGAAGCAACACTGGGGGCGTTGGCGCAGCGTGTTGCCCGTGGCCAGGAATGGCATGATCTGGACGGGATTGCATTTTCCCGGAATGGCGAGGTTGTTGTTACCTCTCCCCGTTCATTCCTGCAGGAGCTTGACCAGCTACCGTTTCCTGCCTCGTGTCTGGAATATTCCGTCGGTGTTGACCAGCAGTTACAGCCGGAGTTTATCCTTTCGTCGCGCGGCTGCCCCTCGGCCTGTACCTTTTGCAGTTCTCCTGCCTTCTGGAGTCGCAAGGTGCGATTTCGCTCTCCGATTTCCATGGTTGACGAAATAGTTTTCATCCGGGATCGTTACGGCTTGATTTATTTTTCAATCCGCGATGACACCTTCACGGTTGACCGGTCACGCACGATCGAATTCTGCCGTTTATTGATTGAAGCTAGGCTCGGTATCCTCTGGAATTGCCAGTCACGGGTCAATGTACTTGACCATGAATTGTTGGTCTGGATGAAGCGGGCCGGTTGCGAATGTATCCAGCTTGGTGTCGAGTCCGGTTCACCGCGGATTCTCAAACAGTTGGGAAAGGCAATTACGCCGCAGCAGGTTGAACATGCCGCAGGATTGATTCGTGCGGTCGGTATTAATCTTTCCATCTATCTGATATCCGATATACCGGGAGAAACGGAACAGGACCAACAACTCACGCTGGAGCTGATCCGCCGGGTTCGTCCCGATGACGGCTATGTCTCTCCACTTGCCTATTTTCCCGGCACCAGGCTGTTCGAGTCTGCCCGTGAGTCCGGTGTCGTCTCGTCACTTCTGTTCAGCGAACAGCAGGGAGATGCGTTGTTTGTTGCCGCTTCCCCGGCTCGTAATCAGCGTCTGTTGAAAACGCTGGCCCGTAGTGGGGTAAAAAAGAACGCTTCTCTTTTCAGGCAACAGAAAGAGTTGCTTGGGTATTGTTATGCCAGCAATGTCATTGCCGGTGAATGGTATCGTCAAAATGGTGATATTAGTGCGGCGGAAAAGGAGTTCAAGGAAATCTGCGAGCGCGATCCGGATAATCCGTGGGGGGCGTTTCTGCTGGCAGAGTTGCTGGCTGAGACCGGGCGGAGCAAGGCGGCGCAGGCGTACTACGCTACCGTCTGTACTCTGGTGAGCAGGCATCAACCTTCCCTGGATGTCTTGAAGAGTTGACGTTGGTTACATTTGCTCCGCAAAACCGGGAATGCAAAGCTGCACAAGGCATAAAAAAAGGCGGAGCCAATTAATGACTCCGCCTGAATGTGTCGTTATGCAATTATTTAACGATTCTGATACCGGGGATGAAGGAGATCTTGTCAAACGTTTTGTTGAGGGTCTTGCTCTGGAAATTAGCCAATGGCGGAGTTTCCGGGTATTCGATGCTGTCGCCGACTTTTACTTTCATTTCCGGAAGAGCCAACCATTCTTTTACACCTTTTTCGTTGGTAGCTTCAACGTAGGTGTAACCGCCGGAATTCATGGTCTGTGACACTTTCCCTTTTTTACCGGCACCAGCAGGAATTTCCTGAGCTTTCATGCCAGCGTGCGGGTCGCCGCCAGGAGCTGCTGCATTAGGTGCTGCACCTTGAGCAGGCATTTGTGCAGGTGCTGCGGCAGCTGGTGCTCCTGCAGGTGCTGCAGCTTGCGGCGCTTCCGTTTTAGGCTTGTCGTTACATCCTGCCAGAGCGATTGCTGCAATGGAAAGTAGTACTAATATTGATTTTTTCACCTTCTACCTCCTGTTATTTTTATTGCCCATATTTTTTATCACGTTTTCAATCATTCTTCCAAGAAAAAAATTGAATATATGATATTATCTACCCTTGATTTCAGCGCCAGGAGGTCTCTCCATGTTCGAATCAGCAGAAATAGGTCATACAATCAGTAAAGCCACCTGGAAAAAAGAAATTCCCGTGTTGCGCGAAGGATTGCTGGATGCCCAGCTCGATTTGCTGCAATGCAAAAAGTTTCCGGTGATTATTCTGGTCGCCGGAGTTGACTGTGCCGGTAAGGGTGAAACTGTCAACATCCTGAATGAATGGATGGATCCGCGCCACATTGAGACCCATGCGCTGCGAGACCTGACCGATGAGGAGCTTGAGCGCCCCCGTATGTACCGCTACTGGCGGGTGCTGCCACCCAAGGGCAAGATCGGGATTTTTATCGGCACCTGGTATTCGAACCCGCTGGTTGACAATGTGTACGGGGTTACCAAAAATGCCGAGCTTGATCAACAGTTGGAGCGGATCGTTCGCTTTGAAAAAATGCTCTGCAACGAAGGTGCGCTGATTCTCAAATTCTGGCTTCATCTTTCAGAGGGTGAACAGAAAAAGCGATTGAAGAGTCTGGAAAAGGATCCCAAAACCCGCTGGCGGGTTACGGAAACCGACTGGCAGCATTACAAACTGTATGATAAGTTCCGTCAGGTCTCGGAACGGATGTTGCGGCAAACCAGTACCGCCGAATCACCCTGGACGATCGTGGAGGGGGCTGATGCCCGCTACCGTTATTTGACCATTGGCAAGGCGGTCTTGAATGCGCTGCGGCAGCGTCTTGATACCCCTGAAGCACCGTGCCACGAAGAGCCGATACCGCCGATCATGCCGACAATTGACAATCTGTTGTTGCTGCAAACACTGGATATGTCAAAAAAGATCAAGAAAAGCGAGTACGAGGAAGAGTTGGAAAAATACCAGGGGAAACTCAACCTGCTCACCCGGCATCCCGACTTCAAAAAACTTTCACTGGTGATCGTGTTTGAAGGGAATGATGCCGCCGGCAAGGGGGGGACGATCCGTCGCATTACCCAGGCGCTGGATGCCCGTCAATACCGCGTGTTGCCGGTTGCTGCACCGACCGAAGAGGAACGCGCCCAACCGTATCTGTGGCGTTTCTGGCGTAATATTCCGCGTAAAGGACGCTTTGCCATTTTCGATCGTTCCTGGTACGGGCGGGTGCTGGTGGAACGGGTGGAAGGATTCTGTGCGCACCTGGATTGGATGCGGGCCTACGCTGAAATCAATGACTTTGAAGAACAATTACACCGCAAAAAAACACTGGTGCTCAAATTCTGGCTTTCCATCAGTCAGGAAGAGCAGTTGCGCCGATTCAAGGAACGGGAAAAAATCGGTTTCAAACGCTTTAAGATTACCGATGAAGATTGGCGCAACCGTGACAGGTGGAACGAATATGAAGTGGCGGTGTGTGATATGATTGATCGCACCAGCACGGAAATTGCTCCCTGGACCCTGGTGGAAGCCAACGATAAATATTACGCCCGTATCAAAGTGCTTAAAACCGTTTGTGAAAGAATAGAAAAAGTGCTGGGAAAATAAGAGTCGCAATTCCCGCACCACACCAGGCGTATCCACATGGATGGTACGCTATCATCAATAAAGGAGCTTCATGAATTTTCAGGATTTCAAATTTCACCCTCAAGTTGCCGCCGGCGTAACTGCCGCCGGTTACAGTGCACCGACCCCGATCCAACAACAGGCTATCCCGGTAGTAATGGAGGGGCGGGATGTTATGGGACTTGCCCAGACCGGAACCGGTAAAACCGCCGCATTTGCACTTCCGATTCTCCATCGTCTGGTTGCGGGTCCTCACGGAGCTGTCAAGGCACTGGTGATTGCACCAACCCGTGAACTGGCAGAACAGATCCACGAATCATTTATGCAGTTGGGGCGCCACACCCGTCTGAAAAGTATGACCATGTACGGTGGTGTCGGTGTCAATCCCCAGATTGAAAAACTTAAACATGGTGTCGATATTATTGTGGCCTGTCCCGGGCGTTTGCTGGATCATATGGCCCAGGGAACGGTCAATCTTTCACATCTGCAGGTGCTGGTGCTGGACGAGGCTGACCAGATGTTTGACATGGGGTTTCTCCCCGACCTCCGCCGGATCCTCAAACAGCTGCCTGCACAGCGTCAGACCCTGCTTTTCTCGGCAACCATGCCCCCCGATATCCGTGCCCTGGCCAACGAAACACTGCGTGATCCGGTTACGGTGCAGGTCGGTAATACCGCCCCGCCGGTCACGGTCAGCCATGCCCTCTATCCGGTGTCCCAGCACCTGAAAACTGCACTGCTGCTGGAGTTGCTGCAGCACACCGATACGGAGTCGGTACTGATCTTTACCCGTACCAAGCACCGCGCCAAGCGACTGGGTGAACAGCTGGAAAAAGCCGGTTACACCGCCGCATCGCTGCAGGGGAACCTGTCGCAGAATCGCCGCCAGGCTGCCTTGGATGGTTTCCGTGATGGTTCTTTCCAGATTCTGGTCGCCACCGATATTGCCGCTCGGGGAATCGATGTGTCCCAGGTTTCCCATGTTGTCAATTACGACATACCGGATACACCCGAGGCGTATGTGCATCGGATTGGCCGTACCGGCCGGGCCGCCAAAAGTGGTGATGCCTTTACCATGGTTACGGTGGAGGATCAGGCCATGGTGCGCACCATTGAGAAAAAGCTGGGAGCCACCTTGGAACGGCGCACGGTGGAGGGGTTTGATTACAGTGTGCCAGCTCCCCAGAAAGATCAGGAATTCGCCCGTCCGCCACGGCAGCCGCAGGCGCGCCGCAAACCGGTTGAGGTAAAAACAGCAGGGGAGGGGGGAAGATCGCAACCGGCCGGCAAAAAAACTGCCACCGCTAGCGGCGCCAAGCCGCAGCGGCAATCTCGTCCGGCTGCCCCTTCCTCAGCGCCAACTGCCCGTCATCCGCAACGTGCGCCCCGGGCGCGCTGACGTGGACAAATGCCGGCTAACGTTTTGCCAAACTTGATTTTTTATCCGGTCAATGCGATACTGCCACAACATCAACGAGTAACAGGGGGAAACAGCTATGTTTGGATTTGGAATGCCCGAACTGATAATCATACTGGTGATTGTATTGGTGGTTTTCGGAGCCGGTCGTTTGCCTGAAATTGGCGGAGCGCTTGGTAAAAGTATCCGCAATTTCAAAAAGGCTTCCGATGGCAAGGACGAGATAGAAATTAAACCGAAAAATGACGGTAGCGACAAATAAGAACAAACAGTCATTTTTAGGGGCAGTAATAACATAATGGGGGAAGAGCAGATCTGCTCTTCCCCCATTGCTTTGTGCACCATTTTATGCTGTCGGTTTTGGTCAGTGACACTCCCGTTCCAGCTGGTCGAGGATGCCGATCAGGGTCAACGAACAGGCGGTCATCTCATTGCACAGAGCGTATGCTTTTGCCGTATCGCCGCTATTGTGGGCCACCACCGTCTGTTTCCCCAGCTCATGCACCCGCTGGTGGGGGGCGTCGATCTGCCGGAACAGGGGTGTGTGCCCGCATTTCTCGTTGCCGTGACTCTGATGCCATTTTCCGAAGGCGCAGGTGAGGTGGCTCGGGAGGGTGCCGGGGTCGATCTGGCGAATGCCATGCAGGTGGGCCTTGATTTTGCCGGTGAAAAGCATGTGGGCGGTCTTGGCCCGGTTGAGGATCAAGGCGGTGTCTTCCTGGATTTTGAACTTCCCCAGGGTGACCATCAGCTCTTCCGATACCGCCAGCAGGGAGTGTGCCGAACGGATGCTTTCCCTGCTGCTGCTGGAAGTGGTCTGGGCAATGTCGCTGATCCTCAGGATGTTGCCGGAAATTTCCACTGAGGTGGCATTCTGTTCCTCGGCGGCGGTGGCGATCTGATTGATCTGCATGGTGACGGCGTTGATCTCGTCCAGAATTTTATGCAGCGCCTCGCCGGAACGGGCGGCATCCTCTGATCCCTGCTCCACCTGGTGTACCCCCGCCTCCATGGAATCAACGGCATTCCTGGTGTCGTTCTGAATTCCTTTGATCATGACCGAGATTTCCCGGGTCGCCTGGGTCGTACGTTCAGCCAGGGCACGCACCTCGTCGGCTACCACGGCAAATCCGCGCCCCTGTTCACCGGCCCGGGCAGCTTCGATGGCCGCATTGAGCGCCAGCAGGTTGGTTTGATCGGCAATGTCCTGGATGGTATCGGCAATGTCGCCAATCTGGTCGGAACGGCTGCCGAGACTCTCGACGGTGGTTGCCGCCGACTGAACCTGGCTGGCAATGCGTTCCATTCCCTGCACGGTCTGGTCAACCACCGCGGCCCCTTCCGTGGCCACCTGGCCGGCCCTGGCTCCTTCCGTGGCAGCCTGGCTACAATTCCTGGCAATGTCATTGGAGGTGGCGGACATCTCTTCGCTGGCGGTGGCAACTGCGGTGGCCTGGGCCACCAGTCCCGAAGACTCGTCGGAGATGGTCTCTGCCATATCATGCACCTTGCTCGATGCATATACCACCTGGATGCTGCTCTGAATGACCCCTTTTACAATCTGCTGCAGCTTGTCGAGAAACTGGTTCAGGTTGTTCCCCAGCTCCCCCAACTCATTGTTGCTTTTGAATTCGATCCGATGGGTCAGATCTCCCTCACCCTGTGACAGGTTGCCGACCAGTTTGTTGAGTGCTGACAATGGTTTGATGATACTGGCCGAGATGATGCCGTTCAATGCCAGTTGCAACAGAAGTCCGATCAGTCCGATGGCGAGCATGGTGGAGATGTTTTTAGCGATGGCATTGTTAAATGAACTGTCGGCTGCTTTAGCGCTCCGGGCCGTCAACTCCGACAGTTTGAGGGTGTTGATGCGGATGATCTCCACTTCTTTCCCGATTTGTCCGCTGAGCTCTCGCATTTCGGGAGTAATGCCGATCTCGGCGTTGAGCAGGGGGCGCAGTTTGCTCTCGTAGAGCGTTACGATCCTGTCGAAGGATCCCTTGGCATCCTCTATCAGACGCTTCTCTTCGGGGGTTTCCACCCCCTTGGCCATGTCGGCTATCCGTTGCAGGTTGGCCTCTTTTTTGCGCGCCCATTCCTTGTCGGCCCGCTCCAGATCCCTGATGACGAGAGCATCGGCAATTGCCTGGTATTGGGAGAGTCCGGCACGGCTGGCAAGGGCGGTCTGTTCCGATTTAAGGGACTGGGCGGCGCTGATGTTCTGGAGTTTTGCCAGCTGACGAAGTGAAATTGATCCGGCGATCACCAGGATGGCAATTATGGTGGCTGAGAGTACGGTGCCTGAAATAAGACGGGTCTTGATTGTCATTGCTGATCCTCTGGCTGGTTGTAATATGACTAAATCGCTCGACTTTGATTTTAATGAAAATACAGAAGGTCGCCAGGGGTGTCAATAAAATATTAAAACAGCATCTCAACATTGGTTTGGGTGTGGAAACAAGGTGGACAGGCCGATTCGGTCAAACAGGGAAGGGGAGCCGGTTACATCTCAGCACGACATTCCGACATTATGGACTCAAGTTTGGCGAGATTGCTTTCGGTCATTGGTACGGCATCGATTTCAGGCAGGGGGATGGTATCTGCGTCGATGGTGGGGTACAGATCAAGCTGAAATCTGCGGCTGTTTTCGTTGACGATGCGGACGATGCCGGCCAGGGTATTGACAATAATGTCGTCATGCTGGCTGTGGTCATGGTGGTGCGCCACGATCTGCTCATAGAGAATCGGTATGTTGAACTGTTCCATGACCCGGCAGCCGAATTCCACATGCAGCTCTGCAAAAATATGAACCAGTAACTCACGTTCCAGCGGGATGCTGCACGATGGAGCTTGGGAAATAGACTCCATCGCCTTCAACAGGTAGAGCTTGCCGATGTCATGCAGCAGTCCGGCCATATAGGCGAGATCGGCCAGGCGTTGATGTCCTGATTTAGAGGCTAAATAGTGACAGCCAAGAGCACAGGCGTGGGAGTGTAGCCACAGATCCTGCATGATGCTGTTGACGAGCGGATCGTGCGAGGTGTGGAGCGCGGCTTGCGATGCCGCGATGGCAAGGTTGGCCAGCTGATGGGTGCCAAGGCGGATGGCTGCTTTTTCAATGGTGTCGCAGCAGGTCAACCCCCGGTAGGAGGTTGAGTTGGCCATCTTGAGAACGTGCGCCGAGATCGCCTGGTCTTCCTTGATCGTGCCGATGACGGTAAAGAAGTCAGTTTCGGGCGATTCAAGCAGGTTTAACAACTCAAGCGCGATCGGGTTAAATACCGGCACATTGATCGGTTGTGCATACAGTGCTTCGTACAGAGCAGTGGCGATGATCATGGAGTCCCCTCGTATGTCGATCCGTCTGTATATAGTTGAAGCAAGTCATTTGTCAGCTTATTTTTTTAGAATGAAACGTTTGTTGTTTCTTGTAGGTTATTGGGATTTAACGGTTCTGGCGCGAGTGTGGTCATGTTTGGCTCAAACCCATCGGTTTTTTTGATCAATTTAAAAAAGTTGGCGTCTGTCAGGGGACGGCTGAAGTAGAACCCTTGTACTTCTTCGCAATGGTGGTTTCTGAGGAAATTGAGCTGTTCGACGTTTTCCACCCCTTCGGCGACAATCGAGAGACCAAGCGAGTGCGCCATGGCAACAATCGCGCGGATAATCACCGATCTGCTGCCGTTGCCGATCTCGGTTACAAATGATCGATCAATCTTCAAGATGTCGAGCGGGAACTGCTGCAGGCAGCTCAGGGAAGAATAGCCGGTGCCGAAGTCGTCGATTGAGAGACTGGTGCCGAGTTGCTTGAGCGCCACCATCTTCTGGATCGAGTCTTCCACGTTATTCATCATCAGGCTCTCGGTCACTTCCAGATCAAGCTCGGCCGGCGGTATCCCCGATTCCTCTATGATCTGGCGAACCATATCCACCAGGTTGGCCTGGCTGAACTGCCGTGGCGAGAGATTTACCGCCATCCGCATGGGGGGAAGCCCCTGTTTGCGCCACTGCATATATTGCAGGCAGGCGGTGCGGAGCGCCCAGGTTCCGATCGATACGATCAAACCTGAATTTTCAGCCACTGGAATAAATTCAGCGGGATCAACCTGGCCAAGCTCGGGGCTGTTCCAGCGGAGCAGCACCTCCATGCCGATGATCCGGCCGCTTGCCAGCTGGATCTGGGGTTGGTAGTGGAGGCTCAGTTCATTGTGTTCGATGGCGCGTCGCAGGCATGATTCAATCTTGAGCCGGATGCTGTTTTTCCGGTTCATTTCTTCCGCGTAAAACTGAATGCCGTTTCTGCCACGTTCCTTGACATGATACATGGCTGTGTCCGCTTTTTTGAACAGCTCTTCGGCGCTGTAACCATCATCCGGAAACTGGGCAATGCCTATGCTGGCGGATATGTTGAACTCCTCTCCACCCAGCCGGTACGGCCGGCAGATTTCCTCCAGAAAACGATGGGCGACCGTGATGACGTCGTCACTCTTTCCCAGGGTGGTCAAGACGGCGACGAACTCGTCACCGCCGATGCGTGCGATGGTGTCGCTGGCGCGGGTGATGGCTTTAAAACGCTGGGCTGTCTCTTTGAGCAGCTGATCGCCATAGGAATGTCCCAGAGTGTCGTTGATGACCTTGAAATGATCAAGGTCAAGCAGCATCAGAACAACTCCACCTTTCTTGCGCTGTGCCGATGCCAGGGCGTGGGAGAGCCGGTCATTGAGCAGGATCCGGTTCGGCAAGCCGGTCAGCGGGTCGTGATTGGCCTGATACATGAGCTGATTTTCCAGCCCTTTTCTGGCGGTAACGTTATGTACGATCACCGACAGAACCGGTCGTGCTTCATGGCTGATACAGCTGGCATTGACCTCGGTAAACTTGATGTCGCCGGAATCGTGTTTCAGTCTCATTTCCCTGGTCTCGCTGAGAATCCGCTCGCTTTCTTCCGTCAGCTCATCGGGTGAACCATCAAACAGTTCCAGCAAGGGAGTGCCCCGTAATTCCTGGATACTTTTTCCGGTCAGCAATGCAAAGGCCGGATTGGCATCCAGAATAAAATATCCTTCCATGGTTGCCAGCACGATCCCCTCGGCAGCCCGATCAACCAGGGTGTGATAACGGGACTCCGATTCCTTCTGCCGTTGCAAGGAAGAGGTGAGACGCGCAAACACCAGGTACAGGGCGCCGGCCGAAAAGAGCGTCAGGGCAGTGAAGAATACAACGAAAGTGCGAATGGTTTTCTCCCCCTGTTTCAGTATGCTGCGGGGCGCCTCTACCTGCAGGGTGAAAACGTGCTTGCCGTAGAAATCATTGAAATTCCGGTAGCCGTACATGGCATCGTTGTTGGCGGCCAGCCGGATCTCCTGTTCAGGTTGCAACAGTGGCTGGGGAGTTGATACCAGGATGGGGGTGGTGGGCGCCGCTGTTACAAACGACAGCTTGCGCTTTGTCCTGGCGGCAATCACGGAAATCAGCTCCTCATCGAGAAAGCGCCCCATGACCAGGGTCCCTTTGGGAGTCCCCTTGAAGTCACTGGTCTGTACCGGTCGTGAGACCGTCATCAGTATCCCCCCCGGGATGGCAAGAAAACCTTTGCAGGAACTTTCCGCCGAAAGTTTGATCAACGGAGAGTCAGGTTGAAAATGGTTCCACAATTCCGGCGGGATCGGCAGTTCCCGGTTGCTCTGAAAATCAACCATCCGACGGTACACTACCGCTCCCTCCTGGTTAAAGAAGATCACCAGGCTCAGTTTCAGTTTTGAGAATACGGCATCGGAGAGATTGCTTTTAATGAAGGGACGGTTGCCGTCTTGCACGAACTGATAGGCATCGTCCCAGCCGCTATAATCGGTGGCAATGGTGTCAACCTGATCGAGTTCGGAGCGGATGCTCTCGGCTGCACGGGCGACCTCCGTATGCATGGTGGACGATTCAAGCTCGGCGTAACTGTCGAGAAACAGCGATCGGGAACCGGCTACAAACAGTACCGGCAGCAGCCCGAGCGCCAGCACGAGCAGAATAACTGTTTTTGCACGATGTCGAAGTGCCATCTGGGTACCATCGGTGTTTTAAGGTTGGAATTTACTTAGTTAAAACCATACCATCCCGTGATGAATTGTCACTTGTTTTTTATTGATTTATTACGCTTCGGCAGGTGTAATTTTTACACTGGAGTGTGTATTGGCGGTTGGATTGTTGCTGACTCTAAAACAAGGGGGGATTGCGTGGGGCTAGCCGATGGTGCAGACAACCTGCCGTACCAGATACTCTCCGCCGATGACCATGTATTCGCCTTCCCCTTTTAATATGCTGCCCGGTAGCAGGTCGTTATAGAAGAAGATCTTGCAGAGCGGTACCCGCACTTCCCAGACGGTAGAGCCGAATTCCCAGGCCCGTTCTTCGTCAGAGGTAAAGGATGCCAGGTTGTTAAGCCGTACGATCTGCCGGCGTTTGTCAACCTGTTCAATGATGTCGTGTTCGTTGGCGTCGTAGGTTCCGCGATAGAGCAGAATTGTCTGTTGGCTCGGATATTTATGGGGCAGTTCGTACTGTCCATATTCATACAGCAGGTCGAGCTGCGATTGGATGGCGTTGGTGCGGGCGCTTCCTTTCATCACATCAACCGAAAAATCGAAATATGCCTCACTGTGAATCCCTGAAATGCGGGCGCGGTGAAACGTGGGGGTAATGCCGGTGCGGCTTTCAACCCAGCGCTTGAGCACCGCCCCCTCCACCGAGTTTGAATCCATCATCCAGCCGCGCAGATAACGCAGGTAACTGTTTTTAATACTCTTGCGCGCCGTGTCGGTGGTCTGCTCCTGCCAGTGATGCAGCTGGAATTTGACCGACATGAAATCATTGAAAACCACGGCCCGCTCTTCCTGGGAGGTGATGCCGGCCAGTTTCTCAAACAGGAAGCGATTGGCTTCTTTTACCCCCTGGATTTCAAGTGGTTGCGGGTTGTCATTGAAATGGCGTGAGGCGATGACCCACGGGGGGAGATTGCAGTAGTTAAAGGAACCGGTTCCCATGTGTCATCACCTCGTCGTGAAGGGGGGAGCGAATGATTTTCGCCCCTACAGAATTTTGTAGAGTTCTACCAGGGTCTGTTTGATTTGGCCGGTGGTAACGAAAGGTTCAACGCCGATCTTTTCCAGTTCAGCTTTGGGGTGTTCTCCCATTTGCGCGGTCACCACCGCCCGGCAACCGCTCAATGCGGTGGCGATTCCCTGCAGCAGATGCCCGCGCAGGGGGTGTTCGGGATCAAAGCTGCAGTAGCGCTCAACTTTTTTTTCGTCCACCAGCGAGGCCTTTCCTTCCGACACATCATAAATCAGAAAGCGTTCGGCATGGCCAAAATGCTGGTTAATCTCTTTGCCATCCTTGGATGCGACTGCGATTAACATGGTGTGACTCCTTTGCAAGGGTCAAGGGGAAGGTCTGTCCGGGCGCCACCATTCCCCGTGACGCTACGTTGCCACCAGATTATTCAGTTACAAAACTACCGCTTCGAAGCTGAAACACTTTTTGGAACAGGTCCGGCCGCAGGCCTGGCAGCCGATGCAGTTGCCGTCATTTGCAATTTTCATGAACATCTTGGCGGAATCATCTTCGTCAAGCTCTTCGAAAGCGAGCACATCGTGGGCGCACACCTTGTAACAGCGTCCGCAGCCGATGCAGGTTTCTTCGTCCAGTGACTTGATGTACTGGGGGGTCCATTCCTGTCTGTTTTTGGTGAGTGCAGTGATGTAAGCCATGGTCATTTCTCCTTTTTATGTGGTTGGAAACTATTTTCTGTCGAGATCGGCAGATCGTAATTTCGTTGGCGTATGTTTGTTTCGGTTAACCGCTGCTGGTGGGGACTATTCGTCCAGAAACGATGCCTGGACCCCTTTGTTCATTGCTTTACGAAGCCAGGGGGGCGGGTTGCCGCGCAGCACTTCCTGCAGTTTTTCAACGGTCTCTTTCACGCCGACTTCGCTGTTGGTTTTCATCGGCTGGATCTTGAGCGCCACCAGTTTGGCCGCGGCCGGTCCACCGATCTGCATGGTATAGACGATAATGCATTCCTGCAGTAATTTTGCCCGGGCGGCGATGCGGTCTTCCTCATCTCCTCCGTGTTCCCCCACCGCTACCGTATCGACGTAGTATGCTTCGTCCGCGCCGATCTCCCAAATGGTGAACTTTTCTGCCTGGCCAAAGTGCTGATCGATGTTCTCTCCGGTTGACGTCGTAAATGCGATTTTCATAATCACTCCTCTCTTACAGCAAAAAAGGCGCACCATCGTTTGATGGCGGCGCCTTTGCCGAATCTGATATTATATATGCACATGTAATGCCAGATTGTAACTACCGTTATTTGTTATATAAGCATAGATTTGTTGGCGTGTATTTGCAATGCATGTGCAATGTGTGATTAAAAATAAGGCATTATTTGCCGGGTGCGGCGGCGGGGCGCTTACCCCTTGACCGGTTTCACCAGGCTGGCGGCCAGTTTTGCCCGCTGGCGCGCCTCATCGGTTGTATCGGCCGTGGCCACCGCCACTCCCATGCGACGCTTGAGGAAGCTCTCCGGTTTGCCGAACAGGCGCAAATCCGATTCAGGCACAGACAGTGCCTGCGCCACCCCTTCAAAGGCGATCCCCGCTTCGGCCAGGCCACCGTAAATCACCGCCGATGCCCCTGGGCGGCGCAGGGAGGTATCGACCGGCAGGCCGAGGATGGCGCGGGCGTGCAGCTCGAATTCCGACAGGCGTTGGGTTGCCAGTGTCACCAGGCCGGTGTCATGGGGGCGGGGGCTGACTTCGGAAAACCAGACCTGGTCCCCCTTGATGAACAGCTCAACCCCGAAAATGCCGCGACCACCCAGGTTTCCGGTTATGGCGCCGGCAATCTCCCGCGACTTTTGCAGCGCCAGTGGCGTCATGGCCATCGGTTGCCACGATTCCACATAATCCCCCTGGATCTGCACATGTCCAATCGGCTCACAGAAGCTGGTCTCAATCTCGCCACTTGTTCCCATGGCACGCACCGTCAGCTGGGTGATCTCGTAATCGAAATCAATGAAACCCTCCACAATTACCCGGCCGGCTCCCACACGCCCCCCGGCCTGGGCATACTCCCATGCTTTCCGCACATCGCCAGGAGTCTTGATCAGCGATTGTCCCTTGCCGGAAGAGGACATGACCGGCTTGACGATACAGGGATACCCGATCCCCACCTGTTGCGGGGCGCCGTCAATGGCTGTCTGCAGTTCTTCCAGGGAGTCGGCAAAGCGGTAGGGAGAGGTGGGGAGCCCGAGCTCTTCGGCTGCCAGGCGACGAATCCCTTCACGGTTCATGGTCAGTTGGGTGGCCCGCGCAGTCGGGATGAATTCGGGGCGGTGCCCATCGACCCCATCCCGTTCGATCTCGGCCAGCATGGCCGTGGCAATCGCCTCGATTTCGGGGACCACCAGATGCGGTTTTTCCAGGGCGATCAACCTTCGCAATGCTTCGCCATCGGTCATGGTGACAACATGGCTGCGATGAGCCACCTGCATGCCGGGGGCATTGGCATAGCGATCGACACCGATGACTTCGCAACCGAGCCGCTGCAGGGCAATGATCACCTCCTTGCCCAATTCGCCGCAGCCGAGCAGCATCACCCGCGTAGCGGATGGAGAAAGTGGTGTGCCGATACGATTATTGATTCCCATACAAACTCCTTGTACACAGCCAGAATGATAGAGCGTGCAGGTGTATACCACCCCTGATTTCAGCTCGTCAATCCGATTGTGGAGTGTGGAACTCCGCCGGTGATCCTTTGGCCTGAAAACAGCAGTCGAATAACACAGAGGCACAGAGAGCACAGAGAAATCACTCTGTTAGATCTCCTTACACGGGTACCCCAAAGGTGGAAACCATCACATTGTTTTGTGTATGATTTTATTCCGTATTCTCTGTGCCTCCGTATTTCAAATGCATTTTTGGATTTAGTTGTGCGCCAGTTTCTGTGCTTCCTTGGCATTGGCCTGAAACAGGTTGGCGGCCTCGAACACCAGATTGAGTGTGCCGCGATAGCCGACCCACACCTTCTGGTGAGCCCCCAGCCGATCGAAGACCGGCAGGCCAGCCCGCAGGTGGGCGCCGATCTTCAGCTTGTTGGCGGCCTGGCGGCCATTGGAGTTGGCCACCAGCAGATCCGCGCCGCTCGCCGCAGTTTCCAGGTCTTCCAGGTCACCCACGAAGACATTTTCGCACGGCAGGCTGTCCAGCCCGCGGGTGCGGGTGGCGGAGAGCGCCGCCTGGATGTGGCACCCCATGCCGGCCAGGAAGCGGGTCATGGTCTTGAGGTTATCCGACTCCAGGGCGATGGCTACTTTTTTGTTGCCGAACTGGTAATGGCTGTCGACCATGGCGTCCATCAAGCGCGAGCGCCAGCGGCGATGTTTCTCGGGAATCGGCCGGCCACTGATGGCTGAGAGCGCCTCCATCAAGCGGTCGGTCTCGGCCAGGCCGGTCAGTGAACTGAAACCGTAGGCCGGGATGCCGAATTTTTCCTTCAGTTTCAATCCCGCTTTTGCCAGGGAATCGCCCACATACAGGGTGGCAACACTGCGACCCCCCTTGCTGATCTGCTCCACCGTGATGCCGCCGGTCGAGAGCGGCGAGACCACGTCATCGATATGACCGTCCATGGCATTGGAGATGTCCGGGATGGTCAGCACCGTCAGGCCGAACGACTCGATCAGTTCCTTCAACTCTTCCACATCAGCCGGGGTCAGGTGGCTGCCGGGGAGCAGGTTGACCTGGTCCGGGACGGTCGTCCCCCCCTCTGTCAGGGTGGAAACGATCGATTCCACGGCAGCGGCATACCCTTCCTGCAGCGACCCGCAGTAATCGGGGGTCGAGGCCCAGATGACCGGAACCTGGTCATGCTCGGGATGCTGCTCGCGGAACTGCTTGATGGCACTGTTGACATCATCACCCATGGTCTCGGTCAAACCGGTTGTCATCACCCCCACCACCTGGGGATGGAACTTCTCGATCACTCGTCCGATCCCCTTTTTCAGATTCTCCCAGCCGCCGAAGATGGCCGTGTCCTCGCTCATGGCGGTGGCGTTCAGGGCAATCGACTCCTTGTAGTGCCGCGACAGCTGCAGGCGGATAAAGGTGGAACACCCCTGGGCGCCATGCAGCAGGCCGAGCATGTTGTGAATCCCCAGATAGGCCATGGTGGCCCCCAGGGCAGGCGAATTTTTCTGCGGGTTGACCGTGGCGGCCTTGCCTGGCACGGCGACGCGGGAGGCTGCCAGGTCTTCACCCAGAAAGGTTGCGGCATGGGTTGTGGCGGCCTGCAGATCGCTGTCCAGCTGTTCGCTGCTCTTCTCCCAGGGCGCCGGGGCATTCAGTACCGGCCAGATCGGATTGTTGACGGTCATATCCAGCTGCTGCGCAAAGGTCACCATGCCGTCAAAACCGGCGTAGGGATGGGAGCGGCCGTGGTTGATGTCCATGAAGGGGGTCTTGGTTTTCAGAGCCAGAAACTTGGTCTTGCCGCCGGCCACGATCAGGTCGGGGAGCTTGTCGGCCATGACTGCCAGCAGGCCGGCGGTGGAGGTGTCTTCGATGATCCGGGCATCGGCATGCATCAGCCCTTTCATGCGGTAGAAATCCTCCAGGGTCGAGTTCTGGGTTCCGGCCGCCAGAATTTCCACTCCCAGTTCATTGAGGGCATTGACCATTGACCAGGTCTTGACTCCGCCGGTGAACAGCACCGCCCGTTTTCCGGTCAGGCGTGCCCGGTACGGTGCAATCGCCTCCCGGCATTTGCTCTCTTCCTCGGCAATCAGACGTTCCACCCGATCCTGCATGACCCGCTTTTCCAGTCCTCCCACCGCATCGTCCAGTTCGCGGGCAATATCACGCAACGCCTTGATGGTATCGGTCATGCCATAGAACGACTCTTCGATGTACGGCATGCCGTAGGTTTTTTGCATCTTCTTGGCCAGGTTGGTCAACGACTTGGAGCAGATAATGATATTGAGCTTGGCGCGATGGGCGTAACGCAGATCCTCGAATTTGGAGTCCCCTGAAAAGCAGGAGAGTACCTGAATCCCCAGGCGGTCGAAGAGTGGCAGCATCCCCCACAGGTCACCGGCGATGTTGTATTCTCCGATCAGATTGATCGGAAATTCACCGAGCACGGGCGGCTCACAGCTGCCGATCACGTACTTGAACAGGATTTCACCTGCCAGCCGGTTGCCGATGTTCTTGTCGCCGATGAAGCCGGGGGTGTTGACCGGGATGACCGGAATCGTGATTTTTTCCGAGGCCGCCTTGCAGACCGCCTCCACATCGTCGCCGGTCATGGCGGTCACGCAGGTGGCATAGACAAAGATCGCCTTGGCCTCGCCGTAACGTCCGGCCAGGTCGAGGATCGCCTTGTACAGTTTCTTCTCGCCGCCGAAGATGACGTCGTTTTCCAGCATCTCGGTGGTAAAGCCGCGCCGGTAGAGTTGCGAGCCGGAGGAGCGGGCGCCACGGTTATCCCAGGAGTTGCCGGCGCAGGCGATCGGGCCATGTACCAGGTGGATGGCGTCGGTGATCGGCATCAGCACCACCCGGGCGCCGTCGTAGGCGCAGGAGCGTTCGGTCCCTTCTCCCGGTTCGGATTTCTTGCAGAATTTTGGCGCTCCCTTGTCCTGGTTTTTATCGCATTCCGGGGCGTCGTAATAATCCGGTCTGGCCATGAGGTACCTCCAGTGGTGTGTTGTAATTAGCTTGCTTCATGCTGGGCAGGTCGTGCTCACTCGTTGGCGTCGTTGCCACAATAGTGTTCACGGTTGTGTGCTGGTACTGGTTCATAGCATGTGGTGTGCCAAGGGAAAGGTGAATTGCAGGTATTTGATATTGTTGTTGTATTTGTTGTGATCGGTGTGGTGCGTAGAATTTATGCCCAAAAAATAGGCATGATTTGGATGCGGGGTGGTGAGTCAGGCAGGGATGGACAGCAGGCCTGGAGGGGATGGTTCTGATGCCCGCCGGTTGTGGCCGCTATCCGAAGCGGTAGATCTGGGTGCCATTCTCGTACAGTTCGATCGGGCCATCCTGGGAGACCTTGATCACCTTGCCGAAATGGGATGCGGCGCAGGCCGCCGTGGTTCTTCCGCCACCGGCCACCATTTCCCGGGCGTGGGACGTGTCGATGATGAAGCCGGTATCCACCAGTTTTCCCTTGGCGTTGAACACGGTCAGGCCGTCCGAGGAAAGGATGCGCAGGAGTGTCCCGGCCTGCTTCAGCTCACTGACCCCCCGCTTTTTTACCCGCTCGATCAGCAAACGGCCGATCGGATCGGAACCGCCGACCGCCCCTTTTTTCAGTTCGGCCAGTTTCCTTCCGCTGCCGCCATACACCATCACCACCGTGCCATAGCGCATCTTGGAGAGGGCATAGAGGGTCCAGATCAGGTCTTCCGCCGCTTCAAGCTCCATGCTGTCAGCCAGGAAGGCCCGGAAGATATCCGGATCGAAGATGCTCCACATCCCCTTGCGCCGCACCATGATCCGGGCCGGGCTGGTGAGCACCTCGATATCCGATGCCTCGTTGACCGTAACGGCAAAGGCGCCGGTGCCGATTCTCCTGATGATGGAAAACAGCTCCCGCTGGGTCTGGCGTTCCACCTCGTTCAGCAGGGAGATGCCGGAGAGGGTGACGATGCCATTGACCTGTAACTGGATTCCGGCCAGGAAGAACAGGTTGCTGCCGTCAATGAAGCGATAGGTCAGGGGGTTGTCAAAAAAACCGGGGCCGATGCTCTGGGAACTTTTCAGCGGGACCAGGGTGTGTTTGCGCAGTTTCATCACGTTCCGCAGTTCCAGCGGTGTGGTGCGGTGGATGATGACGCCGGTGGTGGCCGGTTTTCCTTCGTACTTCTGGTAGGAGAGGCTTTTCAACAGCTGGATCAGCTGCTGGATCGGCCAGAATCCCTTGCGGTGATCGCCGCGCAGGGAGCGGGCCACCGTGATATCCATGATCGAGGCAACCAGGGCGGTCCGGAATTGTGCCGCATACCCCTCCTGCCGGAAGCCGCTGTAGAGCATGGAAAAGGCGGTCAGCAGCTCTTTGCAGAACGACTCTTCCAGGCGGGTGAACGGTATCTTGTTACGGCTGGCGCTGAACTGGAACTCCCGGCCGTCGGTCACCACCGGCAGGGAAATCATATGCCCCTCAGCTTGCCGGCGTTCGGTGGCCGGGGTCAGGTGTACCTGGGCGCCGCCAAGAAACGAGCTGATGTTGCCGCTCATCGCCTCAAAAATTGTCATTGGCATCGGGGTGGTACCTCCTGGGGGATTATTGTTCTCTGCATGTTCTACACCAGTGCTAATTCAAGTTGTCTGAAAAAATGGTGCCCGTAACTTGATCGTTACATCACCCATTATCCGCAGATTTCACAGATGTACGCAGATTAAAATCAAAAGACTGATTACTGTGACTACTTAAAAACGATAGGCTTTTAAGAGGATTGTTTAAGGTTTTATCTTCGTTACTCTGCGGACAAATCGCTCTTCCTTATTCCTCACCCTCCATCATCTTCGGTAACTCCGTCCCCTTGATCAGCCGCTTTTCATCCGACTTAACCCGGCGCTCAAGCTTCTTCAAATCTTCTTCTGGTGGCAACTCCTCCGGCTTGATACCCCGCTCCACCAGCATTGTTCTAACACTTCGGTTATTCTGAACATGCTCGTCAGTTATGGAGGACTCACCCTGCATATCATGTTGACGCACATTGTGGTTGGTGATTTCCGTGGCAAGGTTTTTTGCGGCAATGGTTACGGTCGGCAGAAAATCGGCCAGTGGGCGACTGTCGGGAATGCCAAGTTGCTCCTTCATTGACTGGGTGTTATTGCCGCCAAAAAGAGCATGATCACCCTTGGAACGGATACGTCCGAACCCTTGTTCATCAACACCTCGCTCATAAATGTTCCTGGATAATTCCGTTTCTGACTCGCGAAGTTTCTGGCGGGCTTGTAGCCGCTCCTGCAATTGAATGCGCTCTTCAATGATCTCCTGCTTGCGGGTTTGTAGAGCAAAGTAACTTTGGGCGAAAGCAACCTGTTCTTTGCGTGGGTCACCGTTTTGGGCGATCAGGTAGCAGGCATAGCGGGTGAGCATGATATCTTCAACCGGTCTTTCAGCTCCGGAACCGATTGGGACCATTTTCGTGACGTCACGAAAATGGTCGGAGATGTTAACCCCTGCCGATTTGCAAGAGATGATGGCCTTGTCAATGGCGTTCTTGAAGTTCTCCCAACGGTCATAACCCAAGACCGCCTGCAACTCACGAGCGTACCAGAATTCAATCTCGGAATCCGGCCATATGTTGGAAATTCCATCAAACTGAGCATGTAACCGAACCATCAATTCTTTATTCATAATGTTCCTCCAAAACCATTACGAGCATCACCTCGAAATGGTTATCTACTCACTCGCAGTATTCCGGTATTTCTGGATAACTGAATCTATTATTCCAGCTTCATCCGCAGATTTCGCAGATTCACGCAGATTAAAGTCAAAAACGGATTACTGATAAATCCTTTAAAACCGGCTTGTTCTGTCTGTGCTAATCTGTGTAATCTGCGGATAGTCCTTTGTTTTGATTTAGCACAAGGCGTTTATAGTGAAGGCTGGCTGATCCAAAATTTATCAAAAGCCCCTTGCTGATCCCAGACGCTTTCAGATAATTGATGACTTGAGCCTCTTCTGAACCAGTTATTTGTTGCAGTGCCTTTAACTCAACTATGACTGAACCGGAGCAGACAAAATCTGCTTTGTAAAATGCTTTAAGTGGCTGCCCCCGATACAAGACCGGCAGTTCCTTCTCCCGCTCATAAGGGATCTGACGGAACAGAAACTCCTTCTCCAGAGCTTCCTGATAAACAGCCTCAAGAAATCCATGCCCAAGCTCACCATGCACGGCCATGGCCGCCCCAATAATCGCATAGGTTTCCTGATCTCTGACGTTTTTATCTGCGTTAATCTGTGTAATCTGTGGGTTCATCTTTCAATCTCCTTCAGCATCTCGGTCATCATAGCCTGCACAGCAACCAACTCAATTTCCAACTGTTCAATCTGTGCCAAGCACGATATTCAATAGGCCTGATTAGCTTTTGTCAAATAATTTATTTTGCAGTAATAGCGTTACTGTATTGTGGGGAGAATAGGAGCTTCCCTTGTTATTCGGATATGATCGTTTGCCCTGCCATTTGCACCACCCATCCCGATTGCCGGTTTACAAAATCCTTGATGCTCGTTACATTGAACCATTGCGAAAACGGCATCTTCAAACGGGAGTCACAACCATGCATACGGGACAGGATTGCAGCGCCATCAACCGGCTGCTGGAACGGCGTAACGCGGAACTGGCGTCAATGATCGAGATCGGCAAGACCCTGACCTCCTGTCTTGACCCCCACGATATTCTGGAAGCGATCATGAAGCAGGTGGAACGCCTGATCAATCCCAAGGCGTGGTCGCTGTTGCTGGTTGATGCCAACAGCGGTGATCTGACCTTTGAAATTGCGGTTTCTCCGGTGGCGGAGCAGCTGAAGGGGTTCCGGCTGAAGCGTGGCGAAGGGGTCGCCGGGTGGGTTGCGCTGAACGGAGAGGCGCTGCTGATACCGGATGTCAGCCAGGATCAACGCTTCGCCCGGCATCTGGATGAAAAACTGTCGTTTACCACCCACTCGATCGTCTGCGTGCCAATGAAGATCAAGCAGCAGGTGGTGGGGGTGATCGAGCTGATCAACAGCTATCAGGAGAGCATATTTGAGAATAACGACCTGGTGCTCCTCTCGGCGATTGCCGATTTTGCGGCCATCGCCCTGGAAAATGCCCGCAATTACCAGCGGATCAATGAACTGGTGATGACCGATGACGTGTCGGGGTTGTATAATTCGCGCCATTTCGGGAAGTTGCTGGAACATGAACTGGAACGCGCCAAGCGATACAACGATCCGCTGTCGCTGGTTTTCCTCGACCTGGACAAGTTCAAGTCGGTGAATGATCAGCACGGCCATCTGGTGGGAAGCCGCATGCTGGCCGAATTCGGCCAGCTGATCCGGCGCCAGATCCGTTCGTCGGACCTGGCAGCGCGCTATGGTGGCGATGAATTTTCGATCATCCTCCCCCACACCACCAAGCAACAGGCGATCAAGATGGCTTCCGCTCTGCTTGCCAGTATGAAGAACACCCGCTTCGTATCGGATGACAATCTTCCGATCAATCTGACCGCCAGTTTCGGCGTGGCCTCATTCCCCGAGGATGCGGAGAGCAAGGCCGACCTGATCCGGGCCGCTGATGTTGCCATGTATGCGGTCAAGGAATCGGGGCGGGGAGCTGTGCGGGGGTTTTCACTGCATAATTATATTCTCTGAGCGCATCTCCCAACGATTGACCGGCGGCCATCCAGCCGCCCGTCGTATACCCGCCAGTTTTCGCTCTCTCCCCTTATTTCAAACTACTGCTCTTCACCGTTGAGCCCCGCATGCTTCGGACGTTATCGCATGTGCAAAATGGGCATGCTCGCAGGCGCGGTAATGATCGGTACGCCCCATGAAGTAGCGATCGTGGATATCCCATGGGCCGAGCTGTTCCTTGAGTTGGAAACCGAGATTGTCCAGTTCGTCTGCCAGGTGGTCGGGATCAAACCCGGAGCGCATCGGCTCGCCGATCTGCTCAACCGCCTGGAGCATGCGCCTGACCCGTGGCGCGGCTTTGCGCTGATGGTAGGCCTCGTTATCCAGGTAATCGAATACCAGACTGCTGCCAGGGGGGGCAAGATCGGCGATCTGCCCCAGGGTGGCGAACAGGTCGCAACGCTCCAGGTAGTAGGTAACACCAAGCCAGCTGAAAAAGGTGGGGAGGGTGGGATTGAAGGAGGATGCTTGCAGGGCGGAGGCTAGGTTCTGGCGGGTAAAATCAAGCGGAACATAGTGCAGCTGCTCCGGTTGCGGCCAGTTCAGTTCAGCCAGACGCCGGCGTTTATGGGCCTGGGTGGCGGGATGGTCCACCTCCAGCACGCTGATCCTATGGCACAGTTCCGGGCGGCGGTGGGCAAAGGTGTCGAGTCCGGCCCCCAGGATCACGTACTGCCGGATGCCGTTATCAATGGCAGCTTCCAGCAGCTGTTCGGCGTATTTTGCCCTGGCAAGCAGGATCGGGGCGGCTGCTCCGCTCTGCATGATCCAGCGCAGGGCCGACATGCTGTCGGCAAAGGCAGTGGCGCTGTGCGGGTTGTTGCGGCGCAGGGCAGAAAGCAGCAATTCTTCCAGCTCTGCGTATTCCCGCTCTGTCAGCAGCAGTCCCGCCAGATGGTCCGCAAAGATCAGCGGCTGATCATGCCGGTAGTGAAAGGCGCGGTTGAAGGCGGTTATCAAGGCGGTCTGGCTGGTGCGGTCCGGTTGCATGGTTTACCTCCTCAGTTCGGAATATGGCAGGCCACCCAGTGCTCTGGTCTGATCTGCCGCAGTTCCGGTGGTTGCTGGCGGCAGCTCGACGCTGCCCGGCTGCAGGCTGAATAGAAGCGGCAACCGGCCGATGAATCTCCGTGCGTCGGGGGCGCAGCCGATCCCCGTGGCGTGGAGCCGCTGGCGGCAGCAATCAAGGCGCCGGTGTACGGGTGGAGCGGAGCGTCGAAGAGCGTGGCGCAGGGGGCCAGCTCGCACAACCGTCCCTGATACATCACCGCCACCCGGTGGGAAATATGTTTCACCAGCGCCAGATCATGGGAGATGAACAGCAGCGAGAGCCTGCAGGATTGGTTAAGGTCCTGCAACAGGTTGATGATCTGGGCCTGAACCGACACATCCAGGGAAGCGGTCGGCTCGTCGCACACCAGCAGTTCCGGACGGTTGACCAGTGCCCGGGCAATGGCTGCCCGCTGGCATTGCCCCCCCGACAGCCGGGCCGGTGTGCGGTGGTAGAATTGGTCCGGGTCGAGCCCCACGGCGGCCAATGCCTCGCAACTTTGCAAGCGGATGGCGTCCGGTGTTGCTCCACCGGCCACCCGCAGGGGAAAAGCGACGCTGTCGCCGATGGTTTTGAGCGGATTGAGCGAGGCAAGCGGTTCCTGAAAGATCATCTGCATTCGGTTGCGTATCCGGCGCAGTTCATTGCCGTGCAGCCGGGTCAGATCAACCCCGTCCAGCAGCACCCGGCCGGAAGCGGGGCGGGGGATCTGCATGATGGCGCGGGCCAGGGAGGACTTGCCGCACCCCGACTCACCGACCAGCCCCACGATCTCCCCCCGTGCGATCATAAACGATACGCCGGCCACGGCCTCCCGTGTCCCCCCGGCGACGGGGAATTTGACCACCAGATCCTCGATGGTCAGCAGCTGGTGAACGGTTGTGGGACACATGCTCATACGGAACCCCCTTGCATCCGGCTCATGAGCGGAAACCAGCAGGCGTAACGTTGCTGCAGTTCCTGATCGGACACCAGCGGCGGTTCTTCCTGCTGGCAGCGTTCCCCGGCGCAAGGACAGCGGGGGGCAAAGCGGCATCCCGGCGGCAGGGCGCTGAAATCGGGCGGCTGTCCGGTGATACCGGGGAGCCTGCTCCGGCGGGGGGCGTCAAGCCGGAGAGTGGCATTCAACAGGGCTGCGCTGTAGTGCATGCGCATCCGGCTGAAGAGTGTGGCGGCCGGGGCCTGCTCCACAATCCGTCCGGCGTACATCACCGCCACCTGATCGGTGTAATCCGCCACCATCCCCAGGTCGTGGCTGACCAGCAGAATAGCCATGTTCCGCTCCCGCCGCAGGCGTTCCAGCAACAGCAGGATTTCCCTTTGCAGGGTGGCGTCCAGCGCCGTGGTCGGCTCATCGGCAATCAGGAGTTTCGGCTCGCACGCCAGGGCAGAGGCGATGGCCACCCGCTGTCGCAGGCCGCCCGAGAGCTGGTGCGGGTAGCTGGCGAACCGTTCTGCGGGAGAGGGGATGCCGGTTGCCTGCAGCAGCCCTAGAGCACGCGATTTTGCTGCGCTCCGTCCGATGCCGAGATGCAGCCGCATCGGCTCCATGATCTGCTCGCCAATGGTCATGACCGGGTTCAGCGACGACAGCGGATCCTGCAGTACCACGCCGATTTCCCGTCCCCGCAGCTGGTTCAGCTCTTGCTCGGAAAGCTGCCCGATCGGAGAACCGTCAAAGATGATCCGGCCATGGCTGGCAACCAGGCCGAGTATGGCGCGGCAGAGCATGCTCTTGCCACTCCCCGATTCCCCCACCAGCGCCAAAATTTGCCCCTGTGCTAGGGTCAGTGAGAGCGAGTCGACCGGACGGATCGTGCCGTTTTTACTCTGCAGTTCGACGGTCAGTTGATCCAGCACCAGCAGTTCAGTTGCGCTCATAACCCCTCCGCAGCCGCTCCCCGATCAGGTTGATCGACAGTACGGTCAGAAAGATGACGGACATCGGGATCATGGCCACATGGGGGGCCTGTTCCAGCGTATCCCGCCCGGCGGCGAGCATCCCCCCCCAGCTGGCAGCCGGTGAGGGGACACTCAGGCCGAGAAAACCGAGCCCCCCTTCGGCAATGATCACGAAACCGGCCACAATCAGGGTATAGGGGAGCAAGGTTCCCATGATGTTGGGAAGAATTTCCCCGGTCATAATGGTGATATCGCGAGCTCCGCAGATCCGGGCCGCCAGAACGAATTCCCGTTGGACGATTGTGAGGGTAGCGCTACGGACCACCCGGATGAAACGGGGCGCAATCAGCAGTCCCATCCCCATGGTAATGGTGGTCAGGCTCGGACCGAGCAGGGCGGTGAATACCAGCAGAAATACCAGGGTGGGGAAGGCGAGCAGCACGTCGGTAATGGTCATGATGACCCGCTCGACCCATCCCCGGTACAGGGCGGCCGGCATGCCGAGCAGCAGGCCGACTCCCAGGCCGAGCAGCGGTGCGCAGATGCCGATTGTCAGGGAAACCCGGGCGCCGAACAGGAGCCGGATCGCCAGATCCCGCCCCATGGCGTCGGTGCCGAGCAGGTGTGCCTCTCCCGGCAGGGCGGCCAGCTGTTCGCTGTCGATCTGGTCGGGTGCGAAGGGGAGTGGCCAGAGGGAAGCAGTGACGGCGCCGAACAGGAGCAGCGCCAACCAGCTGCAGGCGGCATAGAAGGAAAATCTCCCTCTGTCAAAGTGGGGAGTTGGCTTTGTTGCTTGATTACTCGCCATTGCCGCCACCTGTCCGCACCCGCGGGTCCAGCACTCCGTAGGCGAGATCCACCAGGAAATTGAGAGCCACGTAGGCGACGGCAATCAGGAACACCGTTCCCTGCACCAAGGGATAATCCTGGGCAAAGATGGCGGTTACCAGCAGCCGGCCGATGCCGGGGAGGGCGAAGATGGTCTCGATGATCACCGCTCCGCCGATCAGGTGGGCGGTCTGCATGCCGAGCACGGTGATGAAGCTGAAACAGGATGGGCGCAGGGCGTGGATCAGCAGGATACGCCAGGGCGGCACCCCTTTGCAGCGGGCCAGTAGGATGAACTCTTCCTTGAGGGTGGCGATCAGGTCGCTGCGCAGTACCCGCATCAGGGTCACCCATTCCACCAGGGCGATGGAGAGCGCCGGGAGCAGGAAGCCCTTCAGGTTGGCGATTATTCCGGCATGCAAAGGGTAATAGCCGGTGGCGGGGAGCAGCTTGAATTTCAGGGCGCAGAGCAGAACCAGCCCCATGGCCATGACGTAATTGGGGAGCGCGGCACAGCCGAAGGCGAGGGTGCCGGTCAGCCGGTCGATCCACGAACCGGCGCGCCAGGCGCTGATGATCCCGGCCGGCAGCGCCAGCAGCAGGGCAAACAACTGGGAGAGGGCCAACAGCTCCAGTGTCACCGGGAGATGGCTGGCCAAGGTCTGGCTGACCGGTTGTTCCGTGGCCAGTGATTTCCCGAACTCGCCCTGGCAGACGCCCCCGAGCCACGTAGCATAGCGCAGCAGCACCGGCCGGTTCAGTCCGAGGCGCTCCCGCAGTTCGGCCAGTTCCGCTGCACTGGCGCCATGCCCTGCCACTTCGGCTGCGATGTCGGCCGGCAGCCGGTCGGTCATGACAAAAGTCAGGGCAGTGACCGCCAGCAGCACCAGCAGCAGGTGGAATAATTTATTGCCGGTCTGTCTCATGGCGCAGTCACTTATTGTTGCTGTTCCAGCCAGGCCTCGCTGACCCGGATCACGCCATGACTGACGTTGTCGATCCCTTTGACTCCCGACTTGGCGATGACGTGGAAGCGCCGTCCGCCGCCGTAGAGAAAAACCGCCTCTTCGTTGATCAAGCTGGCCACCCCGCACAGCGCCTTCTCCCGCGCTTTTTTCTCCCTGCTGATCTGTTGGAATGTCAGCAGCTCATCCATTTTCGGGTTCTGATATTTGCTGAAGTTGAGTTTGCTGCCGGAGTAGAGATTGCTCTTCAGCTGCGGTCCCATGTCGTCAAAATCCCTCAGCTTCCAGCCGGTGATCTGGTAATCGCCGCTGATCCCCCGTTTCGCCAGCTGCCCTTCGGCCAAAGGGGTCAGGGTAAGCGTCACCCCGACTTCCTTGAACAGGCGCTGCATGATCTCCCCTGCCTCCTTGCCGCGCGGGGTATTGGTATGGTTCAGCTCCAGCGTGACCGGCTTGCCATACTCCGCCAGCAGTTTGCGGGCCTTGGCCGGGTTGTACTCCCGGTAGGCGGCATCGCCGCAGTTGAGCTGTCCGCCAAAGGGATCCTTTGCCAGTGGCAAGGTCCCCTTGTAATCGGCCTTGAGCAGCAGTTCCTGGTTCCAGGCGTGGGCCAGCGCCTTCCTGACGCGGGGATCGTTCAGTGGTGCCCTGGACGTGTTGAACAGAAAGGTGTAGGGGCCGCCGGAATCACTGGAGTAGATCCTGAGTGAGCGATCTTCCCGCGCCTGGAGGATGCTCCCCCCCCGGTCGGTCTGGATCACGTCGCACTCCCCGGACTGCAGGCTGTTGAAACGGGCCTGCATATCCGGCAGGGGGCGGAAGACCACGCTCTCCAGATATCCCTTGCCCGTGCGCCAGTAGTGGGGATTTCTGACCACGGTCAGGTGGTCGTTGGGGAGCCATTCCTTGAACAGGTACGGCCCGGTTCCGACCGGCGCCCGATTGTGCCGATCCTCCTTGAGCGCCTTGGGAGAGGGGATGAATGCGGCGAATGACTGGGGATCGGACAGGGCGTGTTTAAACGAGGACCAGGGGTGTCGCAGGTTGAAGCGGAGCGTGAAGTCGTCCACCTTCTGTACCGATTCGATCGGCTCCAGGGATGAGAGCCCGAAGTACCTGTTGCTCGGATCGAGCAGCCGCTGCCAGTGTGCCGCCACCGCATCGGCGTTGAACGGGACGCCGTCATGGAAGCGCACTCCCCGGCGCAGCTTGATGATCCAGCTTTTGCCATCCTTGGCCGGTTTGGCCGAAAGCGCCAGTTCCGGCAGCAGGTTCCCCCTGGCGTCCATGTCGAACAGCCGCTCTTCCACTGCCATGGCCACATTCCGGTCGGCCAGTCCCATGTAGTTGGCTTTCAGCGGATCGAAGCCGCGAAACTCCAGTTCAACTCCGACGGTCAGTGTGCCGCCGGGGCGGGGAGTCGCGGCAGGCGCGCACGCTCCGGGAGATGGTAATGCCAGCAGTGCCAACAGACAAAATCCATAAACAACGAGAACAGCTTTCCCCATGCTCCGCCAACGTTTGTTCATATCATCCCCCTTGCTGGTAAAGGTGTACTCCGTCCTGCCGGTTATTGTAGCTGGAACTGCAGCTTGAATCCTTCGTAGATCGCCCTGCTGGCCCGGCGGATGTAGTCGTCGCTGTCCGGGATTCCTTTTTCCATCAGGTAGTTGCTGTTGACATTCAGCCAGTAGGCCAGTTTCTGGGCGAACATCATCCTGGTCAACCTGACCATCTTCAGCTCCATCTCGTTCAGTCCGGCAAAGAGTGGATAATCGAGCAGGGTGCCGGAGATAAACTCGTTCAGCCCTTTTCCCATCTCCTTGCTCAATTCCACATTCCGCCCATCCCAGAGTGCGCGGAACAGAAACTTTTCTTCCTGGGCAAAGCGGATGTAGCTGATTCCCTGGTCGATCCAGCGATCACCGCTCCGGTCTTCCAGCATCCGCTGCTTGAGCAGTTCCATTGCCTTGAGGCAGACTGCGTCCTCCAGTTCCCGTACATTGGTGAACTGGGAGTAGATCGGCATGGTGGATGAGTTGATCGCCTTGGCGACCGTGGTGACGGAAAATCCCTCCCAGCCGGCTGCCCGTACCAGTTCAAAGGCAGCCTCAATAATGGCTTCACGGCTGAATTGCGAGTTTCTGGGCGACATGCTCACCCCTCCCTGATTAGGTCTGATTCTGTTATATAAAGCGTTTATATAAACGGTTTATATTTGTCAATATCTTTTTATTGTGGCGGTTTTCTGTGGGGGATTATTTTCAGGGGAAGAGGAGGCGGCGCTTGATGGTCGTTAACGGTCTGATTTACGTTGCGTGAAGCTGCTTTTCTGGGTTATTGACGGCTTCCCAACGATGAATCAACGGCTGTAAGCAGCGTCTTTAGCGGCAGAAACAGCGCAAGCGGGGTATCCTGCAAGGGGATGAAGCCGAAGCCAAGGTAGAATTGCCGGGCCTTCTCATCCTTGGCATCCACAAAAAAACCGACAATGCCGCCGGATTCTTTTGTTGCTGCCACGATCCGCTTTACCGCATCGGCCAGGAGGATTGAGCCGTACCCTTTCCCTTGCCATCGTTTATCAACCGCAAGCCGGGCGAGTTTGGCGGCGGGCAGACGTGATGTTTTGGGGAGAGTGCGGTTGTAATCCGGGGGAAGAACAGAGGCATCCACTTCCAGGAAAGAAAGTGTGAAGAACCCCAGGATATCCGCAGGTGACTCATTATTCAGCAGCACAAAAGTATTCGACAACCCTTTGTCGCGATGTTGACGGGCGGTTTTACGCAGGAAGTCGTTCAGGGGTATTGTCCCGCAGTCGAAACCGGCGCGATTGTGGGTGGCGTCCAACGGGCGGATAATCATTTTACGACTTGGGTGTGGGTTTGCAGCGCCGCGATAAGTTTTTCCGAGGGGGTAGGCGGATTCTCCAAGGCATGGAGAAATGTCCTGGCATCTCTTTCGGAGAGTCGCAAAGTTTCTTCCCGTTCCAGAATTTCACCGGCACGGTCGAGGCTACTCTGTACAATGAACTGGTTGAGCGTTGCCCCGTACACAGCGGCGGCGCGCTCGATGAGCAGGCGGTTTGCGTGGGGGATTCTGGCTGTAATACGGTCATCGGCCGCCGGTTTTCGGGATGTTTTACGGGTAGTTGCTGTTTGCATGGAACGTTTCCTCCTGTTGGTGAATTGTAGCTTTGTGGTGCCAATTTGGCAACTTTATATTATTACTCACGCTACGACGCAACGTACAACACAAAGCATAAAGATCAGTTTAAAAGCCTTTCGTCGCGTCGTAGCGGCGTTGCGTGACACAAGTTTTCCTGCTTGGATCGCTTTGAAGGTCGCTTGTAAGACGGCGTGAGGGGAATGGTCGGTTGATTTTTTTTGTGCATTTTCATACCTTATTGCTTACAAGGCTCCCTTCGAGGCGTGCATGACCAAGACGCCTCTTAAAACTACAGGAGTATTCCCATGAGAAGGCTCATCGCATCTACATTTGTGTCACTCGACGGCATCATGCAAGCGCCCGGCGGAACGGAAGAAGACCCGACCGGCGGTTTTACCCTTGGCGGCTGGATGTTCAACTACCTGGAAGAAACCATGGACATCTCGACAGCAGGTTTCGACGGCAAGGATCGGGAGCTGCTGCTCGGTCGCAGGACTTACGAGATCTTCGAGGCGTACTGGCCATACCAGCGCGATGACGATCCGATTGCGAAGACGCTCAATGCAGCCAAAAAGTATGTTGCTTCGCGCACATTAACGACGCTCCACTGGAATAACTCGACCCAGCTCCACGGCGATGTGGTCCCGGCAATCATCGCTCTCAAGACCCAAGCGGGCCCTGATCTACAGATCATCGGCAGCGGCAATTTGATTCAAACGCTGCAAGGCGCATCACTGATAGACGAGTACAACGTGTGGACGTTTCCCGTACTGCTTGGTCGGGGCAAACGCCTCTTTGGCGAGACTGCCAGGCCATCCGCGCTACGGCTCGTGTGCTCCCAGGTTTCGGCCTCTGGCGTTGTGATGAGTACCTATGTGCCGGATGGCGATGTCCGGCCCGGTTCGTTCGCGAGTGTCGAGCCGAGCGAGAAGGAGCTGGCACGACGCAAAAAGATGGCACATGAGATGTGGTGAGGTGAGGTGAAATGAAGAAGAGATCCGTGGGCGCTAAGGAAGAGTTATGGATTCACCCTCCTTAACTACAAAAGGGACTCTTTCGAGCCCCTTTTGTTTAACGGCGTTCAGGTTTACCTCTGGATCAGTTACCGCATCAGTTCGAACTGACGATCTTCACAGGTTTCGTCCTTGATATCGATGAACTTGTTGCAGATTTCGGTCACCATGTTGACTACGCCCTGATAACCGATCAACGGGTAGCGGTGTTTGTTGACCCGGTCGAAAATCGGGAAGCCGAAGCGGAACAACGGTACGTTGGCGTCGCGGGCGGCGAACTTGCCGTGGCTGTCGCCAATCACCGCATCCACGGGATCGGTGACCAACAGGCTGCGCAGATGCCAGAGATCCTTGTTCATGTGAATCTTGCATCCTTCGCCGTACATGGAGGTGTCCAGCAGTGCCTGTAGCTCTTTTTCGATCTTCTTGTTGCCACGGCTGCAGAGGATGTGATGCGGACGGGCGCCCATCTCCAGCAGGAAGGAAACATACCCGAGCAGGAAGTCGGGATCGCCGTAGACGGCAAACTTTTTGCCGTGCATGTACTGGTGCGAATCGGTGACGGCATCCACGGCGCGACCGCGCTCGTTTTTGAGTGATGCCGGAACTTCCTTGCCGAATAGTTCGGCAACTTTCATGATGAAGGCGTCGGTCTTCTCGATCCCCATCGGCATTGGCATGGAGACATGCTTGCCGGAGTAGGTGTCCTTGATCCAGGCAAAGGTCTTGGGTGTGGCGTAGGGTCCCAGGGTGATGGTTGCCTTGCCGTTGATCGAATCAGCCGCATCGTCCAGTTTGGTTCCGCCGGCATAGGTGTGGTAGCTGCCGTCGCAGGGGGAGTCAAAGGCATCGGAAATATCGGCCAGAATCGTATTGGGCACGCCGAACTCTTTCAGAATCCGTTTGTACTCACGGTAGTCGCCGGTGTTGCAGTCAAAGCCGGCAATCAGGTTGAGCTTGCCGGTGCAGCGTCCTTCCACCTGTTTCCCCTCGGTCAGGGTCTGCAGGATGGAGAGCAACATGGAGTCGTAACCGTGGATATGGGTGCCGTTAAAGCTGGGGGTGTTGGCGTAGGGGGTCGGCAGATCCTTGGGCACGCACCCTTTCTGTTTGGCGTTTTTGATAAAGGCGGTCAGGTCATCGCCGATAACTTCCGGCATGCAGGAGGTGAAAATTGAAATCATCTTCGGCTTGTAGATGGTATAGGCGTTTTCAAGCCCCTCATGCAGGTTGTTCTGGCCACCGAAAACTGCTCCATCCTCGGTCATGGCATCGGATACACCCGGCGCCGGTTCACGGAAATGGCGGTTAAGGGTTGAGCGGTAGTAGGAAGCGCACCCCTGCGAGCCGTGTACGAAGGGGAGTGACCCTTCAAAGGCATGGGCTACCAGCTGGGCCCCCAGCGGCTGACAGGCGTGGGCCGGGTTGATTACCAGCGCCTGACGGGCAAAGTTCTTCTCTTTGTATTCTTCGGTATTGATCCACTCTTTGACCCGCTCCACTTCTTCCGGAGGAGTTGCGACGATCTTTTTAACTTCAAGTCCCAGTAGATTTGACATTTGTATTCTCCTCTCCGGATAGCAATCTCTATCACGGCAGATTTGTGTAAGATTAAGGCAATGGAACACGGAAAAGGCCGGATTTGGGAGGATTGTCGCGGATAAAGCCAAGCTGGATTTTTATAAATAATCTGTGTAAATCCGCCGCATCCGCGCAAATCCGCGTTCCATTGCAGTTAGTTTTCTCAGAACGGTGCCTTGACCAGTTTCCAGGTCGGGCTGTTGATCGCCATGTCGATGTCGCGGGCAAAGACTTCAAACCCTTTGTAGCCGTGGTATGGTCCGGAGTAATCCCAGCTGTGCATCTGGCGGAACGGGATCCCCATCTTCTGGAAGACATACTTTTCCTTGATGCCGCTGCCGATCAGGTCGGGCTTCAGGGCGTCGGCAAATTTTTCAAATTCGTACTCGGACGGGTCGTCGTACACCACGGTGGCATCCGGCATTTCCGGAGCAGTACGGTCATAGTCATCGTTGTGGGCAAATTCGTAGCCGGAGCCGACGCAATCCATTCCCAGGTCTTCATAGGCGCCGATGGTGTGACGGGGGCGGAGTCCACCTACCAGCAGCATGACCTTCTTGCCATCCAGGCGCGGCTTGTATTCTTCGATGATCCCCTGCATGATCGGGTCGTACTTGGCGATCACTGCCTCTACTTTTTCCTTGATGGTGTCGTCGAACAGTTCGGCCAGTTTACGCAGGCTCTCCCTGATTTTGGTCGGGCCGAAGAAGTTGAGCTCGATCCAGGGAATGCCGTACTTTTCTTCCATCACCTTGCACATGTAGTTCATGGAACGGTAACAGTGGATCACGTTCAGCTTGACCGTGTGGGTGGCGGCGATGTTTTCCAGCTCGCCATCGCCGGTCCAGACAGCCTTGACATTCAAACCGCACTCTTCCAGCAGCGGCTTGGTGGACCAGGCGTCGCCACCGATGTTGTATTCGCCGATCAGGGCGATGTCGTAGGGGCTTTCCGGTTCAGCAAATTCGCGGGTTCCGATGATGTAGTCGCGGATGGTGTCGTTGGAGATGTGATGTCCCAGTGACTGGGAAACACCGCGGAATCCTTCGCAACTGCAGGGGATGATCGGGATGTCGAGCTCTTTGGCGCTGGATTTGGCGACGCTGTTGATGTCGTCACCGATCAGGCCGACCGGACATTCGGAGAGTACCGAGATCCCCTTGGCCAGCGGAAACAGCTCGTGGGCTTCTGCCAGCAAGGTTTTAAGCTTCTTGTCGCCACCGTAGACGATGTCCTTTTCCTGGAAATCGGAGGTGAACTGCATGGCGAAGTTGTCTACACCGGTGGTGCCACTCATCATGTTACGGCGGGTGCCCCAGGAGTACCAGCCGCAGCCGACCGGGCCGTGTGATACGTGCACCATATCGCGGATCGGGCCCCACACAACCCCTTTGGCTCCGGCATAGGCGCAGCCACGGGCGCTCATGATGCCAGGCACCGTTTTCTTGTTGGATTTGACGCAGGCCGAACCTGAGCCCTGGTCGTTGGCGCCCAGATGGGGCGCGCGCTTCTTCCTGGCCTTTTCGGGATAGACGGACAGGGTCTCGGCAATCAGAGCCTCTGTCGATTCCTTGGTAATGCCATCAATTTTTCGTATTTTATCTGACATGAGTTGTCTCCTTTAGAGTGTTGTTAACACTCCCCCCTTGATAGAGGGGGGCTGGGGGGGGATTTGCTTTAAGGTCAACTGCAAATCCCCCTGAATCCCCCTTTATCAAGGGGGACTTTCTTTACGCTGCTTCTGCTACACCGACGATGCTCTCATCTTCTTCTTCCATGATGCCGAACTTCATCAGCAACTCTTCCAGCTCTTCCATTTCCAGCGGGGTCGGAACAACCAGCATCTTGTTGTCGGCGATCTTCTGGGCCAGGGTCAGATACTCTTTGGCCTGGGGATGTTCCGGAGAGTACTCGATAACGGTCATTCTGCGCAGCTCGGCTCTCTGGACCTGATTGTCGCGGGGAACGAAGTGGATCATCTGGGTGCCGAGACGGCGGGCCAGCTCGGAAATCAGTTCGAATTCCATGTCAGTCTTACGGGCATTACAGATCAGGCCGGCCAGACGGACCTTGCCGGATGAGGCGTACTTGAGAATACCTTTGGAGATGTTGTTGGCAGCGTACATGGCCATCATTTCACCGGAGGTAACGATATAGATTTCTTCTGCCTTCCCTTCACGGATCGGCATGGCGAACCCGCCGCAGACAACGTCACCCAAAACGTCATAGAATACGAAGTCAAGGTCATCGGTGTAGGCGCCATTCTCTTCCAGGAAGTTGATGGCAGTAATAACACCACGGCCGGCACAACCGACACCCGGCTCAGGTCCGCCGGACTCAACGCATTTGATGCCGCCGTAGCCGACTTTCATGACTTCTTCCAGCTCCAGGTCCTCGACCGTCCCCAGTTCACGGACCAGGTCCATAACCGTATTCTGTGCTTTGGCATGCAGGATCAGGCGGGTTGAGTCAGCCTTGGGGTCGCAACCGACGATCATCACTTTTTTACCGAGTGATGCCAGTCCCGCTACCGTGTTCTGTGTGGTGGTTGATTTGCCGATGCCGCCTTTGCCGTAAATTGCTATCTGTCTCATTGTGAAGCTCCTTTCGCTCACCCATCCGTGAGCTGTGTGGTTTTTGTAGTGCGTTGAACATAGTTCCGACTGTTGTGACTGAGCTATGCTTGCCAACGAACTATCGTGCTTGTAAGAATGGTGGGGCAAAAAAAATGACGCCCCGGTTTATTTCCGAAGGCGCCATTGCCTGGGTGCTGCGTATGAGTTGCTGATGTTTTTGTTATAGCATTTCGCGTGCCAAAATAATAAAATACGAAATTACAGTATGTTGCGTGTTTGTTGTGAGTATCTTACATGCTTGTCTTGAAAATATTGTGCTGCTTTTAGTAAATTTTGCCTGTTATTTGTTCAATTGCCCACCAGCTGGGGATAATGCCAGCAGCTTGCGGCTATGCTGTTCAATTTCCGTAATGATTCCGCGATCAATTCTTCGTCCCCAGCGGGGCGGAATATGGCTCATACCGTAATAGGCACCTGCCAGCATGCCGATGATTGCTCCGGTGGTATCCGCATCCCCCCCCTGGTTAACCGTTCCGACCAGACACTCCTCAAAATTGCGCCCCCTGAAAAACCAGTGGAAAACCGTCTGCAGCGTGTCCACCACATAGCCGGTGGCCAAGCCACGATACGGCTCGAAGTTAAAGGTCGGGAAGTTGGCCACCAGGCTGTCCGCTTCACGGCGCAGGCGTGCTTTCGAACGACCGGCCAACGCCAGTTGCAGCATGGTTCCCAGGCAGAGGCAGGCCGCATCGGAAACCGGATTATGGTGGGTCAGGTGGGCCTGCTCGATCAGGTAACGACCCATCAATTCCTGATCGGGAAAAGTATAGAGGGCGACCGGCAGGATCCGCATGGCAGCGCCGTTGCCGGCATCCCATTCATTGGGGGGGGCTTCCAGGGTGCCATGCAGCATATAGCGCCTGATCCCCTTGCGGCAGGTGTCGCCGCAATCAACCGGCCGGGATTTTAACCAGCTGGCAAAATTATCGGCAATGGCGGTCAGAGACCAGTGACCATGCTGAACAATGGCACGGGAGATACAGAGCGCCATCTGGGTGTCATCGGTCACCTGTCCTTCCTTGAGCCGCAGCCAGCCGCCTCCCACAATATCCTTGAATGTGCCGTATTTTAAGGCAATCTCGGTGGCGGTCATGAATTCAACCGTTGCCCCCAGGGCATCGCCAATCGCCATTCCCACATAGGCGGCGCGGGCGCGATCATGGAGTTCATCGGGGTTGCAGCTGTTAGTCATGGGGAACTCCAATCGAGTGTGGTGATGAAAATCAAGTTGAAATCCAGAACAGACGATCAGGGCACTGCAAAGAATGAACCGATACAAATCTGCTTAAAATTGATGCAAAATTGTGGTCGATGGAAAAGTGGCGGCCGCCTTTCATGTGGCATCTGTTGATGCTATCCGGCGTATGAGTTCTCTCCGCAGCCCGATTGGTGAGCGTTTCAAGGGCTTTTACCTGCCGTGGGATGATCATGGCACGCTCTATGCTATTTCAGTCGCCAGAGGCAACGACGCCCATGGGATCATACCTGTGGGCTTTTTTTGTTTGAAAGGGGAAGATGACATGGCAACTGCATGCGAGATGAAGAATAAGATTCAGGGGCATCCCTGCTTTGGTGGCAATCATCAGAAAAACGGCCGTATGCATCTGGCGGTTGCTCCCAAGTGCAATATCAAGTGCGGCTATTGCTCACGCAAGCATGACTGCGCCAATGAGTCGCGCCCCGGCGTCACCAGCCGGATCGAGACTCCACTGGAGGCAATTGCCAAGGTGCGGGATGTTATGGCAAGTCCGGTGGTCGGACCGATCATCAAGGTAATCGGGATTGCCGGACCGGGCGACCCGCTGGCTAATGAGGAAACCTTCGAGACCTTTGAGCTGGTGAAAAAGGAATTTCCTCACCTGATGCTCTGTCTCAGCACCAACGGTCTGTTGTTGCCGGAGTCGATTGATCGCCTGTACGAACTGGGACTGCATAGTCTGACGGTTACCATCAATGCGGTTGATCCGGAGATCGGTGCCAAAATCTACCAGCATGTGATCTATCACGGCAAACATTATAGCGGAGTGGAAGGGGCCGCAATCCTGATCCACAACCAGTTCGAGGGGCTGAAGCGGGCCGGCGAGCTGGGGCTGACCATCAAGGTCAATACGGTGCTGACCCCGGGGATCAACGACAGCCAGATTCCGCTGATCGCCGAGCGGGTCAAGCAGCTGGGCGCCTTTGTGATGAATATCATGCCGATCATTCCCCAGGCCGAGCTGGCACATATCACCCCTCCCTCTGAAGAGTATCTGGCCGGGGTCAGAAAGGCGAACGAGGGGATCATCGGACAGTTTGCCCACTGCAAACAGTGCCGAGCCGATGCCATTGGCTTGATCGGACAGGATTTGAACCTGACCATCGGCAAGTCGGCCTGCGCAACGGCATGAAAACGGCAGCCATGTGTGTTGCCGATATCGTTCCATTTCTGGCGCTGGCTGGCCGGGAAGGGTGGATTGCCGAGGCGTGGGAGCTGGAGTTCCTGCTGGACCTGTTTCCGGCAGGATGCCTGGTGGTGCGGGACGGGAACGGTCAGCCGGTCGCTTTTGTGACCTCGTTGAAACATAACCGCTCGGGGTGGATCGGTAATCTGATTGTGGCGCCGGAATATCGGGGTAAGGGAATCGGAGAACTGCTGTTCTTGGCGGCGCTTCAGGCATTACGGGAAGCGTCGGTCGAGACGGTCTGGCTGACCGCCTCCAGGATGGGGATGGCGCTGTACAGCCGCCATGGTTTTAACCGTATTGACACCATTCTGCGCTGGAGCGGCGCTTCAAGACAGAGTCATCCGGTCTCCCCGGAGAGTGGATCGGACAACAATGCCGCTATGCTGGATGCTCTGGCATGGGGGGATCGCCGGGATCTGCTGCTGGAACGGACTATGGCGCGGGGAACGTCAATCTGTGACAGCCATGGTTTTATAACGGTTCAGCCGTGTGGCGGCCGCTTTCAGCTGGGCTCGTTCATAGCCTTGGATCAAAGCGGGGCACAAAAGCTTCTGGAAGCGGCCCAACAGTTGATCCCGAACGGATCTGGGCTCTATCTGGACAGTCCGGCATTGAATCGCTCGGCGGCGCGGATCTACCATGCCTGCCAGTTGCGGATTACCGGGACCAATGAGCTGATGTACTTCGGCGTCCCACCGTTATATCGTCCGGAATTGCTGTTTGGCATGGCGACTATGGGGAGTTGCGGGTAATCAAATAGCAATACATGTATCTGAAATTATTGCAGTCCGCTGAAGCTCTGCTGCTCGTCTTCCGAAAACATGCGCGCCACTTCTATAACAATCAGCAGTCGTTCGCCGTGGTTGATGACGCCGGTAATAAATTCGCCGGAAATGCCGCCGGAAAGCGCCACTGAAGGCGGTGGCTGAATTTCCCTGCTATCGATGCGGATGACCTCGGACACGCCATCAACAATGAAGCCGGTCATGCCGCTCCCGACTTCCATCACCAGGATGCGGCTCCGGCTGTCCCGCTCCCGTTCGCACAGGCCAAAGCGCCGGCGCAATGAAATGATCGGCACCACCGTCCCGCGCAAATTGATGATTCCTTCCACATAGTCGGGGGTGTTGGGCATTTTGGTGATGCTGGGCATGCGAATGATTTCCCGCACCGTAAGCACATCGACGCCGTATTCCTCATTATCCAATTCAAAACTGGCCAGCTGGATGATTCGATTGGCTGTTTGAGAAACCGCTTCCACTGCAACAGGTAAGTTCATGGCTAACCCCCCTACGCCAACCGGAAGCGGCTGACCAGATTCTGAAGCTCCTGGGCCTGGGTGGCCAGCTGGGCTGCTGCACTGGCGGTTTCGTCGGCGCCGCGTGCTGTCTGATGGACAACTTCGGTAATCTGCTGGATGTTGCTGGTGACTTCACTGGTGGTGGCCGTCTGCTCTTCAGCGGCTGTCGCAATCTGGTTGACCTGCATGGAAACTTCGTTGATGCGGCTCAGAATATCTTCCAGGGCCTGGCCGGATTTCTGGGAGGAAACGGCCCCTTTTTCCACTTCATGAACGCCTTCGTCCATCGCTTTAACTGCTGCATTGGTTTCTTTCTGAATCCCTTTGATCATGTCACCGATTTCACGGGTTGCCTTGGTGGTTCGTTCGGCCAATGCCCGTACTTCATCGGCGACCACGGCAAAGCCGCGACCCTGCTCTCCGGCTCGTGCCGCCTCAATGGCTGCATTGAGAGCCAGCAGGTTGGTCTGATCGGCAATGTCCTCAATGGTGCCGACGATATTGCCGATCTGTTCCGAGCGGGTGCCGAGCGCTTCAATGGTTTGTGATGTTTGGCGCACCCGGTCGGCAATGACGTTCATACCGACGATAGTTTCGTTGACAACGGCTGCTCCGGCATTGGCCGAATCGGTGGTGAGCTGTGATGCATCGGCAGCCATGGTGCAGTTGCGGGCAATGTCGCTACTGGTTGCCGACATCTCTTCGCTGGCGGTTGCGACCGTGTTAGTCTGGGATGCAACCTCCTCCGCCCCGGTGGCGATCTGGGCAGCGGTTGAGTGGAGCTGATTGGAAGCCGAAGCGATGCCGTTTGAAATATCAACGGTCCGGGTGATCATGCTGCGCATGCTTTCGACCATGTTCTGCATGGCTGTCATCAGTTGCCCGGTTTCATCCAGTGATGTTACCTGCACCGTAACCGTCAAATCACCTTCGGCAATGCGATTGGAAACCGAAACAGCCTCTTTCAGAGGCCGGGTAATGACATTCGAGATAAAGACACCCAACACAATTGCCATTATCACACCGACAGCTACCAGGGATGACATGAAAATCGTCGCACTGCGTGCCTCGGCAGTATTGCCTTCCGATGTCAGTTTCGCCTGGGTCTCCTTCGACTCCATCATCTTGTTCATGATTTCCTGCTCGTGCGCGGCAGCTTTTTTCGCATCTCCGTGCAGAAGTGTCATTGCTTCCGCATTCTTTCCGGCATTATCCAGTTCCAGCACTTTGTCGATATAACCGCCATAGACCTTGCGCGATTCCTTGAACTCGGCGAACAGCTTGCGTCCTTCCTCGGTGATGATGGTCTTTTCGAATTTATCAGCACGTTCCGCGATAGTCTGACGGAGTTGTTTGAGGGTGTCCTGTGCGGTTTGACGTTCTGTAGCGTCTTTCGTTTCCACAATGTCGCGCAGGTTGATGCGTACCCGCTGAAAAGCGACCGACATGTAGGCCAGATCACTCAGCGGGGCGGTTATTTTTTCATACAATTTTGTGTCGGCGGCATCGCTCTGGCGTAGTTTGATGATACCCATGGCGCCAATCACGGCGGCAATGGTTGCTACCAGCAGGAATCCGATAATGAGCTTTGTTCCGATCTTTAAATTGCTGAACCAGGACATAATTGATCCTCCCTTACACAGTATTTTTCATCGTGACGAATGCTACCGGCAAACAACAATGCTGTCTATTAGGGGAAACCATTAGAAATGTTTTTTGTTCTGGTGGGGTACAAGAATGGAACAGGTTTCTGGGCAGGATGTTGGGAAGGGGAGCCGGAAGGCTATCCGGTGCCATCCTCCATCAGCTCGGCAATAACCGCCCAGCGGGCAAGTCTGGCCGCATTGACGGCAGCAAGTTTTTTCATCAGGTTGGCGCGATGCACCTCTACGGTTTTTAGACAAATGTTCAGCTGGTCGGCAATTTCTTTGGAGGTACTCCCCTTTCCCACCAGCATCAGGATTTCCCGCTCCCGCCGGGTAATCTTCGTCGAGAGGATGTTTCGCTCCTGCTGGAATGCGGAGTTGTTGCGTTGTTGCAGGATAATTTCATGGCGGTGCATGCGGCCGGTAATGGTGGCAAGCAGTTCCTCGGCGGAAAATGGCTTGGGCAGGTAGTCGTCAGCTCCTTCCGCCATCCCGCGCCGGACATCGCCCCGCTCACCCAATGCAGAAACAAAGATGAACGGTACATCGGCACATTCCTTATCCCGCTTCAAATTCTCCAATACCAGATGTCCATCCATACCGGGCATCATAATGTCGCACAGAATCAGGTCAGGACGCTTTTCATGCAACAGGGCTAACCCGGTCTGTCCGTCGGCAGCGCTCCTGACTTCAAACCCTTCCATCTGGAGCATTACCTCCATCATGCTGCGATATGAAGAGTCATCCTCAATTATTAAAATGAAATACATGGTATCTTTCTCCTTCGGGAGTTGTTACCCGTTTGAACCGGGATTGCCGAGCGGAATGGTAACACTCATGACCGTTCCCTTGCCGACGGCGCTTAGCACCGAAATGGTGCCCCCCAGGCGCATCACGGCATCCTGCACGATGGACAGCCCCAGCCCCAATCCGCGTTGTCCCCCGATGTTCCGGCTGCGGTAGAATGCATCGAATATGGACGTCTGCTCATCCTCCGGGATGCCGATGCCGGTATCCGCTATCTCGAACAGTATCCGCTCTGGTTGGCGCCGGACACGCAGGGAAACGGTGCCATCCGGAGGCGTATAGCGGAAGGCGTTGGTCAGCAGGTTTTCCAGAACCCGGCGCAGCTGCATCTCATCAATCAGCGCACTGCCGCAATCAGCGGCAATCGTGACGCTGCATTCGCGGCCGCTCCCCCAGACGGTTGCCACTTCTGCGGCAACGGCCCGGCACACATTGCCGATATCAAATGGCATCAGCTGCATTTCATCGGTGTATTCTTCTTTCCGGCTGAATGAAATCACCGAATTGATCAGATGTGACAGCTGGCGTGTCGCACTTCGGATATGCTCATTCTGTTCAAGCCGCTTCTCCGGGGTCAAGCGATCCCAGTAGCGATCCAGGATGTCGGCGCTGCCGAGCATCAGGCCGAGCGGAGTGCGGAATTCGTGGGCAATGATATGCAACAGGCGGCTCATGGTGGCATTGGCCGCTGTCGCAGTATGTAGTGCCTGCTGCACCTCATTCTCCAAAAGCTTACGTTCGGTAATATTTCTATGAGAAACCACAACGCCTTGTCGGGAGCCAGTCAGCCGCGATACGCTCATAAAAAACCAGCGCTGTTGATCCGGAGAGTGACAGGGATATTCCATTGTGAAATTCTGAGCATCACCGTTCAATACGGTCTGTATACCAGACAATGCTCCTTTTGCTCCTTCATCGTCACAGTCCCGGCACACACGCAGATACGAAATGCCGACGTACGCATTATAGGTTGCCGGAGCGTTGTTTTCGCGGGCAAATCGAAGCCAGGATTCATTGACCGTAACGATAAAGCCGTTATCATCAAGCACGGCAATATTCGAAGTCAACGAGTTAATAATATTTGTCGTAAATTGTTCATTTTCACGAAGCTGCTCTGTTCGTTCCGTCACTCGTTGATCCAGTGTCTCATTGAGCTGCAGCAACTCCGCGACCTGTTTCTGAATCGCTGCTCCCATTGTCTGGAAATTGGCAATCAAACCGGTCATTTCGCGCGTCATCGGCTGCGGCCAGCTGACCGCCTCACCGGAGGCAATGCGCATCGGCAACTTCCGGGTGGCCTCTTCCAGTGTGTGGAGAATCGACGAATATTTTGCCGCCAACAGCCGTGACAGGGTAATTGTCGTTAGGATCAAAAAGGCGATGATGCCGAGCGACATTGACGTCTGACGGCTGAGTTCCTCTAGTTGTGGCGTGAGTGATGACTCAATAACAACTTTCCAGCCGTTGCCCATGGTAAGCGGCAACTGTTTGACATAGAACGATGAGAGCCAGCGTTTTGATGCGCTGACCCCCGGCTGCAGCCCCGGTGTCCATTGTCCGACCCCGTTCTCCAGAGGCGTTACCGTGCCATTTTGAGGCAGGGCGTAGGCGTCCGTGGGTTTCAGCGCTTCATTTGTGCTGATGACCACGCGCTCTTTGTGATCAATGACGGTAATGGTCATGGCGCGCTTGCCGACAGCCTCCTTCAGCAGATGCTGAAGCGCTGAAAAATCGACCACACCAAAGGCTGATCCACGGTAGGTGTCTTTTTCAACTATCGGGGCGAGCAGGATGAGGCGCGGGCCGGGAGAGCCGATTTTGCCGTTAAAAACAAAAAATACGAACGGGTGGGACGGGGACTTGACTCTGGGGATGTATGCCCGGTCAGATAAGTTGAGGCCAATGGTTGAAACGCCGAATTCGTCTAATTGCGGCGAGAAGGCCTGTGTCACTGATGTGGTATCAATGATTCCCATCCGCTTGAATTCGGGGTTTGTGGTGCGCAGGGCTTCTACTATGCGTTGCAGTTCCGGTTGCGCTTTCCGTTTTGGATCGCCGGTCAGTTCGGCAAGGCTTTTTACCGCGTCTTTGTTGAGTGTGAGCCAGAGCGACGTGCTGTACTCGGCGACGTCGCAGACCCGTGAGGTTGCATCACGGTAGTTCGTCAACTGCCGAGACATGGTGCGCCGGATGTCGTAATAGAGAAATCCCATGGCAGGAATCAGTACGAACAGTGCCATGGAGACAAACAGAATCTGGTACAGGCTCGGCAACAGCCGGGTACGGCTGCGATAGGCAAAGGCGACGCTCAGCCCCATCGCCACCAGGGTGTTGAATATTCCGTTGACTCCCTGTTTCAGGGCGATCAACAGTGATGCCCAGGGGGTAAAAGACATCACCTGATGATAGAAGATCACCACCAGCAGCAATCCGATGCTGCACCAGAAGAATATGTCGCCGGTCACCAGCTCCCAGCGGCGTTTTTTTACCAGCAGACCGGCCACATACGCTTCCAGCGTGATGATGATGATTGCCCAGGGGTGGTGCCACTGGTACCAGGTGCAGGTTGCCGCCACCAGTGCGGCAATGGTGCCGGCTGCAGTTCCGTAACGGAGCAGGGCGAACATGGTGATGATGGAGCCGAACAGGAAATCGACGTTGAAAAAAAGTTCCAGTTTGAGGAGGTTAACGGCAAAACCGGCCAGACCGAACAGTATACCGGTGGTCAGTATGGTTGTCAGCGATGGCGGGTTTTCGGCTCTGGCCGCACAAACGGCTGGAGATGTGGTCATGGAATCTCCCGGATACGATCAGACCTGGTAGAGCGGGTGTAATAATTAGAACACTGGCAGAATATATCAGAATATCCGGTTTCTTCATGCAAAAAGACCTCCGAGGTTTTTAAAAGCCACGGAGGTCTATCGCATGGAGCAGATGTGTAAAACAATCTACAGTGTGAACTGCTGTACCAATCGCTGCAGTTCCACGGCATTGCCGTTCAGCTGGGCCGCTGCGGTCGAGGTCTCGTGGGCGCCATGGGAAGTTCGTTGCACTACTTCGGTGATCCTCATCATGTTGCTGGAAATTTCACTGGTGGTGGCAGTCTGTTCCTCGGCTGCGGTGGCGATCTGGTTGACCTGCATGGCAACATCGTTCACTTGCTGCAGAATATCCTGCAGTGCCTCACCTGACTTGGCCGCCTCCATGGTGCCGTTCTCCACCTGCTGGACTCCCTGTTCCATGGCATCAACCGCCCCTTTGGTTTCACTCTGGATCGCCTTGATCATCTCACTGATTTCCCTGGTGGCCCGGGTGGTCCGTTCTGCCAAGGCCCGCACTTCATCAGCCACCACGGCAAAGCCGCGTCCCTGTTCGCCGGCCCGGGCAGCCTCGATGGCGGCATTCAGCGCCAACAGGTTGGTCTGGTCGGCAATATCCTCGATGGTGCCGATTATTTCACCGATCTGATCACTGCGTGCCCCCAGGCTGGCGACGGTGGTGGCCGAGGCCTGCACCCGCTCGGCAATCTGTTCCATTACCCGCACGGTTCGCTCCACCACTTCAGCGCCGTTCTGAGCCGAGCGGGATGCCCGCTGGGCTCCTTCGGCCGCCATCTGGCAATTCTGGGCGATGTCGCCCGAAGTGGCCGACATTTCTTCGCCGGCCGTAGCCACCGTAGTGGTCTGTGCCACCACTTCCTCGGCGCCGGCGGCGATATTTTCAGCAGTAGTGGTCAGCTGACCGGCAGCGGCAGCGACCTGGGATGAGGTGCTGGAGAGTTTGTTGATAATTGTTTGCAGGTTGTGGGTCATGGTCTGCATGGCCGCCATGACGCTCTCCCGGTCGTTGTTGGCCACCCGGACGGCCACGGTCAGGTCACCTGCCGCCACTGCCTGGGCAATATGGAGTACCTCAGCCGGGTCCCCCCCCAGTTTTTTCATAATACTGCGGACAATAATCAGCGCCAGCAGTGCAGAAAGAATCAGGGCTGCTGCTGTCAGCAGCAGCATTACCCCCTGCACCTTTTGACCATCGCTAACCGCCTCCTTGACGCTCTGTTCGCTCTGTTTGTCGATCTGTTCGGCCAGTGCCATCATCTGGGATTCAGCGCTGTGGGTTGCTTCCTTGTAGGCGCCGATGGCCGCATTGGCATCTTGGGTGGTGGTGATTCCGCCGGACTTGATCTGTTGGTACACCTTGCCGAAGCCTTCGGCATAGCTGGCGACTGATTTATCAATTGCCACAATGGCATCCTTGTCCTTTTGGGCTTCCATCAGCTGTTTCATGGCAGCGGTACGTTTATAGTAATGCTCCAGCGCGTCGGACCATTTTTTCTGGTACTCATCAACTTTGCCGCCATCGCCGATGCTCATGAACAGATCTTTTTCGTAGCGCCGCAGCATGTTGATATTGGCGCGTGAACGTTGGGCATATTCCACCAGTTTATCGGTTTCTCCCGCGATGCCGGTTACTTCAGACTTCAGTTTGCCGACCCCCCAGACGCCGATGCCGGCAACCAGCGCCAGTAGCAGTAAAACAATACCGAAAGCTGCAATCAATTGGGTTTTCATTTTCAAATTTGCAAGCATGGTCTACCTCGAATCATGGGGGTCTGTAGAGATGGATATGAGTCAACAGCTGTGTAGGGAAACGATTTATTTGTTTTAACAGGTCAAAAAGCAGCAACTTTAACTTATTAGGCATATTAAATGTGGTGATTAATGTCAAGATAATTTTATTACTTGTTTTTAGTGCGTTGGGCGATTGCGTTGTCGTTTTGCCGATGAAATGCAGGGGAGGGTGGAGGGGCCGCCATGCCAACCGGGAAAACATGGAGTTAAATGTCGGTATGATCGATGCATAGACAGAGTCAATAGTTGGAAATCGGCAATGGCGCCGCAATCCTTGTACCGGGTTGGGGCGTTTTTCGTTTGAGAAGAGGAGCCATACCATGAACAGCTCAACAGTGATTATCGACGACACGACCTTGCGGGACGGCGAGCAGACCGCCGGCGTTGTGTTCTCCAAGCGTGAAAAAATCAATATCGCCCGCATGCTTGACTCGATCGGGGTCCAGGAAATCGAGTGTGGTATTCCTGCCATGGGTAAGGAAGAACAGGATTCGATCAAGGGGTTGGTTGATCTGGGACTGGCTGCCCGTTTGATTACCTGGAACCGGGCGCTAGTGCCTGAAATTGAGGCAAGTCTTGCCTGTGGTGTGCAGGCGGTGGATATCTCTCTCTCGGTTTCCGACCAGATGATTGCCCATAAACTGCGAAAAGATCGCAGTGCGGTGAAGGAACAGCTCAAGGTGGCGCTCGGCTTTGCCAAACAGCACGGCCTGTATGTGTCGGTTGGCGGCGAGGATGCCAGCCGCGCTGACCTGCAGTTTCTGGTGGAGCTGATGGAAATCACTCGTGCCATGGGGGGGGATCGTTTCCGTTTCTGCGATACCCTGGGAATCATGGATCCCTTTGGCATGTTCGACAAGGTGGCCTTCTTGCGTAAGGCCGTCCCGGAAGTGGAGATCGAGGTGCATACCCACAACGATCTGGGAATGGCGACCGCCAATGCCATCGCCGGGATCCGCGCCGGCGCCAGGTTTGTCAATACGACCATCAACGGTCTGGGAGAACGGGCCGGTAATGCGGCGCTGGAGGAGGTGGTGATGGGACTCAAGCATGCCTGTGGCGTGGAAACCGCAATCGATACCCATCGTTTCCGCGAGATGTCGCTGTTCGTGGCCAAGGCCTCCCAGCGTCCGCTGCCGGTATCGAAGCCGGTGACCGGTGAGCGGGTGTTTGCCCACGAATCGGGGCTGCATGCCGATGGGGTCATCAAGGATCCCCATAACTACGAAGGTTTTGACCCGGCGGAAGTGGGATTGACCCGCAGTATCGTGGTCGGCAAGCATTCCGGCACCGGCGGTTTGATCGAACGCTACCGCAGCATGGGAATTACGCTCAGCCGTGCCATGGCGGAGTCTTTGCTGGAGCGGACCCGGGCGCTCTCATGCCGGCGCAAGCGGGATTTGAGCAATTGCGAATTAATGGCGTTGTACCTGGATAGGGAGGCGCTACCGAAGGCGGCCTAAACCAACCCCCCTCAGTCCCCCCTTGTCAGGGGGGAAGCCTTGAAGTCTCCCCTTAGATAAGGGGAGATTTAGAGGGGTTAGCTGCGAAAAAATAAGTGTTACAGCATACTTAAATGAGTCCCGTAAATCTGAGTAGCATCAGGTTTACGGGACGGAGCCGGGCAGATACTCAACGTGCAGACAATCAAAAGGGGGATACCATGTGTGAAAGCGGAATGTTCATAACCGTGACAGAAGCGGCGCAATTGCTGGAAACAACCGAGACGCGGGTGCTGATGATGCTCAAGAAAAACGAGCTGCAAGGGAAGCTGGAGAACGAGGTCTGGATGGTTGAAAAGCAATCGCTCAAGCTCTGTAACAAGCCGAAGGCGGCCGATATCGTCAAGCCTGGTGGCTGTGGCGGTGGCTGTGGCAGCGGGTGTGGCGGGCATTAGTACGTTAGAATAGAGCGAAATGGGGTGGTATCATGTCAATCATCATCAAGGTCTCGGATCTCAAATTCAGATATCCGCGCGATATTGCCAACCGGGATGAACCGAAATTTGCCGGTCTGCCCGATGTCTCTCCCTTCAACCGTCACGATCTGTATGACGTGTTGCCGATCCTGACAGCTGTCATGGATGACCTGGCGAGCGTTGACGGGGAGGTGTTGCATCTGGTGGAGGACATTCTCAACCAGATGCCCGGGTTTCTCACCACGCGGGGGGAAGTGTATGATTATCTGCTCGGATCGGCACGGGAATGCTTGAGGTAGTTGGAGAAATCTGGGAATATGCCGGCGCGGCCATGATTGCCATCACCAGCAACGGTTCCCTGACCAGGGATCAACGGGCGATCATGGGGCGCGGGGTTGCCCGCCAGGCCGCTGTCCGTGTTCCGGGCCTTGCCGAGCAGCTCGGCAGCTTGTTGGCACAACAGGGTAACCATGTGTTTGATCTGGGAAACGGGATTGTCACCTTTCCGGTGGAAGAAACGGCCTGGTCGCTTCCCGATCTGCGAATAATCGCACGTTCCGCCCGGGAATTGCGGGAGCTGGCGGATCGTTCGGGGTGGCAACGGATCGTGGTGCCCTGCCCGGGGTGCGGCGGTGGCGGTCTGGCGTGGCAGGAGGTCAGGCCGTTGCTGGAACCGTGGCTGGACGACCGTTTCGTGGTGATCAGCCAGAATACAAAAACGGCGGGCTAGCCACAGGGGTCACCGAGGCTGCAGAGTTATATATAACGACGCGTTGACAAAAAGCTTGAATTAATAAAGTTTTTAATTCTGCTTTGTCGTATTCAAAAGCAAATCCCCCTCAATCCCCCTTTACAAAGGGGGAGGTCCTAACGTGGCGAAGCAGGGTTAACCGTTTGATTTTACTCTGTGTTCTCTGTGTCCTCTGTGGCAAATGCTTTAAGGTTCAAGGTGGAAATCGACCATGCTGCATATCATCCAGAATGACCCACAAGTCCCCCCCGGCAACCTTTGCCATGATCTGAACGTTCCGTATGTCGTGCATCATCCCTACCGGGGGGAGCCATTGCCCGAGGCCGCCTCGCTCGGCGCCCTGATTGTATTGGGTGGCGCCATGGGCGCCAATGATGATGACAGATACCCGTTTTTAACTGATCTGAAGCAGTTGATCCGTGTGGTTGTGCAACGGGAAATCCCCTGTCTTGGCATCTGCCTCGGCGGGCAACTGCTGGCCGCTGCCCTGGGGGGTGCGGTTGTTTCCAACCGCTGGGAAGAGTTGGGGACTCTTTCGGTGGAGCTTACCGCGGCTGGAGTGGCGGACCGGCTTTTCAACCGGTTGGCTGGAAGCTTTACCACCTTTCAGTGGCATCACGACAGTTTTGATCTGCCTGAGGGGGCAATCTTGCTGGCATCGTCAGCCGTGTGCCCAAACCAGGCCTTTCGGGTCGGCAACTGTGCCTGGGGGGTGCAGTTTCATCCCGAGGTGACGGAGCCGATTATTCGTGACTGGTGTGCCTGGGATCCGACAACCTTACAACAGTCAGACCGGCTGGTAGAGGAGTTTTCAGGCATGGGAGCTTCGTACCGTAGCATTGCCCGGCAGCTGTGGCTGAATTTTCTTGCCACCTGCAATCAGGAGCTTTCGGCGTCGGCTGCACAACGCTGACAGCGGCGCTCAGCAGCTTTCCGTTTCGATCTGGTCCAGCAGTGTCAGTGCCGGCTGGTCATCATACAGCTCGAACAGCTCCCTGATGTTGTTGATGTAGGAATGGATAAGAAACAGCTCATCCAGGCAGCGCCCTCCCTTGGTATCCACCTGCCCGACCTGCTCCAGTTTCAGCCGGAATAACTCCCAGAAGCGGTTGGACTTGAGCGGATCATCGATATGCCGGCGCAACATCAGCATCAGCTCCCGCGAGTTTTTATCCCCTTCAATCCCGATAAACGAAACATAGCGATCCGTTTTTTTGCCCGTTGGCATACATCTCCCCCAATCCCGGTTATTCAATCTTGTCAAGCCTGAGGGCAAAGGTGAGGTCGCATCCTGCCAGCGGGTGATTGCCGTCCAGGGTCACTTCCGTGTCGCTTACCCTGCAGACGATCATGGTCCGGCTGACCCCTCCCTTGAATTCAATGCTTAATTTTTGACCAACCTTGATCTCTTTTCCAACAGGAAAATTCTGCCGGCCGAGGGAGATGATGTTTTCCGGGTGGCGGGGACCGTAGGCTTGCTCACAGCCGAGCACGATGTTTTTTACCTCTCCGGTACGCATCCCGATCAGCGACTGCTCCAGGGCGGGAAACAGCTGGTCTGAACCGATGGTGACGGTCAGGGGACCATGCTCGTCGGTGCTGTGAAAGATGCGCCCGTTGTCCAGGGTGCCGATGTAACTGATGGTGACCGTACTTCCTATTTGTGCTTGCATCATAACGTTGCTCCTGTCAGCACTCTCTTTTCATTCAACACACACCCACAGGCACCGCAACTACAGATTCGCAGGCCACAGACATGGCAACCGGGGTTGCTGCTATCACGGCCATCCACGGTTGCTCTGCAGGTTGGACATTCATAGCGGTACCAGCTGAAGCCGCAGTTACGGCAGATCAACTTGCCTGCTTTGTCATCCATCTCCTTGATGTGAATTGAACCACAAATCAGGCAGATCGTTCCCATTTCCGGACAGTTTCTAATGCCGTCACGCTGTTTACGATAATGATCGAAGAGTTTGCTGGCCGTCTCCCTGTCAAGTGGTTCCATTGGCGCTTCCTTTCGAGGGGCTCTCATGCAACTTTGCTGCCGTATTTGCAGGGAAATGAGTGCGACATCGAAATTTTCGAAGTTCTCCACTGGAGCAGCAGTGAGTTGCCGGGTGTTATCGGGTGGGGAAGTACGAATTTGAAGGTTGTTCTGGGGGGGGGATACTGCTTTCAGAATGATGGCAGCATCGATTGATTTATCGGCCTTTTTCCAGGGTGTCGTCATGCATGATCTTCTGCAGGACAGAGCTGAATTGTTCGAGACGGAACGGCTTGGCCAGAATCCCCTTGAAGCCGTATTTTTCAAATTCCGACATGACCGGGCCGTCGGTGTAGCCGCTGGCGGCAATGGCCCGGGCCTGCGGATCCAGTTGCAGCAGTTGTTTGATGGCGGCCTCCCCTCCCATGCCACCCGGAATCGTCAGATCCATGATCACCACATCATAGGGTGCCCCTGCTGCCCGGGCAGCCAGGTATTTTTCGATGGCGCTGGCGCCATCTTCGACCGAATCCGATTGATAGCCGAGTTCCGACAGCATCTCCCCGGTTACGTTGCGAATCAGCTCTTCATCGTCCATGACCAGAATTTTACCCTCACCTGCATGCTTCTCCGTTGCCGGAATGGTGGCGGCGGGAAGCTGCTTGTCGCTGGCCGGCAGGTAGACCTGGAAGGTTGTGCCAACTCCCGGCTCCGATACGACCGTGATATGTCCATGGTGTTTGCGG
>Ga0209798_10000048_pt1 | contig 62849 bp, 54 predicted proteins | sample DOMMetBare3Fresh_FD_187475 | JGI IMG/M metagenome (GOLD analysis project Ga0209798, IMG submission 187475) | Wetland sediment microbial communities from St. Louis River estuary, USA, under dissolved organic matter induced mercury methylation -... | ecosystem: Environmental > Aquatic >...
AGGGCGAAAACGCGTCACCGTATCTTCACCAAACAAACGCTTTAGCCATTCCGTAACCGTTCCTTTGAGATGGGCCATCGTAATGCCTTTATCGACGCAAAGCCCCTCGATCTGGTGAAACATTGGCACGTGCGTCATATCGGGCGTATCACGGCGAAAGACTTTGCCCGGCGCGATGATGCGGATCGGAACGCCGCGGCGTTCCATCGCCCGGATCTGCACAGTCGACGTTTGCGAGCGAAGTGCAAAACCACTCGTCGTGTAGAACGTGTCCTGCGCGTGCCGCGCCGGATGGCCTTCTGGTATGTTCAGCGCTTCGAAATTGTAATAATCCGTCTCAATTTCTCGGTCATCCTCGATCGCGTAACCCATCGACACAAAAATATCCTCTATTTTTTGTCGCAGGATCGTGATCGGATGCAAATGACCGGTTCGTGGGCGGCGGCCGGGTAAAGTGACGTCAATTCGCTCACTCTCGGTTTTTGCGTCCGAGACAAACTCATTGAGTTTTGCCTCGACAGAGCCGATTGACTCAACGATATCTTTTTCGACAGATTGGACAAGTTGCCCAAAATTACTGCGTTCATCGGGTGCGACCTTGCCAATAAGCTTCATTGCACCGGCGATGTCGGACTTTTTGCCGGTGTGCTTTATCTTTAACTCACTGAGATCGCGCAAATATGTTTCAGCATCGGCCAAACCGAGACCTTCCGGTTTCAAGTCGGCGAAACGCTCGAACTCCTGATTGAACGCAGTTCGCACTGCTTCGACCCTATCTATCTCTTCTGACATAATCTACGACAATAGCAGACGCGCTAAAGAACAAACACCGCAAGCCTTAATTTTAGCAGTCCAATCGGATCCCGCAAATCAAACTGATGATTTGAGCCGTTTCCGACGCTTTTTACCAAGTGTAACTGCTTTGCTATCATCAAGCCATAAGCGGTTAAACGAGAAAGAGGAAATTCGCAATATGAAAGCCATCGTTAAAAGCAAAGCGGAGCCAGGTCTTTGGCTCGAATACGTGCCGGAACCAGAGATCGGTATCAACGACGTACTTATTAAAATTAAAAAAACCGGTATCTGCGGCACCGATCTGCATATTTACAATTGGGACGCTTGGGCACAGAGCACGATCAAAGTGCCAACGGTGCTGGGCCACGAGCTCGCAGGTGAGATCGTCGAGGTCGGCTCGAATGTAAATGATTTTCACGCGGGGGATATTGTCAGCGTCGAGGGACATCTTGTCTGCGGCCGCTGCCGCAATTGCCTGGCGGGTCGGCGATATAAGTGCGCGAATACGCTTGGCTTTGGAGTCAATACGGACGGAGGCTTTGCCGAGTACATCGCTGTCCCGATGACGAACATTTGGAAACACGATCCGGACGTTAATCTCGACGTGGCAGCTATTTTTGACCCTTTTGGCAACGCCGTACATACGGCCCTTGCTTTCGAGGTATTTGGCGAAGACGTGCTGATCACCGGAGCCGGGCCAATTGGCATCATGGCGGCAGCGGTCGCAAAACACGCGGGAGCACGCCACGTTGTTATCACTGACGTTAATCCGAAACGTCTTGATCTTGCCAGGAAGCTCGGAGTGACTTATGCCGTGGATGTTCGAGACAAATCGATCGCAGACATCCAAAAGGAACTCGGTATGAAAGAGGGCTTTGACGTCGGCATGGAGATGTCCGGCAGCCCATCGGCCTTCCGGGATATGATTGCGAATATGACGCACGGCGGTAACGTCGCATTTTTAGGGATACCGTCGGATGAGTTCGCAATTAACTGGAAGACTGTCATTTTCAATATGCTAACGATAAAGGGCATCTACGGCCGCGAGATGTATGAGACATGGTACCAAATGAGTGTGCTGCTCGAATCCGGACTCGATATCGAGCCCGTCATAACTCACCGATTTAGTTACAAGGATTTTGAGAAAGGTTTCGAGGTTATGCACGACGGTAACAGCGGCAAGGTAATTCTCGATTGGAGCGAAATATAGATATGTACGGCAGATTCAAACAACATCTTGATAATACGCTAAGCGAAATTCGTGAGGCCGGCTTGTTCAAGTCAGAACGCGTTATTGAAAGTCCGCAAGAGGCGCATATCAAGGTCGCCGGTGGCCAAAGCGTGTTGAATATGTGCGCAAACAACTATCTCGGATTGTCGGATCATCCAGAGATAGTGGCTGCGGCCCATAAAGGCCTCGATGAATGGGGCTTTGGCCTGTCATCGGTCCGCTTTATTTGCGGGACGCAAACGATTCATAAACAGCTCGAAGCTAAGATCAGTGAGTTTCTCGGAACTGAGGACACGATACTTTACACGTCGTGTTTCGATGCGAATGGCGGCCTGTTTGAGACGGTTTTGGGCGAGGAAGACGCTGTCATTTCGGACGAATTGAACCACGCGAGTGTCATCGACGGTATTCGATTGAGCAAGGCGCAGCGGTTCCGGTATAAGAACGGCGATATGGCCGATCTTGAGGCGAGACTGCAGGAAGCTGGTTCAGCGAGATTTAAGATGATCGCGACCGACGGCGTGTTTTCGATGGACGGCTTCATCGCCAAGCTCCCGGAGATATGCGATCTTGCGGACAAATACGAAGCCCTCGTGATGATGGACGATTCGCACGCGGTCGGATTTATGGGAAAACGCGGACGCGGAGTCCATGAGCATCACAATGTGATGGATCGAGTCGATGTCATTACCGGAACATTGGGTAAGGCTCTGGGCGGTGCAAGCGGCGGATATACGAGCGGCAAGAAAGAGATCATTGACCTTTTACGGCAACGTTCGCGGCCGTATTTGTTTTCAAATTCTGTTGCTCCGCCGATCGTGGCAGCTGCGATCAAGGCAATTGAAATGTTGAGCTCCTCAACCGAGCTTCGCGACAAATTGATAAACAATACGCGATATTTCCGCGAGAAACTGTCGGCCATCGGCCTTGAGATCGTCCCCGGCGAACATCCGATCGTGCCGGTCATGTTTGGCGATGCTGTTCTAGCCACGAAGATGGCAGAGGCGATGCTGAAACGCGGCGTATACGTCATCGCGTTCTCGTTCCCGGTTGTGCCAAAAGGGAAGGCACGTATCCGAACGCAGGTCTCAGCCGCTCACACTCGTGAAGATTTGGATTTCGCCGTAGCGATGTTTTCCGAGGCAAAAGCCGAGCTAGGCATATAAAAGGGACGTCAAGACTATCAATCGAATCTTCACGTCCACTATTCCGTTGCCTATTGGTTATCGTTTGGAGGCAAACAATTTGACCATTTCATCAGAGGTCACGACCGGAACGACGTCGAAGTCGACCACGTCGCCCCAATCTTTTATCCATTCCTGCAGCAGCATCGGCTCGTCAGTCTCCATCACCTGAAAACAGCGGTTCATGCCGACCTCAATCCAGCTATTAATGTACCTCAGACCATCAGGCATCATCCGGCCCTGCTCAGCGAAACGCTTGTAAACGGGAGCAGGGTCACGGTCATTAAAATGTTCGATGACCATAAAGAGCATCGTTGTTCACGCTAAACGGTCGCCTGTTGTTTCCCAATCGCGTCCTTTGCTTGACCGACGATCGTCGCAAACGCATCGGGCTGTTTAACCGCAAGATCTGCGAGGACCTTTCGGTCGAGTTCGATCTCAGCCAGGTTTAGGCCGTGAATGAATTGCGAATACTTGATATCATTCAAACGGCACGCCGCATTGATACGGACGATCCACAGTTTACGAAAATCACGCTTTTTCAACTTTCTGCCGGTGTAAGCAAAGTTTAGTGCGCGTTCGACCGACTCTTTGGCCGACCGGTAGAGTTTAGATTTAGTTCCACGATAGCCTTTTGCTAAAGCTAATATTTTTTTGCGTTTCTCGAGGCGCTTATTTCCACGTTTTGCTCTTGGCATAATTCACTCCTTTCAGTAGTTTGGAGTCCCACCTTTAGGCGGCCAGCCTGCTGAAGCAGGTACTCCAAACGCAATTAATCTCGTCCGTATGGCAACATTTTTTCAACGCGTTTCTGATCGCCCTCTGATACCAAAGCGTCGATATCAAGATTGCGTTTACGCTTACTCGTTTTTTTTGTCAAAATATGACGCGCGTGACTGTGTCCACGTTTGAATTTGCCCGACGCCGTCGAACGAAAACGCTTTGCGGCGCCTTTATGTGTTTTTAATTTCGGCATTTACTTTCTCCTTAAAAAAATCTCAATCGATACATTTCTTATTAAAAGATCTCGTCGTCGCCCTTTGGCTCGGCCTTGGCTTTGGCTGGCGCTTTCCTTGCCGCCGGTTTCTTCTTGATCTCGACCGCTGCGGGTTTATCTGCCTTCTTATCGGCACCTCCGTCACCCGTTTTCTTTTCGGCCACCTTGGCCTTTTTCGGCAAAAAGATGGTGAACATCTGATAGCCTTCCATCTTTGGATAAACCTCTACTTCGGCTAGATCGGCCAGATCCTCGGTCAATTTCTTGAGGATCTTTGCACCCAATTCCCGGTGCGACATTTCGCGACCGCGAAAGGCGATGGCCGCTCGGACCTTGTCGCCCTCGCCGAGCCATTGGCGTGCGTGTTCCATCCTGTAACCGTAATCGTGGTCGTCGGTGCCGGGCCGAAATTTGATCTCCTTTACCTGCACAGTGACCTGTTTCTTTTTGGCCTCGTGAGCTTTCTTTTTCTGCTCGTAAAGAAACTTGCCGTAATCGATGATCTTACAAACCGGCGGTTTTCCGTTTGGTGAGATCTCGACGAGGTCGAGTCCCCGATTTCGGGCTTCTTGGATAGCGTCACGCGTATCCATAACGCCTAAAGTGTCGCCATCGTCTGTCACGACGCGGACTGACGGAACCCTTATCCGCTCATTTGTACGGTGCAGCGGCTCACGAAAGCGCGGCTTAAATCTATTTCCACCAAATCTTCTAGCGATAAATACCTCCCAAAGTAGTTAGCGATCTCAGAGACTGCGGCTAGCCTTTTCGGCCGCGATCTTCTCCTTGAACTCTTCCAGCGACATCGCACCGATGTCACCCTGTTTCCTATCCCGAACAGCAACCTTTTTGCTTTCTAATTCCTGATCGCCGAGTATCAGCATATACGGAATCTTCTGCATCTGGGCATCCCGTATTTTCGCACCGATTTTATCAGATTTCGTATCGGTTTCCACGCGAAAACCGGCGGCTTTTAGATCGGCGGCGACAAATTCCGCATATTCGTTGATACGATCGGTGATCGGCAGCACCACAACCTGTACGGGCGCGAGCCACAGTGGGAAGGCACCGGCGTAATGCTCGATCAGTACGCCAAAGAACCGCTCGATAGACCCAAACAGCGCCCGGTGGATCATAAACGGCCGGTGCTTTTGATTATCATCGCCCGTATACTCAAGTTCAAAACGCTCTGGCAGATTAAAATCAAGCTGAATCGTGCCTAATTGCCAGACGCGGCCGATGACATCCTCGATCTTGATATCGATCTTCGGTCCGTAAAACGCAGCCTCACCTTCAATACGTTCGTACGGAATCTCTCGCTCCTTTAGAGCACTTGCGAGTTGGTCCTCGGCCCTGATCCAGTCTTCGTCTGAGCCCAAATAGCCTTTGTTTGCAGCACCACCGCGAACAGATAGCTCGAATTTGACCTTATCAAATCCATAGGTATCAAAGACCTTTATCGCAAAATCAAGACAATCCGCAACCTCCGTATGAACCTGATCAGGCCGCACAAAAAGGTGTGCGTCATCGACCGAAAATCCACGAACCCGCATCAATCCGTGCAGCGTTCCTGATAATTCCGCTCGATAAACGGTTCCCATTTCGGAGTAACGCTGGGGCAGATCGCGATACGATTTAGGCGAAGCCTTGTAAATACCGATGTGGAAAGGGCAATTCATCGGCTTGAGCCGGTATTCCTCTTCCTCAATGCTCGTCGGCGCGTACATCGAATCGGAATAATTACCCTCGTGGCCGCTGGTTACCCAAAGCTGACGCTTCGCGATATGTGGTGTGAAGACAAAGCTGTATCCGCGCTGTTCGAGCTCCTCGCGGAGCAACCGCTCCATCTCCATCCGAATGATGCCGCCTTTCGGATGCCATAATATCAAGCCCGGGCCATAATTGTCGTCGATCGAGAAAAGATCAAGCTCTCTTCCGAGTTTTCGGTGATCGCGTTTCTCGGCTTCTTCGCGTTGGAGAAGCCATGCTTCCAATTCTTCTTGTTTTGCAAACGCGGTACCGTAGATGCGCTGCATTTGCTGGTTCTCGGCGTCTCCTTTCCAATACGCGCCCGAGAGCGCGAGCAGCTTGAAAGCCTTTAATTTGCCAGTGTGCTGAACGTGCGGCCCGAGGCAGAAATCGATAAAAGGCGAACCATCAATGTAATATACGCTAGCAGTGTCGGCGACCTTTTCGTCGATAAGTTCGCGTTTGAGCGGTTCGTCGCGTTCGGCAAAAATGTCGAGGATCTTTGCTTTCTCGATATCTTCGCGGCGGTAACGCAGATCACGCTTTGCCATCTCCCGCATCTTCTTTTCTATAACGGGCAGGTCATCCTCGGTAAGATTTCGCGGAGCGATGACATCATAAAAGTAACCGTAACGCGGATCTTCCATCAAAGCCGGGCCGATGCCTAGCTTGGTTCCCGGAAAAAGTTCTAACACTGCAGCAGCGAGCAAATGAGCGGTCGAATGACGTAAAACTTCGAGCCCCTCGGGCGTATCGGACGTGATGGCTTCGATCGAGAGAACCTCGTCCGACGCGACAAGCTCTTTATTCAAATCGACTTCCTCGCCATTGACCGTAGCGGCAAGCGACTTTTTCAGCACATCGCGGTCGAACGCCTTTATCGCGTCCAAAACGGTCGCAGGCGCAGGGATAGTCCGCTGGGTGTCACCGTATTTTACGTTTAATTCGGTCATATTCTGTTGATCCCAGATGCGGAAGCCCGCACGTTAGTAAGGGCGTAACTCCGAAGTTGCATATCTCACCCTTGCTTACGCGCGGGCTTGTGCAAATTTGACGCTCCAACTAAACCAAATGATCAACAACTTCCTACTACTAACTAAGATTTGATCCGATAAGAGCGACTTTGCTTTGCAGAATCCGAAGAAACTGCGAATATCCGGCCATTAGAGGCGGGTCGTAGTAGTTGTTAAAACAGCAAAGTACTTCGTAAGCATCTTATCGAAAAATAAAAATGGTAGTCTCTAGCAGACTCGAACTGCTGACCCCTACCTTGTCAAGGTAATGCTCTACCAACTGAGCTAAGAGACTACACTTGTCGCAAATCCAAGAGAAAAGCGAATGTAAAGGATGCCAAACGGCACGAAAAGTGTCAAGTATACATGGTGTTTAACGGATTAACACATATTCGAGGTTCCGTGCCGTACCGCACATACAGGACAGCTATTCGGAGCATACTATTCCTAACAGAGGAATAATTATATGTTATCACTGATAATTTGGTTGGTTCTAGGATTTTTAGCGGGATATATCGCAAAAGCGATCTTGCCGGGTCCTGATGTTGGCGGCGTGATCATGACTACATTTGTCGGCATCATCGGAGCGGTGATCGGCGGCTTTATCGGGACGATGGTCGGCTATCCGATGATCAGTTCGTTTAACAACATCGGAAACTCGCTGCCGAGTTTTATCTCGTCTATCATCGGAGCGATCGTAGTTTTGCTGATCTTTAGGGCGATTTCGGGACGAAGAGTTTAGACCGGAAATTCCACCTGACGTTTGTTGACCGTCGTCGTTAGGGCTGGCCTCTCAATCACGCCACACCCGAGCAAAACCGATGCATCCCGATCGCGACTAGTTTTGTTGTCCGGTTATCAACGTCAAACGTCGGGTTGACCTCGGTAAACTCGATGATCTTGGTGTTTGCCAACGATGCGGCGTACTTGACTAGCTGAATAAATTCGCCGGCTCTCAGGCCTAGCGGCGACGGCGTTGACGTTCCCGGTGCATCCGCCGAACGCACGACGTCCATATCGAATCCGAAAAACGTATTAAGCGATGAGCTGTGGGCGATAAACTTTTGTCTGATCTGCTCCTTTATCTCAATGTCGGCTTCGGCCCGCGAACGGAGCATTTCGAGACTGATGCGGTGGACGCCGCTCTCGCGTAAGTATTCATAGTAAACGGGCGAGCAGAAATGCGTTTGATAGCCGACCTCGTAAAAATATGACGGGAGAAGATGTTTACCCTTCAATAACTGTCGATACGGCGTGCCGCTGTTTCGCTGTTCGGCAATTCGCACATCGAGGTGCGAGTCAATATTAACGCCGATCCACCATTCGGGCCCGAAAACATCGGCCATCGCCACGCCATCCGGGTACGAAATATCATTCCCCCCGCCAAGCACGATGATCCGCTTGCCGTCGCGCAGAAGCTGCGAAACAACTTCAAAATGCGTTTCGTGCGTTTCCTCGAGCGTGCCGCCGATAATGACGTTGCCGAGATCAAAGACCTTTTTCTTGATATTGAAGGTCGTGAGTCGATAAAACTGGTCGCGAATCGCACTCGGAGCCTCGGCGGCGCCTGCCCGACCGTTGTTTCGACGCACGCCCTCGTCCTGAGGACATCCGACAATGACAATTTCAGCCGTTTCGTAATGCTCGGGGTCAGACTGAACGATCTCACCCAAACGAGGGTCATTCTTGTCGTTTCTCGTAAAAAAAAGATCGGGGTCGGGCCGGACCGTCTGTGCAAATATATCGCTCACGGTCTTATCTTATAACGAAAAATCCGAGTAAGAAAGGAACCGTCCGGTGTCTCGACTGCCACGTCACTGAATCGTGTTGCGGAAGACGCAAAAATGTGCCGTCGGGTAGTAAATGTATTACTTTTGTAACACTCCGAAAACCCCTTGCGCGGCCCTCCGAACGGGAGTAATGTGAGGTTATGAGAGTGTTGCTTGTTTATCCCGAGTTTCCCGATACGTATTGGAGTTTCAAGCACGCGCTCGCATTCGAAGGAAAAAAGGCCGCGTTTCCACCGCTTGGGTTAATGACCGTTTCCGCAATGCTTCCCGAGTCCTGGGAACGAAGGCTCGTCGATATGAATGTCGAACGTCTCGATGACAGCGATATCGAATGGGCGGACATGGTTTTCGTGAGTGCGATGATCGTTCAAAGCGGATCATTGGAGACGGTAGTCAGCCGGGCGCGTGCGTTTGGCAAACGCATTGCCGTCGGCGGCCCTTACGTTTCGACCAGTTCCGAAAAGCTGCCGGACGCTGATCATATTTTCATTGGTGAAGCCGAAACGACGCTGCCCGAATTTATCAACGATATCGAATTCGGCATCGCTCGGCATGTCTACAAAGCAGATGAGCGTCCGTCGCTTCACACGACGCCGGTTCCGGATTTCGGCCTCATCGATATGCACCAGTACAGCGCGATGAATCTCCAATATTCACGCGGGTGTCCGTTTAATTGCGAATTCTGCGACATTATCGAAATTTACGGACGCGTGCCGCGCACGAAAACAAACGATCAAATGCTCGCCGAGCTCGACGCTCTCAAACTCACTGGATGGCGAGGCCTGGTTTTCATCGTTGACGATAACTTTATCGGCAATAAAAAGAACGTTAGGCTGCTGATGCCCGACCTGGTCGAATGGTCGCGTGCCAACAACACTCCGTTCTCATTCATTACCGAGGCCAGCGTGAATCTTGCCGAGGACGAGCCGCTGCTGCAGATGATGCAGGACGCCGGATTTCGTCGCGTCTTTCTCGGCATCGAAACGCCAGTCGAAGAAAGCCTCAAGGAGGCCCAAAAAGGCCAAAACACGCGCCGCAGCCTGATCGATTCGATCCATAAGATACAAAGCTATGGTATGGAGGTCATGGCTGGCTTTATCATCGGATTCGACACCGACCCTGACAATATTTTCGATCTACAGATGGATTTTATCCGAGAGAGCGCGATACCGTTGGCGATGGTCGGCCTGTTATCGGCTTTGCCTGATACCCAACTTTGGCGTCGGCTTGAGAAAGAGGGAAGGCTCGAGGGTTACCACTCCGGAAACAACACTGACTGTTCCCTCAACTTTATTCCGGTGATGAACCGTGAACGTCTGATCGCTGGATTTCAGAGCGTTCTCAAAAACATCTACAGTCCAAAGGAATACTATCTGCGTGCACTCGACTGCCTTTCGCGATTTCACCAGAACCGAATCGAACCGCGGCAATCGACTCTGCGAAAAGACCTTAAGGCCTTTTACAAGATCGTCACGCGTCTCGGCATCCGCGACCGCTCACGCGTCCAGTTTTGGGGCTATTTTTACAAATTGCTGAGGTTTCACGCCCGCGACTTTGCCCACGGCCTGACCCTCGCCGCGATGGGCTACCATTTCCGCCAGATCACAGAGAAATACTGTGACGTGTAACGCGTCTCACTGCACCGCCAGCCGTTTTACCACGTTGTCGTCGCGTAATACGGGCCCGACTCAAACCAAGTCCAGGCCGTCGGTCTCAAGAAAAAGAGCGAATACAAAAAACCAACCAAGAAGACAAAATCGTAGGGGTTTGTCGGAGCCGTGAGCGATAGCGACTGGGTTTTGGAGGGAACTCATGGAAAAAAAAATCGCGAAAGCGACCTTTTTGCAATTGGCGTATAATGCAGTTGTGAGAGTATTCATCCGTCTATCGATGATTTCGGCGATTGGGATATTAGCAGCCTGTCTTTTAACTGGTTCCGCATTTGGCCAGGTAGAAACCGAAGGCTGTCCAAGCTTCGAACTTTTCCAATCTTTGGATGTCGCGGTAACGGGTGACCGGATCAGTCTTAATATTGTTTCAACTGGCGGCTCACTTAAACCTGAGGAAGTGAAGTTCGACTGGCGCGTTTACCCACCGGGCAATATGGTGGTCAGTCCGGATACAACTAAGGCGTGGTTTGACACCTCTACGGTGAAGGAAAACTGGGCGATAGTAAGTGTGGATTTCGCAAATTGGCGTCGGTGCAACTGGCACGGATCCTCACGTACGATTAACATTCGGCGAAAAGGTCCATACACAAGTGTCGACGAATTTTGGTGGTGGTTCCAACTCAACGCAGAAGAATTCCAGGCCTATAAAATGCCGGAGTACCATCAATGGCTGGACCGGCTAAATGCTCTATTGCGATTGATCGACCCGAACCTCACCTATAGATTCGATAGAGAAAGACTCGATCCGATCAACACCGGCTTCATACTCGACTACAAAGGTAAGGTGAGCACGAAGTTGATCAACGACATCGTTGCTCGAGCTCCAAAAATAGCTGGTTGGGAATTCCTAGCTGAGAAAGCTCCCAAAAACTAATAGCAAAATGCCGGCCCAGACCACCGAGGCTGGCACCATCCTACGGCCGCATCGGGATTTTAACATCATTCTTCTCAGCAAAATCAATAGCTTGTTCATAACCTGCGTCGGCGTGGCGGATGACGCCCATGCCGGGGTCGGTGGTTAGGACGCGTTCGATGCGACGGGCGGCTTCGGGTGTGCCGTCGGCGACGATGACCTGTCCGGCGTGGAGCGAATAGCCTATGCCGACGCCTCCGCCGTGGTGGAGCGAGACCCACGTCGCACCGCCCGCGACGTTGATCATCGCGTTGAGATAGACCCAGTCGGCGATGGCGTCCGAGCCGTCTTTCATCGCTTCGGTTTCGCGGTTGGGCGAGGCGACCGAGCCGCAGTCGAGATGGTCTCTGCCAATCACGATCGGTGCTTTAAGCGTTCCGTTGGCGACTAATTCGTTCAGCTTCAAACCTGCTTTCGCACGGTCGCCGTAGCCGAGCCAGCAAATCCGTGCGGGCAAACCTTGAAATTCAACTTGTTCTTGTGCCATCGTCAGCCATTTGCACAAATGATCGTTGTCGGGAAACAAATCCATCATCGCCTGGTCGGTTTTGTAGATGTCCTCTTTGTCGCCCGAAAGTGCCACCCAACGAAACGGACCTTTGCCTTCGCAAAAGAGCGGACGTATATATGCAGGCACAAAACCCGGATAATCGAACGCATTTTCGACTCCGTTATCCTTCGCACGCTGACGGAGATTATTGCCGTAATCAAAGACGATTGCCCCGCGTTTTTGATATTCGAGCATCCCTTCAACGTGCCTCGACATCGAATCCATAGCACGTTTTTCGTATTCCGTTTGATTGGATTTGCGAAGTTCGTTTGCCTCTTCGATTGATAAACCTTGCGGAATATAACCGTATAAAACATCGTGTGCGGAAGTCTGATCGGTAACGACATCGGGCAGAATATTGCGTTCCAAAAGCTGCCAATGAACATCAGCCGCGTTGCCCAAAAGTGCGATAGATTTGGCTTCTTTTTTGTCGGTAAATTCTTTCACCCAAGTCAATGCTTCGTCTAAATCTTCGGTGGCAAGGTCAACTTGTTTGAACTGCAATCGTCTGTCAATCCGCTCTTTATCAACATCAACCAGCAAACCGACACCGCCGTTAAAAGTAATCGCCTGAGCCTGAGCTCCACCCATTTCGCCAAGTCCGGCTGTCAAAACGAATTTTCCGGCAAGCGTTCCCCAACCATGCTGCCGAGCAAGCGAGCCAAATGTTTCGTACGTGCCTTGCAAAATGCCTTGTGTGCCGATGTATATCCACGAGCCGGCGGTCATTTGTCCATACATCATCAAACCGTCGCGTTCGTAGTGGTCAAACTGCTCCTGCGTCGCCCAATGCGGGACGATGTTGGTGTTGGCGATCAAGACGCGCGGAGCGTCCGTGTGCGACTTGAAAACTGCGACAGGTTTGCCCGATTGAACGAGCAAAGTTTCGTCTTCCTCTAGATTCTTCAGGGATTCTAAAATCGCGTCGAAACATTGCCAGTTCCGAGCCGCCTTGCCACGCCCGCCATAGACGATCAGATTGTCCGGGTCAAACGCGACGTCCGGGTCGAGATTGTTTTGTATCATCCGGTACGCGGCCTCGATGAGCCAGTTCTTGCAGGTCAGTTCCGTTCCGGTAGGGGCGTGTATGATTCTGGACATAGTATCTTTCGCTTATGATAACCGAATTTCGAACGGCGATAAATTGCGGCGCGAATGTAATTCCGGCGACGATACGTATGTGTTAAACTCTCACCAATTTACGAGTAGGAGAAACCCTGATATGAAATTAGTTAACGCGATTGTTTTATCCATCATTTCTGTCTTTGCGCTAAGTTTTGTAGCGTACGCACAGCAGGGGAAGTCCTCTGAAAAGCCCAAGTACGATGCTAAACTCGCCAAAAAGCTCGGCGGCGACGAGCGCGGGATGAAAACGTACGTCCTTGTAATCCTCAAGACTGGACCCCGAGACGCCGAAATTAAAGGTAAGGAACGCGACGATATTTTTGCAGGCCACATGGCGAATATCGGCCGACTCGCCGACGCCGGTAAACTTGCGGTTGCGGGACCGTTCATGAAAAACGACAAAGGCTATCGCGGGCTGTATATTTTCAATACAAAGACCATCGAAGAAGCTCAGCAGATCGTCGAGACCGATCCGGCCGTCAAGTCTGGGATATTGGTCCCGGATATGACGCTGTGGTATGGCTCGGCTTCGCTGATGGCGACGCCCGAAATCCACAAAAAGATCGCAAAGGCAAACCCCTAAATGAAACCAACAGATACGAAACTATCCCGCCAGTTCGGCCTATGGGCGGCGGTCGCTGTGATAATCGGGCAGGTTATCGGCGTCGGCATTTTTCTAGTGCCTGCGGGAATGGCCAAGTCGGTCGGCTCACCTGTTTGGTTGTTTGCGATATGGTTGGTCGTCGGTTTAATGACGCTTTGCGGAGCCCTCTGTTATGCCGAAATGGCCTCGCGTTATCCGGAAGCGGGCGGCAGTTATGTTTACTTAAGAGAGGCGTTTGGTCGAGGTACTGCTTTTCTCTATGGCTGGATGGTTTTGCTGGTTCTGGATCCGGGCCTGACGGCTATTTTCGGAGTTGGCTTTGCGTCTTACGCAGGTTTTTTGTTTGATATACCGGCCGCGGTTCAGTCCTTTGTCGCAATCGGTACTATCCTGATCATCGGCGGCATCACAATTCTCGGCACGCGCCTTGGGGCAGGATTTCTTAAAACTCTTACCCTCATCAAGATCGGCACCCTCGTTTTCATTGTTCTCTTTGGATTTGGAAGCGGAAAGGGACAGTGGGCGAATCTGCAGCCTTTCTTTTCGATGCCGTCGGATGTATTTGCGGCACTCGCTGGCGGTTTTGTCGGCGCATTCTTTGCGTTTGCGGGCTGGTGGGAAGTGACGCGGATCGCAGGCGAGATCGAGAACCCGGAACGTAATATTCCGCGAATACTTGTGCTTGGAGTTACCGGGCTGACGCTGATCTATGTCATGACGAGCGCCGTTTTTATGTATCTTGTGCCGATCGCGAGCGTCACAAATGACGAAGCATTTGCGGCATTGGCCGGAACGGCGCTCTTTCGTGAGATCGGCGGCAGTATGTTTTCCGCAGTCGTAATGATCTCGGTCGCGGGAACGCTGTTCGCGTATCTGCTTGCGTCGCCGAGAGTCTATCTTGCGATGGCTAACGACGGTTTGTTCTTCAGATATTTTGGCGAGGTTAGTAGTAGGTTTGGGACGCCGCTCCGAGCCACGATGATCCAGATCGGACTGGCGTGTCTCTTGGTACTTTCCGGCAGCTTCACCCAAATCCTCGCCTATTTCTTTTTCGTCGTTATCCTGTTTGTCGGAGTGACGATCGCGGGCCTGTTCCGTATCCGCAAGTCACCATACGCCGGATACAACACGCCGTGGTTTCCGTTGCCCGCTCTCATCTATCTCGTTTTGACATTTGTAGTACTTGTTTTCGTTGGCATGCAAAATCCGTTACAAACATTGATCGGGATCGGTGTTGTGTCGCTCGGCATTCCCGTTTATCATTTCACTTTCAAAGGAAATTATGGCTTGGATAAAAACGATCAAATTTGAAGACGCGCAACCGGACCTTCAGGAAATTCTGATGAAGTTGCGGATGAGTTACCCGCAAGAATATGAGACGCCGGTTCCGCAGGCGAGCACTATTAACGAATCGATCATAGATTCGCACACCCTGATCCCGGACGCGCTGTTCCATGCTTTTTCAACGTACAGCGCCCTAATGTCGCCGGATTTGCCGCTCGGGCGTCGTCAACATGAGATGATCGCGACGATGGTTTCGGTAACGAATGACTGCTTTTACTGAGTGGAATCTCACGCAGAGTTTCTGCGTCGCGTCACTTTGGATGAAGGGTTGATCGAGGCCCTAAGGGTTGATTACAAAACCGCACCGATAACCGAGGCGGAGCGAGCGATGCTCGATTACGTCGTGCAGGTGACGAAAGATGCCGTACGGATCACGCCCGTTTACCACGAGCGGCTCCGGGCGGTCGGATTTGATGATACTGCGATTCTACAGATCACGCTGATAGCCTCTTGGTTTAACTACATCAACCGCGTTGCGGACGCGCTTGGCATCGGACGTGAAAACATCTAATGAAAGCTGACTTGATTCTCCACAATGCCGAACAGCTTGTGACTTGTGCGTCTAGCGGCAAGCCGAAACGCGGCTCCGCGATGCTCAATCTTGGAATCATTGAGGATGGAGCCTTGGCCGTTACAGACGGCAGGTTCGTCGGTGTCGGATCGTCGATAGATATCCTACGCAATTTTCAGGCGGATGAGTTGATTGACGCCGAGGGTCGCGTGGTCTGCCCGGGATTCGTCGATCCGCATACTCATATTGTTTTTGCGGGCGACAGGCTGAATGAGTTTGAGCTGAAGATCAAGGGTGCGGACTACCTTGAGATTCTGGCAAATGGCGGCGGCATTATTTCGACTGTTAAAGATACGCGTGGAGCGAGTGTCGAACAGCTTGTCGCACAAAGCAGTTTGCGGCTAAACAAATTGCTTAAGTGCGGTACGACAACTGTTGAAATAAAAACAGGTTACGGCCTCGATACTGAAACCGAATTAAAGATGCTCTCTGTAATCGAAGAACTCGACCGGACACACGCCATCGACGTCGTGCCAACTCTCCTCGCCGCTCATGCCGTCCCGCCAGAGTCTAAGGACAACCCAGAAAAGTACGTAAATCTGATTTGTGACACGATGCTCTCGGCAGCTTGGAAGTGGTTTGTCGGCTCGTCGTTTCACGGCCGAGTACCGTTTTTTTGCGATGTATTTTGTGAGAATGGCGCGTTTACGCTAACGCAGTCAAAGAAGATCCTGGAAACGGCAAAAAGCCTCGGTTTCAAGCTAAAAGCTCACGTCGATGAATTTACAAACCTCGGTGGGAGTCGTCTTGCGATCGAAATGGGTGCGACATCGATCGATCATCTCGACACGATTTCAGATATGGAGATCGAAATTCTTGCAAAATCTAATACGGTCGGCATTGTAACCCCGACCGTGAATTTCAATTTTGGCTGTTCACATTTCGCCGACGCCCGCGGTTTGATCGACTCGGGTTGTGCCGTTGCACTATCAACTGATTACAATCCGGGTTCGGCACCGTGCCCGTCACAGCCGTTGGCAATGGCGATCGCGTGTCGGTATCAAAAACTACTACCATCCGAGGCAATGAATGCAGCGACGGTTAATGCGGGATATGCGATCGGTCTCGGCGACAAAGTCGGTTCGATCGAAGCTGGGAAGCAAGCCGATCTGGTGATCGTTGAGTCCCGCGATTATCGTCAACTTGCCTACGAATTTGGCGGAAATCTTGTTAAAACGATCATCAAGCAGGGCGAAGTCGTCCATACGGCCTAACACCTTAAACCAGGCCAATTCTATGTTAATCTTTGTCTGTAAATGAACTCGGAAATAATAATCGACGGCGAGAGCCTGACATTTGAACAAGTGATTGCGGTAGCCAACGGAACACCCGGCGAACCGCGCGTTGGTTTGTCTGATGGCGCAAAAGCAAATGTTAATCGCTCAGCAGCCGCCGTTCAAACGCTGCTGGAGCGCGGTGAGATCGCGTACGGGATCACGACCGGATTCGGTGCTTTTAAGGGCAAGATCATCAGTCTCAAAGAGGTCGAAACGCTTCAACGAAATGTCGCACTTAGTCACGCCGTCGGTGTCGGGAATCCGTTTGATACGGTTACGGTGAGGGCGATCTTGTTGATTCGGGCCAACACACTTGCACGCGGATTCTCAGGCATCAGGCTCGAAACTCTCGAATTGATTCTCGAGTTTCTAAATCGGGGCGTTCACCCGGTGATACCTGAAAAGGGAAGTCTCGGTGCCAGCGGTGATCTTGCCCCCTTAGCGCATTTTGCCTGTGTGCTTATCGGCGAGGGCGAGGCGGAGTTTCGGGGCGAGACACTTACGGGTGCCGAGGCGCTCCATCGGGCCGAACTTACGCCGGTTACTCTTGCCGCGAAAGAGGGAATTGCGCTGACTAACGGCACAACGGTGATGACGGCCATCGGGCTGCTTGAAACGTGGAAGGCAAAGCATCTGGCTGGCATTGCAGACATTACCGGATGTCTGAGCCTCGAGGCGTTGCACGGAACTGTATCGGCATTTGACGAACGGATCCACGCCCTGCGGCCGCATCCGCGCCAGATCGAATGTGCAAAAAATTTGCGCGAGATTCTCGCCGATAGCGAATTTGTTCGCGATTTCGACCCCGCAAACGTCCAGGACGCTTACACGCTCCGCTGCATGCCACAGGTCCACGGTGCCTGCCGCGACGCCGTTCTTTACGCAGAATGGCTGATAAAGCTTGAGTTGAACGCCGTGACCGATAATCCGCTGATCTTTATCGATGACGAAACCGGGAATATCGATGTTATCAGTGGCGGCAATTTCCACGGCGAGCCGCTCGCACTGGCCTTTGATTATCTGACTATCGCTCTTACCGAACTTGGAAACATCTCCGAACGCCGAATCATGCGTCTAACCGATGAGGCGTCGAATGCACATATTTTGCCGCCTTTCCTGACCGAGAGCGGAGGCTTAAATTCAGGTTTTATGATCGTACAATATACAGCTGCGGCACTTTGCACTGAGAACAAAATTCTCGCTCACCCGGCGAGTGTAGACACGATTCCCAGCTCGGCAAATGTCGAGGATCACGTCTCGATGGGAGTCACGGCAGCTCTTAAATTGAGACAAGTTGCCGATAATCTCGAAACCATTTTGTCGCTCGAAGCGTTTTGCGCGGCACAGGGCGTTGAGTTTCGCAAAAAGGTTTTGGGCGCGGAAAAGCGATTGGGTGTCGGAACCAGGACACTATACGGGACGATCCGTGTTGCGATCCCATTCATCGAAGAGGACGAATATATGAAAGTGCATATCGAGGCGGCTAGGGCTATCATTCGCACGTTTCCGATTGGGAATTAACTCCATATGAACAAGAAGAGGTTTTTCTTTATCACTGCCGCTCTTTTGGTCGGAGCAGGATGCTTTTCAATGGGCTCGAAGGCTGAACCGTCGCTGAATGCCACGGAGACAGACAATTCAAACATGACACAATCGACTCAGCGCAAAGGGTTTATGGATAATCTCCCAAAGGATTTTGAGCAGCCGACCGACGATTCCGGTCGATTGCTGCTTAGAGAATACGGCGCAGTGTTTTTGGCGAGAAGCGGCGCGATTCCGCCGAAAAAGGTTGTATTTAAGGACGAAGCCGACGTCTCGAAGTTTCAATCGTCTCTCGAACGATCGTCGGAGGTGATAGGCGAATACAAGGTAGAATTGCAGACGGCCGCGATGACCGCTTTAAAAGATGCGGTCACTGAGGCTCGGGGTTCCGGCCTGACCATATCTCCACGCGCGGCTGACTCATCTCGTCGCGGTTACGCACAAACCGTGACGCTTTGGGCGAGTCGCGTTAATCCTGGCTTGATCTATTGGACCCGGAAGGGCCGAGTAACAAAAGCTGATGCAAAACGCATCAAGGGCCTGTCACCCTATCAGCAGGTGCCCGAGATTTTGAAACTCGAACGGGACGGCATCTTCTTCGCCAAGGACCTTTCGAAATCGATTATTTACTCAGTTGCGCCGCCCGGAACGTCCCAGCATCTCTCAATGCTCGCCCTCGATGTTGCTCAGTTCGACAACGCAAAAGTTCGGGAGATTTTGGCCAAACACGGTTGGTTTCAGACCGTCGCATCGGACCTGCCGCATTTCACTTATCTTGGAGTCAGTGAGGCTGAATTGACGGGTCTGGGGCTTAAACAGGTAATAAACTCGGGTCGCACATTCTGGGTGCCCGCTTTGTAAACTAACTATCGGATCGAGCTCATTCCGCCATCGATATGAACAATCTGGCCGGTCATCCAGCCCGCCTCGTCCGACAATAGAAACGCGGCCATCGACGCAATGTCACCGGGCTCACCAACCTTTTTCAACGGATGGCGAGCCGCCGAGGCTTCACGTTTTTCGGGCGAGTTTAACAAACGTTCCGCAAGTGGAGTGTCGGTCAAAGACGGCGCGATACAGTTTACGCGTATATTTGGCGCAAACTCGGAAGCGAGCGATCGTGTAAGTCCCTCGACCGCACCCTTGGCCGCTGCGATAGACGCGTGAAATCCCATCCCGATCTGAACTGCCACGGTGCTGAATAGAACAATGGATGCATTTTGCGATTCTTTCAGATTCGACAGTAGGCCTTGGATCGCTCGTACCGCACCGAGCACGTTGACGTTGAAATCCTCAACAAAGTCCGTTTCCGCTAGGCGATGAAATGGCTTGAGATTGATCGTTCCCGGGCAATACACGAGTCCGTCGATCGGACCCGCGACGGCTGGGAATGAACCGGCGTCTTTTGCGTCAAATTCGAATGTGCTTAATTTAGCCAGGCCGCCCGGTTCGTTTGCAGTTCGGTTAAATGCGAGTACCTCGTCTCCCTGAGCCGACAGTTGCTTTGCCAGTTCGAGGCCGATTCCCTTGCTTGCTCCGATGATCGCGTATCTTTTGCTCATTTGTTTCTTTTCGATCTGTTTTTCTTTTTAAAGGCGTCGCTGCAGTGTCTAAACCATTCCCAATCCCGCGGCCATTTCCGCCGCCAGGTGAACGGTCGTAAACACTTCTCGCAAGTCTTAGTCGGCAGATGTTGCTTCCGTACCCGATTCATCATTCGACAAAAGTAATTCGTTGGTAAAGGAGGGACGGATTCACCGACCGCGCGGGGATTCGTTAAACCGCTGCACCAAGCGGTCTAGTTGGACCGTTCAGCGATCAGTCGGGAGTAGCAGATTCCCGAGAGCAGGTGAACGTCATTCTCGAGTCAGAGAAGCCCGTTATGGTTAAGGGGTCGAATCGAATCGATGCTTGATGAATTCCGCCTCGATCATATATACCGTTAGCTCGCAGATGTCTGTGACGTAATCGCCTATACGCTCGATATGCTTGGCAACAAACAACAGCTGCATAAAACGTATTGAGGTCGCCGGCTCGGAACGCATATTGTGCATCAGTTCCCGGACGATCTTGTGGTATATCGAATCGATCTCCTGATCCATGGCAATAATGTGCCTCGCAAGGCCGGCGTCGCCTTGATTGAAGGCATCGATAGCCTTCGCCAGCATTTCCGATGCCCGCTCCGCCATCCGCGGTAGGTCTACATATTTGTCCTGTTGAGGCTCGTTGTTAAGTTCGATCGCGGCACTTGCTATGTTGCCGGCGTGGTCAGCGATACGTTCAAGGATCGGTGTGATCTTCGCCACCGCGACCACGAACCTGAGATCGCGAGCCGTAGGCTGCAGCAATGCAAATATCTCGATGACCTCGCGGTCCATCTCAAGCTCGAGATCATTTATCGCGGCGTCGTGAGCCAGCACCTCAGCCGCAAGATCGCTGTCCCGATCCACTATTGACTTCATTGCACGATCAACCGCCTCGCGGGCCTCGTTGCCCATATTTATGATCATGGTACGAAGTTCGTCGAGCCGTCTGTCAATTAATCGATGCTCTTCCATATTCTTAGTTTATGACAATTTCGCGTCCTAGCCGAACCGTCCCGTAATGTAGTCCTCGGTGATCTTTTCAACAGGGCTCGTGAACATCTTGGTCGTCGGGTTAGACTCGATCAGCTTTCCCAGCAAGAAGAATGAAGTTCGGTCCGATACTCTTGCTGCCTGTTGCATGTTATGTGTGACTATCACTATCGTGTAGTCTTTCTTGAGTTCGACGATCAACTCCTCGATCTTTTGGGTGGCGCTTGGGTCAAGAGCAGATGCCGGTTCGTCCATCAGGACCACCTCGGGTTCCACCGCCAATGCTCTCGCAATACATAGCCGCTGCTGCTGTCCGCCTGAAAGTCCAAAAGCCGACGCTTTGAGCCTGTCCTTCACCTCATCCCATAGGGCGGCGTTTCTGAGTGCCCGCTCGACACGTTCCTGTAGGTCGGCATTACCCGACGCCATTCGGTTGATCCGTATTCCGTAAGCGACATTCTCAAAGATCGATTTCGGGAACGGATTGGATTTCTGGAACACCATCCCGACCTTTCTTCTGAGCGAAACGACATCGGTGCCCGGCGAATAGATATCGTGACCGTCGATCAGCACGGTCCCATCGAGCCTTGTACCGAGGATCGTGTCGTTCATTCGGTTAAGCGTCCGCAAGAACGTCGATTTGCCGCAGCCCGACGGGCCAATGAACGCCATTACCTCGCGCGGCGGTATATCGAGCGAAATATCGTGGAGTGCATGCGTCTTCCCGTAATAAAAATTAAGGTTGCGGACGCTGACCGTCGCTTCGGGCAGAGGGCCCGTAGTCGCTTTCTCGGGAGCACTTTCAAATTGATCTTGATTTGGCGCGACTTTTTCGTCAGTATTCATTTCTAGCATATTAGCCTAGTAGTTCTTCCTTGTCAGGAACCGCACGATAACATTAATGATCAGGATCAGCAGCATCAGGATCAGGGTTGCCGCCCAGGCCATCTGCCATTCGACCTCAAAAGGCCCGGTCGCATAATTAAAGATCTGGACCGTCAGCGAAGCCATAGGCTGATCCATATAGACGTTGTAAAAACGACTATTTAGTGCCGTAAAGAGGAGCGGGGCCGTTTCGCCCGAGACGCGTGCGATCGCCAGCATAGCTCCGGTGGCGATGCCCGTCTTCGCCGCCGGAAGCACGATATCCCAGGTCACTCGCCAATCGGGCGCCCCAAGGGCAAGGGCTCCTTCGCGCATTGCTTTCGGCACCAGCAGGATCATTTCCTCCGTCGTTCTTGCGACGATCGGCAACATAATGATCGCCAAGGCGATGCTGCCCGCTAATCCCGACTGGCGGCCCATCGGGAGAACGAACAGCGTAAAAACGAAAATTCCCACGATGATCGACGGCACGCCGGTCATCGTATCGGCGACAAACCGGACTATCTGGCCAAAACGGCTTTTGCCATACTCGGCAAGATATACTCCGGCCGCAATGCCGATCGGCAGCCCTAGTAAACTCGCAAGGCCGGTCATCAAAAATGAGCCAAGTATCGCATTACCGATACCGCCGCCCTCACCAACCGGTTTGGGCGTGTCGATCAGAAATTGAAAGCTGATCGCAGACAATCCGCGGAACGCGATATATCCCAATATTATCAATAGGATGGCGATCGTAAATAATGTACATGCGGCCGTGAGCCCTGTCATTAACAGGTTCGTCGCCTTGCGGCGGCCGCTCAGTACCGCTGGGCTCCGGACAGGACTCGGGGCCGTGCCGTGTTGATCAATAGTTGCCATACTATCCACCGACTGTGCCCTCCCGTCTTCTGACGCCGATTACGAGCAGCTTGGCGATAGCATTTACCACAAAGGTAACGAGGAACAGGATCAATCCGATCTCGATCAACGCACCTAGATACACGCCACCGGTCGCATCCGCAAAATTGCTCGCAAGTACCGACGCGATGGTGTAAGCGGGCTCAAACAGTGACATCGAGATCTGAGGGGTATTTCCAATGACCATCGTTACGGCCATCGTCTCGCCGATCGCCCGCCCGAGCCCGAGCACCACGGCTCCGGCAATACCCGGAACTGCATTTACCAGAACGACCTGAGTGGTTTCCCACTTGGTCGCACCCAAAGCCAACGCCGCTTCACGTTGAGTTGTCGGCACGGCTTCGAGAACGTCACGAACCACGGCCGTTATGATAGGCGTGATCATGATCGCTAAAATGATGCCGCCCGTCAACATTCCGATCCCGGTCAGCCGGCCCTGAAAGAACGGCAGAAAGCCAAGGTATTCCTGAAGGAATGCGCCGAGATACTCTCGGATGAATGGTGCCAACACAAAAATACCCCAGAGTCCGTAAACAACTGAGGGAATTGCAGCCAATAATTCGACAAGGAATGCGATAGGACGGGCGACGCGGCCCGGAGCCTGTTCGGTCAGGTAAACCGCCACACCGAGCGAAATGGGAACGGAGATCAGGAGAGCCATCAGCGACGAAACAACGGTGCCGTACACAAATGGCAGGGCACCGTATTTATCCATTGCCGGATTCCATTCGGAACCCGTCAAAAAACTTAGGCCGAAACGCTGAATAGAGGGAAGCGAATTGTAGAACATCATCGCGATCATGCCGCCGACAATGATCAGTACCACCGCAGCCGCGATGAAAAGCACTGACCGGAACAATTTGTCGCCTATGCCGCTTGCCTGTGCCACGCCCCGCTTCCTCTCTATTCGTGCTTACTGTCTAACCGGCTTGCCGCCGACCGTGATCGAAAGCAATTTCTCTTCGACTTTTTTGACCAGATCCGCGGGGATCGGCGAATAATGCAGATCCTTCGTAAATGCCTGGCCCTCGTGGGTTGCCCACCAGAGAAAGTCTACCATCGGTTTGGCTTTGCCGGCATCTTTCTGCTCTTTATAGATCAGAGTATAAACGATACCAGAGATCGGATATGAATTCGCACCACCCGCATTGGTTATCTGCATTCGCAGGTCAGCCGGAGCATTTGCGAGCATACCGGAGGCTGCTGCCGTAACGGTCTCAGGGCTGGGTTCAACAAATGTTCCGGCCGAGTTCTTGACCAACGCAGCAGGCAGATTATTAGCCTTGGCAAATGTCAGCTCAACGTATCCGATCGTATTCGGGGTCTGTTTGACCTGGCCCATTACACCTTCATTACCCTTTGCTCCCATTCCGACCCCGGCCGGTAATTGCGGGTTCTTGGTTCGACCTACTTTTTCTTTCCATTCAGGATTCAGCTTTGACAGGAAATCGGTGAATACGTCCGACGTTCCGCTGCCGTCCGATCGATATACCGGCGTAATGTCGGTTGACGGAAGGGCCGCAGTCGGGTTGTCAGCTTTGATCCTAGGGTCATCCCATTTCTTGATCTTGCCGAGATAAATATCTGCGATAACGTCCGGTGCAAGCTTCAGCGGCTCCTTGACGGCTTCAAGATTATAGGTCAACACGACCGCACCCAAGACGACCGGAATATGGACGATCTCGGCCGGCGACTGTTTCATCTCGTCTTCGGTCATTGCGGCGTCTGTTGCACCGAAATCGGCCGTCTGACTCTGGATGGCCTTGATGCCGGCTCCGGAACCGGTCGATTGGTAATCGGCCTTAACATTCGGGTGAGCCCTGCCATATTCGCTCATCCATTTATCCATAACAGGTTTAACAAACGTCGAACCCGATCCTTGCAGACGAACTGAACCGCCCGAGCTGTCGCCGGTCGCGTTTCCGATCTTTTGCCCACTGCATCCGACCAATGTAAACGCTGTTGTGAGCATCAATGCCAAAAAGTAGAATGTTCTAGTTCCCATTTTCTTGTTTCTCCTTCAGAAATAATAAGCCTCCCAACGGTCGGCTTTGATAATAACTATCGGTGCGGCAGGTCAAACTGTCAAAGATCTGAAACCTGCGATTAACTTTTTCGTAACATAGCGAAATGCGGTTAAAGGAGCGACCGGATCCTTAACAAGGTAACGTTTGGTCTTGCCAACGCATTGTCGCGGAACGCGACGACCACGAACATCGGAAGATCAACGGCGGTCAACAGTGTCAGCGTGAATCAATCGGTCCGCATTTTGCAAGAGGCTTTCATCAAGCAGCTAAACTATCTGCGTTAGACACTCGCTGAAAGCATCAGTCCCCCAAGAAACGTACTTCTCGCAAACCTTCAGACGTCGTGGTAGGATCCCACGACGGAAGAATGAAAAGGCGAGCCAAATGGCTTGCCTTTTCCTATTTGCATTTAAGATTGGTACACCCGGCAAGATTCGAACTTGCGACCCTCTGATTCGAAGTCAGATACTCTATCCAGCTGAGCTACGGGTGCACGCTAACAAAATTCTAGATTCTGAACCAATTATTTGCAAATTGGTCCTTGGTCGGCCGAAACCGGTTATTTCTGCAGCGTCCGAACGTGCTTGATAACAGAGTTGATTTCCTCAGCGGTGAGTTTCCCCTTAAACGCGGGCATTCCTTCGTCCTCGATGCCGTCGTTGACATAAGCGATGAGTTTCTCGTCGCTCGCGACCTTAAATTTGTCTTTGGTCAGGTCTTCCGGATTTAACGATTTACCCTTAATGGTTACCTTGCCGCCGGTACCTGTGTCTTTGTGACAAATCATGCAGTTTGTAGCGTATAGTTCTTTGCCCATAGCGAGTTCTTCTACGGGGACTGCGGGTTGGGGAGGTGTCACCTCGGCAGTCTTGTTCGTATTAGCCGAGTTCGCAGTAATCTTGTTTTGGGTTTGTGGGGTCTGATTGCAGGCGGCTATAAATAGAGCCGCAGTTAAAATAAAAAGACAAAATTTGATCGAGTTCATCGGTAAGCCTCCGGTCGGTTTGATTACAATTCTTGAAAAGTTTAACTTATGGTCATAGCGAGTACCAATCTGAGGACTGAGTTGTCCAAACCGTTATTATGAAAAAGTATTGTATAGGAATTTTGTTTTTAGGATGGATCCTGGCCGCAAGTATATTTCCGCAGGGCACAACAGCTCGTGTAACTGTCCCAGGCGTCAAGTCAGATGTCACTATTCGCAGGGACTCGCGGGGAATTCCATACATTGAGGCGAAGAACGATGCCGATCTCTACTTTGCACAAGGTTACGTGACAGCCAGCGATCGTCTGTGGCAGATGGATCTGCTGAGACGTTTGGCGCGCGGCGAAACGGCTGAATTATTTGGAAATGCCGTCCTCGAAGAAGACAAAAGATGGCGACGATTTGGATTTGCTGAGATAGCAAATCAGAGCCTCGGCAACTTAACGCCAGAACTAAGGACCGCCCTGAACGATTATTCTCGAGGTGTAAATGCGTACATCGCTACTCTCGATGACAATTCAATGCCGATCGAATTTAAGATACTGCAATACAAGCCGCGGCAATGGTCGCCGACAGATACGATCGTCATTGGCAAGATACTCGCTGACGCGTTGAGCACAACGTGGCGAAACGACCTGCTTCGAGCGTCGTTACAGTCTCTGTCGAAAGAAAAATTGGCAGATTTGACGAATCAGGTAACGCCGTATGACGTCGTTTTATTTGGAAAAGATAATACTCTGGTGAGATCGGCAGCGATATCCGCCGCGAGTTCTGTTTCTCCTGAAACATCGGCTTTTGCTGAAAAAGATGAGCTCACGCGTTCGGCATCGCTCAGCCGCGTAGGCCTTTATGCCGAAGAGCTTGCGGCAAGCAACAATTGGGTTATTTCAGGTAAGCGCACCGCAGACGGCAAACCTCTGCTCGCGAACGACCCGCACCTCTCCCCGGCGGCTCCCGGGATATGGTATCTCACACATCTTTCGACACCGACGATGCGTGTTTCGGGTGTCACATTCCCTGGCGTCCCCGGCATCGTGCTCGGTCACAACGAGTACATCGCGTGGGGAGCGACCAACGTCGGCCCGGATGTGCAGGATCTTTATATCGAGACGTTTAATGATCGGGGCGAATATAAATCGCCGACCGGCTGGCAAAAACCAAATATTCGAAAAGAGACCATAAACGTCCGCAGCAACCCGATGAAGCCCGATACAACGCCCGTAACCTTGGAGGTTGTGGAAACCCGAAACGGCGTTGTAGTAACGGAGGACGGCGGCCGAAAGTACGCGCTTAAATGGACTGCGCGTGACCCGAAAAACAACGAATTCGAGTCGTTCTTTGCTGCGAACCGGGCGAAAAACTGGGAAGATTTCAAAGGTGCGCTTCGAAAATACGGCGGAGCGACTCAGAATTTTGTTTTTGCGGACATCAAAAGCAACATCGGCTGGTACGCGGCCGGACGCATACCGATCCGACGTGTGGGTGACGGCGCCTTGCCTTACGACGGCTCGACGACGGACGGCGACTGGACGGGCAATATTCCATTCGAGGAGCTGCCAAATCTCTACAACCCTCCATCGGGGCTGATCGTCACTGCAAACCAGCGCATCGTTGGCACGTCATACAAATACAAACAGATGTCGCGTGACGCCGCGTCGCCGTGGCGTGCACGGCGAATACAAACCGAGCTTGAGGCCAGATCTAAAATCACGATGGATGACGTTCGCGATGTGCAGCACGACGCCTATAACATTCCGCTAGCGAATTTAAGCAAAGAGATCGTAAAGCTCGGTGCAGCCTCGCCGGAAACGCTCGACGTTTTGAGAGCGTGGGACGGACGTATGACGCCCGATTCGCGTGGTTCGATTCTCGCGGCGGAGATACGCTCTTGCCTCGCGAACAAAATGGCCGATAATAACAAACCGGCGCCCGCGTTTTTAATTCGCGAACGAATTATTGACTGGGCCGTTCGTGAACAGAGCAGCCGCTGGCTACCGTCTGGTTTTGCAAACTACACAGACTTTATCAAAGCCTGCGACGCAACCTCGCGGACAAGTTTGTCTGACGCTAAACGCCTCGGTCCGGACGACACAAAATGGACATGGAGTCGTAATTTCACGTCCCGCTTTCCCCATCCACTCGCGGTCGTGCCGTTGATCGGCGGCCAATTTATGACACCGAACGTCCCGTTAAATGGCAGCGGCCAGACGCCGAATGTCGGCTCGAACGTCTCGATGCGTCACATCGTGAGCCCCGGAAACTGGGATGCGACAAGGCACGTTATTCCACTAGGAGAAAGCGGCAATCCAAAGTCACCGCATTTCAAAGACCAGTTTGAAGCGTGGCGGACCGGAGCGCCGATGATCTTTCCATTCACGAAAGAAGCGGTTGAGAAAATGGCGTTAGATGTTGTCGTATTGACGAATAAATAGATAACTACGATATCAGCGACATTCCGCCTAAATTCTTTGCTAGAAGGGGTTTATTAGGAGCCGATCGGTTGCAGAAATATCTCCGCGATCATACATCTGGCGCTGCCGCCACCGGCAGTTTCTATAGTACTAACTTCAAGTGGAACCATTTCGCAATACGCTTCAATACTCTGGATTTGTTCAGCGGTAAAACTGTCGAATGCCCGCCGGGATAAAGCCAGAATGTCACGCCTATCATTGGTCTTTAACGAGAGCATATTCCCCGCAAAATCGTTCATTTGTTCAAATGTAATCTCTAGGATCTGATGACCCGATTCGGCAAGCGAATTACGAACGGCCTCTCTCTCATCCTTAGCTGTAATACTTTCGAGACAGACGACCGAAAATCTATCGCCGATGCACATCATCACATTAGTGTGATAAATTTCCTGTCCGTTCTTGTCGTGTGTATTAAAATAGACAGGTTTATAGTGCAGGTAATCACAGACCCTGAGAAAGAGCTTCCTGTCAGTTCGGGCCGACAACGATGCATACGCGATACCGCTCTTGTGATCAAAAACAATGCTCCCCGTACCTTCCAAGAACTTGTTTTCATTTTCGTAATCTGACAAATCAATCACATTTGACGCTTTGAAATGCTTCCTGAGCGAGTCGATGATATCTCGTCGCCGCTCTGATCGTCTGCTGCGGGCAAACATTGGGTAGAGAATTACGGTCCCGTCCTCGTGAAATGTAACCCAGTTATTCGGAAAAACCGCGTCTGGTTTTTCGGGTGTCTCGGTGTCGTCAAACACAAAAACATTCACGCCGGCCGATCTGAGTGACGCAGCAAAAGATTCAAACTCAGAGAGAGCTTTTGCCTGTGTCTCATGGGCACTTTCGCCTTCTCTGGTCTGGAAAGCGTTCGACGATGCAGTTTCGCTGTTAAAGGCAAATCGCGAAGGCCGAACTAGTAATATATTATTTGTCGACTGTTGTCGCGTTAAGCGTGATCGTGAATGCTGCGCAAGAAAATCGCTTAGAATGATTGCGGCCGCCTCGCTGTCAACTAGCCCTCGGGCTTGTTTCAAGGTTCGACCTTGTTTCCAAAGATTGCCTTTTGCTTCGTATGAAGTAGCTCGCTCGTCCTGTAGAAATACCGGGATATCAAGGGAAAGCGAGAAATTGCGTGCCATTCGGCGGGCTTCGACGGACATTTTACTTTCCGTGCCATCCGATTCGAGCGGCAAACCAATTACCAAGGCCGCGGCATCAAATTCGGTGACGATTTCTTTGATGTTTGAGAGCAACTTTTTCCAACTTGTCCGGTGTATTACTGGAAGCGGTCGTGTTGTAACACGCATTTCGTCGCAGATGGCGACGCCGCAACGTTTTGTTCCCGGATCGATCGCCAGTACGCGGCCGGTTGCGGGCAATTCAAAAACATCTGTAAGTGCGGCAGGATTAGTTGTTTCTTTTTGTTGCACTCGGTATAAGCGTTAAGAGATAATTAGAATTTCGAGCTGGCACGCTCCATTATTGTCGCGTTTTTGCCATAAGAACGTTTAGATTTATCACAAGAGGTATCATATGTCATTTCGCGGAAAGCTTTGGGTCCTTGTTATTTCCGGTGTAATCGCTGTATATGCGGTTGTGGGTGGTCTGCCGCTCGTTGGCGGGTTGCTTACGACTTCCGCCCAGCAGCCGGTAAATGACGCCAACGCTCAGCTCCGCATCGTCGAATCGGTGCTCCAGCATATTCAGAACGACTACGTTGACGAACCAAATATGGAGAAAGTACGTCTTGGGGCGCTCCGCGGGCTTGCGGGCGGGCTCGATCCGTACTCGTCATACCTGACCGCCGAGCAGGTTAAGGAGTATGAGGCAAGAAAGTCATCCAAGCAGCAAGGGATTGGCGCCGAATTCTCGCAGATCTCTGGTTATTTGTACGTTATCTCAACCGCTAAAGGCTCGCCGGCGGAAAAAGCCGGGCTGAAATCGGGCGACGTTATCGAGTACGTCGATAACAGAGCCACCCGTGATATCTCGCTCTATGACGCTCAACAACTTGTTCGAGGTGAGGCCGGATCGACCTTGGATCTGCGCGTTCTCAGAGCTGGTAGAAAACCTCAGACGATAAAGGTTGTTCGAGGAGCATATAAGATTCCGACCGCCGAATCTCGTATAGAAACGGGCAAAGTTGGCGTTATCAAGGTTTACAGTTTGGACGAGGGCGAGGCCGCAGATATTCGTGCGCAGGTCTCCGGGCTGACCAAACAGGGCATTCAAAAGATCATTTTAGATCTCCGCGGAGTGTCCGCAGGGAGTCTGCAGGAAGGTGTTGCGGTCGCAAACCTTTTTATCAAAGAGGGCGAACTTGCAAAGGTTCTCGGCCGCGAAAATAAAGTCCTCCAAACTTTTTCGGCTGAACCGTCAAAATTTGTGTTTGACGGCAATTTAGCCGTCTTGATCGATATTGGTACCGCGGGGGCAGCTGAGGTGATCGCATCGGCTGTTTTGGACCGAAAACGCGGCCAGGTAATTGGCGAACAGAGTTTTGGTTCCGGGACCGATCAAAAACTATTTCCGCTCTCGAGCGGCGGCGGATATCTCCTGACAGTTGCAAAGTGGGCTTCGCCGTCGGGCTCGCCATTTCTGGGCGAGGAACGGGCAAGTACGGGCGTTAAGCCATCAATCGAAGTAAAACGACCTGATACGCCGGAGCCTTTGGAAGTCGAAAATCTTGTCGACCGACAAGATGGCGAAAATCCCCAGCCCACAGCTACACCGACCCCGAAAGCTATTCAGCCGAAAGTCGTCGAAGATATTCAACTGAAAAAGGCTCTCGAAGTTCTGCAGGATAAAGCGTTGGCGGCTAAGGCCGGAAATTAACAACACGTTCATTCGTGCGTTTAAGAACCGGGCTACTGGCCCGGTTCTTTTGTTTGCTGAAAATGTTGTTCTATACGGCCAAGACTGCTAGAATCAGTTTTCAATGACAGACACCGATCTCACTATTCGACCGCTGGACGAGAGCGACCTTTCCGAATGGCTGAGGTTACGCCACGCGCTTTGGGACGAATCTAGCGAAGACGACCACAAAGCCGAAATGGTCGACATCATAGAGAACTCGGATTCGCAGTTTGTGGTCGTCGCGGACACGGGAAACGGTCGGCTAGTTGGTTTTCTTGAAGCCAGCGTCAGGTCTCATGTCGAGGACTGTGACACGGAGAATGTCGGTTATCTCGAAGGGTGGTTTGTCGAAGAAGATTACAGGCAAAAGGGAATTGGCGGCAATCTCGTACGGTATGCGGAGGAATGGGCTCGAGCGCGAGGCTGTACCGAGATGGCCTCCGATGCCGAGGTGAATAACCTTATCAGTCAAGAAGCCCATTCAAAACTCGGCTACATAGAGACTTCACGCCTCGTGCATCTTAGAAAAGAACTTGTTTAAGTGCGATTATTCGTAACAATCATCACAAAGATTTCGACCCGAGCAGTTCTCACCCTTACGTTCGCTGTCGTGATATGGGCTCAGTCGTCGGATCGGAGCTTTCCGACACCAGTTTCATCCAACGAGATCACCGGGACGATCAAGGCCCGCGACATAGGCGATTCTCGCACAACCTCATATTTTTATACCTTCGACGGTGGCCAAGGCGATATCTTTATCAATGTGGTTACCCGAAATTTTTCGGGTGACATTGATGTCTTTACGGCAGATGCATTGCAGCCGCTTACGAAAATGGTTATCTATGCCGACGCCGGAATTAATGAAACGGGCAGGGTGATTTATCTTCGGAAAGGTGCGCGGCTTGTGCTTCGGGTTGAGGGCCGTTCACCGAATGACGATCCGGCCAGTTTCCGGATAAAGTTCGCGGGGAGCTTCGTTGCGTTAGCGGAGCAAAAAACGGAAAGCGCCCCATCGATAACGTCGTCCGGGCAAATCGATGAAACAGGTGTCACGGTGAATTCCGTGGGAACTATAATTGCGATTCCACCGAAACCGAAAACTATCAGGAAATCCGACGAGGGCCCGAAGGTGCCCGTTCCGAGTCCCAAACCAGAAACCACGGCCGCCCCAGAGATATTGAATGCCGATCGGGAATCGATCGCTGTTGAGAAAGTGGTTGTCGACAAGAAAACTGATATCGCGGCCGAAAGTGAATCAGAAACAAAGTCCGAAGTTTCCGCGGTAAAACCCGAAACAAGACGTGCGGTCGGGCGAACAAAGACACCAAAACCTCTAAAGTCGTCGGCAAAAGTCGAAGAGAAAAAGCCGGACCCGCTGGCCAGTATCCGATTGGTAATACAGTTAAAGGATGGACAATTGATCGAGCATAGGATGGATCAAGTCCTAAAATTTAGCGTAGACAAAGGAGTGCTTACGGTAATTTCAAAAGACGGCAATATCAGGCGCTATTCTTTACTCGATGTTGCAAAAGTAACGATCGAATAACTGCCGACCCTAAGCGTAACTGTGAAGGCCTTTTAGCAAATAACTCACGCCCAAATAGGTAAACACCACAAACAGAAAGGCCACAACCGCAAAATAAGCCGAACTGCGGCCTCGCCAGCCTCGAGCGATTCGGGTGTGCAGAAATCCAGCGTAGGTGAGCCAGGCGATAAGGGCTCCGGTCTCTTTTGAGTCGAAACCCCACGGGCGGCCCCATGATTCATTTGCCCAGATAGCCCCTGTAATGAGCAGGATCGCTAGTCCCGCAAATGCCAGACAGGCCGTTTTGTACATCAGTCCGTCAAGCGATTCGAGGCTCGGAAGCCGTTCTCTGAGCTTTTCTGTGCGGAAGCTAAAAAACAGCATGAAAAGTGTGCCGACCGCCGCCGTTAACAGGGCAGCAAACTCGACCGGATTTGTACTCAGGCTCATGAACAGCTTATCGCCGTTCGCCTGAATATAGGCTCGGCCCATCTGTTCATGTTGTTTCGGCGTCATCTGTGAAAGTTCAGAAACGGTGAGCTGCTCATTTTCGGCGATCGCTAAACCTGCAATAACGTATTGGCTCGTGTCTTGATTTAGTTGAGCCTGCAGTCTTGGAAACACATTCGTATTGTCCTTTACCCCAATCACCAGCAAGCCGATCGAAGCGATCTGAGCTATCAAAGCGAGCCTCAGGAAGTAATGCCCAAATGTCTTTGCTCCCTCGTTGTTCTTATAGATGTAGAGCAGGAACGCGACTATCGACCCGGCAAGCAGGACGCCCGCAATTACCAGCGCCGGCCCTACGTACGGAACCTCAAGACGGAATGGGGCCGAGAAGGGTTTTTTGCCAAGTTCGTTAGGCACAAACAACCCTGCACGATAGACAAACTCTGTGAAGACCGAGAACTTACTTATGGTCGCCAAAACCGCGATTCCAAAAAAACTCGACCAGATGGCCATTGCCTCGACCTTAAGGCCGTCCTTTAGCAAATACATTACCGCGACGCCGAAACATACAAGGGCCACGCCGTAGCTGAGTGAGGCGTCACCGACGTGGATAGGGCGCCAGTAAGAGTCGAGCACGGGTGGCAGATTGATAAATTCGCCCCCAATAAACCGAGCAAGCGTTAAGATCAGAGCTGCCAACGGCAGCGTGAATGCGCTGAGAACACGAAAACTTCGTCGGCTTGAGAGAAGAATTGTGGCGATGCCGGCACCAAAGGCAAAAGCGACGCTGTAATCATACAAATTGGTGAGCGGAATATAGCGGAACAGCCACGGATCGGTCATATTGCCGCTCGCGCGCATTATCGCTATCTCGTTGTCGTAGGCGTTGACCCAACGTACGAGCCAACTCGAAAGGTTGAAGAATACACCGAGTGCCGCGGTAAAGAAGCCGATCCTTTCAGCCATTGCCGACTGCGCATAAAGATTCATTAGCTGAAACACGGCGCCAAAGATATAACACGCCAGTGCCAGCATCATGAAGGCGGTGTCCGAGATAAACGACCCGCCGATCTGCAATCTGAGGCCGAGCATCGCAAAGCCGCCAACGATCACCAAAATCGCGGGTAAATATGATTTCCAGGTAGTGCGGTCTTCAAGTCTGTCGAGTTCTTCCATAATCAATACCTCTTTTTGTGTAAAACGGGCTGCGCGCCTCTTCAGCTACGTGACGTTGGGTGGCACTTCGGGTTGATCGACAGGCTCAGCAGCCTGACGTACACTGCCGCCTATTTCGTTGGCAATTATTTTGAATTTGTCATCAAATGCTAATGCGCTACGGTTCGCGTCACCGGCGAGTACGACCTCGGTCTTGCCTTCCTCGTTTGTTTCAATATGTGCCCAGATACGCTTATGCGAAAAAAAGAACACGAACATAAGGGCCCCGCAGAGGCCAAAGCCGCCAAAATACCAGGCGATAAACGCTCCGTTATACGGATCGTATTTTATCGAGAGTATATGAGCAAACGGCGATTTTTCAAACTCGGTAAGCCGCCATTTATAACCAGCTTTCGGGGCGCCAACGGGCATATTATCCGCCAATTTCTGTGCGAACGCGAATACCCGTGTTCGTTCGCCTTGCGGCGGCGTGACGTTTAGAACGGCGACTGGGTTGTTATAATCACCACTGCGAGTGTCAGGTTTGCCATCTGCTCCGAACGTAAAGTCAGGCATAAACTCGGCAAACTCGACCTCAGTGCCATCGGGCATACGCTTTGAACCATCGCGGGCTATGTCAATACGAACCGCATCGCCGCCGCCTTCGGGTATAGCCTCGAGCGTGATGGTGCGTGCGTTCCCAACCGGTATCGTCTGAGACTGAAAAAAGCGGTAACCGCGATAACTAAGCGGTTTATTCATGCTCACATCAACGATCATGTCCCCGTATTCTGGATCCTTGATGTTCATTTGCGTACGCCAATCCATCGTATTGCTGACGTCAATAGATCCATTTTCATCAATAAGACGCTGCTGTATGTCAGTGCACTCCAAAGAGAAAGGCATCGTCACATTAAACTTTTCTTTCTTGTCGAGATTGAATTGAATTAGTTGTATCTCGTTCGTCGTCGCTCCGGGTATCATCCTGACATCTGCGTCAAAACCCGTCTGTAACGCAACAAAATGGCCGAGAAACAGTGTCAGCAGGGCGACGTGGACGATATATGCACCTAACCGGTTTATCTGGCCCCTTTGGGCGAATACGACGGTTTCGGTCTTGGGGATCACCACCGAAAAATCCTTTCGCCCCTCAGCATCAACACCATATTCTTTCGTACTGGTCTCGGTTATCGTTGCCTTGTATCCCTTTTTATCGAGAGCTTTCTTGATCTCAAGAGCTACATCACTCTCGCTTTTATCACCAAAATCTATGATCGCATGTGACTTTTGTGTCAGAAGCCATTTCCGCGTGGCAGTGAGTTTTGGGTCCTTAATATAGCTCCACGCCGAGGGGAACCGGTCTATCGAGGCCAGTATGATGTTGAGAGAAAGGCTGAGAAGCAGGAGGTTGAAATACCAGCTGTGATAAATGTCGAAGAGCCCAAGCGAACCGAAAACCGTTCTCTCTGCCGGCGTGAGCGAATAGTAATATGCGTCAAAGCCCTGCACATTTTGCTGCAGTACCAGCATTCCGATCAATGACAATAGTGTGAGAGCACAAAGCTGAACTACACCAAAGCGAACGGAGCTTACAAAGTCCAATATCCGGTTTAGAACGGGCGCGGATTTCCTCGTGGTTGTCGGGCGCGTTTCTATTGTCTCTTCAGCGGTTGACATCTATTACTCAAAGAATAACTTAGCTGATTTAGTTTGTCATCTAGTCAAAAATAAGAACTGCTTTTTTCGAAATTCATCGCAGGTTATTGGACGAAACTTGGAAATACGGTTGTTTAACGTTATCCTTTCTCTTACGGTTTCAGATCTGCATTTTTCAGATGAGTACAACTATCGCCGAAATTAATGAAGTTAAGGCCTCGGGCCTGCGGGACAAGATGGTCGCGTATTTCGAGCTGACGAAGCCGCGAATTGCTTTTTTGCTCGTTCTAACCTCCGCGGCCGGGTTTTATCTCGGCACGAAGGGTGCGTTTGACGTCGTTCTATTTGCGAATTCGCTCATCGCAATTTCGCTCTTGGCGTTTGGAGTTGCGACGCTTAATCAATATTGGGAGCGCGATCTCGATACATTGATGGATCGAACTGCTCTTCGGCCGTTGCCGACAAAAAGAGTAGGTTCGACCGAAGCATTAGTTTTTGGGCTGTTGCAATGCGGGATCGCCGAGGCGTACCTATTTTTCTTTATAAACGGGCTAACGGCGTTACTCGGCTTGATTGTGATCGTTGGTTACGTTTTGGTTTATACGCCGCTGAAAACCCGAACATCCGCTTCGACGGCAATTGGGGCCATACCAGGTGCGTTGCCGCCATTGATGGGTTGGACTGCGGCGACAAACGACATCACGCTAGGTGCGTGGGCCTTGTTCGCAATGCAGTTTTTATGGCAATTTCCACATTTTTTTGCGATCGCCTGGTTATATCGTGAGGAATATGCCAAGGCAGGAATTCTAATGCTCCCGGTTGTTGATCCGGAAGGCAGACTAACGGCGAGGCAAATTGTGATGTTTGCGATAATGTTGTTGCCCGTCAGCCTCGCGCCGTTTTTCATCGGCTTCTCGGGGCCGATCTTCCTGGTCGGTGCGAGTTTATTGGGATTGTGGTTTCTTTGGGCAAGCATCCAATCGGCCCGGGCAAAAACTAAAGAAAAGGCGAGACGACTTTTGTTTGTTTCAGTGATTTACCTGCCCCTTCTTTTCATCTTAATGGTGGCTGACAAGCATTAATCCATGGACATCGGTACGGCCGAAATCGTTAACGATCCGGAGGAAAAAAAACGGAAACGCTCGAGCTTGTCCGCTGGATCGAGCACGGGCGGCAACGGCGGCGGGCAAAACCCCGGCGGTGGCGGCAGCAATAGGCCCGACGAAAATCCGGCCGACGCGAATGTTTTCGTACCTGGCATATCCCGAATTCTTACAGGTTTTCTATTGTTGGTTGTCCTAATGACCTTTGGCGGTCTAATGGCGGCATACGTCGTAATCGCGACCAATAATGTAGCCGAATGGCGCCCGTTCGCACTGCCGATTCAGGTTTGGATAAGCACCGCGCTCATTTTGATCAGCAGCGTGGCGTATCATCTTGGCAAGATGGCGGTTGATCGAAATACCCAATCGGATGCGAAAAAGTGGTTCGTGGCAACTACCGTTCTCGGCGCCGCTTTCATATCGTCCCAGGTTCTCGCATGGATGGCACTTGTTGGCCGCGGGCTCTACATGCAGGGAAATCCATACGTCGGATTCTTCTATATCCTGACGGCCGTTCACGCGGTTCATGTTCTCGGCGGGATTGCGGCTCTCGGTTCGATCTTACTTCGATCTTGGTATCCTACGCAGAGACCGGACGAGATAATAAAGCGTCAAACAATGGCACAGGTCGTCGGTTGGTATTGGCATTTTATGGGAGCACTCTGGCTGGTATTGTTCACTTTACTCGGTTTTTGGAAATAATGGACTTCCTCTCTTTTTTCCCTCATATCAATGCGTCGCTAAATGGTCTAAGTGGCTTGTTTTTGCTGTCCGGATTTTACTTTATTATGAGACGGCGGATAGCGGCGCATCGATTGTGCATGATTGGTGCTTGCTCGGTGTCAGCTCTCTTTCTCGTCAGTTATTTGGCTCATCACGCTCTACGCACCTATTATTTTGGCCTCGGCCCGACAAAATTCACGGGCGAAGGCATCATCCGACCCATTTATTTCACAATACTTACGTCGCACACGATACTTGCGGCCGTCATCGGCCCGTTTGTGATCGTAACGCTCCGACGAGGGCTCAAGGGACTGTATGACAAGCACAAAAAGATGGCACGCCTTGTGTTTCCGATTTGGCTCTACGTGTCCGTGACCGGTGTGATCGTATATGTTCTTCTGTACCAAATTTATCCGGCAAGATGACGCCCTGCCAACTTTTCGTTAATTTGTGGCGTCTAACCCTTGAAATAAGAGCGGTATTGATGCTATTATTTCGTTGTTGAAAAGTTGATCACCGAAGCCGTTTCACGTGAAACGACGCGGGGGAACCAATTTTTAGTGAGTTTTCACTAAAACGGGGCGAATCGTTAATATTGACGAAGGGATAATCTTTCGTTCCTAGCCCGGCAGCTAACCTCGTAGGTGTGGCAAAGAAGTTACAGCAAAGGATTAAGCCGGAAATGGCGAGATTTTCGATGTGCTTCGCCTTTCTGCTTTTTCAACAATTGAAGCAGACATCCGGTCTTCTCAAAGAGAAAAGTTCCGCTAAGCAATTAGCGGAACTTTTTTATTTGATAGTAGATAATCCCAAAACTTTCACGCGTTTTAACGGGATTTTTTCATCTTGATCGACGCCAACTGCAGTTGGCTTGCCCGACGTCTTGATTGAAAAGCTCTGGATACGTTTATTAATAAGAAGGTTCTGTTTTGTTTCACCGGTCGCGGTCTTTACGGAAATTTCCATCGGCAACCGAAATACGCCAGGTGTTATAGCGTCCGCGGTCTGCGTCTGCGTAATCGTTAAAGTTAACTGCTTCGAGCTGGCTTTGTAGGTCTGCTTGACTGTCAAGTGAGGAGCGCCCGAATGGTAGACCCATTGGTCAAAAAACCACGCAAGGTCCTGACCGGACGCTTCTTCCATCACCTTTTTCAAATCACTCGATTCGACAGAGCCAAATTTGTGACGGTTCAGATAAATATTGATCGCTTTCCAAAACACCTCATTGCCGACTTGTTCGCGGAGCATATGTATCACCGCGCCGCCTTTGTGATAAGTTACCGAGGAATTATCAAAGAGAGCGTCAACATCCTTCGCCCTCAAGTTATAAAGCCCGTGACGCTTTCTGTTGATCGAATCGTCGACAAGAAACTCAACGGCGTCAGACTTAATTTTTCGCATATAGTCCTCGCGCCCAAACACCTTTTCTCGGTACGCTGCCTCCATAAAGGTCGCAAAACCCTCATTGAGCCACAACTCGGCCCAATTCCGGCATGTCAACAGGTTGCCGAACCACGAATGTGCCAGCTCATGCGAAACGAGATCGGTCACCACGCTTTTGCCGAAATCGAAGTCGGCGAAAAATATCTCGGTATCTGCCATCGTCGTCGCGGTAATATTTTCCATACCGCCAAATTGAAAGCGGGCGACAATCGTCTGGTCATATTTGTTATACGGATAAGCTACACCAGTTAACTCTTCGAAGACACCGATCATTTTCGCAGTGTCGCCAAACGCCTTTCTGGCCGTAGCCTCCTTCCCAGGATAGACATAAAAGCCGAGCGGAATATCCTTGTACTTATCTTCAACCTTTACGTATTTACCGATAATGAAAGACACAAGATATGTCGAATGTGGAACCGGCATTCTGTAATGCCAAGTTTCTGTGCCGCCTGAATCCTCGGACTTGCCGAGAAATTCGCCGTTACCGATGACAGTCTCGCCTTTTTCGACTGTCAAGTATTGTTCGGTCGTGGCCTTATCACTTGGGAAGTCGAATGATGGAAACCAATGCCGCGCCTCTTCAGCCTCGCCCTGCGTCCAAATCTGAGCGGAATGTGCACGCTCAGGGTTGGTGTCCGCGTCAACAAAATACACGCCTTTCTTTGGAGACGCTTTGTATTTAATTCGAATCGAAATTAACTCATTTGGGCTATAGGTTCTATCAAGGTCAATTACGACCTTACCCGCGCTAGCTTTATACTGAAGGTCAATGCCAGACGGGTCGAGCTTAATCGACTCGAAGGCGAGATCGACCGCGTCGAGTTCGACCACGTTAAAATCAGCTTTCAGGGGTTTGAGCGAGACGGTCGTGTCCCCAAAAACGTTCTTTTTGGCCCTATCGAAGCTGGCCCTAATGATGTAGTGTTGGACGTCAAAAGTCTGCGGCCGGTTGAAGTCCAGTCGCGGAACCTGCGCGAACGCTGAAAAGGCCGCAATCAAGAGAGTCGCGGCCAAGCTCAAAAATGAGAAACATCTTGTAGATTTCATAGATAATCAGAGACTATGGCTTAAGATACTTTTTGAACCAGTCGAGCACGTTGCCATACCAGAATTCAGAGTTTTGCGGTTTCAGGATCCAGTGCCCTTCGTCCGGGAATATTACCAACTTAGAATCAACACCCTTTAACTGGAGGGTCGTGAAAAGCTGTAAACTTTGATCGACCGGAACGCGATAATCCAGCTCGCCGGCTGTAACAAGCGTTGGCGTAGCGAAGTTCTTAGCGAATTTGTTGGGTGACCACCGGTTATAATTCACAGGATTTTCCCATGGCATTCCTTTGAATTCCCAGTTCACGAACCACAGCTCTTCGGTGGCGGTGGCCATGCTCTCAAGATTGTATACACCTGCGTGTGAGACGAGCGCCTTAAACTTAAATCTCGGATCGTTGTTGTGTCCGAGTATCCAATTAACCATGTATCCGCCATAACTTGCTCCTGCCGCTCCGATGCGTGATTTGTCAATAAAAGGCTTTTTGATGACCGCTGCGACGCCATTCATAATGTCGACGTATGCCTTGCCGCCCCAATCGGCCGAGACCTCGTTAACGAACTTCTGCCCGTAACCAGTCGAACCTCTCGGATTTGGCATGAAGACAACATAGCCTTGATTTGCATAGATCTGAGGGTTCCAGCGGTAACCCCAGTTATCGCTCCACGCACCTTGCGGCCCTCCGTGAATAAGAACGATCAACGGATATTTTTTTGCAGGATCAAATCGGGCTGGTTTTAAGAGGAAGCCGTGGACGTTAGTGCCCAATCCACCTTTCCAATCCATTTCCTCAGCCTTTTGCAGACCGAATGATGCCAACGCCGTTTTATTCGCTGACGTAACAGATGATAGACCGCTGCCGTCGGAATTTACACGCATAACCTCAGCAGGTGACGACATTGTGCTTGCGGCGAATATAAGCGACTTACCGTCAGCGGATACATTCAGATTGCTCGCGAAAACCTTTTCGACGAGCTTTTTAACGTGTGTTCCAGTCTTCAGCCGAAGATCGGGTTCGACGGGAACAGTAAAGATCGGCGCCTTGCCACGCTCACCGGCCGTGAAATATATGGTTTTGCTGTCCGGCGATACGGCCATCTCGTCAACCTGCTGATCAAAGCCCTTTGTCAGCTCCACGATTTCAGCGTTTTGTGGGTTGTATCGCATAATTCGCCAGCGATCAGCCTCAAATGTCGCTGTCGCCTGTGAACGGAACAGCAGATATTTGCCGTCCGGCGTGTAGATCGGCGAAACATCATAGCCTTTCATCGCGGCCGTAATATTCCTAGCTTCACCACCCGAAACCGGCTGAACATAAATGTCGCTGTTCGTCGAAATGGCCTCGACCTTGTCCGGATTACGCAGATAAACGATCCTCGAACCATCCGGCGAAAACGCATAATCAACGCCTGAGGCTGCTGCATATGGGGGCGAGTCAAAGTCGCCGGGGGTTACGTCGCGCGCAATACCACCCTTGCTTGGCACTACGAAGACATGAGTCCGCTTGCGGTCACGCCATTCGACCCAGTGCTTAAACAACAATCGATCCGTTACGCGTGCCTGAACTTTACTCTTCTCGATCTTTTCGTCAGCTGCCTTGTTACAATCGTCCGTCTTACATTCCGGATAGACATCCGAGCTAAAGGCGATCAAGCCGCCGTCTGGCGACCACACAGGGCCGCCTGCGCCCGTCGAGATCTTCGTGACCTGATCTCGATCGCTGCCATCCGGTTTCATCGTCCAGATCTGACCGCCGGTCGTAAACGCGATTCGTTTGCCGTCGGGCGACCATCGTGGGCCGCTGCTCGATGTCGGCCCCGATGTGATCTGCCGCTGTTTCGTGCCATCAACGTCAACGGTGAATATCTGGTTGACCGTCCGGTTAGCAGCTTTATCGACCGTTCCAACAGTGAATGCGATCGTCTTTCCATCAGGCGAAAGCTGTGGGTCAGAGACCCGTTTTATACCGAGGAGATCGTTAACATTGAACGTAAGTTGAGCCGATGCGACAAACGCCGCCAACACGACGAAACCTAAAAGCGATACTATGCGTTTCATATTTGTTCCTGCGAATAGATTGAATTAAAACGTCTCTATTATCGCATAGAATTTTGCAAGTTTGAATGCGACGGATAAGATGAATGTATGAAATCAATTGTTGTCTTCTTTGCGTTTGCACTGACAGCCACGGCTTTTTCACAACAACCGAGCCCAACACCAATTCTGTATTCCGAAAAGACCCTTAGCGAGATGTCGCGCCTCCAGCAGGCCGCGTTGGCAAGCGATTACGCATATAACCAAACTCGCTATCTGTCGAACAACATCGGCCCGCGTCTGACCGGCTCCGCGCAGGCGGCTCGTGCCGTCGAATACGTTGCCGACGAGATGCGAAAAGCGGGACTCGAGGTGCGTTTGCAGCGATTGACTGTGCCGCATTGGGTTCGTGGGGTGGAAACTGGCGAGATCGTCGAATTCACCGGCATGGCTCCGGGGACGACGCAGAAGATAGTTCTGACGGCGCTCGGAGGCACTATCGCAACCTCCGCCGAAGGCCTCACGGCTGAGATCGTCGTTGTTCAGAGCTTTGAGGAACTCGCCCAGCTGGGCCGTAGCAAGATCGCGGGTAAGATTGTCCTTTTTAATAATAAATTTGACCGCGATATGCAATCGAGTGGATTTGGTGGAGCGGCGTATGGACAAGCGGTGCAGTTTCGTTTTGGTGGTGCTATGGCCGCAGCCCGTTTCGGTGCGATCGGCGTGCTAGTGCGTTCTGCGGGCGGCTCGCAAAATCGTCTCGCACACACCGGCTCGATGGGTTACGATCCAAACGTAACAAAGATCCCGGGTGCGGCCGTTTCATATGAGGACGCCGAGACGCTTGCCTATCTTGCCTCCATGGGCAAAGTTCGGGTACGCGTCACCCTCACGCCCCGGACGCTGCCCGACACGACCAGTTACAACGTTATCGGTGAACTTAAGGGCAGTGAAAAGCCTGACGAGATCGTCGCGGTCGGCGGGCATCTGGATTCGTGGGACCTGGGAACCGGAGCACTCGATGACGCAGCAGGTGTAGCTGTATCTATGCAGGTCGGTTATTTGATCAAACGGCTCAAATTGAGACCTAAACGCACCATCCGTGTCGTTGCGTTCATGAACGAAGAGAACGGCGGAGCCGGCGGACGCGGGTATTTCGATGAAGTTAAAGGTGATCTAGGTAATCAGTTTGCGGCTATCGAGAGCGATCTCGGAGCGTCGCACCCGCTTGGGTTTTATTTTAGCGGCAAGGCCGAAGCAATGCCGTATTTCGCGCCGATTTCGCGAATCTTGCTTTCTCAGGGTGCCAATCAGGTTCAACTGCAACCGGGCGGAGTAGGAGCCGATATCGCACCGCTTACTCAGGGTGGCGTGCCATCGTTCGCGCCCTGGTTTAACCAACAAACGTACTTTAATTATCACCATACTGCGGCCGATACTTTCGACAAAATAAATCCAAAAGAGATCTCCGAACTCGGTTCTGTAATGGTCGTGCTTGCGTACGGCCTTGCTAATCTGGAACAACCTTTACCGCGCTGAATGACTGTATAAAACCGCCAAGTAGAGATTATCGATGCTGACTTATAAGTCAGGAGTTGAGAGTTTAAGGCCGATAGAGCATACTCTTACCAACGAACAACTGATTTCCGACAATTATGCTAAACCGTCCACCACCATATTTTCCTCAAAACCAGCTTTCGCCGCCGGACGAGAATCGATATAAGAAATTTAAGTTGATCGTCGCATGCGCGATAATCGTGCTGATCGCGGCATTGACAGGCGTTGGATTCGGCATTTACTACCTGATCCGTTGGCTTTCCTAATTGCCATTTCAGACAAAAATCAAAAAGCACAAACTAAGAGCTTGTGCTTTCCAACCTAAATCGTCTCGAAAACGATACTAATTTGCTGGATTCCGTTGCTTTGTTGAACCGGCTTTGGCCCGCTCGCTTTGCAACGCGAGTTGTTTTGCCTGCGGGAGCAATTCGATCGCCTTCAAGAGCTGGTCGTCATATTCGTTATATACCTGAAACGATGTCTGAGAGCCGTAAGCTGAAGTAATAAACTCAGACCTTAAAGTCCGTTCGACAAACGTTCGCTCCAAATCTACATCAACGGGTTTCACCTTGTATTTGTCGAGCGCAAACTGCTTGAAGGCCGAATACACAGATTCCGTCACTGGAAAGTCAGTTGCTCTGATGTCGTGTTCGAATAAGATCGGGCTTTCGATCTTATAATTCTCAAAACCTTTGACCTTGCCGCTAACCATTTCGAGGGAAAATGCGAAAACCGGATTCGCCAGCTTTTGCTGGACGCGGTTTCGCTCGATCGTAATCGTTTTGGGTTTAACAAGAATGTCTGGATCAATACCACCGCCGCTATAGACGGCTCGGCCGGTGTCGGTCTTGCTCTCAGGCCCTTTTGGTTTAGATGACTCGCTGTCCTCGGTACGAAAACTTCCGCCGCCGGTATAGTAATTATAAAGCTCTCCATTCGAATAGTCCCGTTGTATTAAACGGCCGGAAGGGGTCTCGTATTTAGCGATCGTCAACAACAACATCGAGCCGTATTCGAGTGGAAATGGATTTTGCACCAGCCCCTTGCCAAACGTGCTTTCACCGACTATCAAGGCGCGATCGTGATCTTGCAGGGCACCCGCCAAGATCTCGGACGCCGAGGCGGTATTACGATTGACCAGCACTACGACGGGCGACTTGTCAGGTGCGCGATTTTGGGCGGGATACCTTTCGCTAACGCCTTCGATGCGACCTTTCTGAGTAAAAACCGTCTGACCGTCGGAAAGAAATGCATTTGCGACGCGGTACGCCTGCCCGACAAGGCCGCCGCCGTTGTCTCGAAGATCAATAACAAGCTTTTGCATTCCCTCAGACTTAAGATCGCGCATTGCCTGTAGGAATTCGTTGTATGTGGTCTGGTTAAACCCGCCGCGCATCGCCATATATCCGACACCCGGCCTGATCATATAGGCCTCACTAATTGACGGCTGGGGAACCGAATCACGTACGATTTCGACAGTCTCCTTTTTGCCAGTTGCGAGCCGCTCGACAATGATCTTTGCCGTTGTGCCCTGTGGCCCGCGAAGGAAATCTCGCACTTCGTTGAATGGCTTGCCAAGCATTGGCTTGCCGTTAACTTCGACGATCTTGTCGCCGTATCGCAGGCCCGCCCGATTTGCAGGTGCCCCTTCGAACGTAGCCTTAATATAGGTCGCAATCACCTTGCCTTCCGGATCGCTCAGGTCTCCGATAGTCGCCCCAATGCCGAAATACCTCGAGCTCTGATCCATTTTGAATTGATCGAACTCCTTCGCATCGAAGTAGTTTGAATGAGGGTCGAGAGTGTGCAGCATCGTATCGATCGACGATTTGAAGATCTCGTTGTAATCCAACGATTTCGACCCCGCGAAGTTGTTCTGAATCAAAGAGAGAGCCTCTGTCATATCGCTCTGGATCATCTTTACCGTGACCGGTTTTGCGGGTAACGCTTTGACCGACGAGTCTTTGCCCGAATCCACGTCGACCTTAGCCGTCGTCGAGGGGTTTTGGGCAAATCCGATCGTCGAGATAAAAAGAATTGCAATTAAGGCGAAAAGGCGAGTTGTGCTTTGCTTCAAAATGTCGGATCTCCTGGACTAAATCTGGTATGGACCAAGTTTCACAGAAAAAAGAATAACATCCATTTGAGGAAAAAGCGATGAAATTAGTTGCCTCGGGCGAGGTGAAAGAATGAAACCCGCTAACTTTTCTCGCGTAAAGTATTAGGTTAAACTTTGAGCATCTTGACGAACCCGTTTTTGGAGGAATTTTAATGTTAAATCGTATATTGTCTATGGCCGCTGTCTGCCTATTACTGGCTATCGCTGTCTCGGCGCAGACAAAGCTGCTTCGCTTTCCCGATATTCAGGGCGATAGAGTCGTGTTTACCTACGGCGGCGACTTATGGACGACTTCGGTAAGCGGTGGGACAGCAACGAGGCTTACGGCACATCCGGGCGTCGAAACTTATGCTAAGTTTTCGCCCGATGGCAAATGGATAGCCTTTACCGGCCAATATGACGGTGACGAACAGGTGTATGTCATGCCGTCAGGCGGCGGCGAGCCGAAGCAGTTAACATTTTATCCGTCGCGTGGTCCGCTGGCGCCGCGTTGGGGTTATGACAATCAGGTTATTGGATGGACGAAGGACGGCCGCGTATTTTTTCGCGGTCAGCGAGATTCGTGGTCGCTCCCGATCGCGCGACTTTATGCCGTATCACCGACGGGCGGAGCGGCTGAGGCGTTGCCAATGCCTGAGGCCGGTTCGGGTTCCTATTCTCCGGACGGCACCAAAATGGTTTATTCGCCTCGCTTTCGTGATTTCCGCCCCGAAAAGCGCTACAGCGGCGGCCAGGCAAACAAACTTTATATCTACGACCTTCGCACCAACGATACGCAATTGATCTCGGACAGCCCTCGAGCCAGCCGGGACGCGATGTGGATCGGCGACACGGTCTATTACAATTCGGATAAAGACGGAAAGTTTAACCTTTACGCCTACGACACGGGCAGCGGCAAAACCTCGCAGGTAACCCGCAATCGTGATTGGGACATTCGCTGGCCCGGATCGGATGAACAGAGTCGTATAATTTACGAGCGTGATGGCGAATTGGAAATTTTCGATGTCGGATCAAAACGGACGTCGAAGCTCACGATAAACGTCCCGGACGATGGCCTCAATAAACGCAAACGCCAAACCTCGGTCGCAGGCCTGATTAGTTCTTTTTCTCTCAGTACAAAAGGTGAAAGGGCCCTGTTTCAGGCACGCGGTGATATATTTACCGCCCCGATAGAAAAAGGCGGCACGCGGAATCTCACAAAATCTTCGGACGCTCATGATAAATACCCAGCCTGGTCACCTGACGGCAAAACAATTGCCTTCATGTCAGACAAGAGCGGCGAGGACGAGGTCTGGTTCGTAACGCAAGATGGTACGATGCCAGCGGAGCAAATTACCACCGGAGGAGTCGGCCAACGTTACGCTCCGTCGTGGGCGCCGGATGGCAAGAAGATCGCCTTTAGCGATAAAGACGGTAAAGTATATGTACTAACTATTGCGACAAAACAGCTTCAGATGGTCGTCGATGCGCCAAACGGCCTTATTCAGGATTATGAATGGTCGCCCAAAAGTGGCTTTCTCGCGTATTCGATGCAGGCACCAACTGGTATGTCCGCCGTTTATGTTTGGAGCGCGGCGGAGAATAAGAATTATCGCGTAACGCCGGAGATGTTCGATGCAAACAACCCAACCTGGGATCCCGCAGGCGTCTATCTTTATTTCATAAGCTCTCGCGAGTATGCACCCCTGATCTCGAACTCCGAATTCAACTATGCGACAAATCGAATGGATCAGATCTATGCGCTCGCACTAACTAAAGACGCTAAAAACCCGTTCCCGGCGGAAAGCGACGAAGTTGCAGTCACAGAGGAGAGAAAAGAGGGTTCGCCAACGCCGACGCCCACGCCATCGCCTGCTTCGACACCTTCATCAGAGAGAATCGATTTTGACCGGATCGAGACGCGGGCGGCCAAAGCTCCTCTGCCAGCTGATAATTATGCCGGTTTGTCGGCGATCAAAGGACATCTGGTTTACGTTGTGCTGGCGCCGTTTTATAACGGTAGGCAGGCGGAAACACAAAATTCTTTGCGGATTTTTTCGCTGAAGGACCGTAAGGAAACGACGCTTCTCACGCCCGCTAGCGGATACGCTTTATCCGCGGACGGCCTCAAACTCATCGCCGCCTCACAGGGAACCTTCGCGGTTTTGGACGCAAATCCCAACGGGGAGCGTTCACGAAAAAACGTCTCGACGTCCGGACTGGTTGCCGAGATCGATCCGGTTGCAGAGTGGAATCAGATATTTAACGAGGTTTGGCGACAATATCGAGATTGGTTCTATGCGGGCAATATGCATGGCTTCGACTGGGTTAAGATCCGCGAGGACTATAAAAAATGGCTGCCATATGTTGCACATCGTTCCGATCTGAACTATGTGATCTCCGAGATGTGTTCCGAGCTGACCGTTCAGCATGCATACATTGACGGTGGCGACTTTAACCTGCCTCCGAGGGTTCGTGTGGCATTGGCCGGAGCGAGATTTGAGGTTGATAAGTCTGCAAATCGATATAAGATCAGCAAGATATTTGGCGGGCAGAACGAGGAAGACATTTACCGCTCGCCGCTAACCGAGGTTGGTAATGACGCGAAGGTTGGCGAATACGTGCTTGCGATCAATGGCGAAAACGTTACTGCCGATCGTGATATTTTTTCTTATCTTAGAGGGAAAGCCGACCCAACGGTAAACCTAACGGTCAACAGTTCTCCGTCTACGCAGGGCGCTCGAACGGTGACATTCCGGCCGTTGACGAACGAATCCGATCTCATTTATCTTGACTGGATCCAGGCAAATCGTGCACGAGTTGACCAGATGTCCAATGGCCGACTCGGGTATCTTCATATCCCGGATATGGGAGCTCCAGGATTGCGCGAATTTATTAAGTGGTATTACCCGCAACTTAAGAAAGAGGGTTTAGTCGTCGATGTGCGGGCGAACGGCGGGGGAAATGTGTCGCGTATGCTGATCGAGAGACTTCGGCGGAAAGTGCTCGGTATCAATTACAGCCGCGTAAACGAGGACGGCAACACTTATCCCGATGGGGCATTCACCGGGCCGATGATTGCGTTACTGAACGAGAATTCTGCCTCGGACGGCGATATTTTCCCGTACATGTTTCGCGAAGCAGGTCTTGGACAGCTGGTCGGAAAACGAAGCTGGGGCGGTGTCGTCGGTATCAGTAATCGCGGTACTCTGATTGACGGCGGGATCGTAAATGTCCCGCAATCGGCGCTTGCTAACCCTAAGGGCGAATACATAATCGAGGGTTATGGCGTCGATCCGGACATCGAAGTGGAAAACGATCCAAAATCTGTTCTTTTGGGTCGTGATCCACAGCTCGAGCGTGCAATTACCGAGTTGATGAAGAAACTAGCGACGCCAGTCAAGCTGCCTAAGCGGCCTGCTGATCCGAACAAGAGTAAACTGCCTTAGATAATCAAACAGGGTATATGGCAGAACTGCTCGAGGTCACAAATCTTCGAACACAATTTCCGACGCGAGCCGGACTGGTGAAAGCGGTCGACGGCGTTAGTTTTCTTCTCGGCGAAGGCGAGTTGCTCGGTCTGGTCGGCGAATCGGGCTGCGGAAAATCGATCACGGCTCTGTCCGTGATGCGTCTGATATCGCCGCCCGGCAAAATTACGAATGGCTCGATAAAATTTAAGGGTGAGGAGCTAACAACGGCCTCGGATGAACGTTTGCGCGAGGTTCGCGGCAACGACATCGCTATGATCTTTCAAGATCCGATGACGTCTCTCAATCCCGTCTTTTCCGTCGGTGAACAAATCGCAGAGGCGCTTCGTCTTCATCGAAACCTAAACCGAAAGGAAGCGTGGGCAGCCGCGATAGAGGCGATGAAAGAGGTTTCGATCCCGTCCCCCGAGCGCCGTGTTTCGGACTATCCGCATCAGCTTTCCGGTGGAATGCGGCAGCGCGTGATGATAGCGATGGCATTGGCGTGCGACCCTGAATTGCTCATCGCCGACGAACCCACAACCGCCTTAGATGTAACAATTCAGGCACAGATACTTGAGCTATTAGATGAACTTCGCCGCACCCGCAAATTAGCCGTTTTGTTAATCACCCATGATCTCGGCGTCGTTGCAGAGGTTGCCGACCGCGTTTGCGTAATGTACACCGGCAAGATCGTTGAAGAATCCGGCGTCGATGAGCTTTTCGCGGATCCTAAACACCCATACACGCGGGGACTGCTCCGTTCCGTTCCAAAACTGACTGAGACGGGTTTTGCCAAGGCTGAGCGCTTGCAAACGATTGAGGGCACCGTGCCGAGCCCGACAAATTTACCATTTGGCTGTCATTTCGCGCCGCGTTGCGTTCACCGGATGGATATTTGTACGGAAGGCGAAATCCCTTTGACCGAAATGCCCAACGGCGTCAGGGTCCGGTGCGTCTTGCACGACGAAACTCAGAGATTTGAGATTGCACGGCAGAAAACCCTCGCTGCGGACGTTTAATGAAGAACGCCGCAGTTAGAACTAAAATGGAAGCATTGTTAGAGGTTAGGAACCTTGTAAAACATTTCCCTGTGGATAATAGCGACGATGTCGTGCAGGCTGTCGATGATGTCTCGTTCGACATTATTAGGGGCGAGACGCTTGGTCTGGTGGGCGAGTCAGGTTGTGGAAAGTCTACAGTCGGCCGGTGTTTACTGCGTTTGCACGAACCTACAAGTGGAGAAATCTTGTTCGAGGGCAAAAACATAGTCGGATTGCCGAATAAAGAAATGCAGGCTCTAAGGCGTGAGATGCAGATCATTTTTCAGGACCCATACGCCAGTCTTAATCCGCGCTTGACCATTCGCTCGACGGTTGCGGAACCATTGAAGATACACGGAACTGGCGGAAAGGCCGAGCAAAACAGCCGCGTCGCGGACCTGTTGGAAAAGGTCGGTCTCGACCCTAAATTTGCCGAACGCTATCCGCACGAATTCTCAGGCGGACAGCGCCAGCGCATAGGTATTGCACGGGCATTGGCTCTTAATCCAAAACTTATCATCTGCGACGAGCCTGTTTCGGCTTTGGATGTTTCGGTTCAGGCACAGGTGGTTAATCTGTTACAGGAATTGCAGGAAGAGTTTGGGCTGACATATCTGTTTATTTCACACGGCCTTGCCGTAGTTGAGCATATTTCTGATCGGGTTGCGGTAATGTATTTGGGTAAGATCGTCGAAATATGCCGCTCTGAGGAGCTTTATCAAATCCCGCTGCATCCGTACACGCAAGCTTTGCTATCCGCGATACCGATACCCGACCCCAATCAGAAACGCGCGAGGATCGTACTGAAGGGAGATGTGCCGACGCCGATAAATCCTCCATCTGGATGTCGATTCCGAACTCGCTGTCCCATTGCCATCGATGAATGTGCTGGTGTCGAGCCAGAGTTGCGCGAATTAGCATCTGGGCATTTTGCCGCGTGCATCAGATCTGAAGGATACGAGACGGCATTGCCAATGGCCCCAAAATCTGAAACAATCGCAGGCGTTCACGCGTAAATCGACGGTGAAGTTCACAACTTAATTTAATGAGGACAATATGAATCGTATAGCTGGAATTATCGTTGCGGCACTTGGTCTCGTTATCGCCATACTCAGTATCACAAAGATCCTGCCGCACCTTACGCAAACCGGGGTCGTGATGATCCTTTTTGGCGGCTTGATAATCGGACTGAGTTTCGTCTCGGGGCCCGAAAGCGAAGGAACCGAGCGTATGTCGACCGGCGGCACGCTCGCAAACATCTTCTTTGCCCCGACCGATGTGTTCCGCAACCTTCGTCGCCATCCGAGATGGCTGGTTGCTTTATTGATCATGTCCGTTCTCTCGGCCGTGTATTCAAATCTCTTTTTGTTTCGTTTAGGACCGGAGCGGGTGGCGAATTTTGCGATCGACAAGACACTTGAGATGCCGATAATGAACGATGAGGCTAAAAAGCAGGTCGAGGCGGGTCGGGCTGACGCGATCGAACAGACGAGGAACCCTGTGACGCGAGCGGGCCAGGCAGTGACGGGTTTTGGCGGTTCGGTATTTGGCTACTGTTTTCTTGCCGTGATTTTTATGCTCTTTGCAATGGCGATGGGCGGTAAGATGAATTTTTGGCAGGCGTTTTCAGCGACGGTTTACGCGAGTTTTCCGGTGAGTATTTTACGTTCCGTGTTAAGTACGATAATCCTTTTCATTAAGGATCCAACCGATATTCACCCGATCCTCGGTCAACAATCCCTTGTTCAAGACAGTTTAAGCTTCCTCTTTTTGCCATCTGAGAACCCGATCCTCTTCACGCTGCTTGGCTCGTTTAGCCTTTTGAGTTTTTACTGGATTTGGTTAAACGCGACGGGCTTAAAGAATGCCGGCGAAAAGGTCACTGGAACTATCGCCTGGAGCGCAAGTATCGGCGTTTTTATTTTGATGGTTCTGCTTGGCGTTACTATGGCCGCACTGTTCCCAGGCTTTATCAGCTAAAACGCGGAATCAGTTCAAGGTGCAAAGCCCTTTGCTGAAAAGGGCTTTTTCTATTCGTATCGTAGAGATTCTATCGGATCGAGGCGGGCTGCTTTCCACGCAGGCCAGAGCCCGAAAATTATACCTATACCCACGCTTGCTCCAAATCCTACGATCGGCGCCCAAATCGGCACGTACGACGGCATTATTAAGCGGACTCCGAACGTCAGTAGCCATCCAATGAGCAGGCCAAGTATCCCGCCAAACCCAGTCAATGTCGCCGCCTCGATCAGGAATTGAAGTAAGATGTCGCTTTGTTTTGCTCCGATGGCCTTTCGGATGCCGATCTCGCGGGTTCGTTCGGTAACGGAGACAAGCATGATATTCATTACGCCGATGCCGCCGATCATTAGGCCGACCGACGAAATGACGACCATCGCGAGGAATACGCCGCCGGTGATCGCCTTAAACTGATCGATAATGCTCGCCGCCGTTTCCATTGCAAAATTGTTTTTATCGCCATATTTAACTTCACGGCGAATGCGGAGAATATCCTGAACTTCGTCCTTAGCTTTTTCAAGCTGGCCCTCGCGTGCAACGGCCAAAATAAAAAGGTCATCTGCGTTTGGCTTTAATTTTAGAGCCGCCCCCATCGGCATATAAATAATATTGGTCTGATCGTTATTGCCGCCGCCGCCGCCGAACAGCTGCTCACGCTTTTGCAGCATCCCGATGACGCGAAATTCTTGACCGCCAATTTCAATATTTTGCTCCAACGGCGATTCATAAGGAAAATAAGCCTCTTTAACGAAATCGCCGATTACGCACACATTCGCCTTTGCTTCGTTCTCCGCTTGCGAAAACCAGCGCCCGTCGACAAGTACCTCGCCCGGTGCACGCTCGACGTCCGGCAGCGTTCCGTTTAGCTGCACAGAACTCGATGTCTTGCCATTCTTGCCGGTGACGTTGATCTTCTGGCCAAAAAAATTGTTAGAGATATCGAGGTATGGAATCGCCAGTTCGATGCTTGAAAGCTGTGAAATAGCGTCGGCGTCCTCCATTGTCAGCGGTTTGCGCATACGTTCCTCGCGAGTTGGAGCCGATGTGCGAATACCGATATCAAATTTGTAGAGAAAGATCGACCGCGTACCGAAAGACTCAACTTCTTTCTCGACCGCCACGTTTATGCCGCTGATTATCGACGAGATGAGCATCACGGTGATCACCCCGACAACAACTCCGACTATCGTAAGGAACGAGCGCAATTTGTTGCCGCGTATCGTGTCGAACGCCATCTTGAAATTCTCGTAAAATGAACTGGTCAAAAACTTCATTGGGTTTAATCTGCCCGGAGAGCTTCGATCGGATCGAGTCTCGCGGCCTTCCACGCCGGAAATAGACCTGCAAGAATTCCTACGCCGCCCGACACCGCGATCGCAAAAAAGGCCGACCAAAGCGGTATGCGCGTTTGAAATACGAACTGGGTGATAATTATGCCAAGCAACTCGGCAATAATAAGCCCGATCGTGCCGCCGATTGCCGAGAGTGTCGCCGATTCAAACAGAAACTGCTTCAAGATATCAGCCTGACGGGCTCCAAGGCTTTTTCTGATGCCGATCTCCTTTGTCCGTTCGGTCACGGAGACGAGCATTATATTCATGATCACGATCGCGCCGACCACTAATGCGATCGTCGGAACTAAAATTATCACGAGGAATGTTGGCCCAAGAATACGATCGCGTATGCCGGTGATCGCGTCGGGCGTCAGAATACCAAATGTGTCTTTCTCGCCGAATGCGAGCTTCCGTTTTATACGCATTAGCATTCGCACTTCTTCGACAGCGTCATTAAAAACCTTGTCGTTCTTGGCCGTTACGACAAAGTAGGGCGCCCGCTGACGTGTCAAGCCGCCGAAAGCGGCGCCAAATGTCTTAAGCGGCAACTGAACGAAGTTATCCTGCGGCTGGCCAAATACCGTGCCTTTTGCCGTTTGCGTCCCGATGATACGGTAGGGAATCCCCTGGATCGTGATCTCCCCGCCAACGGCATCGCCTTGCGGAAACAGCTTTGTCGCAACATCCATCCCGACGTATGCGACACGAGTCGCGTTGTCGTTCTCAGGGGTGGAAAAGTAACGCCCCTCGGCAATGTCAAGCTTTTCAATCTCGGCAATTATGGGTTCGGCGCCGACGATCTGGACATCTCTAAGCGTTTCGTTTTCGCGTTTGATCTCGCGCGACGTGTTGCCGGCCTTAGCACCTATCTTGTCGACCAGTTGCGCGCGTTCGCGAATGAAATCCATCTCGTCAAACGTCAGTTCTTTATTACGGCGCTGGGCGGCGGCGATAGTGTCGGTATCCTTAAAATCATCGAAGCTAAATCTGCGAACCGTGAAGGAATTAGATCCGATTCCCGCTATTTTTTCATCGACGTACGAGTTAAAGCCTTGTAACAGCGAAAGTACGACCATAAACGCCGTAACTCCGATGATCATCCCCAAGAGCGTCAGGAATGAACGCAGCTTATGCGCCCAGATAGCGGAGAAGGCAAGTTTTAGAGTTTCGGCGAAATTCATTGGTTTCCAGTCTATCCAAAGGGATTTATAACATACGAGTTACGCTACGTTAAAGTTTCGCTCTGGTTCTAGATCACTCATACCGGAGAGCTTCTATAGGGTCGAGATTTGCTGCTTTCCACGCCGGGAAAACGCCAAACACGACTCCAACTCCGGCCGACGCCAACACGCCAAGTAATATCGCCCATATCGGTATGTAGGCCGGCAGTGGAGAATATGCGTTGATGAGCAAGCTCAGAATTTCACCAATCACGACGCCGATGCTTCCGCCGATCGCCGTTAGTATCACTGCTTCGATCAAAAACTGCGACAAGATGCCTGAACGGGTCGCACCAACAGCCTTGCGGATACCGATTTCTTTAGTCCTTTCAGTCACCGAAACAAGCATTATGTTCATCACGCCGATTCCGCCGATCATCAAAGCTACGGCCGAGATCGCGGTCAAAACAAGATAGGTCGCGCCCGTGAGCTGGTTGTAAATGTCGAGCAGCGCATCCTGCGATGAGATCCCAAAATTGTCCTTCTCACCGTTTTTAACCTCGCGGCGGGCTCGCAGGATGTCACGCGCCTCATCCATTGTTTGCTTGACATCGGCCCGGGTTCGTGGCCGAACTATGATGACAAAAATGGTGCCCGGCGGATCGATACGCGGATAGTATTTCCGGCTGGTAGTTAGCGGGATAAAAGCGATATTGTCGCGAGACTGGCCAAAAAAGGACCCTAATACGCTCATTACACCCACAACGCGAAATTGATTACCGTCTATTTTGACCTCGGCACCGATCGGTTCTTCGTCGTTCGGAAACAGTGCCTTGACGAGATCGCGTCCGAGCACAACGACGTTCGAACGTTCATTCATGTCGCTGTCGATAATAAATCTGCCGCGACCGATATATTGGGAATGTGTGAATTCGTAATATGGCGTGGCTCCGATCAAAATTGGGGTGTCCGATTGTTTATCTTTGTAGCGGATCGTGACAGCGATCTCCCGCTGAATGGGGGACACCCCGATCGCCGTCGAGACATCATTCCGTAGTGCGTCGGCGTCCGCAATTGTAAGTTCTTTTCGCTGGCGCTCCTCTTGCCCCGGAGGTTTGCCAAAGCTCGGGTCAAATTTTGATACAAAGATCGTATTCGAGCCAAGTGATTCGATTTGATCAGAGAACGAGCGATTCAGGCCCTGAATGATCGACACCATCGCAAGAATCGTGACAACACCAACAGTCACACCCAGGACTGTCAGCGACGAGCGCAGCTTATTTTTACGCAGCGTTTCGATCGCCATTTTTGCTGATTCTCTAAAAATCGTCAACGTCATATCACATACTTTCAGCCCGATCTTTACTCATTCCGCATCGCCTCGATCGGGTCAAGTCTCGACGCCCGCATAGCCGGATAGAGTCCGCTCGTAATTCCAACGGCAAGCGAAACTCCGACGCCCATAACAGCCGACTGCAGACGGATCGACACCGGAAACCCCATCGCAAACGACAAGAGATAAGCTAGGCCGTAGCCGACAAAAACCCCGATCGCACCGCCGACTGCGGTTACGGTCACGGCCTCGATCAGGAACTGCTGTAAGATGTCACGACGCCTTGCGCCGACCGCCTTTCTGAGGCCGATCTCCTTTGTTCTTTCGGTCACTGAGACGAGCATTATATTCATAACGACAATGCCGCCAACCACAAGCGAAACCGCAGCAACGGCGATTGTTGCCGCGTAGATACCCGAGGTCGCGCTCTTGTAGATCGATAAGAACGCATCCTGAGACTCGACGGCAAAGCCATCGTCGTCATCGGCTGAGATCTTTCCACGGCGATTTCGCATTATCGACCTAACCTCGTCTTTAGCAGCCTCAAAATCGGACGAATCCGCGACCTGAATGTGTATCGTTATCGAGTCGCGCGCTCCAAAAAGCCTCTGACCTTCCTCAAAGGGTATGTAAACAAAATTGTCGCGAGAAAAGCCCAAAACCTTACCAAACGGATCGGCGACGCCTAAAATCTGGAAGGGAATGCCGTCAACGCGAATCTCCTGACCAATTACTGAGCCCGCCGACCGCCCGTTAAACAGGTTGTCGAGCAGGTCGACGCCGATGACACATACATTGCGACCACCGACTCCTTCTTGATCGGTCCAACGGCGCCCCGCCTGTATCGTCGTATTCTCAATATCAAACATCGGCGGCGTTAATCCCCGCACGTTAACGTTTTCGGACTTATTCTCCTCAAACTTGATCAGCCCGACGCCATTGACGGCCATACCGAGATGGTCGCAGGTGCCGCACAGGCGCTCGATCACGGCCGCATCCTCTTTCGTCACGTCCTTACGCCGGTTCGTCTTGATAAACTCTTCGCGCGAGGTGATAACGAGCGGGCGTTTTGAAACACTGAATACCGTCGAGCCCTGCGACGAAAAGGCTGTCGCAACCGTCTTATCAAGCCCGCTTATGATGGTGATAACGGCGATCACTGAGGTCACGCCGACGATAACGCCGAGCAGCGTTAGCAACGTGCGCAGCTTATTCGCCCTGAGACTTAGAAGCGCGAGTCGGAACGATTCGTTGAGTAGGCGTAAGGTGCCGAGAAAACCCATTACTCCTCAATTATAGAGTAGTCCGAAACAAAAAGCGCACCACGACGGTTGATTCCGATAGAGTTTCAAGCGTGGCTTAACTGCACGCTTTAAACGACGAGAAGCGGAAGATGTGTCGATCGCAGGAACGATCATCTTACGCGTTCATCAGACTCGATACGGCCGTCGCGAATGGTGATGATACGGTTGGCACGGGCCGCGATGTCAGGTTCGTGCGTGACGACGATAATGGTGTTGCCTTCGTCGTGAAGTTTTTCAAAAAGCAGCATGATCTCCTGGCTGGTTTTCGAATCGAGGGCGCCGGTCGGCTCGTCCGCGAGAAGTATAGACGGGTGGTTGACAAGTGCGCGTGCGATCGCAACGCGCTGGCGTTGGCCGCCGGATAGCTCATTCGGCCGGTGCATTACGCGGTCGCCGAGCTCAACTGATGCGAGAGCCGCCTGGGCCTTGTCGTGACGCTCCGCAGCACGCATCCCAGCGTAAATAAGCGGGAGCTCAACATTGTGAAGCGCAGTGGCTCGAGCGAGGAGATTAAAGGTTTGGAACACAAACCCGACTTCCTTGTTGCGAATTCTCGCCAGCTCATCATCCGACATATCAGAAACCAGATTGCCGTTGATCCAATACTCGCCTTTTGACGGCGAATCGAGGCATCCGATCAGATTCATCAAGGTGGACTTACCGGATCCGGATGGGCCGATTATCGCCAGGTATTCGCCCTTCTTAACGTCGAAAGAGACATCGCGTAGCGCGTGCAGCTCCTCAGTGCCCATCTGGTAAGTCTTCCAGATGTTCCGCATGTGGATGATCGCATCGCTCACCTCGGTCGCGCGCACCGCTGAATTGCCGTTTTCGTCTTCCATAAACCGATACATACCTAGGACTTATTTGCGGCCTCGCCTTCTTTCTTAGTTTGTTTTTTAACAACGGCGCCGTCCTTTAGCGTGTTTAAAACACGGCTTGGGCCCGTGATGACCTCATCGCCCTCGCTAAGACCGCTTATGATCTGACGGTCCGATTCGCCGATGATGCCGGTTTCAACCTCAACGAATTTCGCTTTGTTTCCATCGAGGACATAAACACCGGTGACCATTTTGGGTTTATCCGACGGTGGAGGCGAATCGCCCTGTAAAGTTGGTGACGGCGAGGCATCGGGCTTCTTTTCGATCACAGCCTGTAACGGAACCGCAATTACGTTTTCGACCGTTTTGGTTGTGATCTCGGCAGTTGCGCTCATTCCGGGCCGAAGGCCGTTGCGGATCTCGTCTGGCAGGTCTTTAAGTTCAATAACAACACGAAATTCTTTTGCTTCCTGAACGTTTATATTTGTCTGCAGCCCTCCGCTCGTCTGTGACTTTCCAACGGCCAGCGGTGTCTTCTGTCTGACTTCGCCAATGATCTCTTTATCGCCAAAAGCGTCGACCTTGATCTTAGCTTTTTGACCGACTTCGACCCTATCAATCGAGGTTTCGTCGACCTTTACCTCGACATTGATCGCGGACATATCGGCAATGGTCAAGAGGGCGGTCGTCGAAAGGCCGGCGACTGCGAACGTGCCGACTTTTGACGGGATCTCGGCGATCACACCGTTTATCGGTGCGACCTGCAGCGTTTTGTCGCGCTGATTTCGCGACCCGCGCAGCACGGCTAATTGCTGATTAGCTCGCGACTGGCTCGACGCGACATTCAGATTCGCGGTATCAACCGCGCGTCTCGAATCCCGCACGGCCACTGCCTGTTGATTAACTCGGGCAGTAGCGTCCTTAATAGCAAGTCTCCGGGAATCCAGATTGGCTTTCGCCGTTTGTACAGACGCTTGAGCATTATCTACGCGGTCCTTCGACTCGTCATATAATTGGCGCGAGATCACACCGCTTTCTAAAAGTTGAGCATTGCGTCTCAATTCACGGTTGGCAGCGTTTAGTTCGACCTGTGCTTTGTCGACATCGGTTTGGGCACTGATGACGCCTTGACGCGCAGTATCGATGGCGACCTGAGCAACGTTTAACTGCTGTTGCGACTGAGCGAGCTGATTTTGGGCCGCTGTGACCTGCGACTGAGAAATACGCACCTCGTCCTGAGAGCCCTGAACTGCTGCCGTTTGAGCATCAGTATTTGATTGAAGCTGGTTTGGATCGAGGCGCACAAGCGGCTGGCCTTTTGTAACCTGATCACCTTCCTTAACATATATTTCCTCGATCCGTCCTTGAACCTCACTGGTCAGGTTCATAAATTGAATTGGGCGAACCTCGCCGGACGACGTCACGGTCGAGCGTAATTCTTTTCTGGTCTCAACCTTTACGACGGTAACCTCGGGAGTGTCGGTTCGGGTCGCCAGGACGCTTCCGATTATGATGATCAATATCAGGACGGCGGCAACGATCCCGGCGATGATCTTTGATTTACGGCTTAGGGCCATTTTTATCTGTTCCTCTCAAACAAAAGTATCTAAATTCAAAGTATATCTGATTGTTACTGGTTCTGTTATATCAAGCGGGTATTACGACTTCTTTTTGGGCATTGTTTCAACAATTCGGGATCATCGAGCTAGGGCTGTGGACGAGATTGAACGAATGTTAGCAGTTTGACGTAAATATTAGATAGACTTACGATTTACGTTACGCTTGTGAGAAGGTAAAATACTTAGTGTTGGAATAGTTGTAAATTTAAAGCTTGTTTGCTCCAAGGCAACGAGTAGAAGAACAATGATCAGATGCCCAGCTTGCCAGACGGCAAATCTCGATACATCCCGATTTTGTGACGAATGCGGCAGCAGAATTGCGGCGATTCGTTCCGTGGAACTTTCGGAGCCTCCGGCCTATGTGCCGCCGCCGTCGAGTCCAACGCCGCAGCCGGCGAGCATTACGTCATTTGGGATACCGCCAGTTGCTTACGAGCCGGAGCCAATGTCGCCAGTTTCAGGCGAGATCGAACCGAGCGCGGGGCCGTCGCATGCGACCCTTGTTCTCGAACGGGGTGGGGAACCCGGAACCGAATTTAGATTAGTCAACGACGAATCGATAATCGGGCGTTGGGATGCCGACAACGGGATTTTCCCGGATGTTGATCTCGACGCCCATGACTCTGATGCGAAGGTGTCGCGACGGCACGCTCGAATCGTCCGAAAAGATGGAGGATATTTCGTTGAGGATCTAGGTTCGACGAATGGAACCTACATTAACCGAGGGCGCCGGTTGCTGCCAGGCAATTCACAAATGTTAAACGATGGTGATGAAGTAATAGTTGGAAAGACTTTTTTGCGTTTTCATATAACCCAATAGATTGGGACCTTTAAGAGATTCGGAAAGAAAATGACCCATTGTCTCGAATGCGGGGGCGAGATCGCCAACAATCAGGAAAAATGCCCCGATTGCGGTATGGTTCAAGCTGCGCTTGCGCCAGCTGATGATTCCGCCAATGCGTCGGCCCATGACAATGCGGAATGGATCGAGAGCGGTTGGGCCGCTTCGCTCCTCGATGAGGATCACGTTGCCGACGCGGTTGGGCCCACCGAAACAGCGGATGACGCTCCTGAAACCTTTGAAGTTGATGCAGACGAACATCCCGTACACATGCCCGAGATCGTGGCCGCCGGTGGCACCTCACCCGCATTAAATGAGACCGCAAGGCCCGTAGGCCGGGAGACCGACAGCAAGAAAGCGGGGCTCAAGCCCTTGTCCGAAGGGATCTTGCTCAACGATCGATACCGGATCGTAAGAAAGATCGGCGGCGGCGGAATGGGAGCGGTTTACCTCGCGCAAGATCAGAATCTTGGCGGCATCGAGCGGGCCGTTAAGGAAATGGTCCAATCGAGCATTGAGGAAGAACAGCAAAAGAAAGCCATCGAGGATTTTAGGCGCGAATCCACGATCCTGACTACGCTCGATCATCCGTCAATTCCGACGATCTACGACTTTTTCTTTGACGAGCCCGAGGGGCGTTTTTATCTGGTGATGAAGTATATATCCGGAGGCGATCTCGCGGCCCGATTGCGATCATCACCGGCTGGACGAATCGACGAAAAGACCGTCGCCGAATGGGCGTTGCAGATAACAGACGTACTTGCTTATCTTCACAGTTTGCCTACAACGGTTGTGTATCGGGATCTAAAACCCTCGAACGTAATGATCGACGGCAACACGGGTCGTATAATGTTGATCGACTTTGGCATTGCACGATCGATCAATCAATCACAAGAAAAAGGCGTGACGGCGGTTGGAACGATGGGTTATGCCCCGCCAGAGCTTTTCTCGGGTCAGGTCGAACCGCGATCAGATATTTACAGTCTCGGGTCAACAATGTTCCATCTGCTCACGGGAGCGGATCCGCAGAATAATCCACTTCTGATCTTCGATTTTCAGAAAAATCCGAGGCCGCGGCAGATAAATCCGCAGCTCTCTGATCAAATGGAGCGGATCCTGATGCGATCGGTCGAATATAACGCAGACGGTCGCTTCGCTTCGGCCGACGAGATGAAACAAGTCTTGAGCAATCATCTGGAGAATCTGAAAACCGGAAATATTACATACGGTGTCAGTGAAGCCCCGGCATCGATCAGTCTCGCGAATCAAAGCGTTTTCTGCGGTTTTTGCGGACAACGGATCGTGGCGACCGATCTGTTCTGTGCATTTTGCGGAGCTAAACAGCCGATCGCCCAGCAGGGCGTTCACGCTGAGATATACACGCGGTCCGCAGCAACTGCGAAACTCGTTATAGACGGAACGAGCGAACTGGATACGCCGGTATTTTCGCTCGAAAAGAATGAGAATCTGGTTGGGCGACGCGACCCGCAGTCGAATATTTTCCCAGAGGTCGATCTTTCGAAGTATGACCCTCAGACGAAAATTTCGCGACGACATGCGCGAATTTGGCGTGAGGGCGGTAATTTTTTGGTCGAGGACCTCGGATCGTCTAATGGTACGATCCTTATTCCGGGCAGTAATGACACTGTTCGCCTTCAGCCGCGTCAGCCGCACGCACTGACAAACGGTGACCGCCTCCGCGTTGGGGACACGACGTTACATTTCCTGATGGGATAGAGACTCAAACCTAATAATATGGTTACAGCGGCCAATCAAGCAGTTTTGACAAAACAAGTATCCGTTAAAGAAGCGGTAGTCGGTTTTTCGCCGTATGCATTAAGGGCGCCGTTTCTTTTGCGTTGCGCAGCGCTTTTTATTGATTACATGTTTCTGCTTGCGGTTCCGATCGGATGGCTCAGCCTGTCTAAATTGTTCGGTGGAAGCGGCGGAAATTTCGTTTTGGGCAACTCAATGTGGTTTCTCGGCGGTATTCTCTTCGTGATCAATTTCGTGCTACTGCCGCTTTTTAGCGGCCAAACTATCGGAAAAATGTTATTCGGACTA